>Ga0310811_10000904_pt1 | contig 38270 bp, 34 predicted proteins | sample YCmetagenome_FD_207642 | JGI IMG/M metagenome (GOLD analysis project Ga0310811, IMG submission 207642) | Soil microbial communities from experimental microcosm in Duke University, North Carolina, United States - YC | ecosystem: Engineered > Artificial ecosystem > Soil microcosm > Unclassified ... | reverse complement strand
GGCATTGGTCTTGAGATTCGTTTTTTTGCGTGAGTTTTCGTTCATGAAAATATCTTTGTTCTTGGATTTTTAGTTCTTGGAATTCCTGTCCGTTTCCGGACGATCATCAACACAAAAAATATGGCGTAGTCACGCAATGGCATTTCGCGACGATTGAGGCGAAGACAAAGCATTTCTCTGCATCGCCTCGTCGCATCGGCAATCGCGGCGACCGCAGCGTGACAAGACGACGCCGCACACTGCAAAAATCAGGTTGCAACAATAATCAAAAAATAATCCGGAGTCAGTTTCGAGACATCATATTTCGAAAACACGGCTCAAAAAGCGCGGCTTCCAGACGCCGCACGTTATCGCGCGTTGCGGCGTAGCGCGCAATCGGGTTCCACCGGATGCACCGATGCGACAAGACGACATGCCTCTCAAACATCCACGGCCTTGATCGACTCTCACGAAACGGTGAGGAGCGCGCGGTCCAGAAACTCCGCTGCGCTTGTCCCGTAACTCCTGTGTGACGGCGAACGCAGTCTTTCGCGCCCTCGTCGCGACACCGGAGCATCTCGTTCCATTCGCAAAGATTCACATCACGCACCGCGTGATCCCCTTTTTCTATGGAGGAAGTCCATGTTGAAAACGTCAACCCTTCTTGCCGCCGTGGCCGCAGCGGCGTTGCTCTCAGCGCCGCTCGCGACACCGTCATTCGCCAAGGAAAAAACCGTCATGGTCGGCGGCGCGGCGATGTATCCATCGAAGAACATCATTCAGAACGCGAGCAAGTCGAAGGACAACAAGACGCTCGTCGCCGCCGTGAAGGCCGCCGGCCTCGTCGATACGCTCGAAGGTCCCGGGCCGTTCACGGTGTTCGCGCCGACCGATGAGGCGTTCAAGAAGCTGCCGAAGGGCACCGTCGAAACGCTGCTCAAGCCCGAAAACAAGGACAAGCTCGCCAAAATCCTCAAATGCCATGTCGTTTCCGGCAACGTGACCACGAGCGACCTGAAGGACATGATCAAGAAAGGAAACGGCGAAGCCAAGCTCGACACCGTCGGCGGCTGCCCGCTCACCGCCAAGATGAAGGGCAAGAACATCGTCATCGAGGACGGCAAGGGCCATGACGCCAGGATCACGATCGCCAACGTGAAGCAGTCGAACGGCGAAATCCAGGTGATCAATTCCGTCCTGCTGCCGGCGGGCTAAGCAATCCAGGAAAAGTGCGAAGCGGCTTTCCGTCCGGAATTGCGCCGGAATTGCGCAAGATGGAAATGTTCAAAAGCGCTTCGCACAATCAGTCGCGGCCGGTTGGGAGCATTGTTTTGTCCCTGACCGGCCGCTTGTCTTCAACCTTTCTTGAGAAGCGTGGAGCACGGCGTGAAGGCCGTTGCCTCATGCTAGGATTTATGGCGCTGTGACGCGGTCCTCTTCACCGGGACAGACACGCGATTTCAGAACCAGGGCGTAGCGTCCATCAGGACCTGACGTCCGCCGAGGCTAACCAATGTCGGCCGCAAGCGAACAGATCGATGCAAGGATCTCCGAGGGGCGCGCCCCCGCGATCCACCCCGCGTGGGTGCGGGTAACGCACTGGATCAACGCGCTCGCCATGATCGTGATGATCGGTTCGGGCTGGCAGATCTACAACGCCTCGCCGCTGTTCAATTTCGCCTTTCCCGGCGCGATCACCATCGGCGGCTGGCTGGCTGGCGCGCTGCTCTGGCATTTCGCGGCGATGTGGGTGCTGGCCGTCAACGGCCTCGTCTATCTCGTGCTTGGCCTCGCGACCGGACGTTTCTCGCGCAAGCTGCTGCCGATCACGCCCGGCGCCGTCGTCTCCGACACCAAGGCGGCGCTGACCGGCCATCTCTCGCATAAAGACCTCTCGGTCTACAACGCGGTGCAAAAGCTCCTCTATCTCGGCGTGATCATCACCGCCATCGTCATCATACTGTCCGGCCTGTCGATCTGGAAGCCGGTGCAATTCCAGGCCTTCACCGCCGTGTTCGGCGGCTACGAGACCGCGCGCTACGTGCATTTCTTCGCCATGGCGACGATCGTGGCGTTTCTCGTCATCCATGTCGTCATGGCGCTGCTGGTGCCGCGCAGCCTGCGCGCCATGGTGACAGGGCGATAGTCCAGGACAATCTTCATGGCCCGCTTTCGCAAACCCATTCCCGGCGTCGACGCAAAACATCTCATCCGCGAGGCGGGACTGCTGCTGCCCGATCCGTCGCGGCGGCTGTTCCTGCGCGGGGCGGCGAGCCTCGGCGCGCTGACGCTGCTCACCGGCTGCGAGCTGACCGACAGCGATTCGGCCGAGCACCTTCTGCGTTACGTCTCGCGCTTCAACGATCGCGTGCAGGCGCTGCTGTTCAGCCGCACGACACTGGCGCCGACCTATACCGAGGCCGACATCACGAAGCCGTTCCCGTTCAACGGCTATTACAGCGAGGACGAGGCGCCCGACGTCGACGGCGACGACTGGAAGCTCGAAATCGGCGGCATGGTGGAAAACAAGAAGCCGTGGACACTTGCCGAACTCAACGCCCTGCCACAGGAAAAGCAGATCACGCGCCATGTTTGCGTCGAAGGCTGGAGCGCCATCGGCTCATGGACGGGCGTGCGCCTCTCTGAATTCCTCAAGCGCATCGGCGCCGACACCCGCGCGAAATATGTCTGGTTTCAATGCGCCGAAGGCTATTCCAACACCATCGATATGCCCACGGCGCTGCATCCGCAGACCCAGCTTTCCCTGCAATTCGCCGACAAGGTGCTGCCGCGCTCCTACGGCTTTCCGATGAAATGTCGCATCCCGACAAAACTCGGCTTCAAGAATCCGAAATACATCACCGCGCTCTACGTGCAGAACAACGACGCCGGCGGCTATTGGGAAAACCAGGGCTACAACTGGTTCTCGGGCCTCTGATCCGTTCGCGATTCACTTCGGCAGCGTGAAAGCCAGAAGCGCGTTGGTCATGTCACGTCCACCGCGTCCCAGCGCGCCGCCCGCCACATAAGCGACATCGCCGATCGCCGCAGCGCCCATGCCGTGCCGCCCTTTCGGCATCGGTGCAAACGCGGCCCACGTGCCTTTCCTGATGTCGAAGGCTTCATTCTCCGCATATGTGCGCTTGTCGTCCTCGGCGCCCAGAAAAAGAATATAATTTTTGTAGAGCGTTCCTGCGCCGCCGCCGCGCGGTGTCGGCACATCGGCGGCTTTCGACCACGCGTCGCGCGCCGGGTCGTATATTTCATGCAAGCCGGCCATATCTTCGTTCGCGCCGAAGCGGCCTCCGATCACATGGATTTTTCCATCGGCCGTTACCGCCGCCATATGGTCGCGGGCGCGTGACAGCGGAGCCGCTTCTGACCACGTGTTATTGGCCGGATCGTAGGCCTCGTGGGTGGTGAGCATATGCGCTTCATCCAGTCGTCCGCCGAAGGCATGGATTTTTCCGGCTGCCGCAGCGACGGCGACGGAGCCGCGCGGCCCTTTCATCGGCGGCAAATCGCGCCATGAATCGGTCTGAGGGTCGTAGACCATCGCGCGGTTCTGCGCGCCGCCGTGCGAACGGCGGATGAAACCGCCGACGACATAAATTTTTCCGTCGAGCACCGCCGCGCCGACATGATTGAGCCCGTGCAACATCGGCGCACGCGCCCGCCACGTGTCGGAGGCAGGATCGTACTCCTCGGTCGTCGTCAGTTCGTAACCACCCTCTCTTGAGGCGCCGCCGATGACATAAAGTTTGCCGTTGACGGCGACCGCGGCGACTTCGTTGCGCGCCTGCGGCATCGGCGCTTTCGCCTCCCATTGTCCGGACGCGGCCTGCGGCTGCGCAGAGATTGTGGGAAATCCATTTGCCGCAGCGAGGATCAGGACGCCCGCCGTCGCGAGGCCTGCACAGTATCGGGTCATGGCCGCCGCTCCTTGTGCAAGGATGCGACGGATCATCCCAAGGCGGATCGCCACCGGCAACAGTTTTCGGCGTTTGATCGTGTTCCAGAGGGACCGGTCATGACCGCCTTGGGACCTCCGTTGCCGCCTCCGCCGGGCGTAGCGCCGCCCGCCTTGCCATCAGGCGTCCGGGGCTTTAGCACTTTCCTTGCTGTCATTCCGGGGCGCGCGTCCGCGCGAACCCGGAATCCATGACTTTGCTTTACGCAATCTCGTGCACCGGGATTATGGATTCCGGATAGCCCCGCTTCGCGTGGCTTCCGGAATGACGTGTTTTGATCTTGCGAGGATTTCACACATGGCCACCCACAAACTTCTCCTTCTCCCCGGCGACGGCATCGGCCCCGAGGTCATGGCCGAGGTCAAACGCCTGATCGCGTTTTTCGGCAAAGCCGGCATCGCGACATTCGAGACGGAGGAAGGACTGGTCGGCGGCGCGGCCTATGACGCGCACAAGGTCGCCATATCGGAAGGCGACATGGCCAAGGCGCAAGCAGCGGACGCGGTCATTTTTGGCGCCGTCGGCGGCCCGAAATGGGACGCCGTACCGTTCGACGTGCGGCCTGAAGCCGGGCTGCTGCGGCTGCGCAAGGATCTCGCGCTGTTCGCCAATCTTCGCCCGGCCATCTGCTATCCGGCACTGGCCGATTCCTCGAGCCTGAAACGCGACATCGTCGACGGCCTCGACATCATGATCATCCGCGAATTGACCGGCGGCGTTTATTTCGGCGAGCCGAAAACCATCACCGATCTCGGCAACGGACAGAAGCGCGCCATCGATACGCAGATCTACGACACCTACGAGATCGAGCGCATCGCCCGCGTCGCCTTCGAACTGGCGCGCAAGCGGCGCAACAAGGTGACCTCGATGGAGAAGCGCAACGTCATGAAGACCGGCGTGCTGTGGAACGAGGTCGTCACCGGCGTCCATGCGCGCGAGTTCCAGGACGTGGAGCTTGAGCATCAGCTCGCGGATTCCGGCGGCATGCAGCTCGTGCGCCGGCCGAAACAGTTCGACGTCATCGTCACGGACAACCTGTTCGGCGACGTGCTCTCCGATATCGCGGCGATGCTCACCGGCTCGCTCGGCATGCTGCCGTCCGCTTCGCTCGGCGAGACCAACGCCAAGACCGGCACGCGCAAGGCGCTCTACGAGCCGGTGCACGGTTCCGCGCCGGACATCGCCGGCAAGGGCATGGCCAATCCGATCGCGATGATCGCCTCGTTCGGCATGGCGCTGCGCTATTCGTTCGACAGGGGCAAGGAAGCCGACGTCATCGACCAGGCGATCGCGGCGGTACTGGCGCAGGGTCTGCGCACGGCTGATATCGCGACCGACGGCGCCAAAACCATCACCACCTCGGAGATGGGCAAAGCCATCGTGACCGAAGTCGAGAAGCTGATGCACTAGACTGCAGAGTCTGATTCAGCTTCACTGAATCAGACTCACCGCCCGTTCTCTTGATGGGCGCGTCTTCTTGTCGCAAAACCGGTTTCCACTTTTCGGGATCATGCCCTAGAATTCCCGAAAGCGGCGCGATCCGAGAAGCCGCATGAGGGGAACGTCAGCATGGCAAGTTTGAGCAGGTTTGGCGCGGCTCTGCGCTTCATCATCGTTTGCGCCTTGTGCGGCTTTGCATCCGCCGCCGCCGCGCAAAATTATCCAAGCCACAACATCCGCATCATCGTGCCGTTCGCGGCCGGCGGTCTCAACGACACCGCCGCGCGGATCATCCAGCCCTATCTGGAAAAAGCGCTCAAACAGTCGGTCGTGGTCGAGAACAAGCCCGGTGCCAGCGGCATCCTCGGCGCCACCTATACGGCCAAGTCCCCGCCGGACGGCTATACGCTGACCATGGTCGCCTCTTCGCATACAGTGCTGCCGGCGACGACCGCCAATCTTCCCTACGACGCGGAGAAGGATTTCGCGCCGATTATCCTGCTCGGCAAGAACCCCTTGATGTTCGTGGTCAACGCCAACGTGCCGGCGAAAACGATTCAGGAATTCGTCGCGCTCGCCAAATCCGAGCCGGGCAAACTCAATTATGCGACGCCGGGGGCCGCGACGCAGACACGGCTTGTCGCCGAACTGTGGAGCCTGCGCGCCGGCATCAAGATGCAGCACGTGCCTTACAAGGGCGGCGCGCCGGCGATCCTGTCGGTGGTCGCAGGACAAACGCAATTCACAGTGCTCTCGCCGCTCGTCTCGGGGCCGCAGATTGCGGCCGGCAAGGTGCGCGCGCTCGCCGTGGGAAGCCTCACGCGCGATCCGCAATACCCTGACGTCCCGACGCTCGCCGAATCCGGCTTTCCCGGTTTCGAAGCGATTCAATGGGTTGGCCTGCTCGCACCCGCCGGCACGCCAAAGCCGATCGTCGACCGCATCAATGCGGAGGTCAACAAGGCGCTGAAGGATCCCGCCATGATCAAACAACTGGCGCAGCAGGGCATGTTGCCCGCCGGCGGAACGCCGGAATCGTTTCGCGCACTGATTCACACGGAAGTGGCGAACTGGAAAGAAGCGGCGCACGCCGCCGGCATCAAGCCGGAATAACAAAGCGGAGATTTTTGTAATGCTGCATGTGTGGGGACGGGCAAATTCCATCAACGTGCAGAAAGTGATGTGGGCGGCAAGCGAACTTGGCCTGGAGACGCAGCGCACCGATCTCGCCGGCGCTTTTGGCGGTAACCGCGAGCCCGACTATCTGGCGATGAATCCCAACGGTCTGGTGCCGACCATCGAAGATGGTCCGGTGCGGCTGTGGGAATCCAACGCGATCGTGCGCTATCTCGCGCACCAGTATGGCCAGGGCACGCTGGAGCCGACCGAGCCTGTCGCGTTCGGCCGCGCGCAGCAATGGATGGATTGGCAGATCACGACGCTCGGCCCGGCGCTGACACCCGGCTTCTGGCAGATCGTGCGCACGCCGAAGGAGAAGCAGGACGCCAAAATCATCGAAACCTCGCGCGCCAACAGCATTTCCGCCGTGCAGATTCTCGATGCGCAGCTCGCCGATACAAAATATCTCGCCGGCGACGCGTTCTCGATGGCCGACATTCCGGCTTCGATTTTTGGCTACCGCATCGACGCGCTCTACAAGGACCGGCCGCCTGCGCCGAATTTTGATCGCTGGTTCGGCGCGATCAAAAAGCGTCCCGGATTCAAGCAGCACATTCTCGACATTCCGCTGACGTGATATTTTTCCGACGTCGTTTTCCAGCGCTGCGTCGCAGTCCTCACGCCATCGCCTTCACGCCACTCTTCGCGCCACATTCCCTCATTGTCATGCCCGGTTGTCTCACTGTCATGCCCGCATGTGAAGAGAGACGCACTTCGCGCTTACGCGCGGGGACGACATGTGAGAGACGCGCTTCGCGCTTACGCGCGGGGACGACAAATCAGAACGTTCCTGGTGGCGGAGCCGCGCTACAGCGCCTGGCCGCGCAGCAGCTTTGGCAGGTCACCGACAAGGCCCGCGGCTTCGCGCATGAACAGGCTTTTGAGCGCCGGCGCGCGATCGACTAGCCCGAGACCGACGTCGCGGACCATGCGCAGCATATCGGAGCGATTCGAGAACAGCCGGTTGAGCCCGTCGGTGGCCACGCCCATCGCCATGGTGTCGAACCGCCGCCAGCGCTGGTAGCGCTCAAGCACGTCCGGCGCGCCGTGGTCGAGGCCGAGCCGCGCCGCATCGGTGACGACTTCGGCGAGCGCGGCGATATCCTTCAGGCCCATGTTGAGGCCCTGGCCCGCGATCGGATGGATGACATGCGCCGCATCGCCGACCAGCGCCATGCGCTCGGCGATGAACGACCGCGCTACCGAGAAGCCGAGCGGAAAGGCACGGCGCGGACCGGCCAGCGACAGGTCGCCCAGCTTCAAGCCGAATCGCTTTTCAAGCTCGGCCAGAAACGCGGCGTCCGGCAGAGCGACGATGCGCGCCGCTTCCTTCTTGTCCTCGGTCCAGACGATGGAGGCGCGGCGGCCCTTCAGCGGCAAGGTCGCGAACGGGCCGGCGGGCAAAAAATGTTCTTCGGCGCGGCCTTCGTGATCACGCTCGTGCGCCACCGTCGTGACGATGCCGGCCTGGTCGTAGTCCCAGCCATGCACCGCGATGCCTGCCGCTTCGCGCAGGCGCGAGCGCCCGCCATCGGCGGCGACGAGCAATTGCGTCGTCAGCGTGCCGCCATCGGCAAGCGTGGCAGCGACCACGCCCGGCCGTGTTTCGATTCCCGTGATCGCCGTGGCGCGCAGGCCGACGCCGAGTTTGCGCGCCTCGTCGAGCAGCACGGAGGTGAGCACGCCATTCTCGACCATGTGTGCGAACGGCTCACCCTCGGCGACCTCGCCGGCAAAGGAGAGATAGGTTGGACGCACGGCGTCATCGAGCCGGCTGTCGGTGACGACCATGTCGAGGATCGGCTGCGCCTGTGCCGCGATTGCCGGCCACACGCCGACAGCCTCGAACAGCCGCCGCGCGGCAGCAGCAATAGCGGACGCGCGCATGTCGCCCGACGCATCGCGCGCGAAGGCGGGATCGGCGATTTCGACGGCGAAGGAGGCCCCAAGCGCCTGCCGCAAGGCGATGGCGAGGGTGAGGCCGGCAAATCCGCCGCCGCCGATGAGGACGGCGCAGGGTTTTTGGTGATCGTCTGTCATGGCGCGCATTCTAGACCGAGCGGGGCCGGACTTCACCCTCGAGTCGCGTTCGTCGGTCCGCCTTTTTGGGATCATGCTTTCTGTTCGCGCATGATCTTTTCCGAAAACCGGTTCCCACTTTTCGGGATCATACGCATCTTGACTTCATCCGGTTTGGCCCGGAGCATGGCGGACTGCGTTCCTATTGCGCGTCCGATCAGCGGCGGCGCATCTGCATTCCAGCGCACAACGCCCGGACCTCCCCATGTCGTCACTAGAAACGCCTTCATCGCCGACCAACGGCAACGGGTCTGCGCAGGCTATCGAGGAATTGCTGAACATCCTCGATCTCGAACAGCTCGAAGTGAATCTGTTTCGCGGCACCTCGCCGCAGCAGAGCTGGCAGCGCGTGTTTGGCGGACAGGTGATCGGTCAGGCGCTGGTCGCCGCCTCGCGCACGGTGGACGAAAGCCGGCCGCCGCATTCGCTGCACGGCTATTTTCTGCTTCCCGGCGATCCCAAGGTGCCGATCATCTACGAGGTCGACCGCATCCGCGACGGCAAAAGCTTCACCACCCGCAACGTCATCGGCATCCAGCACGGACACGCGATCTTTTCCATGTCGGCGTCCTTTCAGGGCATCGAGGAGGGTTTTACCCATCAGGCAAAAATGCCCGATGTGCCGATGCCGGACGACCTGCCCGACGAAAGCGAGATCAAGGAGCGCGTGCTGCCGATGATGCCCGATCCGGTGCGCCGCTATTTCGAGCGCGCCCGGCCGATCGAACTGCGGCCCGTCGAGTTCGACCGCTACATGGGCAAGACCTATCCCGACGGCCGCTTCAATGTGTGGATCCGCACCACCGGACGGCTGCCGGACAATCCGAACCTGCACCGCTGCGTGCTCGCCTATGCCAGCGACATGACGCTGCTCGACTCGGCGCTGATCCCGCACGGGCGCACCATCTTCCAGCGCGACATCCTCGCGGCAAGCCTCGATCACGCGCTGTGGCTGCACCGGCCGTTCCGCGCCGACGAATGGCTGCTCTACGCCCAGGACAGTCCGAGCATGGCCGGCGCGCGCGGCTTTTCACGCGGCCTGATCTTTTCGCAGGACGGCACGCTCGTCGCCTCGGTCTGCCAGGAAGGGCTGGTGCGGCGGCGGCGCGAGGACTGACGACCTCTTCGATGGCGCCGATGCCGTGGGAATCAGCCGGCTGCCTGCTTTACAAGCAGCCACTTTCCCCCGATTGTCCCGAACAGCACAGTCATTATGCAACTCGTCCGGGGCGACCCGGACGATCGCTTTTTATAATAAGTCGTCCGGGTCTGGACGCGTCGGGGGCCTGCCGTGAAATTGATCATCGCCATCATCAAACCGTTCAAGCTCGAGGAGGTGCGCGACGCGCTCACCGCCATCGGCGTCAACGGCATGACCGTCACCGAAGTGAAGGGCTATGGCCGCCAGAAGGGCCACACCGAAGTCTATCGCGGGGCGGAATACGTCATCACCTTCCTGCCGAAACTGCGCCTCGAAGTCGTTGTCGCGTCCGATCTCGCCGAAAAGGCGGTCACCGCCATCAGCGACGCCGCCAAAACCGGGCAGATCGGCGACGGCAAGATCTTTGTCCAGCCGGTCGAGCGCGCGCTGCGCATCCGCACCGGCGAGACCGACACCGACGCCCTTTAAGATTCACGGCCAAATATCCGCGGCACGACCAAGACACTTCCGGGGGGAAGCCATGACGACACGTTCACCGTCTCGCCATTTCACATCAGTGATTCGCAGCATCGTCTTTCCGCGCGTGACGTCGCGGGCGATCGCAGCATGCGCGCTGATCGCATTGCCGTCAGTCGCATTCGCGCAGACATCCGCCGCGACCGTTGAAGCGCCGAAGATCAATCTCGCCGACACCGCCTGGATGATGATGGCGACGGCGCTCGTGCTGATGATGACGCTGCCCGGCCTCGGACTGTTCTATGCCGGCATGGTGCGCAAGAAGAACGTGCTCGCCACCATGGCGCAGGGGATCGCGGCGACCGTCATCGTCTCGCTGTTGTGGATGGTGGCGGGTTATTCGCTGTCGTTCACCGGTAGCGGCGCTTTCCTCGGCGGCGCCAGCCGGATGTTTCTGGCCGGCATCACCATGGACAGCATCAATCCGCTGGCGAAGACGATTCCGGAAAGCCTGTTCATGCTCTACCAGATGACCTTCGCCATCATCACGGTGGCGCTGGTCGCGGGGGCGGTGGCAGACCGCATGCGCTTTACGGCGTTCGCGCTGTTTTCAGTCGGCTGGCTGCTCGTCGATTATCTGCCACTCGCCCACTGGGTCTGGGGCAACGGCTTCCTGATGCAGATGAACCTGCTCGATTTCGCCGGCGGCACCGTGGTGCACATCAATGCCGGCGTCGCCGGCCTCGTCGCCGCCCTCATCATCGGCCCGCGCAAGGGCTACGGCTCCGACAACCTCGCGCCGTTCGACCTCTCGCTTGCGGTGATCGGCACCGGCCTGTTGTGGGTCGGCTGGTTCGGCTTCAACGGCGGCTCGGCGCTCACGGCCGGATCGCGCGGGGTTTTCGCCATCGTCGTCACGCATCTCTCGGCCTGCGCCGGCGCGCTCGCCTGGAGCGTGATGGAATGGTGGAAACGCGGCAAGCCATCCGTCCTCGGCATGATTTCCGGCGCCGTCGCCGGTCTTGGCACGATCACACCGGCGTCCGGCTTCATCCTGCCCTGGCACGGGGTGGTGATCGGCCTCATCGCCGGCGTGACCTGTTTCTGGGCCTGCACCAGTCTGAAGCTGCGCCTCGGCTACGACGATTCCCTCGACGTGTTCGGCGTGCACGGGGTCGGCGGACTGCTCGGCACGCTGCTCGTCGGCGTTTTTGCCACCGCCGCCGTGTCGGCGAACGCCGAAGCGCCCGGCGGCTTCTCCGGTCTCCTCGAGGGCAACACGCACCAGGTGCTGGTCCAGATCATCGGTATCGCCGTCACCGTCGGCTGGGCGGCGCTGACCACCTGGGTTTTGTTGAAGCTTATCAGCCTGTTCGTGCCGCTGCGGGTTAATCTGCAGAACGAGACCGAAGGCCTCGATATCACCCAGCACGGCGAAGCCCTGCAGTAGGGTTTCGCTTATTCCGCACGTGACTTGCCCCGGACACGGTCCGGGGCGGCAGGTGATTGCCCGGACTCCCCCACCATCTGCCCACAAAACAGGCGCAGAGGCCGAAATTGGCCTCTTTTGCACATATTTTAAGCTGTAAACGATGCGCCCGCCGCGCGGCAGCCGGCGGTTAATTCCTCGATTTCGCAATTATCACGTTAAATCAATGCCTTAAGCACATCGTCCCGGACTTGGCACGCCCCTTGTTAAGGAGGCCTGGCAGGCCCGCATGCGGCGGGTTTTCGCTCGCGTGTTTGGCCTGGCCGCATCAGGCGCAATGGAGTTCGGGGGGTTCAATTCATGAAAATCGTCATGGCGATCATCAAGCCATTCAAGCTCGATGATGTTCGAGATGCTCTGACCGGGATCGGGGTGCACGGCATGACCGTCACCGAGGTCAAGGGTTATGGCCGGCAGAAGGGCCATACGGAAATTTATCGCGGCGCCGAATACGCCGTCAGCTTCCTGCCGAAGATCAAGATCGAAGTCGCCGTTCCTGCCAAGGACGTCGACACCGTCGTCACCGCCATCTGCAGCGCCGCCAAGACCGGCCAGATCGGCGACGGCAAGATTTTCGTCTTCGGGCTCGATCAGGCCGTGCGCATCCGCACCGGCGAAACTGACGACGCCGCCCTTTAAATCCTCGCGCATTTTTTCGAACAGGAGTTCACGATGACGTTCAAGCTTTCCTCCCGCGCGATCCTGACGGCGGCGGCCGTGATCGCGTGCGGCCTTCTCATCGCCGACGTTGCGCTGGCGCAGACGGCGGCCCCGGCCGTTGCTCCCGCTGCGGCTCCCGCACTCGTTCCCAACAAAGGCGACACCGCCTGGATGCTGATCTGCAGCGCGCTCGTGCTGATGATGTCGATCCCCGGCCTCGCCCTGTTCTACGGCGGTCTCGTCCGCTCGAAGAACATGGCGTCCGTCCTCACCCAGGTGTTCGCGATCGTCGCCCTCGTCGGCGTGCTGTGGACGCTTTACGGCTACTCGGAAGCTTTCGGCGACGGCGGCAGCCTCTCGCCCTATATCGGCGGTCTCGGCAAGGTCTTCATGAAAGGCGTCGATGCCAATGCGGTGGCGGCGACGTTTTCGAACGGCGTCGTCATTCCCGAATTGGCTTACTTCGTCTTCCAGATGACGTTCGCCATGATCACGCCGGCGCTGATCGTCGGCGCCTTTGCCGAACGCATGAAGTTCTCCGCCGTGATGCTGTTCATCCTGCTCTGGGTGACCTTCATCTATTTCCCGATCGCGCACTGGGTCTGGTACATCCCGGCCCCCGATGATGTCGCTGCCGCTGCCAAGGCGCTCGCCGCGGCGACGGGGGACGCAAAGGTTGCGGCACAGGCCAAACTCGACGCCATCACCGGCAGTGCCGGATGGCTCGCAGGCGCTGGCGCGCTCGACTTCGCCGGTGGCACCGTGGTGCACATCAATGCCGGTATCGCCGGTCTGGTCGGCGCCATCGTCATCGGCAAGCGCACCGGCTACGGCAAGGAGCTGATGGCGCCACACTCGCTGACCATGACCATGATCGGCGCCTCGCTGCTGTGGGTCGGCTGGTTCGGCTTCAATGCCGGTTCGAACCTTGAAGCCAACGGCGTGACGGCGCTGGCCTTCGTCAACACCATGGTCGCGACTGCAGGTGCCGCACTCTCCTGGCTGCTGGTGGAATGGCTCGCCAAGGGCAAGCCCTCGCTGCTCGGCATCTGCTCCGGCGCGGTCGCGGGTCTCGTCGCGGTGACGCCGGCCTCGGGCTTTGCCGGCCCGATCGGTGCGCTGGTGCTCGGCCTCATCGTCTCGCCGGTCTGCCTGTTCTTCGTCTCGACGGTGAAGAACGCGCTCGGCTACGACGACGCGCTCGACGTCTTTGGCGTGCACTGCGTCGGCGGCATCATCGGTGCGCTCGGCACCGGCATTCTCGTCAATCCGGCCCTCGGTGGCGTCGGCATCACCGACTACACCAACATCGCCGGAAACAATGCCGGCACCTACGATCTGGCCGTCCAGATGATCGCCCAGTTCAAGGCGGTGGCGGCGACCCTGATCTGGTCCGGCGTCGGATCCCTGATCCTCTACAAGATCGTCGATGCGGTCGTCGGTCTGCGTGTCACGGTCGAGCGCGAGCGCGAAGGCCTCGACATCACCGAACACGGCGAACGCGCCTACACGGCTTAAAGGCTTCGGCGGGGGTATCCCCGGCAGGTTCCCCCGCCAGACGAAGAGGCCCCGGTTTCACCACCGGGGCCTTTTTGTTTTTACCCGGCGGCGGGGACGCAGGCGGCGATGGTTAATCACGCCTTAACCTCGCGCGGCCTATGCTCGCTCAAGCCCTTGCCCGGTCCGCGCAAACCGGCCCTGGAGCATTTTCCCGGCTCAGCGGAATCCGGTTTGCCGCCAGAAAATGCCCCAACTCCTGACCTGCGCGTCTTCGGGCCGCAAAACCGGTACCCATTTTTGCGAAATTCGCGCTAGTCCATGTTCATGACACCAGCCGATCGAACATTTCCTCCCTCGCCGGCGCCGGCCGGCGGCCGCTCGCCTTTCGTGCGCCTCAACGAGCTTTTGGCGCCGATACCCCCCGGCAAGACGCCGATCAGCCTGGCCGTGGGCGAGCCGCAGCATCCGGTCCCGCCGTTTGTCGGCCCGATCCTGCAGGAGACGCTGCCGCTGTTCGGCCGCTACCCGGCCAACAAGGGCATCGACCCGTTCCTCGCGACCGTCGCGACCTGGCTCGGGAAGCGATTCGACCTGCCGCGCCCGCTCGACCCGGCCAGCGAAGTCTTGGTCCTCAACGGCACCCGCGAAGGCCTGTTTCTCGCGGCCCTCGCAGCAAAACATTATGTGCCGCCGCGCGTGGGCCGGCCGGCGATCCTCATTCCCAATCCGTTCTATGCCGCCTATGCCGCCGGCGCGCTCGCCGCCGACGCCGAGCCGGTCTATCTGCCGGCGACGCCGGAGACCGGCTTCCTGCCCGACCTCGACGCGCTCACGCCCGAACTTTTGGCGCGCACCGTCGCCTTCTATCTCGCCTCGCCGTCCAATCCGCAGGGCGCCGTGGCGAACCGCGCCTACCTCACGCGGCTGGCCGGGCTTGCGCGCGAGCACGGCTTTCTCGTTTTCGCCGACGAATGCTATTGCGAGATCTACACGACGACGGCGCCGCCCGGCATGCTCGAAGCCTCCGGCCCGGACTTCGAGAACGTCATCGTCTTCCATTCCCTGTCGAAGCGCTCGAACCTGCCGGGCCTGCGCGTCGGCTTCTGCGCCGGCGACCGCCGCTTCCTCGCCCGCTTCCTCGAACTGCGCAACATCGCGGCGCCGCAGGTGCCGATACCGGCGCAGCATGTCGCCATCGCCGCCTATTCCGACGAATCCCATGTGGCGGAAAACCGCCGGCTCTATGCGCAGAAATTTGATCTCGCCGACCAGATCGTCGGCGATCGCTACGGCTATCGCCGGCCCGTCGGCGGCTTCTTCCTCTGGCTCGATGTCTCGGCGATGGGAAGCGACGAAGACGTCACTTTGCGGCTCTGGCGCGAAGCCGGGCTGCGCGTCATTCCCGGCTCGTATCTGGCGCGGGCACAGCAGGACGGATCAAACCCCGGCGACGGCTTTTTGCGCCTCGCCATGGTCCAGGACAACGCAACCACCGCCGAGGCGCTGCATCGCCTCGTCACGGTGCTGGGCTAAGGAGGGACACGGATGTCGGTCATCGGCCGCAGCCTCGACGTCATCACCTTCTCCGATCATATCCAGACGGTGCTCCGGCGGCGGCTACGCGAAGGCGCGGGCGTTGCCGTCATCGGCACAGCCTTCATGGCGACCGTCGCGCTTGCGACATGGTCGGTGCAGGACCCGAGCTTCAGCCACGCCACCAACGCGCCGATCCACAATCTCCTCGGCCCCTACGGCGCCAAGACCGCCGACCTGTTGATGCAACTCTTCGGCCTCGCGTCCGCGAGCCTCGCGCTGCTGCTCGCGATTTTCGGCTGGCGGCTGTGCACGCATCGTCCGCTGCGGCGGGAAAAACTGCGCCTGCTCGTCTGGATCGTGACGTTGTTCGTGGCCGCCGGATTCGCATCCTGTCTTCCGCGCTCGGCCGCATGGCCGCTGCCCTCTGGCCTCGGCGGCGTGGTCGGCGATGCCATGATCTATCTGCCGACGCTGATCGTCGGCGGCGCGCTCACCGGATTGAAAAGCATCGCCGCCGCAGTGCTGTTCGGCACCGCGGCGCTGGCCTGCTTCACCGTCGCCGCCGGCTATGGCCTGCGCGAGGATACGGAACGACCGGCCGCGCGAAGCCGGGCGCAGATCGAAGACGACGAGGCCGAGGACGACGAAGAGACCGAAGAGAAGACATCGATCTCGCTCGGCTTCATGGTGCATGCGCTGCTCAGCCTGAAGACGCGCCTGCGGCTTCTGCTGCAGCGCGCCTACTCGTCGCTGCGCAATCGCGAACCGCGTGCGGTCGCGCGCCGCGATCGCGTCGAGCCGCGCTTTCAGGGCGCGCCCGCGCTCGGCGGCATCGGACACGATAGCGACGAGGTGGATGAGGACGAAGACGACGACGAAGAGGAGATTGCGCCGACGCCGCGCAAGGCGCGTGCCGTCAAGCCGCAGCGCAAGCCCGCCGGCGGCTATGCGCTACCCTCGTTCAACCTGCTCAGCGCGCCGCGCGCCGCCGACCGCCAGACTTTTTCGAGCGAGGAAATTCAGCAGAACGCCACGGCGCTCGAAGGCGTGTTGCAGGATTTCGGCATTCGCGGCGAGATCATCAATGCGCGGCCGGGTCCGGTGGTCACGCTCTATGAACTCGCGCCCGCGCCGGGCATCAAATCCTCGCGCGTGATCGGGCTTGCCGACGACATCGCCCGCTCGATGAGCGCGGTGTCCGCACGCGTCGCCGTCGTTCCGGGCCGCAATGCCATCGGCATCGAACTGCCCAATCCGATCCGCGAAAAAGTCTATCTGCGCGAACTGCTCGGCGCGGAAACCTATTCGGAGAACGCGTCAAAACTGCCGCTCTGTCTCGGCAAGACCATCGGCGGCGAATCGGTGATCGTCGATCTCGCCCGCATGCCGCATCTGCTGATCGCCGGCACCACCGGCTCGGGCAAATCGGTCGCCATCAACACCATGATCCTCAGCCTCGTCTACAAGCTCAAGCCGGAGCAGTGCCGGCTGATCATGGTCGATCCAAAGATGCTCGAACTGTCTGTCTATGACGGCATCCCGCATCTGCTCACGCCTGTCGTCACCGATCCGAAGAAAGCGGTGGTCGCGCTCAAATGGGCGGTGCGCGAGATGGAAGACCGCTACAAGAAGATGTCGAAGATCGGCGTGCGCAATATCGAAGGCTACAATGCGCGCATCACAGAGGCCAAGGCGCGCGGCGAGGCGATGACGCGCACGGTGCACACCGGCTACGACAAGGAATCCGGCGAGGCGATCTACGAGCAGGAAGAGCTTGCGCTCGAGACGCTGCCCTTCATCGTCGTCATCGTCGACGAGATGGCCGACCTGATGATGGTCGCCGGCAAGGACATCGAAGGCGCGATCCAGCGGCTGGCGCAGATGGCGCGCGCCGCCGGCCTGCATGTCATCCTCGCCACCCAGCGTCCGTCCGTCGACGTCATCACCGGCACCATCAAGGCGAACTTCCCGACCCGCATCTCCTTCCAGGTGACGTCGAAGATCGACAGCCGCACCATTCTCGGCGAGCAGGGCGCCGAACAACTGCTCGGCCAGGGCGACATGCTCTACATGGCCGGCGGCGGCCGCATCAGCCGCGTGCACGGTCCCTTCGTGTCGGACGAGGAGGTCGAGAAGGTGGTGCGCCACCTCAAGGCCCAGGGCACGCCGCAATATCTCGAAGCGGTCACCGCCGAGCCCGACACCGACGACGACGGCAATCCGATCTTCGATGCGACCAGCGTCGGCGCAACCGGCGATTCCACCGATCTCTACCAGCAGGCCGTGCAGATCGTGCAGCGCGACCAGAAGGCCTCGACCAGCTACATCCAGCGCCGCCTGCAGATCGGCTACAACCGCGCCGCCTCGATCATGGAGCGCATGGAACATGAAGGCGTCGTCGGCCAGCCCAACCATGCGGGAAAACGCGAAATCCTGATCGGCAACGAGACGGTTTGATGTCTTGTTGATTTTTCCGGCTGGCGACCGGGCTGATGCTATTCGTCGTAACGGGTTGAGAATCAGGAGCGGATGGCCCACACAATTGGGCGGGAGCCGCAAAGTCGCCACAGCCTGCGGCTAGTCGGTCGCCACGGGCGACGTTCAACGGAGACTGAAATGGCTTGTTCCAGCCTGCGGGCCTGTTGTTTGGCCGCCTTCCTGGCCTTGCTCGGCACGACGGTCCTGTCCGTGAGCGGATTCGGGGCTGCGGTGCTGGCGCAATCGCCCAATCAGCAGACGGCGGCTGCGCCCATCGTGCGGCTGCCGGATTCAAGCAAGATGGCCGCGCCCGGCGCCACCCTGGCGCTCGACGCCAGCCAGCGCGCAATGGTCGACAAGGTCTCCGCCTATCTGTCCGGCATCCAGACCATGACCGGCGATTTCGTCCAGATCGGCCCCGACGGCAAGCGCACCGAGGGCGAGTTCTTCATCCAGAAGCCCGGCAAGGTGCGCTTCAACTATTCGCCGCCGAGCCCGATCGACATCATCGCCGACGGCTCCACCGTCGCCGTGCGCGACCGCACTTTGGCGACCCAGGATCTCTATCCGCTGTCGCAGACGCCGCTGCGCTTCCTGCTTGCAGACAAGCTCAACCTGCTGCGCGACACCAATCTGGTCGGCGTCTATGCCGACGACGTCTTCACGACGGTGGTGATCGAGGAGAAGCAGGCGCTGGTCGGGACCAGCCGGCTGATGCTGATGTTCGGCGCCAAGGACAATCAGTTGCGGCAATGGACGGTGACCGATCCGCAGGGCTACGACACCACGGTCGCGGTATATAATCTCAACACCCACAAGAAACCCGACCCGAGCCTCTTCAAGATCGATTACACGCGCTACGACCGGTAGCGCGGTGACGGCGGGGCCTCGCGATATCACCGAGATCGACGGCGCATGCCATTGCGGCAGCGTGCGCTTTCACGTGCGGCTGAGCGAGGGCCTGCGCAGCGCGCGACGCTGCTCCTGTTCGTTCTGCCGCATGCGCGGCGCGGTCGTGGTGTCGGCAAAACTCGACGGCTTCGATATTCTCTCGGGCGCCGACCGGCTCACCGAATACCGCTTCAACACGAAGATGGCGCGGCATTTCTTCTGCGCGGTCTGCGGCATCTACACCCATCACCAGCGGCGGTCGGACCCGAACGAATACGGCATCAATGTCGCCTGCCTTTCCGGCCTCAGCCCTTTCGACTTGAAAGAGGTGGAAGTCGTCGATGGGGTCAATCATCCCTCCGACAAGCCCGACCCGAACAAACCACCGGTGGCCGGCGTGCTGCGCTTCTTTCCGGACTAACGTGAGGACGTCAGAGCATGATCGTTTCAGGTTGAAGCAACAATCCTGCGCCGGCAGCCCCTCTCCCCAATGGGGAGAGGGTTGGGGTGAGGGGCGCTCGGACCGTCGATAATCAATGTCCCCTCACCCGCTCGCTACGCTCGCGACCTCTCCCCATTGGGGAGAGGTGACAATTTATCTGAAGCACTGAAATGCTCCGTCTTTTGTCCTCGCGCAATTCCGGACGGAAAACCGCTTCGCACTTTTCCTGAAATTGCTTTAAGCAGACGCCATGCCGCTCACCCTCTCCACCTGGAATATCAATTCCGTACGCCTGCGCATCGACCTCGTCGCCAAATTCATCAAGGCGGTGCGGCCGGACATTTTGTGCCTGCAGGAGACGAAATGCCCGGACGACGCGTTTCCGCTAAAGCGGTTTCGCAGGCTCGGCTATGAGCATGCCGCGCTCAACGGGCAGAAGGGCTATCACGGCGTCAGCATGCTTTCGCGGCTGCCGTTCGAATCCTTCTCGATCGAAAACTTTTGCGGCAAGACCGACTGCCGGCATATCTCGGCGGTGTTCGGGGCCAAGGCCGGGCTCGCCGCGCCGGTCACGGTGCACAATTTCTATGTGCCGGCCGGCGGCGACATTCCCGACCCGACCGTCAATCCGAAATTCGAGCACAAGCTCGCCTTCCTCGACGAGATGCGCGATTGCGTGGCGCTGCGCCCGCAGGCGGCCGACCGCGCGATTTTGGTCGGCGACCTCAACGTCGCGCCGCTCGAGAACGACGTCTGGAGCCACAAGCAGATGCTCAAGGTCGTCTCGCACACGCCGGTCGAGGTGGAAAAGCTCGCCGCCGTGCAGAAGGCCGGCGGCTGGTTCGACGCCATGCGCCATTTCGTGCCGGAGACGGCAAAGCTCTACACCTGGTGGAGCTACCGCGCCGCCGACTGGGCCGCCGCCGACCGCGGCCGACGCCTCGACCATGTCTGGGTGACGCCGGCGCTGGCGACAAAACTTTCGACGCTGAAGATTTTGCGCGAATCGCGCGGCTGGATGCGCCCCTCGGACCACGTGCCGGTGACGGTGACGCTGGAGGCGTGATTTTTCTTTTGACGGAGGCTCTAGCGTTTCGTCGAGGGATCGAACATGCCGCGCACGCGGCGCAGTTCCGATGACCACTGGCTGGCGCGGGCGGTCATGATGTCGCGCATGCGCACCGCCGTGTCGGGATAGCCTTCCAGCATCTTGATGAAGAGGCTGCGCGGCACGCGCATGACGTCGGAGGTCTCGCGCGCCACAGCCGTGAGCGGACGCAACGTTTCGGTGAGCAGCGCCAGTTCGCCGAGCAGCGTATAGGGCCGGACGACGAGCGGCTCCTCGTCGCGCGCGCCGGTGAAGAGTTCGAACGAGCCCGACAGCACGACATAGGCGGCATCGGCCGGATCGCCGGCGTCAAACAGTTTTCGGCCTTCGCTGATCGTGCTGGTCTCCACGCCCATGGCGAGCGCGCGCAACGAGCGCCGGCCGAGCGTATTGAGCGTCGGCACCTGTTCGAGAACCGCGATGTCGTCTTCAAGGCTCATCGCGAAACCCGCTTTCGCCGGAAGGGAGATTCAAACACGGAAGCATTTTCGCTGCTCGAACACTACGGCACCAGCTTGTAGCCGCCCGCCTCGGTGACCAGCAAGGCCGGCAGGCCGGCGTCCTTTTCAACCTTCTGGCGCAACCGGTAAATGTGCGTTTCCAGCGTGTGCGTGGTGATGCCGGAATTATAGCCCCACACCTCCTGCAGCAGCGTCTCGCGCGAGACCGGCGATTCCCCCGCACGGTAGAGATAGCGCAGGATCGCCGTCTCCTTTTCCGTCAGGCGGATTTTTTGGCCCTTGGGATTGAGCAGCACTTTCGAACTCGGCCGGAAGCTGTAGGGCCCGATGGTGAAGACCGCGTCTTCGCTCGCCTCGTGCTGGCGCAGTTGCGCGCGGATGCGCGCGAGCAGGACCGCGAAGCGAAAGGGCTTCACGACATAGTCGTTGGCGCCGGACTCCAGCCCGAGAATGGTGTCGGAATCCGTGTCGTGGCCGGTCAACATGACGATCGGCGCCTTGAATCCGTTCTTGCGGATGATGCGCACGACCTCGCGCCCGTCGATGTCGGGCAGGCCGACATCCATGATCGTGAGATCGATCTGATCGTTCTTGACGACATCGATGGCTTTCGTTCCGCTGTCGACCGCAACGGATTCGAATTCGTCATGCAGCGAGAGTTGCTCGACGAGCCCCTCGCGCAATTCGTTGTCATCGTCGACGATCAGAATTTTTCGGGTATTCGCCATGGTCAATACGGGCCCAACGCTTGATTTGTCATGACCGGCGGATTCGCCGATCGTCAAATGTTTCGGATCATCAGTGCCTTCGATCATCAACGCACGAGTTCGTGAATGCGTTCGCCAAAAAGTTTCGTCATGGCTTTCGTTACGGCCTCATGGCCTGGTGTCTCAGTCCTTGCCGGGCGCGCGTTGCGAAATCTGTTGCCGCGCGACAGGAATCAGCGATCAGATAGGTCATCAGAATGATCGAACGCGATCGGGACGTCATCTCCAGTCTGTCATCATGCCGAATTTATTCGTCTCCGACATCCATGTTGTTACACGCCCGGGCTGCCGCAGGCGAGGATTGCTCCTGCCCGGGCCCGCCTTTTCCGGCGGGATGATCCCGGTCGCACTCGGACGCTCCGGCATCCGCGCCGACAAACGCGAAGGCGACGGCGCCACGCCGCGCGGACATTTTCGGCCGGTGCGGCTGTGGTGGCGGGGCGACCGCATGCCGCGGCCCGCCGCCCGGCTCCCGGTCCGGCGCATCACCCCCTCCGACGGCTGGTGTGAAGATCCTGCCGACCGCCGCTATAACCAGCCGATCCGGCTTGACGCGGACGCGCCCGGCGACCGCCTGTGGCGGGACGATCATTTGTACGACCTTGTCATTGAGCTGGATCACAATACCCGTCCCCGGGTGACCAACCGTGGCAGCGCCGTTTTCATCCATTGCGCCCGGACGGGGCTTGCGCCTACCGCCGGTTGCGTCGCCATGCCGGCGGAGACATTGCGCCGGCTCATCGGGGTGCTGTCACCCAAGACACGAATCTGGATTCAGTAGATCGTCGCCGGCGAGAAGGCTTTTTCAGACTGGATGAGCCTTTTGCGCCGGCCGCGTGCCGAAAATCGCACTGCCGACGCGGATGTGGGTGGCGCCGAAGCGGATGGCGAGTTCGAAATCCGCGCTCATGCCCATGGAAAGCTGCGTCAGCCCGTTACGGGCCGCGATTTTTGCCGTCAGGGCGAAATGCGGCGCCGGGTCTTCGTCGACCGGCGGGATGCACATCAGGCCGGTGACGGTGAGGCCGTAGTCGGCGCGGCAGGCGGCGATGAAGGCGTCCGCTGCCTCGGGCAGAATGCCGGCCTTCTGCGCCTCCGCCCCGGTATTGATTTCGACGAACAAAATCGGGCTGCGCCCGTGCTTGTCGATAGCGCGGGCGAGCGCCGTGCACAGGCTCGGACGGTCGAGCGTGTGGATGGCGTCGAACAGCGCGACCGCGTCAGCGGCCTTGTTCGACTGCAACGGGCCGATCAGATGCAAAGTGAGATCGGGATGCGCCGCACGCAGGTCCGGCCACTTGCCTTTCGTTTCCTGGACGCGGTTTTCGGCGAACTGACGCTGGCCGGCGGCAATGACCGGCAAGATATCCGCAGCCGGAAAGGTTTTCGAAACCGCCAGCAGCGTCACCGCGTCAGGGTCGCGCCCGCAGGCGCGGCAGGCTTGCGCCGCGCGCGCACGCACGGCTTCGAGCCGGGACAAGGACGGATCATTGGGGGCATCATTCAAGGGGCACGCTCACGGTCATCGTCTGCACTCTATTCAAAATCCCATTCCATTAAAATTTTAGCGGATCGGCGGACAGCGCTTTCACTGTTATCGCGTAGCATTTCAAGGTGCGAAAAACCAAAGCGTCGGTTGCAAACCAGGATTTGCGGGCGAGGACATGACTCTAACCTCATTGCGCCCGTTGTTCGGCATTCGCGGACGGCTGATGCTGCTCGCCTTGCTCGCCATCGCGCCGTTGATGGCCGACCGTGTCCGCGTGCTCGAACACAGCCGCACCGCACGGCTCGCAGAAGCAACCGCCATGGCCCGCGATTTCGCGCAACGCGGCGCCGATCTGCAGCATGGCGTGATGGTCGGCATCCGCGCGGTCCTGCAAAGCGTGTCGCGGTCTTATGTCCCCGCTGTGCGGGCCGAAAGCTGCGACAGCTTTCTGCGCAGCTTCATCGTCGACAATCCATGGATGAAGACGCTGACCGTCATCTCGGCCCAGGGCCGCATCACCTGTTCGACCAGCGCGATCTCGGTCGGTCTCGATGTGTCCGACCGCGACTATTTCCGCAATGCCATGATCGAACGCGACTTCGTCGTCTCCAATTTCCTTATTGCGCGGGCGCGCAAGGAGCCGTCGGTCATCGTCGCGCAGCCGATCGCGCACGCCACCGATCAGGCTGCAATCGTGATTTCATCCATCAATCTGGCCTGGATCCAGCGTCTCGCGGCCTCAGCCGTCCACAACGAGGCCGCCGCGGTGACGATCGTGGACGGCAAGGGAACGGTGGTGGCGGACTCCACCGATCCCGACCGCTGGATCGGCAAAAACGTCGCCGGCAATCCCCTTGCCCGCGAAATTTTTTCGCGCACCGAAGGCACCGCCACGATGGCGGGGATCGACGGCGTGCGCCGCATCTACGCTTTCGTTCCCGTTGCCTGGATGAACGCCCGCCTTGCCGTCGGTCTCAACGAATCCATGATTTTGAGCGAAATCGACCGGGAGATCTGGGCGGCCTATATCCAGCTCGCTCTGGTTTCAATCCTGATCCTGATCGGCACCTGGTTCCTCGGCGATCGGCTCATCGCCAAGCCGGTCCGTCTGCTCGCAAGCAAAGCCGCACGCTTCGGCCGCGGCGATCTCAGCGTCCAGTCGCCGAACGAACGCTGGACTCCGGAATTCGCGCCGCTCGTCGCTGCGCTCAACACCATGGCCGCGCAACTGGCCGAGCGCGAGCGCGCCCTCCACACCGCCAACCGGCATCTCGTCGAACTGGCCAGCAGCGACGGCCTCTCGGGCCTCGCCAACCGGCGCGGTTTCGACGCCCGGCTAACCGCCGAATGGCAGATCGCCTGCGACACCGGTCAGCCGCTGGCGATCCTGATGATCGATGTCGATCACTTCAAGCTCTACAATGACCGCTACGGCCATCTCGAAGGCGACCAGTGCCTGCGCGATATCGGCGAGGCGCTGGCCGGTATGGCGCGCAACCAAGGCGACCTCGCCGCGCGCTATGGCGGCGAGGAATTCGTCCTGCTGCTGCCCGGCACCGAGATCGACAGCGCCCTCGACATGGCCGAGTCGTTCCGCCGGCGCATCGAAGCGCTCGACCTCACCAACAGCGAAGCGCCGGAAGGACGCGTCACCGTGAGCATCGGTGTCTCCGCCGCAACGCCGATTCCGCTGGAACTGCCCGAGCGACTGCTGGAAGCGGCCGATATCGGCCTGTACGCGGCCAAGCGGCGCGGCCGCAACGCCGTCGTGGCGCACGCGACGGTGAACATCGTTGGGCCGCCGGCTGCCGTTCCGGCGATCCCGGCCGTCGCCTGAGACAGCGCTTTCGGCCGTTGCCGCCTCCGTTGACCCGTCGGCGCATTTCGTGTCCTAGTCGCGCGTCTAGCGGTCACATCGAACCGCACGGATCCAAGAACAACGATCCAAGAACCTCGATCCATGAACAACGAGCGTTACAACGCCCGCGAGGCTGAGCCGCGCTGGCAAAAAATCTGGGACGAACGCGGCATCTTCGCGACCCGCAACGACGACCCCCGCCCCAAATACTACGTGCTGGAGATGTTCCCGTATCCCTCGGGCAAGCTCCATGTCGGGCATGTGCGCAATTACGCCATGGGCGACGTGGTCGCGCGCGCGCGCCGCGCCATGGGCTATGCCGTGCTCCACCCCATGGGCTGGGACGCGTTTGGCATGCCGGCCGAGAACGCCGCCATGGAGCGCAAGGTGCATCCGCGCGGCTGGACCTACGACAACATCGCGACCATGCGCCAGCAACTCAAGCTGATGGGCCTGTCGCTCGACTGGAGCCGCGAGATCGCAACCTGCGATCCGGATTATTACCAGCACCAGCAGCGCATGTTTCTCGACTTCCTCAAGGCCGGCCTCGTCGAACGCAAGCAGTCCAAGGTCAACTGGGACCCGGTCGATCACACCGTGCTCGCCAATGAGCAGGTGATCGAGGGCCGCGGCTGGCGTTCGGGCGCGCTCGTCGAGCAGCGCGAACTCACGCAATGGTTCTTCAAGATCACGGCCTTCGCGCAGGACCTGCTGGATTCGATCGACACCCTCGACCGCTGGCCCGACAAGGTGCGCGTCATGCAGCGCAACTGGATCGGCCGCTCCGAGGGCCTCCTGCTGCGCTTCATGCTCGACGCCAAGACGACGCCCAACGGCGAGAGTGAACTCGACGTCTTCACGACGCGGCCGGACACTTTGTTCGGCGCGAGCTTTGTCGGCATTTCGCCGGACCATCCGCTGGCCACCGCGCTGGCCGCAAAGAATCCGGCGCTCGCCGACTTCATCGTCCAGTGCAAGCGTCAAGGCACCGCGCAGGAGCTGATCGAGACCGCAGAGAAACTCGGCTTCGACACCGGCATCCGCGCCGCGCATCCGCTCGATCCGACCTGGATGCTGCCGGTCTATGTCGCGAACTTCATCCTCATGGATTACGGCACCGGCGCCATCTTCGGCTGTCCGGCGCATGACCAACGCGACCTCGACTTCGTGCGCAAATACGGCCTGCCGGTGACGCCGGTCGTCTGCCCCGAGGGGCAGGACCCCAAAACCTTCGTCATCGGCGACACCGCCTATGACGGCGACGGCCGCCTGATCAATTCCCGCTTCCTCGACGGCATGACGGTCGATGAGGCCAAGGGCGAGGTGACGCGGCGGCTGGAATCGGCAAGCCAGGGCAATCGTCCCGTGGCGCAGCGGCAGGTGAATTTCCGCCTGCGCGACTGGGGCATTTCGCGCCAGCGCTATTGGGGCTGCCCGATCCCGATCATCTATTGCGCCGACTGCGGCGTCGTGCCGGTGCCGGTTGCAGACCTGCCGGTGCGGCTCCCCGAGGACGTGAGTTTCGACAAGCCCGGCAATCCGCTCGACCGCCATCCGACCTGGAAACACGTCGCCTGTCCACAATGCGGCAAGGCTGCGCGGCGCGAGACCGACACCATGGACACCTTTGTCGATTCGTCCTGGTACTTTGCGCGCTTCACCGATCCGTGGATCAAGACCGCGCCGACTGACCGCACCGCCGTCGATCACTGGCTGCCGGTCGATCAATATATCGGCGGCGTCGAGCACGCCGTCCTGCATCTGCTCTACAGCCGCTTCTTCACCCGCGCCATGCAGGCGACGGGACATGTCGGCCTGAAGGAACCGTTCGCCGGCCTGTTCACGCAAGGCATGGTCGTGCACGAGACCTATCGCAAGCCCGACGGCGTCTATGTCGAGCCGTTCGAGGTCAGGCTCGAAAACGCCGGCGACACGCGCCGCGCGCTGCTTGCTTCCACCGGCGAAGCGATCGAGATCGGCCCGATCGAGAAGATGTCGAAGTCGAAGCGCAACACGGTCGGCCTCGACGAAATCGCCGGCACCGCCGGCGCCGACGCCGCGCGCTGGTTCATGCTGTCGGATTCGCCGCCCGAGCGCGACGTGATCTGGACCGAGGACGGCATGCAAGGCGCCTCGCGCTTCGTGCAGCGGTTGTGGCGGCTCACCGGCGAAATGGCCGAGATGGCCGCCAAGGCGCCGGATCGCCGGCCCGAGACATTCGGCGCCCCCGCGACCGCCGTGCGCAAGGCGGCGCACGCGGCCCTCGCCCACGTCACCGAAGACATCGAGCGGCTGCGTTTCAATCGCTGTGTCGCGCACATCTATGAACTGGCCAATGCGCTTGGCGCAGCGATCGGCGACATCGTGTCCCCGGCCGCCATCACACCGGACCTGGCGTGGGCGATGCGCGAAGCCGCGAATATTCTGGTCGTCCTGTTCCATCCGATGATGCCGCATCTGGCCGAGGAGTGTTGGGCGGCATTGGGACACCAGTCGCTGGTCGCGCTTGCGCCCTGGCCGACGCTTGAACCCGATCTCCTTATCGAGAGCACCATCACGCTACCGGTGCAGGTCAACGGCAAGAAGCGGGCCGATGTCACGGTCGCGCGCGACGCCGCGAAAGGTGATATAGAGGCGGCCGTGCTGGCGCTCGAAGCGGTGGCCAAGGCGCTTGAGGGGAAAACTCCCAAAAAGGTCATTATCGTCCCGCAGAGGATCGTGAATGTGGTTGTCTGAAAAGACCGCACCGGATGGTGGCAGGATGAAACGCGGCACGCGCAACCTCGTGCGGCTGGCGATGCCGTTTGCGGCAGCACTCCTGCTCGCGGGATGCTTCCAGCCCATGTATGCTTCGACGTCGCATACCGGCGGCCCGGGCCTGCGCAGCGCGCTGTCGGGGGTGGAAGTCTCCGAGGTCAAGACCGCACGCGGTTCGTCCGAAGCGCGGCTCGGGGTCGAAATCCGCAACGCTTTGCTGTTCGATTTCACCGGCGGCGGGAGCCAGCCGGCGCCGACGCATAAGCTCACCCTCTCGCTATACTCGAACCGCCAGAGCGTCATCGTCGACCTCACATCGGCGCGTTCGGATGTCGAGGAGTACGCGCTCAACGCCACCTATTCCCTGACGGAGATCGCGACCGGCAAGGTCGTGGCCACCGGCCGGGCGTTCTCGCGCGTCTCCTATGACACGCCGGGACAGACGCAGCGGTTCGCGCGCATCCGCGGCCTGCGCGATGCGGAAAGCCGCGCCGGCAAGGTCATCGCCGACCAGATCCGCAACCGTCTCGCGTCATACTTTGTGGCCGGCTCGTAATCAGCGCATCGGCGCGTAACGAGATTATCCCATGGTCGCACTCAAGGCCCAGGCGGTCGATGCATTTGTGGCCAGGCCGGATACGGCCAGGCCCGTGATCCTGGTCTATGGCCCCGATGCCGGACTGGTGCGCGAACACGCGACCGCGCTGATCCGGAGCGCGGTCGACGACATGCAGGATCCGTTCTCGCTGTCGCGCATCGACGGCGACGATCTCAACGCCGAACCGTCCCGCCTCGTCGAGGAAGCCAACACCATCCCGCTGTTCGGCGGCCGCCGCGCGGTCTGGGTGCGCGCGGGAGCCAAGACCATCGCGCCCGCCGTCGAGATGCTGCTCGGCTCCACGGCCGAAGACTGCCGCGTGGTGATCGAGGCCGGCGACCTCAAGCCGAACGCCCCGCTGCGTGCGCTGTGCGAAAAGGCAAAGAACGCCGTCACGCTGCCGTGCTACGCCGACAACGCGCAGGGGCTCGAACGCCTGATCGACAGCGAATTGCGCGCCGGCGGACTGACGATCGCGAAGGACGCGCGAACCATGGTGCTGTCGCTTCTCGGCGGCGACCGCCAGGCCTCGCGCAGCGAACTGCAAAAACTGGCGCTCTATTGCCACGGCCGGACCCAGGTCGAACGTGATGATGTCGTCGCCATCATGGGCGATGCGTCGGAATCGCATTTCGACGATGTCAGCGATGCTGCGTTTCTCGGCCGCGTCGCCGACTTCGAAACCGCTTTCGCCCGCGCCCGGGCGAGCGGCACATCCGCCGGGGCGATCCTGTTTGCCGCGCTGCGTCAGGTGATGACGCTCCACAAAATGCGCGCGGCGATGGACGGCGGCGGTTCAGCGGCCCCGGCCTATCGCGGAAATTTTCAACGCCAAAAATTTTTCGATCAGGTGTTGCAGGCGTGGTCGACGCAACGCCTGTCGCGCGCCATGGCGCAGATCGCCGAAGCGGTATTGGAATCGCGACGCCGCGCCACGCTCGCCGATGAGATCGCCAATCGCGTTTTGCTCGCAATCGCGATGACCGCACGGCGCAGGTCTTGAAGCCCTAAAAAAGTCAGTGCTGTTCGATCCGGCGTATCACGTCGTCGAGTTGCTCCAGCGTCTTGTAGCGGATCGTCAGCGAGCCGGCCTCGCCGCGCGAATCGATGACAACGGCCAGACCCAGCGCATCGGACAGACGCTTCTCGACGGCTGCCGTGTCGGCATCCTTGACCGGCGTCTGCCGCGCACGCACCGGCTTGCCCTGCTTGCGCGCTTCGTCCTGTGCCTTGCGCTCGACCGCGCGGACATTGAGACCACCTTCGACGATCTCGCGCGCGACGGCGGCGGGATCGCTCTGCGTGAGCAGTGCGCGCGCGTGCCCGGCTGTGAGCTGACCGGCATTGATATAGGCTTTCACCGAGTCGGGAAGTTTCAGCAGCCGCACCGTGTTGGCGATGTGGCTGCGGCTCTTGCCGACAATGCGTGCAATGCCTTCCTGGTTGTGGCCGTATTGCTCGGCGAGCGTCTGATAACCCATCGCTTCTTCGATCGGATTGAGATTGGCGCGCTGCACGTTTTCGATGATCGCGAGTTCGAGCGCCTCGCCGTCGCTGACATCGAGCACGACGATCGGCACCTTGTGCAGGCCGACGCGCTGCGCCGCGCGCCAGCGGCGTTCGCCGGCGATGATCTCGAACGAATCGGTTGCGCCGGCGACGCCGCGCACGACGATCGGCTGGATGATACCGCGCTGGCGAATTGAATCGGCAAGCTCCCCGATCTCTTCCTCGGCGAACACGCGGCGCGGATTGTGCGGATTGGCGCGCAGGAATTCGATCGGCACGCGGCGCGATCCGCGATTGCGGTCCGGACCCGGCTGCTCCTGACCCACATCTCCCATCAGCGCCGCAAGGCCACGCCCCAGCCGCTTGCGGGTTGCGTCTTCTGCCATGGTCGTCTCCTGCGTCACGTCACCCTCGCCGCGTTGAAAAGTCCGTCGTCCAGGGCATGATCCCGAAAGGTGGAAACCGGTTTTCGGAAAAGATCATGCCCAATAAAAGATACGCGAGGAGTTTTGAACCAGCGAAGCGGGATCAAAACTCCCGTGTGATCAGCTTGCGCGCAAATCCCTTTCGCGCTGGATCACTTCGGTCGCGAGCCGCAGATAGGCTTCGCTGCCGACGCATTTGATGTCGTAGATCAGCACCGGCTTGCCGTAGGACGGCGCTTCCGAGACGCGCACATTGCGCGGAATGACGGTGTCGTAAACCTTCGCGCCCATGAACTCGCGTACATCCGCGGCAACCTGCGTGGAGAGATTGTTGCGCGAATCGTACATGGTCAGCACGATGCCATGGATCGTCAGACGCGGATTGAGCGTGCTTCTGACCTGCTCGACCGTCTGCAGAAGTTGCGACAGGCCTTCGAGCGCGAAGAACTCGCATTGCAGCGGCACGAGGATCGCGTCCGCTGCCGCCATGGCATTGACGGTGAGCAGGTTGAGCGAGGGCGGACAGTCGACGAGAACGTAAGTGTAATCGTCGGGACCGCCGCTGTTGAGCGCGGCCATCGCATCGCGCAGGCGGAAGGCGCGGTCACGTGCCGCCGCGATCTCAAGCTCGAGGCCGGACAGATCCATCGTCGACGGTGCGATGAAAAGCCGTGGCACCGCCGTCGCCAGCACCGTTTCGCGGATCGCGGCATCACCGACGAGAATGTCGTAGGTCGAACGGTCGCGGTTGCGGCGATCGATGCCGAGGCCGGTCGAGGCGTTGCCCTGCGGATCGAGATCGACGATCAGCACGCGTTCGCCGATCGCGGCCAGCGCCGTGCCGAGATTGATCGCGGTCGTGGTCTTGCCGACGCCGCCCTTCTGGTTTGCGACCGCCAGCACGCGCGGGCCGCGAGCAGCCACGGGCTGGGTGCGCAGCGGAACGACATTGGTGTCGTCAGCCGCATCGGCATCATCGGCGGACTTGCCTGACTCCGCGGTGAGAGTTTCGAAAATCTCGGCGTGGGGGTCGGCGCTGGTGACCGCCCGGGGCTTCGGCGTCTTCGGGTCCATTCCCGGTGCGGTTTCGGAGGCCGCGATGTCCTCGGTCGCAGGCGCTGGGTTTTGGACGCTGTCGGGTGGCAATTCGGGAGGGTGGGTCATATGAGCCGTTCCACGCGGCGCGGAGCGCCCGGTTGTCCGCATCCTATCACGGGCGCCGCGCGGTTACGGCAGTGAGAATGACGATGCGAGCGTTATCGTCGGTCAGGCTTGGCGCGAGGCGATACTCGATATTCCAACATTTAGTGGTTTGCGTCAATTCAGTCGCTACATCTTGACCTTTTGGCAGGAGAGCGACTGTTTGGCTTTTCAACAGGGGCGCCACGTAACCCACAAGTTCGTGGAGCGGTGCGAGCGCCCGCGCGGTCACCACATCGGCGGGACTGCCGAAATCGACGGCAAAATCCTCGATCCGCCGGCAATGCACCGTCGCCGGCAAACGGCTGTCCTGGATCGCCGCGCGCAGGAACGCGCATTTCTTGGCGTTGCTTTCCACGAGATGAAAAGCCGCGCCGGGCCGATCGGCGAGCGCGCAAGCGAGGACGAGGCCGGGAAAGCCGCCGCCGCTGCCGAGGTCCACAAACGTCTTGGCGCTGTCGGGAACGTGGCTGAGAAGTTGCAGCGAGTCGGCGACGTGCCGGGTCCACAGGTGGGGGATAGAGGCCGGGGCGATGAGATTGGTGGTGCGTTGCCATTGCAGAAGCAGGGACACGACCGCGTCGAGCCGCCGCTCTGTTTCACGTGAAACAGGTGTGAGCCGCAGGGCAGCGGCTCGGTCTGCGGCCGACGGGACGGCCTCGCCTTTCGCTGGGGCTTTCACGAGGCCCGTTGGCGGCGACGGGTGTGAGCGACGAGCAGCGTCAATGCCGCCGGAGTCATGCCGTCGAGCCGGCTCGCCTGCCCCAAAGTGCGCGGCCGGATGGCGATGAGCTTTTGCCGGGCTTCGTTGGATAGGCCTTTCACGGCCTCATAGTCGAGCGCGTCGGGCAGTTCAAAATCCTCATCGCGGCGGAAAGCGGCGACGTCGGCGGCCTGACGCTGCAGATAGACCTCATATTTCGCGGAAATTTCAAGCTGATCGGCGATTTTAGGCGGCAGATCACCAAGCTGCGGCCAGACCCGCGCGAGAGCGGCAAGCGGGATGTCGGGATAACCGAGAAGCTGGTAGGCGCTGCGGCGCTGGCCGTCGCGCTTGATGTCGAGGCCGTGAGCGGCGGCGGCATTGGGCGTGATCGAAACCTCTTGGGCGTAGGCCTTGGCAGCATCCAGCGCCACCATTTTCGCGCTGTGCCGCGCGGCACGCTCCGCCCCGACGCAGCCCAGCATCATGCCCTTGGTCGTCAGCCGCTGATCGGCATTGTCGGCGCGCAGCGTCAGGCGATATTCCGCGCGCGAGGTGAACATCCGGTACGGCTCAGTGACGCCGCGATTGATCAGGTCGTCGATCATCACGCCGAGATAGGCCTCGGCGCGGTCGAAGATGATCTCTGAACCGCCCCCGGCGCGCCGCGCCGCGTTCAGCCCGGCGACGAGCCCCTGCCCGGCTGCTTCCTCATAGCCGGTGGTGCCGTTGATCTGCCCGGCAAGATAAAGGCCGCGCACGCGCTTGGTCTCCAGCGTCGGCAGCAATTCGCGCGGATCGACATGGTCATATTCAATGGCATAGCCGAGCCGCAGGATTTTTGCCCGCTCCAGACCCGGAATGGTTTTCACCAGCGCGGCCTGAACGTCTTCCGGCAGCGAGGTCGAAATGCCGTTGGGATAGACGGTGTCGTCGTCGAGCCCTTCCGGCTCAAGGAAGATCTGATGGCTGTCGCGGTCGCCAAAGCGGACGATCTTGTCCTCGATGGACGGACAGTAACGCGGGCCGCGACTGGCGATCTGGCCGGAATACATCGGCGAGCGATCCACATTGGCGCGGACCACAGCGTGGGTCGCGGCGGTCGTCCGGGTGATGCCGCATTCGACCTGCCGGTTTGTAATGCGATCGGTCATCATCGAAAACGGCTCGGGCGGCTCGTCACCCGGCTGCATATCCAGCGCCGCCCAATCGATGGTCTTGCCATCGAGACGTGGCGGCGTGCCGGTCTTGAGGCGACCCAGCGCCAGGCCGAACCGCTCCAGCGAGCCGGAAAGGCCCATGGCGGGAGCCTCACCCACCCGACCCGCGGGGATTTGCGTCTCGCCGATATGGATCAGCCCGCGCAGAAACGTGCCCGTGGTGAGGATCACCGCGCCGGCATCGAGACGCCGCCCATCGGCCAGATCGACCCCCGTGATCCGACCGTCGGCCGAGACGAGGCCGTCGGCCTCCCCTTCGACCACGGTCAGGCCCGGCGTCGCTGCGATCGCCGCCTGCATTGCGGCAGCATAGAGTTTGCGGTCGGCCTGGGCGCGCGGGCCACGGACGGCCGGGCCTTTGCGACGGTTGAGGACGCGGAATTGGATGCCGGCAGCGTCCGCAACCCGGCCCATGAGGCCATCGAGAGCATCAATCTCGCGCACGAGATGGCCCTTGCCGAGGCCGCCAATCGCGGGATTGCAGGACATCGCACCAATTGTCGCGACGCGCTGTGTCAGCAGCGCCGTACGGGCGCCCATACGGGCCGCCGCCGCCGCGGCTTCGCAGCCGGCATGGCCGCCGCCGATAACTAAGACGTCGAAGCGCTGATTCATGTGCCCAATCCGATCGACGACCTTCTATGAGACATCGCGGCCTCCGACAAGGCGCGCTGTCGCCGTTCCGTCCCGGCCCACCCCCTTGGACCGACCGAGCCCACGTTTCACGTGAAACATGCGCCCTGCGATCGACGGGACCGCTTCCGGCAAAGGACAGATGTGTTTCACGTGAAACACCCGCTTCGCCCAGCCCATGACCACGGCGGTCATCATTGTCCTGCTGAGGTCGCGCCGATGGTCAGAACCGAGAGCCCGTTGTTTCACGTGCAACAGCCGATGGCAGAGGCCTGCTCCTTTCCCCGTCCAAATGCCCACCCGTTACTTTCCGACGCAAAAATCGCGGAAGATGACATCGAGAACGTCCTCGACGTCGACCCGGCCGGTGAGGCGGCCGAGCGCGCGGGCGGCAAGGCGTAATTCTTCCGCAGCCAGCTCCTCGGCATCCGCGGTCTCAAACCTGCGCAAATGATCCGCCACGTCCTCCAACATCCGCCGATGGCGTGCACGCGTGATCAGGCCGGACTCTGTCGCCAGCGCCGTCTCAGCGAAGCGCGCCAGCGCAGCAATGAGAGCGTCCATGCCATTGCCGGTGAGCGCGGAAACATTAAAATTGATCTTTGATTCACTTTTATTGAACTCGCGTTCACTCCATAATAGCGGTCTTTTGTCGGGGCTGAGGTTCCGGCCCATACCATTGTTATTACTGAGTTTGTCGATTTTATTGCGCACCACCCAGACCGGACCTGTGCAGTCCGGACGCGCGCCCTCCGACTCTGAGGGGAGCACGACATGGACTTCAGCGGAGGCGGCGCCTGCGGTCGCAGCCGTCCGCGACGCCGATCCCAGACCCACCACTTCGCCGTCGGATAAGTCATGTCGCCCGGGAGAATCGGCGGCCACCTCAGCCAGTGGCCGAGTTGGACCCGGAAATGGCTGAGAGACCGCCCGGCCTCGATCTCCCGGTCGGTCATTGGCCGCGTCGGTCGTTGGCCGAACCTCGCCACTCACCGGGTCGGGCAAAACCTCATCCTCGGTCACCCACATAATGAGGTCCGCTTCGGCGGCCCGCGCGCGGGCACGCCGGATTCCCTCCTGTTCGACGGGATCATCGGATTCCCTCTGCCCTGCAGTGTCGAGCAGCGTCACGGGGTAACCGCCGAGATCGAGATGCACCTCGATCACGTCGCGCGTGGTGCCCGCATGAGGCGACACGATCGCCACCTCGCGCCTGGCAAGGCGATTGAGCAGGGTTGATTTGCCCGCATTGGGCGGCCCGGCAATGGCCACGACAAGGCCCTCGCGCAGGCGCTCGCCGCCCCTTGCATCTGCAAGCGTTTCTTCAATTTCCACAAGAAGTTGCTGCGCAGCATGGCGTGCAGCAAAAAGCAGCCCTTCCGGCACGTCGCCCTCGTCGGAAAAATCGATCCCCGCTTCGACCTGGGCCTGCGCCGCGATGAGCCGGCGGCGCCAGTCCTCGGCCTTGCCGCCGAGCGCGCCGCGCAATTGCCGCAACGCCTGCCGCCGCTGTGCCTCGGTCTCGGCGCCGATCAGGTCGGCCAGCCCCTCCACCGCGGTGAGATCGAGCTTCCCGTTCTCAAAGCCACGCCGGGTGAATTCCCCCGGCTCCGCCAGCCGCAGACCGTCCATGCGTCCGAGCACGCCCAGCACGGCAGCGATCACCGCCCGGCCACCGTGCAATTGCAGTTCGGCGACATCCTCGCCGGTCTCGCTCGCTGGCCCTGGAAACCACAGCGCCACAGCCTGATCGAGCGTGTCTTTCGTTTGCGGATCGCGCACCGACACCAGTTTGGCGAGCTTAGCCGTCGGCAGCGCTCCCGTCATAGCCCGCAGTGCATCCCCGGCCTTGGGGCCCGAAACCCGCACCACGCCGATGGCGGCCGGCGGCCGGCCGGAAGAGAGCGCAAAAATCGTATCCGTAGGCATCGGCATCTTCCAGCAAGAGCTTGAAAACGGGCTTGCCGCAGCAGCGGCTCAAACTTTCCAAGCCCTTTGCTAGACCCGGCCGTCCGCCGTTGCCAGTGCCGCGGCTTCAGGCGCCTCATCCTTTCGAATAAGTCGCACACCGCAATGCACAACGGCCTATTGCACTGCACCATCGATTGTCCTAGATTCGGCTGCAAAGCACGAGGTCAAAAATGACAAAAACCTGGAACACCGAATACGGCCCCCGACGCGTCAAGGAAGAGCCGCCGACCCTCGATCAGGCGATCTTTGCAGCCCGGGGCCTCACCGACGACCTCCAGCAACAGGCAGAAATCGCGGCATCGTTGATGGATATGCCTGTCGAGAAGGTGCGCGCCGAAATCACCAAGTCTGTGCGTTCCGCGACGCAAACGCTCGGCATCAGCCGCAAGTCGCGCGTCAATTTCGTCGAGCGCGACAGCAAGCCGGCCGTTATCGTCGAGCGCCGCCCGGCCCGCCGCGCCATCGTCGGCATGACCCGTCGCTTCGGCTACTAAAATAGCGTGACAAACCGGGACCGATTCGCCTTTCCGCTGTGCGTCTCCAGCGTAGCAAATCAAGACTCCTGTCGGGCTTGATTGCGAGGCGCTATATCGCCACCCTGTCCGCATGAGCACATCCAGCGGACATCAAAGCCACCTTCCCGAAAATCGTCTCGCCCAGGAGACGTCGCCCTATCTCCTGCAGCATGCCCACAATCCCGTCGACTGGCGGCCGTGGGGACCGGAGGCGTTGGCCGCGGCCAAGACCGCCAACAAGCCGATCCTGCTGTCGGTCGGGTACGCCGCCTGCCACTGGTGCCATGTCATGGCGCACGAGAGTTTTGAGGACGACGCGACGGCGGCCGTGATGAACGAGCTGTTCGTCAACATCAAAGTCGATCGCGAAGAACGTCCCGACATCGACCAGATCTACATGAACGCCTTGCATCATCTCGGCGAGCAGGGCGGCTGGCCGCTGACGATGTTTCTCACGCCGGACGGCGAGCCGTTCTGGGGCGGCACTTATTTTCCAAAAGAAGCGCGCTATGGCCGTGTCGCCTTCGTCGACCTTCTGCATGAGATCGCGCGCATCTTCCGCGAGGACCGTGCGACCATCGACAAGAACCGCGCCGCCCTGATGACGCGGCTGAAGGCCGCGACCAAAACCGAAGGCGACGTGTCGCTCGGCCGCGAGCAACTCGATCAGGCCGCGCGTCAGCTCGCCAACGCCATCGATCCGGTCAATGGCGGATTGCGCGGCGCGCCAAAATTTCCGCAAGGCGCGATGTTCGAATTTCTGTGGCGGGCCGGCCTGCGCAACAACGATGCGCGCGCCTTCGACAGGGTCACCCTCAGCCTTGATCATATTTGCGAAGGCGGCATCTACGATCATCTCGGCGGCGGCTTCTCACGTTATTCCGTCGATGCCAAATGGCTCGTCCCGCATTTCGAAAAAATGCTCTACGACAATGCCCAGCTTCTCGAGCTTCTGGCGCTTGGCTGGCAGCACACCGGCAGCGCGCTTTATCGCACGCGCGCGAGAGAGACCGTCGGCTGGCTGATGCGCGAAATGGTCACGGAGGAGGGCGCGTTCAGTGCCTCGCTCGACGCGGACTCCGAAGGTGAAGAAGGAAAATTCTACGTCTGGTCGCTGGACGAGATCATGCGCGTCCTCGGCGAAGACGACGGCCGCTTCTTTGCCGCCGCCTACGACGTGACCGAAGCCGGCAATTTTGAGGGCCACACGATCCTCAATCGTCTGCATCGTCTCGCGCCCGACGGCGCAGCGTCACCGCCGCCGGATGCGGAAGATCGCCTCGCTCCGATGCGCGAAAAACTATTGGCTGTGCGTGCACAGCGCGTGCGACCAGGGCTCGACGACAAGATTTTGGCCGACTGGAACGGGCTGATGATCGCTGCGCTCGCGCGGGCCGGCGTGATCTTCGATGAGCCCACCTGGATCGACGCCGCGCGCCGCGCCTTCACGTTCATTGCAACAAAGATGACGCACGGCGACAGGCTCGGCCATTCCTGGCGCGCCGGAAAACTTTTGTTTCCCGGTCTCGCGTCTGACTTCGCGTTGATGATCCGCGCGGCGCTCGCGCTGCACGAAGCGAGGGGCGAGGGGGCTTACCTGACGCAAGCGGAAAACTGGCAGACGGCGCTCACGCGCCATTACGCCAATGCCGAGACCGGCGGCCATTTCCTCACCGCCGACGATGCCGAAGGGCTGGTCGTGCGCCCGTCGTTGACGACCGACGATGCGCTTCCCAATCACGACGGCATCACAGCGCAGAACCTGACGCGGCTCGCGATGCTCACCGGCAAAGC
>Ga0310811_10000902_pt1 | contig 38320 bp, 36 predicted proteins | sample YCmetagenome_FD_207642 | JGI IMG/M metagenome (GOLD analysis project Ga0310811, IMG submission 207642) | Soil microbial communities from experimental microcosm in Duke University, North Carolina, United States - YC | ecosystem: Engineered > Artificial ecosystem > Soil microcosm > Unclassified ... | reverse complement strand
TCCGCAATGTGACGGTGGGCGCACGCGTCGGCGATCTCTGGGTGATCGACAACGGACTTCACGCCGGAGAGCAAGTCGTTGCCGAAGGCGTCCAGGCGATTGCCGAGGGCTCGACCGTGCGCACCAGGCCAATGCGCGAACCCACCGAGCCGCAACCAACGGCGACATCGGGCCCGGGGCACTAGATCATGGCTCGCTTCTTCGTGAACCGACCGATCGTCGCGATGGTGATGTCCATCATCATCGTGCTGCTCGGAGTGGTCGCGATGCAGCGACTTCCCGTCGCGCAGTACCCCGAAATCGTGCCGCCGATGGTTCAGGTGACGACCACTTTCATTGGTGCCAGCGCCACCGACGTCGAGTCGTCCGTCGCCACACCGCTCGAACAACAGATCAACGGCGTTGAAAACGGCATCTACATGAAGTCGACCAACGCCAATGACGGGACGCTGACGCTGAAGGTGTCGTTCGAAGTCGGATCGAACCTCGACATGAACAACGTGCTGACGCAGAACCGCGTCAACCAGGCGATGCCGCAGATGCCGCAGGCGGTGAAGAATTACGGCGTCTCGGTGAAAAAGGCGCTCGCCTTTCCACTGCTCATCATCTCTATTAAGTCGCCGCACGGAAGCTACGACAATAACTTCCTCTCGAATTACGCGACGATCAACGTCAACGACGCCATCGCGCGTATTCCGGGTGTTGGTCAAATCAATCTGTTCGGCGGCAGCGACTACGCCATGCGCATCTGGCTGCGACCCGATCAGATTGGCCGCCTCGGGATCACGATCCCGGACATAACCAACGCGATTGGCCAGCAGAACCAGCTGTTGCCGTCCGGACAGATCGGCGGACCGCCGGCGGCGTCCGGCACCGAGTACACCTATACCGTCCGGACGAAGGGACGCCTCCTCAACGAGGACGAGTTCGGCGACATCATCCTGCGCACGCTGCCCGACGGCTCCCAGGTGCGGCTGAAGGACGTCGCGCGCATCGAACTGGGCACCATGCTGTACAACGCCGTCGGCCGACACGACGGCAAACCGGCGGCGGTGATCGCGGTCTTTCAGATTCCCGGCACGAATGCGCTCCAGGTCGCCAACCAAATCAAATCGACGATGGCCGAGCTGTCGAAGCGGTTCCCGCGCGACATGGAGTACGTGGTCTCGCTCGACACGACGCTGCCCGTGTCGGAGGGAATCAAGGAGATCGTCCACACGCTGTTTGAAGCCGTCGTCCTCGTCATCATCGTCGTGTTCGTGTTCCTGCAGAACTGGCGCGCCACGCTCATCCCGTTGATGACGGTCCCGGTGTCGCTTGTCGGGGCGTTTGTCTTCTTTCCGCTGCTCGGCTTTTCGATCAACGTCCTTTCGCTGCTCGGCCTCGTTCTCGCCATCGGCATCGTCGTCGACGACGCGATTGTCGTGGTCGAGGCGGTGATGCATCACATCGAGCACGGCATGGCGCCGAAGGAAGCGACGTTGAAGGCGATGGAGGAGGTATCAGGGCCGGTCATCGCAATCGGGCTGATTCTCAGCGCCGTCTTCGTACCGGTCGGCTTCATGGGGGGGATTACCGGACGGCTCTACCAGCAGTTCGCAATCACCATTGCGCTCTCGGTGCTGCTGTCGGTGTTGAACGCGTTGACGCTTAGTCCCGCGCTCGCAGCCCTTTTGCTCAAGCCGGCCAGCGGCAAGCGGACACTTCTGACGCCGTTCTACAACTGGTTCAACAGAATCTTCGGCCGTACCACCGACGCGTACGTGAGCTTTGCAGGAATTCTCATCGGCAAGATGCTTCGCAGCATGGCATTCGTGGGCGTGCTTGTCTACGTGACGGTGGTCCTCGTCCGACATGTTCCGTCCGGGTTCCTTCCTGAAGAAGATCAGGGCTATCTCCTGGTCAACGTCTTGCTGCCGGACGCGGCGTCGCTTGAACGCACCGACGCGGTGATGCGCAAGGCCGAGGCGGTGCTGGCAAGCAATCACGATGTTGCGGGCTTCAACACCATCAGCGGCTACAGTCTCCTGACCAGCGCGTACTCCTCGAACATCGGCTTCTTCTTCGTTGAGCTGAAACCATGGCATGAGCGACATGGAACCGAAGCGGCGGCCCCGGGCGTCGTTCAAGCGCTGAACAAGGAGTTCGCGCAGCAGATCCGCGAGGCGTCCGTTGTCGCGTTCGGTCCGCCCGCTATTCCGGGACTCGGCACCGGCGCGGGTTTCACCATCGAGCTGCAGGATCGCAGTGGAGGCCCGCCGGAATATCTCGCGCAACAGACGCAGCGCTTCATCGACGCGGCCCGCAAGCGGCCGGAGATCGGCCGCATCAGCACGTTGTATCGCGCAACCGTACCGCAGATCTATGCCGATATCGATCGGACCAAAGTACTGAAAGTTGGTGTGCCGTTCGACGACGTGAACACGACGCTCGGTGCGCTTCTCGGAAGCTCGTATGTCAACGACTTCAATAAGTTCGGCCGTGTGTACAAGGTCTATCTGCAGGCCGAACCGCAGTTCAGACAGGATCCCAAGCAGCTCGGACTCTTCTTCGTGCGCAACCGCGACGGTGGCATGGTGCCGCTCGATACGCTGCTGACGACCAAGCCGAGCGCGGGACCGGAATTCACCAACCGTTTCAATCTCTTTCGTGCCGCCGAGCTCACGGGCGTTCCCGCGGCCGGTTATTCGTCGGCGCAGGCGCTCGACGCCCTCGAGGAGGTCGCGCGCGACGTGCTGCCGTCGGACATGACCCACGACTGGGCGGACATGTCATATCAGGAACGGAAGGCGCCTGGCGTGGCGCTGACGTTCATGCTCGCGGTCTTCCTCGTCTTCCTGATCCTCGCGGCACAGTACGAAAGCTGGGGGCTGCCGTTCAGCGTGCTCCTCGGGACGCCATTTGCGGCGTTTGGCGCCTACCTTGGCCTCTGGCTCGCGCGCCAAATGTCCCCCAGTTACATCAATAACGTTTTCGCCCAGATCGGCTTGATCATGCTGATCGGCCTCGCCGCGAAGAACGCGATCCTGATCGTCGAGTTCGCGAAGATGGAGCACGACTCGGGCAAGCCGCTGGTCGAGTCCGCGTTGTCGGCGGCGCGGCTTCGGTTCCGGCCGATCCTGATGACCGCCTTCGCGTTCATCCTCGGCGTCGTTCCTCTGTTGACGGCGTCGGGTGCGGGCGCTGAAGCCCGCAAAGTGATGGGCATGGCGGTCTTTTCCGGCATGCTCATCGCCACGATCATCGGCGTCTGCCTGATTCCGGTCCTTTTCGTGCTCGTCGAGCGGGTGATGAACCGGCGTGTCGCCATCCTGCGCACGGCGACCGCCATGCTCGCGATGTTCCTCGCCGGATGCGGACCAGTCGGCGCGGACTACCATCGTCCGCCCGTCGTTACGCCGCCGCAGTTCCGCTTCGTGGAGACATCCGAAGCCGCATCGCTGGCGGATCTGCGCTGGTGGCAGGTCTTCGAGGATCCGACGCTGCAGGCGCTGATTCGGGAGGCGATTGCGAACAACCTTGACTTGCGCGCTGCCGCCGCGCGCGTCGAACGTTTCCGCGCCGAAGCCGGCATCGCCAAATCGTTTCTCTATCCGCAGGTCGACGCCGCCGCGGCGTACACCGTGCAGCAGAACTCGGGAACCAACAACGGCGACGTTCAGCAGAACACGGTCTACGGCTTTCAGCTGTCCTGGGAGTTGGATCTGTTCGGCCGCATCCGGCGTGAACACGAAGCTGCCGTTGCACGCATGCTGGCCAGCGAACAGGGACGGCGCGGTGTTCTCGTCACCCTGGTTGCGGATGTTGCGTCTACCTACTTCCTGCTACGCGAGCTCGACGTCCAACTGGACATCGCGCGCAGGACGCTGAGCGTCAGCAACGAGACCGTCACGTTCTTCGAGAACCGGTTGAACGGCGGCGTGTCGAACCAGCTCGAAGTCGATCGCGTTACGGCGTTCCGCACCGAGGCCGCAGCCGCCATCCCTGATTTGGAACGGCAAATTGCCGTTGCCGAGAACGGGATCTCCCTGCTCATCGGCCGGCCACCGGCGCCGGTCGCGCGCGAGCGCCTCGACACGCTTCCATCTCCACCGCCGCTGATTCCTCCCGGGCTTCCCGCAGCTCTCCTTGAGCGCCGGCCCGACGTCGTAGAAGCAGAGCAGCTGCTCGTAGCGGCCAACGCCAACGTTGGCGCCGCGAAAGCGCTCTTCTATCCCGCCATCAGCTTGACCAGCTTTCTCGGAGGAATCAGCGGCGGACTCTCGACGCTGCTCGGCGGCAGCGGCGCGGTCTGGCAAGCGGCCCCGTCGCTGCTGCAGCCGGTGTTCACCGGTGGCCGACTGCGCAACAACCTGGAAGCGACACGAGCGAGCTACGACGAAGCCGTCGCGCAATACGAGAAGGCCGCGCTCAATGGATACCGCGAAGTAGCCAACGCACTCATTACGGTGCAGAAACTCGCGGACATCTATACGGAGCAGCAGACAGGTGTCGCCTCGCTGCGCAGCGCCGCCGACCTCTCGCGCGCCCGCTTCAACAACGGCCTTGCCAGCTACATCGAGATCCTGACCGCTGACCAGGATCTCTTCGAGCAGCAGCTGCAGCTCGCACAGACTTCCGGCGCCGAATTGCGCGCGCGCGCGGAACTGTATCGCGCGCTTGGAGGAGGCTGGCAGCCATGAAGCGGAAGAAGTACGAGAACGAGCTGCAGAAGCTGCAGGCGCGCCTCTGCGTGCTGCAGGAATGGGTGAAGGCCAAAGGCCTTCGCGTCGTCATCGTGTTCGAAGGCCGCGATGCCGCCGGCAAAGGGGGAACGATCAAAGCCATCACCGAACGGGTCAGCCCGCGCGTTTTTCGCGTGGTCGCGCTGCCCGCTCCGTCGGATCGCGAAAAGAGCCAGATGTACATGCAACGCTACTTCCCGCATTTCCCCGCCGCCGGGGAGATCACCATCTTCGATCGCAGCTGGTACAACCGCGCCGGTGTCGAGCACGTGATGGGTTTCTGCTCGGAGAAGCAATACCGGCGCTTCCTCGCCCTCTGTCCGACGTTCGAGCGCAATATGGTGGAGACCGGACTGCTGCTCATCAAGTTCTGGCTGGAAGTCGGCAACAAGGAGCAGGAACGGCGCTTCGCCGCGCGCATCAAAGATCCGCTGCGTCAGTGGAAGCTGAGCGCGATGGATCTGCCGTCGCGCGCAAAATGGTACGAATACTCACGCGCACGCGACGCGATGCTCAACGCCACCGACACCGACGCGGCGCGTTGGCACATCGTCCGCAGCGATGACAAGCGCCGGGCGCGGCTCAATACGATCGCCCACCTGCTGAAGTTAATCCCGCACCACAAACTGGATCGTCCGAACGTCACTCTCCCTCGTCGATCCCACAAGCACGCCTACGACGATGAGGCGGCGCTCGAGGGACGACGGTTTGTTCCCGAGTACTACTGAGAAAGTCACAAGGGAACTCCCCACGATCACCACCTGCGGTGAGCGAGGGTCGCCAGTGCAGGCGCAATGCGGGGATCGCCGCTTGCACGAGCGGTAGGCATGACCACATGGGTGATCGCATGCGCCGTGATTGCTGCCGTCGCGGTGGCGCCCATGGCGAAGTACCACGTGACGCTGAAGGTCGACAAGGACACGAATTTCGACGCGCTGCGGACCTATGCGTGGACGCCGGGGTGGGCGACGTTCGATCCCGGCCTCGACCGCCACATCGTTGCGGCGGTCGATCGCGAGCTCACGTCGGTCGGGTTGATGCAGCGAGGCGCCGGGCAGAGCGACGTGCTCATCACGTATGGCGCGCTGCGGCGGACGAACGTCGACGTCCACGGGAAGGCGGATCGCCGTTCAGGTGCGTATCCGGAGTACTCCGTCGGCACGCTCATCGTCTTGATGCTCGAGCCTGGCAGCCGCCGCGAGTTGTTCCGCGCACGCGTCGAGATGCCCGTGGACATGGACCAGCAGCAGCTCGAGGAACAGATCGACATGATCGTCCACCGCGTGTTCACGCATTACCCGACGCGGTCGTTCGCGCGGTGATCACATCGCGCGTGAAGTCGCCGGAGCGAGTGGCATGGCTACCAAGTCGGACATCCTGGAGCAAATCGGCCAGCGAAGCCTGCGCCTGCCAGAGCTGATCAACCGGGGGCTGGCCGCGCACGATCGGCTGCGCTACTACCTAATGCTGCTGCATGCCGCATACGCCTACGCGCAGTCTCCCGAGGGTCCTGTTCCCGACCTGCGCAGCGAACGCGAAGCGGCGGATCTCCCCGACAAAGCGCTGGATCAGGTCGTCGGCGCCAGCCATATGGTCACGCGCGGCGTCGTCCACATCCCTGGCGCGTCCGAAATTCTGGAGCGCGTCTTTGCGGATGCCCGCGCAATGCTCGAGCCGGTGACCGTCTCGGCGGCAATGCACGGCGAGCTGTCGGAACGCGCCGGCATCTATACGCGACGGTTCGACGAGCAGGTCGCCCGCGTTCCCCCGAGCGCGGACGAACACGTGACGGCCGGCGCGATCGAGACACTGACGCGCGTTACCAGCAACGGTCACGACACGCTGCACCGGCTCGTCATGGATCTGCATTGGGAACTGAATCGCCTGCAGGCCACGGTGTCGGTCGAACTGCTCGACGGCGCGCACGTATATGGCCTGACCGACGTCGATCGTCATCTGGTACGCGCGTTCATGCGCGGCATTCACGAGACGGCGTCGTTGAAATTCGATCATCCCGGCCTGCAGACAATCGCCACGCGCGACGGCGATCGCCTGTCCATTCAGAACGACCTAGCCGTCGCCGATGCGCATGTCGTCGTCATCCACGTGACGGGTCGCGTCGTGACCATCCACTACGCCGACGTTCATCGCGGCCGATCGCGGTTTCTTCGCGATTTGCTCGAGCCCCACCATATCGTCTGGAAGGAAACATCTGACGGCGGAGGATTCGAGACGTGCCTTGGCTCGTATGAAGCCGCTGAGGAGAGTGCCGTCGAATCGTTTCTCAGCGCTGTCGGCTCGCGGCTGGTGTTTCTCATTGACTGGAACCGCGCGCGTAAACGGCTCGGACGATTCGTCCGCAAAGCGGATGCGGGTGCCCTGCTGAAGTGGGCGGCCGACAACAACGTCGGTCACCACGGGTTCGTGCATGCCGGCGACATCAGGCTGATTCATACGGCGCTGGCACGAACCGCGTCGACGCAGTTGCCACTCGGCACGAGGCTCGACGAGATTCTCGGCCGCGACGGCGCCACACGTTTTCTCAGGGCGGTGCTCCAGATCACAGCCTCCGGATTGACGCGTCGCCTGTCGCCGCGGCTGATCGACGACGAGATCGAGGCGGAGCTGCTGATGTATCTGCAGCGCGCCGATCGGACGCTGCTCGGCGCAATTGCGGAACACGCCGCATTGCTTGCCAGCATGGTCGAGCGCATTCGCGGAACGGTGACAACGCTGAGGACCCACGATGGCGCGGACGTCGCCCGTACGGCCGAACTCCTGCGCTCGTGGAAGTCGGAAGCTGATGCGATCATCGAGCGCGCACGACGCAGCGTAGATACGGTGGATCACGGGCGTCAGCTGCGACGGCTCTTGTCTGAGGGTGATCGGGCGGTCAAGGTATTCGAAGAAGCGGCGTTTACGCTGACACTCGTTCCGCACAGCCTCGACGCGGATGTGGCCTCGCTGCTCGACCAGCTCGCCGATCTCGCAAGCCACGCCGCGCGCGACTACGTGCGGTGCCTCGAGGATGCGCGCGAGCTGTCGCGCTGCACGGCGCGATCGGAGCTCGAACGGTTTCTCGTGACGATCGACCGGCTGGCCACCGTCGAGGACAGCTGTGACGAGGCCGAGCGCAGGCTCAGGGAGCGGATGTTTCGCGGGAACGGCATCGATTTCCGTACCGTGTACATCGTCGCGGAGCTGACGCGTCAGCTCGATCGTGCGACGGACTCACTCGTCCACTCAGGATTGCTCGTCAGGGATTACGTGCTGAGCGTCTCGCCGGGCGGTTAGCGCCGGCCGCGCTCAGCACGAGGCAGGTCAGTTGCCGGTAATACCGCGGTTCTGCAGCACGCGGATCACCACGCGGCGGTTCTGCGCCTGCCCTTCTCTCGTCGTATTGCTCGCGGCCTGGTCGCTTATACCCATCGCCGCCGGCACAAACATCTTCGTTGTCGGCACGCCGCTTTGCTGCAGCAGCATCGCCACGGCTTCCGCACGCGCACGGCTCAGACGCTGGTTCAACGCGTACGGACCCACGCCAGACGCGTGTCCTTCGATTTGCACCGAATAGCCGTTGTTCGTTCTCGTCCTCTGCGCCAGGTCACGCAGCTGGGTCTGATAAGCGGCGGGGATCGTCGCACGCCCGTTCGCGAAATAGACGGTCAACGTGTCCACGACGGAATAGTCGTCGAGATTGGCAATGCGGGCATTGGTCGCTTCGACCGCGCCGCTGGTTGCCACGATCTTCTGGTCGTTGGCGGCGATCTGCTGGCCCTGCTGGTCGAATCGCTGGTTGTTCTGCTGCTGGTTGGTCTCGATCAGCGTGCGGCTGTCACGCAGCGCCTCGTTGGTTGGGGTCAGTCCCGCCTCGATGTCGCGCGCGATCTTCAGATCGGTGCGCGTAAACGTAATCCGCTCGGCAAGGAATTGCGTCGTGGTCTGAAACGTCCCTTCGACATCCACGCGAAGGCCGGGGACCAGCGACGGCACATCGACCTTGATGGAACGCAGTCCCGATCGCTCCCGGACTGCGGTGTTCTCGTCGATGACGACGACCATATCGGTTGTGTCGGTGCGAACCAGCAATGAACCATCGGTTCCGCGGCCCGTCACCACGCCGCGAAGATGTTCGTCCGCGGTGGCCACAGATGATGTGGCGGCGAGTGTGAGAAGAATGGGCAACACGATTGCGATTGATCGCGTGCGTCTGCGCTGCATAGGTCTAGTACCTCCGTTCAGCCAGTCGCGCAGCGCAAGAACGGCACCAGTAAATCGGGCCGAAAGTCGCGCTGCTGCGCCGTGCACGCGCCCGCATATCGTGAGTCATTGCCAAATGCGGGGAGCAGCGCGGAGCGGCGACGCGAACGGCCGTTGATTCCGCGCGGTATACGCCTTGCCTCCGGCAGCACTCGTGACATCGCGCGTGGTCGTGACACTTGTTCTCGCGTGCCTGTCGTCGGGTGCTGCCGTCGCCAGCGCGCAGACGCGGTTTGACGGGGTCGATCAGAGTGCGGTCGCGGGTGTGACCGGCCTGCGCATCATCACCGTTCGCGACAAAGTGCTCAAGACGTGCTACCTCGTGTTCCTCAGCGACCCTGGCGGCCCGGCGAATCGGCGCACGGCGGGCCCGCCCGATGTCGATCAGGCGCGCGCTGCGCGCGACGGTCGGCTCGCGGAGCTGCTGCGCGGATACGACCAGGATCGCAGCGCCATCCCAGGCACGATCATTCCAAACCCGCTCAAGTACGACTGGCTGGCGGACACAGCGCAGCTCGAATTCGCGTTGTACGTGCTGCAGCAGCAGTTCGCCCGACTCGAAGAAGAGATGGATCGCCTCGCTGACGCGTCGCGGATGGCGATGACAACCACGCAGGTGTCATGCGGACCGTCGGAAGGCCGCGCCGTACCCTGAGCACCCCGGGGGACCAACCGTGCTGATTCAGATTCAAATACCGCCGCATTCCGACAACCGGCTGCTCAGGGTCAGCGCCGTGTCGGAGCAATTCTCGTGGCACGGCGAGCAGCCGCTCGACGGCGTGGCGAGTCCGGAGATGGTGATGTTCGAAGTGCGCCAGCTGCCTGCCGGCGATTACTGCGTGAAAGGCGAGATTCTCGGTCCTGGCGGGCGAACGCGCGGCATGGTGGCCAAACGTATTACCGTCCGGCCACGCGTCACGCCGACCATGTCGTAGGAATCAGTTCGGATGCTGGATGGAACGCACCGGCCGTGCTGACCGCGCCGGTCGGAGATTGAGAAAGCTGCGCATCAGACGCGTCATGTGCTGGCGCCACGAGCGCTTCTGCTCGACAGTCATCTCGACGCCGGAGCGGCGGCGATCCTGTTCTCCGTCGAATTCATCGCGGTACGCCGAGTTGTGCGCGATGATTGCCGCAAAGTCGCGGAACGTTTCTCCGGCGCGGCGATCGCCGTGTGGGAACAGTTTGCAGAATTCGTCGACGGTGTCGATTGGATCGAGGCCGATGACGCTCGCGTAGCCGCGGATCCACGCTCGCGCATAGATGCCGCGCGGCCAGTTATCGAGCTCGCCGCGTTCGAATGCTTCCAGCTGCTCACGTTTGATGCGCGTGTGGTTGACGACCTCCTCGAGCGAAATGTGATTGCGCTCGCGGTGGCGGCGAAGGCGGGCAATGAAAGTCTCTTGCGGCGTCATCTGGTTCTCCACTGGACGGGAGAAAACCCCAGCAATTCCCGCGCCTTTGCAAATGGCCGCGCAGCGGGGATGCTACGCGTTCAGGATGTGCGATTTACCAGAGCGCGTGCATTTTTGTGATCCAATGAACCGGTACTAAATCGCCGCATTGGATCACAAATTCTGTTGCAGATTGGTCAACGGCTTAACGCCGGCACGCGGCCGTTCAGGTATTCGGCGAGCCCCGCGGGCGCGAACTGCAGCCCGGTGTAGAACGGACCGAACTCGGCGAACTTGGCGCTCGCTTCGTCGAAGCGCATCTCGTAGATCAACTTCTTGAAGACCAGTGGATCCTGCGCGAACAGATCGACACCCCACTCCCAGTCGTCGAAGCCGATCGACCCTGAAATCACCTGCGTCACCTTGCCCGCGTAGTGACGGCCAATCATCCCGTGCTCGCGCATCATTGATGCGCGCCGGTCAAAACTCTCCGTGTACCAGTTGAGGGCCTCGCCGCGCCGTTTGTTCATCGGGTAGAAGCAGACGTAACGCGCGGCGGGCATATCGAGAAACAGACGACTCATCACCCGCTGGCGCTGCGTTTCGAGCTCCGCGTCGAACGCGCGATCGTACTCGTCGCTGCCGGCCTTGAGCGTGGCGCCGATCTGCTGATGTATCTTCGCAGTCATTTCGTACATGCCGAGCTCGACGATCGACACGTAGGACGTTGTCGGTTCGAGCAGGTCGTGCAGCGGGGTCCGCGAAAACGCAAGCTGCGCCTCGGCGAGCTGCTCGAAGCCGCGCCGGAAACAGATCACCATCAGATCCGCTTTGTGGCCGAGAACTTGAGCGAGCGCGGTCGATCCGGCATCCGGCACGGCGAGCGTGCTGACCGCTTCGTCAGCCATGCGCCGCCGGTCGGCGTCGCTCAGGGTCCGCACGCGGTCCCAGCGGACGCGATACATCAGGTGAAGGATGCTCCACCCTTCAAGCGTCTCCGGAACGAATGGGTTGTGCATCCGCTGATCGTAATTCCCAAATCCCAAATCCCAAATCCCAAATCCCAACCGCGCCCGGAGCTTCAGGAAATCACCCGATCCAGTTGCGGCAGCACATCTTCCGCGGCGCCAAGAATTGAAACATCAACGAGAGAGGACGCCGGGGTCGGCTCGAGATTGATCTCGGCCGTGAACGCACCAAGCGAGCGGGCGTGGTGGACGAATCCCGCAGCTGGATAAACGACCGCGGATGTCCCGACGGTGAGAAATACGTCGCAGGCGGTGGCCTCCACCGCCCGATTCACGTCTCCGCCGTGCAACGACTCGCCGAACCAGACAACCGCGGGCCGCGCGTAGCCGCCGCAGTATGGACAGCGCGGCAGCCCGTCCGGCAGCGGTACACGCTCGTCGCGCCATGTCGTCGCTCCGGCGGAGCATCCGTTGAAACACTTCAACTCCCACAAAGAGCCGTGCAGGCGAATCAGGTCCCGCGTGCCCGCTCGAATGTGCAGGTCGTCTACGTTCTGCGTGACGACGCGTACATCGCGAGGGACCTGTCCGGCCGAAGCCTTGGCGGAGGCGGACCAGCGTGCAAGTACCACGTGCGCTGCATTCGGACTGCAACTGGCGACCTTCTCGCGGCGCCACGCGTACCACTCCCACACAAGCGCGGGATCGCGGGCGAACGCTTCCGGTGTCGCGAGATCCTCAGCGCGATACGTACGCCAGAGCCCGCCGGCGCCTCGAAACGTCGGAACGCCGCTCGCCGCGGACACACCGGCGCCTGTCATCACCGTAATGCGCGTCGCCGCGCGAAGCCGCGCGGCCAGCTCGGTGAGCGGTTGCTGCACGCGCAAGATCATTGCGTACAATCGACGCATGGCGCCCTTCGACTCGGTGCTGCTGCTGCGCGAATACGGCGACGAGGATCTGGTACGCGATCTGGCGCAGCTGCTCGTCGACACCGTTCCGGAACAGGTTGACGCGGTGACGAATGCCGTGAGCGCAGGTGACGGCGCCGCTCTGCGCAAGGCCGCGCACAAGCTGCGCGGATCGATCGTCGCTTTCGGCATGCCGGGAGCCGTCGAGTGCGCGCGTCAGCTCGAAGCGATGGGCGCAGCCGGCGACCTGACAGGCGCGGATGCGCTCAGTCGTCAGCTCGTTGCCGAGGTCCAGTCGCTGCGCGAAAGCGCCAGCGCGTGGCTCACCGCTGGTGAAAATCGCGACCTGGAACGTTAACGGAATTCGCGCCCGCCAGAAGGAGTTGCAGGACTTCATCGAGCGCGAGCAGCCGGACGTGCTGTGCCTGCAGGAGATCAAGGCCGCGATCGATCAGCTGCCGGTCTGGCTGTGCGACCTTGAAGGCTACTGGTGCTACTGGCACGGCGGCAAAGGCTATTCAGGCGTCGGTCTCCACGTCCGCAAGTCGACACATCCCGATCGTCCGTTGTTCCACCATCCCGAGTTCGACTACGAGCACCGCATCGTCACCGCGCAGCTGCCGCAAGCGACGGTCGCGTCGATTTATGTGCCGAATGGCGGGAAGGACTTTCCCGCGAAGATGCGGTTTCTCGAGGCGATGGACGCCTACGCCGCAGAATTCGAAGCCGCCGGCCGGCCGCTCGTCATGTGCGGCGATTTGAATGTCGCGCGCACTGACATGGACGTGCATCCGAAAGAGCGTCGGCCGCGCGCCATCGGTCAGCTTCCGGAGGAGCGGGCGCTCATCGAGCGAATCATCAGCCATGGTCTCGTCGATGTACATCGCCGGCTCGACCCCGACAATGCCGATCTATTCACATGGTGGGCGCCATGGCGCAACATGAAGCAGCGTAACATCGGGTGGAGGCTGGACTACGTCCTCGCCGCCGCCGCCATTGCCGAGCGCGCCGCGTCGTGCGTCGTACAGCGCGAGGTCGGGACGAGCGATCACGGACCCGTGATCGCCGTCTTCAATTAATCCGCGTCCTCGGCCGAGCGCTTGATCCGTTCCATGCGCTCGCCCATACTCTCCAGCTCATCGCGATTCAAGACCGCGCGCGCTTTCTTGAAGAGCTCGTCTTCCTCTTCGTCCATATGGTGCTCGACGTTTTCCTTGAGCACCTTCACCTTGGCCTTCCACAGTTCCGTCTCCGGCGGCACGTCGAGCAGCTCGTCGAGAATGACGTCGGCGACGTGGTGCTCTTCGTATCCCTCCAGCACCTCTTCGCGCGCCTTCTTCTCGTCGCGAAGCCGCGGGTAAAGCACTTCCTCTTCCATCCGCTCGTGCGCCACAAGTTCGGTGCGGAGATGGTCCATCGCGGGCTCACGCTGCGGGCCCTCGGCCTCAAGCGTCTGTTTGAGAAGCTTTTTCAGCCGTTTGTGGTCTTCCTTGATCAGCTCAAGTGCATCCATGCGGCTGCATCGTGCAACCGTTATGCCTCAACTTTGGACCATCGTTCCGCGAGCTCATCGCCAGCGGCAAGATGATTCAGCATGAAATCGGCCTGCCGGAATGCTTCTTTGAGCAGCGCAGCATCGAGCGGACGACCCGAGTCGCGGCATTGTCGCGCCGCGTCGATGCGCACCAGCGCCAGCGCCGCGTCGAGACCGTGCACGATCGACAGAAAACCGCGGCCCTGGTAGGCGGTCCAGGACGCGAACGCCTTGGCGGCGAGGTATCGCTTGAGCGGCGCGTGCCAATCGCGCCATCGCGGCCGCACATCTCGCAAGTACACGATCTCGAGAAGATGCGTATCCACCTCCGGTCGCCACTCCTCGGGAACAGACGCGATGACGTCTGCGAGATGCGCGCGGCTGCCCTCGAGATTCGTCGGAGCGTCGACAATGACGGCGGCATGGGGCAAGGCGGCAATCGCGTCTGCGATTGATTCACTGGTCACGGGACCGACGGCGCGGACGACGCGAGCATCGCGCTCGAGCGTCGCGATGACGCTTTCCGGAGAGAGCCGCGGATCCATGCAGCGCCGCACCATATGCCGTTCCCACGCCGCGTAGCTGTGCGCGTCGGCGAGGACATCTGGGCGCAGCAGCGGCGGCCAATCGTCCTCCGTGACGACCAGGCCCTCGTAATCGGCTTCAGGAAACGCCGCCGGGCCCTCGACGATCTCGACCGGTACGTCGTCGCGGAACAGCGACTCCGCGGCAGTCGGACAGTAATGCGTCAAGGAGATGAACGTGCCCCGTCCATCCCGCACCGCGAGGCGCGGAAAGTGGCGACACGTAGCGGGCAGCATCGCCTCCCCACCGTCGCGATGCAGCACGCAGAGGCCTGAGCGTCGATGGTAGAAGACGCAATCTCCTGTCGCCGTCCGTGCCACGATCGCAGCCGCGTCGTCAGGAAGAGCCTCTTCGACAATCAACGGTGGCGCGTTCGCGTCCGCGGCGGCCGCGGGAACGACACGCCTCGCCTTCAGCGCTTCGTCGAGCGAGCGGTAGAGCGGCAGCTCGACCGGAACGTCCCAATCAGCCGTACAGCACGCGCCCGAGTGTCGGCACTTGTAGTCGGCGTGAATGCTCAGCGCGTAAACCCGGCTTCGCATAGTCAACCCATCGTCGCGCTCGGCGAGGCAGGCTTCACCCTCGCAGAATACCCGAGGACCATCATTTGCAATCTCTTTGCGCATGAGAGTCATCAGCCTGCTCTGCTGTGCATTGATTGGTATCGGGGCCGGTCTTCAGACCAGCGTCCCCGGCGCGCGCCCGACGGCGCCTGTCATCAGCGAAGTGCTCGCGACGCAAGTTGCGCTCGATCGCGTTGGCTTCTCGCCCGGCGAGATCGACGGGCGGCGCGGCAAGAATCTCGAGCGCGCGCTTGCTGCGTACAAGCAATCACATGAAGAGGAGCTGTCATTGCTCGGGGATGTGCCTCCGCTCGTGGACTACGCCATCAGCGATGCTGACGTCGCCGGACCCTTCACGCCGGATATTCCCCCGAACCTGCCGGATCAGGCAGCGTTGGACGCGCTGAACTACCGCAATCCGCTGGAAGCGATTGCAGAGCGATTCCACAGCAGCCCCGCGCTGCTGCAGCAGCTGAATCCGCAAGCGACGTTCCAGAAGGCGGGGGAACACGTCATGGTGCCGAACGTCGCGGCTGCGCCGCTGACGATCCCGACACAAGACATCACGGTCGTGGTGACGAAGAGCACGAGCGCCTTGACGATCGAAGGCGCGAAAGGACAGGTGCTGTTCCACGCGCCGGTGACGAGCGGGAGCACCCATGATCCGCTTCCGATCGGCACGTGGAAGGTCAATGGCGTCCAACGCAACCCGAAGTTCCATTACAACCCGCAGCTGTTCTGGGACGCGACGCCGGGCGACCGCAAGGCGACTCTGCAATCGGGCCCCAACAATCCGGTCGGCGTCGTGTGGATCGATCTTTCCAAGCCTCATTACGGGATCCACGGCACGCCAGAGCCGTCCAAGATCGGCCACGTCGAGTCGCATGGCTGCGTGCGGCTGACCAACTGGGATGCGGATCGGGTAGCCGGATGGGTGAAACCAGGAACACGGGTGGTGTTCAGGGAATGAGGCGCGTCGATCGACGCAGGGTTGAACGTTTACGGCGACGCGTGATCACCATTGGGGTGAGTTTCGCGGCCGGTGCCCTCGTGGCCACGCTTGTGACCGCGCGCGCTCAAAAGGCCGACCCCACGATCGGCCTTTATGACCACAGCTACGATCGCAGCCAGAGTGCCGAGCACACCGGAGCGGTTGCCACCGCAGGAGCGTCAGCAGTCTCTGCGGCACCACGCAGCGCGGCGATCGAAGCTGCCCCCCCGTCTCCAACCGAAGCGATCAGCATGTTGACGCGGCGCAATCTCGAGATTCCCGTTCGCGGCATCCAACCGCAGAGCCTGCAGGACACGTTCAACGATGCGCGCGCCGTCGGCCGTCGGCACGACGCCATCGACATCATGGCGCCGCGTGGAACCGAAGTAATTGCCGCCGACGACGGGACGATCGCGAAGCTGTTTACGAGCAAAGCGGGCGGCCTGACGATTTACGAGTTCGATCCGACGCAGACGTTCTCCTATTACTACGCCCACCTCGATCGCTATGCGCCCGGGCTCGCCGAGCAGCAGCGCGTTCATCGCGGTCAGGTGATCGGCTACGTCGGAAGTACGGGTAACGCGTCGGAGAGCGCGCCGCACCTGCACTTCGCAATTGCACGCCTCGACACTGATCGCTCGTGGTGGAAGGGCGATCCGATCAATCCCTATCCTCTGCTCCGCAAGTAGTTTAGGCGGCAGGGCCGACCGTGAGGTCGGCCCGTCCCGTCGAAAGTACACAAGTATTACAGTCCGCGGCGGTCCGGCTTGTTATCGTGCATGTGGTTTTTCCCGATAGGACATCCGGAGGACGATTCGTGGCGCAGCCGACTCTCTTGTACGGTCGCAAGTATCAACAAGGCCTTAACTGGATTACCGCAATCGCGATGACCGCGTTTCACATCGGCGCGGCCGCAGCGTTCTTGTTCATTACCAAAGGCGCGTTGCTCGCGGCGCTGATTCTATATTTCGTCGCCGGCATGCTCGGCATCGGCATGGCCTACCACCGGCTCCTCACGCACCGGGGCTACAAGACATACAAGTGGATTGAATACTTCCTCACCTTCTGCGGCACGCTGGCGCTCGAAGGTGGACCGATCTTCTGGGTGGCGACGCATCGCATCCACCATCAGAAGTCGGACCGGGAAGGCGACCCGCACACGCCACGCGAGGGCACGTGGTGGGCGCACATGGGATGGATTCTCACCGGCGCCGGGCTGCATCACGACTCCGCGGTGCTCTCCAAGTACGTGCCCGATCTCTGTCGCGACCGCGTGCACGTCTTCCTCTCCACATGGCACTGGACGAGCAACGTCATCGTCGGCCTTGCGCTGCTGTACTTCGGTGGCCTTCCCTACGTGCTGTGGGGCATCTTCTTCCGGACCACGTTCGGTCTCCACTGCACGTGGCTGGTGAACTCGGCGACCCACCTGTGGGGCTCGCGCCGCTTCAAGACGCGCGACGATTCGACGAACAACTGGTGGGTGGCGCTCATCACCTTCGGCGAGGGGTGGCATAACAACCACCATGCGCATCCGGTGTCGGCGCGCCACGGCCTGGCGTGGTACGAGCTCGATCTGAACTGGATCGGCATCAGCACGCTGCGTTCGCTCGGCCTTGCGTGGGACGTCAGGATGGCGAAGATTGCGCAGGTGGTGACGACCGAGCATCAGGTCATGCCGGACGAGGCTGTCGCATAAGATTAGCGGGTGACCCGGCGCCAGAAGGCGATCGCGTTTTTCGTCGCGCTGTGCGTCCTGCTCGTCGGTGCGGCGATTTCGCTGAATGTCAGCTGGATCGTCATCACCGCCGAGCGTGCGCGAATTCAGGTTCTCGTCCTTGGCATCCTGACCTTCGGCCTAATCATCGCCGGCCTGATCATCTACACGGTGTTCCTCGTGCTGGAAATCAAGCGCAACGAGGAACACGACACGTTCATCAACGCCGTCACCCACGAACTGAAGACGCCCATCGCGTCCATTCGCCTCTACCTCGAAACGCTGCAGTCGCGCCCGCTCAATGACGAGCAACGGCGCGGCTTCTACGACGTGATGCTCGCCGACGCCGACCGCCTGCATCACACCGTCGATCAGGTGCTCAAGGCTGGCGTCGCCAGTCAGAAACCGAAAGTGATTGCGCGTTCGTCGGTGGACATGTCGGCGCTGGCGAATGAGTGCGTCGACCTCGCGCTCGCCCGGCATCACCTGCAGAGGAACGCCATCGTTCTCGAATCGCATGACGAGGGTCCGCTGATGGTGCGCGGCGACGCCGAAGAACTCCGCACCGTGCTCTCGAATCTCCTCGACAACGCGGTGAAGTATTCCGCCGACATCGTCCGTATCACCGTTGCGGTCGCAGCACCGTCGCCCGACACGGTCTGGGTGCGTGTGCAGGACCGCGGAGTGGGCATCCCGCGCAAGCAACTGAAGCGCATCTTCCGCCGTTTCTATCGCGTGCAGACGCGCGGCTTCAAGCAGGTGAAAGGTACGGGGCTTGGCCTCTACATCGTGCGCTCCATCGCCCGCGCGCACGGCGGCCGCGTGTTCGCCCAGAGCGAGGGCGAAGGGCGCGGCGCCACGTTCACCCTCGAACTGCCACGCCTGGCGTCATGACGCGACCCCGCATCCCGGAATGAGCCGCATTCTCGTCGTCGAAGACGAGCAACACATCGCCGACGGCCTGCGGTTCAACCTGCAGGCAGAAGGCCACGACGTCCTCATCGCCACCAACGGCGAGCAGGCGCTCGCGAATATCCTGGACGATCACGAAGCGTTCGACGTCATCGTGCTCGACGTGATGCTGCCTGGCCGCGACGGCTTTTTCGTTGCCTCAGCACTCAGATCCGCAGGGCAGTTCGTACCGATCCTGATGCTGACGGCGCGAGCCAGACCCGAGGACGTCCTTCGCGGCTTCGAGGCAGGTGCCGACGACTATCTGCCGAAGCCATTCGAGCTGACCATTCTCCTCGCGCGCGTCAACGGCCTGCTGCGACGGCGACGATGGAACGAGACCGTTCCCGCGCCCCAGCCGCGCGACGTCTATACGTTCAGCGACCGCACGCTCGACTTCACCGCGATGGAAGTGCACGCCGGCGGTAAGTCGTACCGCCTCACGCAAATGGAATGCGACCTGCTGCGCTACCTCGTAACGCACGCCGGGCAACCCGTGTCGCGCGGATCGTTGCTCGAGAACGTCTGGGGCCTGCACGAGGAGACCGATACGCGCGCGATCGACAACTTCATCGTCCGGCTGCGCAAGTACCTCGAGGACCGTCCCGATTCGCCTCGCTACCTGCAGACCGTCCGCGGCGTCGGCTACAAGTTCGTGCCCGACGGGAAATAAAGCCGCTACTGCCGGATCTCGGTGACGTGCAGGTAAGTTCCTGAACCGGCGATGACGACCGCCGCCGCTTCCGGCAGATGCCACTGCTGCTCGATTTGCCCGCTCATCGGCATGGGTCGAACGATGCCGACGAGCGTGACGCGCGCGCCGGGACGAAGCGTCGTCTCCGTGGTGCGTTTCACATCGGGATCGAGGACGACGAATACGGGCTTCTGATCGCCGGATTCAATCCAGTAGAAGCGCTCCCCGACCATCTCGCGGATCGTGACGTGCTCGAGCGACGCCTCGCGGCCGATCGCGTTGTTGGACATCACCTCGGCAATCGTCTTCACCGGCTCCGTGATGGACTTCGCAGGGCTCGTCCCCGACGTTGCTACCGGGCCGGTCGGCTTTTCGCGTGGTGGTGGACCGACGCGCCACAACGCCGCAACGGCGAGTGCCGCCACGATCAACGCTGGAATGCCAAGCCGAACGACTGCTCTTCTGGCCACGCCTGACCTTCAGCATGAACCGTACCTATACAATGGCGACCCATGGCGGCTAGCGACACGATAGAGGCGGAAGGACACCTGATCGACTCCGGCCATCTATCGGCAATCTTCGACAAGATCATCGAGTTCAAGGCGCAATACGAAATCCTGAAGTTCGACATCGGCCGGACCAACGATGACGCGTCGCGCATCGAAATGCGAATCAGCGCGCCCGATGGACATCAGCTGGATGAGCTGCTGCAGGCGCTGACGACGTGGGGATGCCACCCTGTCCGCGAACGCGACGCGCTGATCAAGCCGGCGGAAAAAGATCGGTGCGTACCTGACGACTTCTACTCGACGACGAATCACCGCACTCACGTGCGGATTGGCGGCCGCTGGCGCGAGGTTGAAGATCAGCGCATGGACGCCGTGATTGTCGTCACCGAGGGCCGACCCGCGTGCCGCAAGCTGCGCGATGTAACCGCCGGTGAGTCAATCGTCTGCGGTCATGAGGGGATTCGCGTGACACCGGAGTTCCGCGAGCGGGATCGCCTCGGCTTCGCCTTCATGAGCAACGACGTTTCGTCCGAGCGGCGCGTCGAGGGGAGCGTCGCGCGCATTGCCGCGATGATGCGCGAGGTCAAGAAAACGGGCGGCCGCATCGCCGTCGTCGCGGGTCCCGTAGTCGTGCACACGGGCGGCGCCGAACATTTTGCCGCGCTCATCCGCGGCGGCTACGTCAACGCCGTGCTGGCGGGCAACGCCATCGCCGTTCACGACATCGAGTTCGCGTTGTCAGGAACATCGCTCGGAATTGATCTTGTTGCGGGCGCGCCGGTCGAGCAGGGTCATCGCAATCACATGGCGGCGATCAACACCATCAACCGCGCCGGCGGCATCCGCGCCGCCGTCGAGAGCGGTGTGCTGAAGTCAGGCGTGATGTACGAGTGCGTGAAAAACGGCGTGGAGTACGTGCTCGCCGGCAGCATCCGCGACGACGGCCCGCTGCCCGACACGGAAATGGATCTGATTAAGGCGCAGGAGCGCTACGCCGAGGTGCTGTCCAACAACGTGCACTTAGTGCTGATGCTCTCGTCGATGCTGCACAGCATTGGGGTCGGCAACATGTTGCCGTCGTGGGTGCGTGTCGTGTGCGTCGACATCAACCCCGCGGTCGTGACGAAATTGAGCGATCGCGGTTCCATGCAGACTGTGGGCGTCGTCACCGACGTCGGGTTGTTTCTGCATCGTCTGGCCGAAGCGCTGCGCTAGGACTTCTTCCGTTCGCGAGCCCAGCGCTTCAGCGCGGCATGTCTGGCGATATCACGACGGCGGGCTGCGCTCAGCGCGGCGGCGCGAGCGGGTCCGCCCTTCAACCCGCCGAGCCGTCCGAGCGCAGCCGCGTGCGGATTGCGCTGTGCCGGCGCCGACCTGCGGGCGAGCACTTCGATGCGCTCTGTCGGAGCACTGCAGGCCGGGCAGGGCGAGCCGAGGCTGAAGGTATCCTCCGGCTCCTCGAGCTCCGCTTCGTGGTCGCAGACCAGGCAGCGGCGGCGCACGCGCAGCAGCGTCCTCTTGATGCTTGACCGCATAGGTATTGATCGTACACACAGTGGGTAACGACTTCCATCGTGTGGAAAGGGGAGGAAAAGCGCGCGACACGAGCTGATGCGGCGCAGTCCCGCGTCCACGCTGCAAATTGCATCAGCGCTCAAGCATCGCAGTAAGCTGGCGATCGTGGAAAGGTTTTTGTTGAAGGTGAGGGCAGAAGGAGAAAGCCACCATGAAGACCAAGGCCACACTTGCCCTCAGCACCGCATTCGCATTGTTCCTCTCGTCGGCCGCGGCGATCGCCACGCCGGCCGCCGCCCAGCAGACGCAGGAAGGGCTGGTCAACGTCCAGATCGGTGACATCACGACCGGCAACATCCTGAGTAACAACAACGTTCAGGTCGGCGCCGCGGTCGATGTCATTGCGCAGGTGTGCAACGTATCCGTCACCGCAGCCGTGCTGACGGACACCCTGAACAAGTCCGGCTCCTACACCTGCAAAGGACCGACGCAGTTCACGAGAGTGACGAACACGAAGTAACCCGCCGCATCCGGCGGTTGTGCGCCTAGACGACTGCCCGGGCCGCCGCAGCGCGCCCGGTCAGCGTCTCGGCGATGCGGCTCAACGCCTGTTCGAGTCCCGCCCGCGTGCGCGGCGTGCCCAGGCACAACCGAATGGCACGAGGCGCGGCCTCATTGCTGATGCTGAACGCGGTGGAGGCGTTCACGAGCACGCCGCGCGAACGCATTTCCGCGGCGAACGCGTCGGCGCTCCAGCGCGTGGGCAGATGCAGCCAGGCATGCGGACTCGAGGCGTGCGTCTGCACCCGGTATCCCTCGAGCAGACGCTTGGCCATCGACTGGCGCGCGGCCACTTCATGCCGCTTCCATTCGAGCATGCGCAGCGCGGTGCCATCCTCCATCCATCCGCACAGAAGATCGGCGCTGAACGGGGGCACGCAGATCGTTGTCGTCCACACGGCGTCATTGAGCTGCTCCACCATCGGTTGCGTCGCCACAACGCACCCGAGGCGCATACCAGGGAACAGGCTCTTCGACACGCTCGTTACGAAGATAGTGCGCTCTGGAATCAACGCGGAAAGCGACGCACGTTCCGGCGACAGAAACCCGTAGACGTCATCCTCGATTACGGTGAGGCGATATTTCTCCGCCAGCGCCGCGATTTGACGTCGCCGCCGCTCGGACATAACAGCGGACGTCGGATTCTGCAGCCGCGGCATGCAGTAGAGGATGCGAGCCTTGGACGATCGACACGCGGCCTCGAGGGCGTCCGCGCGCAAGCCCTCTCCATCCATAGCCAGACCGCGAAGCTTGATGTGCAGGCGGGCGCACAGATCCTTCATCCCCGAGTACGTGAGCTCCTCGGCAAGCACTGTTTCACCCGGCTTGGTGGTGGCCATGAGCGCGACGAGCAGTGAATGCTGCGCGCCGGTGGTCAGGACGATCCGGTCCGGCGACGCAGGCGTGCCGATTGCCGCCAGCCATTCCGCCATTGCTTGACGATGGCGACGATGGCCGGGAGTAGGAATGTAGCCGAGCAGATCGGTCCACGACAGAACACGCCGCTGGAACATGCCGCGTTCGAGGGCCGCGACCTCTTTGTCGGGCATCAGGATGTTGATGCTGAGATCGATCGGTCCGCTGGTGGATGCCTCTTCGATCTCCTGGCCACGGATGAACGTGCCGCGGCCTACGTGCCCCGAGATCAGTCCGCGACGCGCGGCTTCGGTATAGGCGCGTGTGATGGTCGTGACGGTGACGCCCAGGTGATCGGCCATGTCGCGATGCGGCGGCAGACGGTGGCCTGCGCGCAGGATGCCCTTCTCCACGTCATCGTCGATGGCGTCGGCGATGCGGCGGTAGAGCGGTCCACGCCGCCCTTCGAGGTTCGGCAGCCACATTGTCATAGCGCAATGTTGGTATTGACAGGGCGGACAATGCAAGCCGACGCGGATTGATTGTCATACATTGCCGCGGGGCGCCGCCGTGGCGATGGCAGTCGCCGGGAGTAGCGGTTTGTATGCGTTGCGACCTTCGGTCGCCCTGGAGCGTCTAAGTAATCAGAGGTGCTATCCTCAGCCTATGGGTAAGCGCATTTTCCTCTTCATCGTCACCAACCTCGCCGTCGTCCTGACGCTGACGATCGTGCTGAGCGTGCTCGGCGTCGGCCGCTATGTCGGACCGGGCGGCCTCAATATCGGCGCGCTGGCGACCTTCTGCTTCATCTGGGGCATGGGTGGCGCCTTCATCTCCCTGCAGATGTCGCGCTGGATTGCGAAGAACGCGACCGGGATGACGCTTGTTGACGGACGGACAGGCAATGCGCAGGCGGACCACGTGTACCAGATGATCGCAGGACTGACGCAGAAGGCCGGTCTGCCCATGCCGGAAGTTGGAGTCTACGACTCCCCGGAAGTCAATGCGTTCGCCACGGGACCGAGCAAGAATCGCGCGCTCGTCGCCGTCTCGACGGGTCTGCTCCGCTCGATGCGCGACGATGAAGTGGAAGGCGTGCTCGGTCACGAGATCACGCACATCGCCAACGGCGACATGGTGACGATGACGCTGCTGCAGGGTGTCATCAACGCATTCGTGATGTTCTTCGCCCGGCTGATCGCCTACGTGATCGCGAATCGAGGCGACTCGCGGGACCGCGGGTACAACGGCGGCTCCTTCTTCGTGGTCATCATCCTGCAGATCGTGCTGGGCATGCTGGGGTCGCTCATCACGGCGTGGTTTTCACGTCAGCGCGAGTTCCGAGCGGATCGTGGCGGCGCCATGCTCGCCGGTCGCGAGCGGATGATTGGCGCGTTGAAGCGCCTCGCCGCGAACCACGATCTGGTCGACACGCAGCACCAGGCGCTTGCCACGCTGAAGATCAATGGTGCGCGGAATTGGATGGTGTTCTTCGCCACGCATCCGCCGCTGGAGGCGCGCATCGCGGCACTCGAGCGCATGAGCTAACGACCGACCACGACATCCATCTGCGCGTCAAGGTCGCCGACGTTCACGTTGAACGGATCCGGCTGGGACGCAAGTTGATCGCCGCCCCGCAACTCCACCTCCAGCCGGTATCGCCCCGGTGGAACCTTGATGGTGTAGCCGCCATTCTTCTCCGTCATCGTGTCGAAGTGCGCTTCGGTCGTCATGCTGATTGCACTGACACGACGTCCCTCGAGAGGAATCCCGGACGTCGAACGGACGGTCCCCGAAATCGTGCCGGTCGGGTTGGGAATGACGCTGCCGCCGACGACCGGGCGCCCGTGCCGCGCGGCACAGCCACCGCTCAACATCAACAGCACAACCATTGCCGCTGCAGTTCGATGCGTCATATAAAAGCTCCGCACCAATCCGTGCAATGCGAACGCCATGCATACGACCCTCATCTCAACCGATCAGCTCAACGCGCATCTCAACGATTCGTCATGGCTGGTTGCTGATTGTCGTTACAACCTGAAGAACGAACTCTGGGGACGCGAACAGTACCTCGCCAGCCATATTGCGGGTGCAGTGTTCGTAAGCCTGGCCTACGACCTGGCAGCTCCGCGTACGGGCAGCAACGGACGCCATCCGCTGCCCGCGCCTGAAGCGATCGCCACGACGTTCGCGCGAATTGGGATCGGACATGCAACGCAGGTGATCGCCTACGACCAGGATGTGGGTGTGTTTGCGAGCCGGCTCTGGTGGATGCTTCGCTATCTTGGGCACGACGCAGTAGCCGTGCTCGACGGCGGCTTCGCGAAATGGACGCGCGAGGGACATCCGACGCGCACCGGTGAAGAGACGCGTCCTGCCGCTACCTTCACGCCGCGACTGCGCGCGGCGATGCGCGTGACGGCAGACGAGGTGCTTGCGCAGCTTGGCGATCCCTCGATGCTCCTCGTCGATGCGCGCTCGCCGGAACGCTATCAGGGCCAACCCGATCCGCTCGACAACGTATCAGGACACATTCCGGGCGCGCGCAATCGATTTTACCGTCACAACGTCGGCGATGCGGGCACGATGCGGGCGGCAGGCGAACTCAAAGCGGACTTCGAGCGTGTGCTCGCCGGACAATCCCCCAACGACACGGTGATGTATTGCGGCTCGGGTGTCACCGCCTGTTACAACCTGCTCGCCATGGAGCACGCAGGTCTCGGCGGCGCGAAGCTGTTTGCAGGATCGTGGTCCGAATGGGAAGCTGATCCGACGCGACCGATCGAAAGAAGTAAGAAGTAAGACCTCTAACTTCCGGTAACGGTCACCGTGAAGCCGTGCTGATTGGGCGCGGCATACTGCCGGTGGTGCCGGATTCGGGAGTACGGCACCTTCACGAGTACATTCGCGCTCCCCTCCGGTTCGGGCTGAATCTGAATCGCCCTCTCCTCGCTGGTCGAAACGACAGCCGCGGCAGTCTCCACATCGGCGAAGCCGATCACGTAGATTTCGCCGCTCGCCACTTTGTGTGTCTCGTAGCTGCGGAAGCGACGCTCGGCAAACAGCGGTGCGTTGGGCAGCGCCGGCGAATACGTGAATCCGTACACGCCGGCCGGAAGCGCGTTCACGCCGGTACCTTCTTCGTCGGGCGCAACGAGACGCACGTTGTGCGCAGCGCGCAGCGCCTCCTGGTCGACGGTTGCTGGTGTGTTCGCGTAAGTGACCCGGCTCATGGCGGAATTATATTAGGCATTCACGCCAACGGGACAAGTGACGCCGGTGCCGCCGATACCGCAATACCCGCTCGGATTCTTCGCGAGGTACTGCTGGTGATAATCCTCGGCGTAGTAGAACGGTGGCGCGTCAAAGATCTCGGTCGTGATGCGCCCGAAGCCTGCATCGCTCAAGCGATCTTGAAATGCCTGACGCGACGCTTCCGCGGCACGCTTCTGCTCCGGCGAGAACGTGTAAATCGTGGACCGATACTGCGTACCGATGTCGTTTCCCTGCCGCATGCCCTGCGTCGGGTCGTGGTTCTCCCAGAAGATCTTCAGCATCGCGTCGTACGAGGTCACCTTCGGATCGAAGACAACGAGGACCACTTCAGTGTGACCGGTCATGCCGGAGCAGACCTCCCGATACGTCGGGTTCGGCGTATAGCCGCCGGCATAGCCGACCGCCGTCGAATAGACACCGGGCGCCTCCCAGAACTTCCTCTCCGCGCCCCAGAAGCAGCCCATACCGAAGACCGCCTGCTCCAGGCCGGCCGGAAACGGCGGCGTAATGCGGTGACCGTTGACGAAATGCGTCTCGGGGACAGGCATCGATTCCTCACGACCCGGAAGCGCCTGTTCAGGCTGTGGCATTCTGAGCTTCATAGATCACCTTTCGTAGTCTGCGGACACTTTACTTCCGAACGTGCCGACACCAGAACCGGTTCCGATCGTTATCCTCTATGAGGACGATGATGTAATGGCAATCAACAAGCCTGCCGGCATCGTCATTCATCCGACGTACCGCAATACCTCGGGGACCATTCTCAACGGGATTCTCTGGCACCTGCGCGGTCGGGACGGCGTTCGACCCGGTCTGGTGAGCCGTCTTGATAAAGACACCTCGGGCGTCGTTCTGGTTGCACTGTCGGCCGGGGCCCACGCGCAGATGCAGCGCGATGCGCATGCCGGTCGCGTCACAAAGCAATATCTGGCGGTTGTTCTCGGCGCCCCGCAAGCGCAGGAAGGCATCATCCGTTTTCCGCTGTGTCGCGACCCAGCCGACAGGCGGCGCGTCATCGTTTCCGGTGGCGGCGCACAAAGCGAAACCCGGTATCGGGTGCTCGCGACCGGGAACGGCTACTCGGTCGTTTGCTGCAAGCTCGTCACCGGTCGCACGCATCAGATTCGCGTTCACCTGGCCGCCAGCGGCTGGCCAATCGTCGGCGATCGTCTGTATGGCTCAGCCGATGGGCGCATCGACCGTCAGGCGCTGCATGCGTGGCGCATTGCCATTCCCCACCCGGTATCGCGCCAACTGCTGACCCTCGAGGCGCCGATCGCTGGCGATGTGCGGCGGCTCTGCTCTGAAACCAAACTGAACATCAGGGATCCGTCGTCTTAAGCTCAGGTCGCTTTTGAACCATGCGACCCGTAAAATGCTCTTTACCCCTTCGGCGCACATTTTCAGTAGTAAGGGTAACCACATGCGTGCACAGAACATTCGGGTACGTGTCCTCGCGGCTTTCGTTTCGGCCCTCGTCATCGCCGCTCCGGCGATCGCGGAGAATTCCAAAATCCAGATCGGCAACTTCGGTAAGGTGAACGACACCTATTACCGGGGCGCACAGCCGAGAGGATCCGACTACAGAGACCTCGCGGCGATCGGCGTGAAGACCGTGATTGATTTGCAGGCGGATGGACCGTCAAACGAAGCCGGCGCGGTGAAATCGGCCGGAATGACTTTCTACCGGATCGGGATGACGACGAGCAAGGCGCCGACGGATGCGCAAATCGCGCAGTTCTTCGAGATCGTCTCCAATCCCGCAAACCAGCCGGTGTTTGTGCACTGCGCAGGCGGACGACATCGGACGGGCACGATGACCGCGCTCTACCGCATGACCTACGACGGGTGGACGTCACAGCAGGCCTACAACGAGATGAAGCAGTACCACTTCGAGGGGTGGCCGGACCACCCGGTGCTGCGTAATTACGTGTACGCCTACAAACCGATTGCTCCGAAGACGCCCGCCGTCTTGGCGACAAGTATCGCTACCAAGTAGCGATCGTAGGCAAACTACAATCAAGGCGTGTCGCTGACACGCCGGCAGTTCCTCTGGACAGCAGCGGCCGCGAGTCTGTCGTGGCCGCTGCACGCACAAGTCGAGCGCGCATCGTCCGATCGCCGCTTTCAGCATGGGGTGGCAAGCGGTGATCCGCTGAGCGACCGCATCATCATCTGGACGCGCGTAACGCCGCGCCAGTCCTCTCTGAATCAGCCAGTCACTGTGCGATGGCGTGTTGCAACCGATGCAGACGCGCAGCACGTCGTGTCGAGTGGCACTTTCGAAACGACAGCGGCGCGTGATTACACCGTCAAGGCGGACGTCGGCGGGCTGATGCCCGGCGGCACGTATTACTACGCGTTCGACGTCGACGGCGAGCAGTCGCCGATCGGCCGCACCAAAACGTTTCCAACGAGCGGTGCCGCCCGCATGCGATTCGCGCTCGTGTGCTGTTCGAACTATCCCGCCGGCTTCTTCAACGTCTACACCGCGATCACCAGACGGCCGGATCTCGACGCCGTGGTGCACGTCGGCGACTACATCTACGAATTTGCCGAGGGCGAATACGGCGCGGGCGTCGCGATCAACCGCGTCCCCGAGCCGCCACGCGAAGCCATCGCGCTGACGGACTACCGGATGCGCTATGCGACGTACAGAACCGATCCGGATCTGCAGGAGGCACATCGACTCTTTCCGTTCATCGCCGTCTGGGATGACCACGAGATCGCAAACGACGCCTGGTCGGGCGGAGCGGTCAACCACAATCCCGAGAAGGGCGAAGGCGACTGGGGAACGCGCAAGGCAGCAGCCTACAAGGCGTATCTCGAGTGGATGCCGATTCGAGAGTCTTCGGACTCCGGCATTCACCTCTATCGCACGATTCCGTTTGGCGGCCTCGTCGATCTGGTGATGATCGACACGCGTGGCCTGCGCGACAGGCAGGTTGCGAGCGCCGACATGCGCGGCCTCAACGATCCCAGGCGCTCGATGATGGGCGCCGCACAGGAGGCGTGGCTCTTCGATCAGTTGCGCGCGTCACGCCGTGCGAATACGCCCTGGACGCTGCTCGGTCAACAGGTGATCTTTTCGCCCATTACGCTGCCTGGCACGCGGGCGACGAATACCGATGTCTGGGACGGCTATCTCGCGCAGCGCGCACGTGTCCTCGACCTCGTCGAGCACGAGAACGTCCGCAACCTCGTCGTCCTCTCGGGCGACGCTCACAGCTCGTGGGGATTCGATGTCGCGCGAAACCCATGGGCCGACTACCGGCCTGCATCAGGCGAGGGGTCGCTTGCTGTGGAGCTGGTGGCGCCGGCCATCAGCTCGCCGACACCGACGATGTTCTCGGGCAAAGACGGCGAACAGACGGCCGCGGCAGTACGGGTCGCGCTCCCCCATCTCAAGTACCTCGACGGCATTCGCCACGGCTTCGTCCTCATCGATCTCACGCCGATGCTGATGACGGCGAGCTGGATCTTCTCGCCGGACGTGCGCGTCCATTCGGATGCGGAGACCGCCGGCGCGACGCTGGTGTGCGAGCGCGGCTCGTGTCACCTGGCCATGGCATAACCACTGCACGCGGAGCGAGGCATGTTCCGACCGCTCGCAATCATCCTGATCGCCGCTTCTCTCACCGCAGTCGCGGTCGCTCAGAACGCTACCCCCACGGAAACGAAGGACACGACGCAGGAAGGTGTCACCCGCGCCACGCTCGCCAACGGACTTCGCGTCGTTGTCGTACGCGACCAGCTCGCTCCGGTTGTGACCGTCGAGCAGAACTACCTCGTCGGCGCCAACGAAACGCCGCCGGGCTTCCCCGGCATGGCACACGCGCAAGAACACATGGCGTTCCGGGGGTGCGCCGATGTGTCGGCCGACCAGATCGCGGCGATTTACGCGCAGCTTGGCGGTTACGACAACGCCGACACCCAGCAGACGATCACGCAGTACTTCACCACGATTCCCGCCGCCGATCTCGAGGTGGCGCTGCGCGTCGATGCGGCGTGCATGCGCGACGTCATCGACTCGAACGCCGAGTGGCAGCAGGAGAAAGGCGCCATCGAACAGGAGGTCGCGCGGGACCTGTCCGAGCCGACCTACAAGTTCATCACGCGGCTCAACGAGGACATGTTTGCGGGCACGCCGTACTCGCACGACGCGCTCGGCACGCGCGAGTCGTTCGAGAAGACGACGGGCGCGATGCTGAAAGCCTTCTACCAGCGCTGGTACGCGCCGAACAACGCCATTCTCGTGATCGCGGGCGACGTCGATGTCGACGCAACGCTGGCGACGGTCAAGCGACTGTACGGATCGATTCCGCGCCGGCCGATTGGCAAGCGGCCGGTGGTCACGCTGCGTCCGGTCAAGCAGGAAAGCTTCACGCTTGACAGCAATCTGCCGTACACGCTCGCCTTCATCGCCTATCGACTGCCCGGTACGGAGAGTGCCGACTATGCGGCAGCGCGCGTCATGGCGGACGTGCTTGCCAGTCAGCGTGGTGATCTCTACGCGCTCGTCCCTGCCGGCAAGGCGCTCTACGCAAATTTCGATCTTGCGGAAACGTATCCGAAAGCGAGCGTCGGGTTCAGCATGACGGCGCTGCCCGCATCGACTGCGCCGACCGGCGTCGTTGCCGAGATGCGATCAATCGTCGCGAACTACGTGCGTCAGGGCTTTCCGGCGGAGCTCGTCGACGCGGCCAAGCGTCAGGAAATCGCCTCCGCGCTGTTCCGCCGCAACTCGATATCCGACCTTGCGGCCGTCTGGTCGCAGGCTCTCGCTGCCGAAGGACGCAAGTCGCCGGATGACAACGTCGAGGCGATTCGCCGCGTAACTGTCACCGATGTCAATCGCGTCGCCATGCAGTTTCTGAAAGATGACAACTCCATTACGGCGACCCTCGTGCCGAAACCGTCGAACGAGGAAACGTCCGAAAAGGGATTCGGCGGTGGCGAGTCTTTGACGTCGGCGCCGACCAAACCGGTGCAGCTGCCGGCGTGGGCCGAGACCGCGCTTGCTTCGATCCGTGTACCGAGTGTGAGCCCGACATGGTCTGACGTGACGCTGCCGAACAAGATCCGCCTGATCGTCAAGAACGACAAGACAAGTCCCACCGTGACGCTGGTCGGCAACATCCGTCACGAGACGTCGCTGCAGGAGCCTTCCGGCAAAGACGGCGTGTCCGACGTACTGGACGAGCTGTTCTCGTACGGAACGACATCGCTGGATCGAATTGCGTTTCAAAAGGCGCTCGACGACATCGCGGCGAGCGAAACGGCCGGATACGACTTCTCGCTGCGCGTGCCGAAGACTGATTTCGCGCGCGGCGTCGAGTTGCTCGCCGACAACGTGCTGCATCCAGCGCTGCCCGTGGATGCGTTCAACACGGTCAAGCAGCAGACCGCCGAGTACCTGGAAGGACAGCTGAAGAGCCCCGGCTATCAAGCAGACCGTGCGATGAAGGTCGGCCTGCTGCCATCCGGCGATCCAGACCTCCGCGAAGCGAAGCCGGAAACGGTCTCGTCCCTCACGCTTGACGACGTGCGGAAGCACTATCAGACAACGTTCCGTCCGGATCTGACGACGATCGTGGTGATCGGCGACGTCGAGTCGACGGAGGCGCGCGGCGCGATCGAAAAGTATTTCGGTGCGTGGAAGGCGGACGGTGCAACCCCGGATCCGACCCTGCCACCGGTTGCGAAGAACATGTCGAAGGACTTCGCCGTTGTGGATCCGCAGGCCGTGCAGGCATCGGTGGCGCTGGCGCAGGAAGTCGGGCTCACGCGATTCGATCCGGACTACTACGCTATTCAGGTCGGCAACAACGTGCTTGGCGGCGGCTTCTACGCGACGCGTCTGTATCACGACCTGCGTCAGGTCGCCGGCCTCGTCTACAACGTCGATGACTCGTTCGTTGCCGGCAAGACGCGCAGCGTCTACACCGTGACGTTCGGGTCGGATCCCCCGAACGTGCCGAAGGCGCGCGACTTGATCGTCCGGGACCTTCGCGCCATGCAGATGGAGAACGTCTCGCCGGCGGAGCTCCATCAGGCCAAGGCGCTGCTGCTCCGACAGATGGCGCTGCAGCAATCGAGTGAAGAGGCGATCGCCGGCCTGCTGCTCGCGCGCGCGCAGATAGGCCTGCCGCTCGATGAATCGCGCCGCATGGGGCAGCGCTACTACGACATCACGGCCGACGAAGTGCGCGCCGCGTTCGCCAAGTGGATCCGTCCGCAGGATTTCGTCCAGGTCGTTCGAGGCCCATCGCAATAGCCCATTCGCAGTAGGGCCGCTGCAGTCGGCCCACCGCTATACTTCTGGCTATGCGACGCGTTCTGACCGCGGCCATCGCGGTGTCGACATTCGTCCTCGCCGGCTCGGCACAGGTACGACCGATTTACGACATGGGCGCCGCCGGCCTGACGCAGGTGCTGCAGCGCCTGCAGACGACCGCGAGCGTCCTGCATACGGGCGCGCACCCCGACGATGAGGATTCGGCATTCATCGCGCGCACCGCGCGCGGTGACCACGCGCGCGTCGCCTATGTGTCGCTCAACCGCGGTGAGGGCGGACAGAACATCATCGGGCCCGAGCTGTTCGATGCGCTTGGCGTCATCCGCACAGAGGAGCTGCTGCAGGCACGACGATTAGACGGCGCCGAGCAATTCTTCGGTCACACATTCGACTACGGGTTCTCGAAGTCGCGCGCGGAAGCGGCGATGAAGTGGGGCGAGCGCGACACGCTCGGTGACTTCGTGCGCGTCATCCGCATGTTCCGGCCGCTCGTCCTCTACACACGCTGGAGCGGTACCCCGGCTGATGGGCACGGCCATCATCAGGAGGCAGGCTATCTGACACCGCTGGCCTTCAAGGCTGCGGCGGATCCGACTGAGTTCCCGGAACAGTTGCGCGAAGGACTGCGGCCTTGGCAGGCGAAGAAGCTGTATCGCAACTTCGGCAACGCACGCCCGGATCCCGCAACGCCGATGCTGCAGGTGCAGGAAGGACTGATCGATCCAGCGGTCGGCCGCAGCTACGCCGAAATTGCGTATGAAGGCCGCAGCCAGCACAAGACCCAGGCACAGGGAGGGATCGAGGCACGCGGTCCAATCGCGTCAGGCCTCACGCTCATCGAATCACGGATCGAATCGCCGCGACCCGAAAAATCGATTTTCGACGGTCTCGACACGTCCGTCCGCGGCCTTGCAAAGCTCGTCGGTCTTCCTGACGGCACGATCGCCAGCGAGCTCGGCGCGATGGATGCGGCCGCCAAGCGTGCGCTCGCGGATTACGTGCCGCTCGAGCCCGCGGCCATTATCCCGAGTCTGGCCGAGGGACTGCGCGCGACCCGCGCTGCGCGTGCTGCGCTGAAGTCAGCGAACGGCAACGCGAACGCACGCGCCGATGCCGACTTCCTGCTGGGGCTGAAAGAAGAAGACTTCACCGACGCCATGGTGCGGGCGGCGGAAGTGGATGTCGATCCGCTCGTCTCACAGGAGACCGTCGTTGCGGGCGATACAGTCGATGTGCAGGTCCGAACGTTCCTTGCTGCTGCATCAAACGTCAACGTTGACAACGCGACAATCAGCGCTCCAACTGGATGGCGTGTCGAACCTGTCGCGGGAAACGCGCCACCGGCGACTGGCGGCGGGTTTGGACGCCGCGAAACACCAACGAAGGTTTTCGCGTTTCGGGTCACCATTCCCGCAGGGGCGGCCGCCACGCAGCCGTATTACCTGAAGCAGCCGCGAACCGGCGACACGTACAAGTGGACGGAGGGAGACCCGAAAGGCCTGCCGTTCGATCCGCCGCTCCTCACCGCTGCCGTCACTGCAACCATTGGCGGCGCCAACGTGACGATCACCCGGCCGGTTCAGTACCGCTATGCGGATGAGATCCGCGGCGAGCTTCGTCGCGACATCAACGTCGTGCCGCGCGTCGCCGTCGGACTCGACACGCCGCTTCTCGTTGTGCCGCTCGACAACAAAGCGAATCAACAGAGATTGATCGTGCGCGCCACGAGTTTCTCGCCCAAGCCCATCTCCGGCACGCTGCGTCTGCGACTGCCGCAAGGCTGGACGGCGACGCCTGCGCAAGCGTCGTTTGCGCTCAACGCCAGCGGCGACAAAACGTCGACACCATTCGTCGTCACCGCACCGGCGAGGCGCACCGCGGGCAAGCTCGAGATCGGCGCCGAAGCGACGGTTGACGGCATTGCATTTTCTCGCGACGTGCAGGTGGTCTCATATCCGCATATCCAGACGCACCGGCTCTACTGGCCTGCAACCGTAACGGCGCAGGTCTTCGATCTGAAAGTCGCAGCGGTGAAGGTCGGCTACATCATGGGAAGCGGCGACGAGGTGCCGGATGCGATCCGCCGCATGGGCGTCGACGTGACGATGATCGACGCCGACATGCTCGCGACCGGCGACCTGTCGCGTTTCGACACTATCGTCGTCGGCATTCGCGCATCGGAGGCGAACGCTGATTTCGTGGCGAACAACGGACGGCTGCTCGACTACATGCAGCGTGGCGGCACGTTGATCGTTCAATATCAGCAGCAGGAGTACGCGAACAAGATGATGCCCCCGTATCCCGCCGGTCCGCCGACCAACGCCAACCCGCGCGTAACCGTGGAGGATGCGCCGGTGAAAATTCTGGTGCCGGCGCATCCGGCCTTCAACTTCCCGAACAAGATCAGCGACGCCGACTTCAGCGGCTGGGTGCAGGAGCGCAACGCTTACGCGTTCAGCATGTTCGATTCGCGCTACGTGCCGCTGCTGGAGAGCGCCGACCCCGGCGAGCCGCCTGTTCGCGGCGCGGAGGTCTACGCCGACGTGGGCAAGGGGCGATATGTCTACACCGCGTACTCGTGGTTCCGGCAGCTGCCGGCGGGCGTGCCCGGTGCATATCGCCTGTTCGCGAACCTCATAAGTCTTTCAAAAGCACCACGTTGATTTACCGGGTCGGAGGACCCGGGCCTACGCGGCCAGGACGAGGACAATGGCGATAACGCCGACCGCCAGCGCGAGCAGCACGCCGACGCTCGCGAATTTGATCCACCGGCCGTACGGAATGCCTGCAGCGAGGAGCACGGCCATCAGGCCGCCGTTGGTGGGCGTCAGCATTTCCGTCAGTCCCGCGCCGGTCTGATACGCGAGCACCGTCGCCTGGCGCGAGATGCCCAGCAGATCCGAGAGCGGCACCAGAATGGGCATCGTCAGCACCGCCTGCCCGCTGACGCTCGGCACCGCGACGTGGATGAGGGAGTGGAACGGAATCATCAGCAGCGAGGCGAACGCGGCCGGCGCGCGCGAGAGCGGCGTCGCAAGGCCGTTCAGGATGGTGTCAATCACGTGCCCATCTGACAAAACGAGCGACAGGCTCCTGGCGATGCCGATGATGACCGCTGCCATCAGCAGCTCCTTCATCCCTTCGAGATAGGTGAGCACCGTTCCGGTCGGGCCGAGGCCGCCAAGCAAGCCCGCAATCGCTCCGGCGATAAGAAACCCGCCCGAGAGCTCGTTAAATCCCCAGCCGAGCGCGACCGATCCGTAGACGTACGCGGCAATAGGCGCGACCGCAAATGCCAGGATCAGGAAATCCTTCCCCCTCGCGCGCGCGGGTTCACTCTCCGCCTTCGGATCCCGGATCCCGGATTCCCGATCCCGGTTACGCGCCGCGTACCACATCGTCCACGCCACCCAGAGCAAAACCGCAGCGACAAACGTCGACCACCGCAGCATCGCCGCCGACATGGGCGGCAGCTGTGCCAGCTTCATGGCGATCCCTGCCTGGAACGGATTGGTGGGACCGAACGCGCTGCCAATGAATGCTGCGCCCGTACTCATCGCCACCACGGCGACCGCATCCACACCGAGGCCGCGCCCGAGCAGGAGCAGCGCCGGCACGAGCGGAATGATCTCTTCCTGCATGTTCTCCAGCGCGCCCATTGTCGCGAAGAACAGCGACACGATCGGAATGGCGATCAACCCGCGCCCGCCAGACGAGGACACGAGCGCGGCAATGAGCCGGCCAAGCGTGCCGATTCGATCGATGACGACCCACGCCCCGCCGACGAAGAGCACGACGCCAATCACGTCCGCGGCTTCGACGAAACCCCGAGGGATGGCGACGACGGCGGCGAACGGACCGACGGGAGCGGCCGGGACGCGATGGTAGGTGCCTGCGACGACGACGCGGCGTCCCGTGCCGGGATCATCGCGACGGTCGTATTCGCCGGCGGGCAATACCCATGTCAGCGCCGCGCAGATCGCGACGCCGATGATGAGCAGGACGATGGGATGGGGCAGCTTCATTGACGCATATCTTATGGTTCGCGGGTTTGCTGCTGCGCGTTCGAAGACTCACCCGGCCGCGAAGCGCGGATTCACCAGCTCGGGGTGCCGCCGCCCGAACCGCCGCAGGGCCTCGAGGTCGAGGCGTCCGTACTTGTCGGTGCCGCTGAAGCTCCAGGGCCACGCACCGGCGTAGCCCCCGGCAAGCGCGAGCTCGAGAGAGTCGTCCAGCGGCGCACTCGATCGGAACTCGCCGAGAATCACGTCGTGTCGCACGTCGAGCGCACCTGCAGGCGTACTGAACGGATCGATGTCGCGCGCGTGCCCTTCGTCCGGATACGCGTGCAGCTGCAGCATGTCGAGGCCGAGCGCGTCCGCATCCCAGGCCCACAGGTTGTCAGCGCGCGCGCCACCGAGGGTGACAAGCGCCGGCGAATACGCGTGCACCACCTCGCTCAGCCGCGAGATTCCCGCTGCAAGCGCCGCAAACGGCAGCGCACGGGTCACGCGCGGGCTGCGATCCCGCTCCCATTCGTCGATGACGAAATCGGGCTCGTTCATGAACTCGAACGCGAAAATCTGATGCCGGAGATCGGCACGCTCTCCATCCTCGCCATAGCGGCGGACGAGCGGTTCGATGATGTGTTCGAACAACGCGTCATGTCCCTCCTGCGTGAGCAGGATGTCGGCGCGTCCCGCCGGCAGGCGCGCCTCGAGCAGGTCTCCGGTTACAGGATCCGCGAGCGTGTGACGGATGCCGCTGAACAGCCAGTGATGATCCAGTAGAACGAAGTCGATGCGGACGTCTACGTTCCGCGCAACTTCAAGCGCCACGTCGACGTCCGTAAAGAACCGATCATCAAGGCCAGCCGGCAGTCCGCGAGTGTCGTAGGCGATGCCGGACCGTCCGTCGCAGAACACGAACCATCGGACGACGACGAAGCCGAGGCGCGCGATGTCGTCGAAATCGCGTGCGACGGCGTCGCGGCGCGTAGATACACCGAGATGCGATCCCCAGATGTTGGCGCCGAAGTCGAGACCGTAGAAGATCGTGCGGCCATCCGTGGACCAGGGGTAATTCACGCCGTGAACGAATCTTTCGGTGGTTCGCAAGGGTGCGGGGGTTCTGTCTAAATGTAGCGGCGCTCCGGCGCTCTCAGCACGGTGCGAGTGCGATCGTGGACACCAAGCTTCGACAGAATGCCACCCGCCATCAACCGCACTCGATGTTCATCCCGCCCGTCTCGAGGAAAGGCGGCCGCACCCAGCTCGCGCCAACGATCGTCGGCACGCCGGCAATCGCAATCTGGACTGCGTATTACACGCGGAAGTTCAGCGGGCGACGCCCAGAGCGGTCACGTACTTCGCCAACAGCGCCTGTTGAGGGCCTTTATACGCTCTCTCGTATTTGAGCAGCCGCGCCTTGTCCGCCGCGGTCAACTCGGCGCCGGTGACGAGCGACACCTGATACTGCGCGAGCACCGCGGCAAAGAGCACATCGGGGTCGTTGGGATGCCGGGTCAGGTAGCTGTCCAGAATGGGAAGCGCGTCGCCGAACGCGGCCGTCATCAGGTACGCAATCGCGAGGCGCCTGCCAAGTTCATCGTTGGTCGGGTTCTTCGCGTAGGCGGGTTTCAACACGTCGACGACCGAATCGGTCTGGCCGTCGCGCATGCGGGCATCGGCCAGCAGCGTGTAGGCGATCAGCGGGCGGTCCTCCGCCCCGAGCGCCAGCTGCCAGATGCCCGCCGCGTCGCGATCCTTGCCGCCCGCCGCGAAGCACGCGCCGAGCAGCAGCGCCGCGGGATAGAACTCGCGCCGCGGACCGGCCGCGATATTCAGCTGCGTAGCTGCCTCATTGATCTGCCCCTTCGCGTACAGGTCGAGCCCTTTGAGAAACGCCGCTGCCTGCTGATCGCCCGCCGTCAGCGCCTCGAGCGCCGCCGGCGCGTAACGCCCGGCCCGGGCTTCGCTCATCGCGCTCTTGAGCGCTGCCGATCGCGCCGCGAT
>Ga0310811_10000901_pt1 | contig 38322 bp, 38 predicted proteins | sample YCmetagenome_FD_207642 | JGI IMG/M metagenome (GOLD analysis project Ga0310811, IMG submission 207642) | Soil microbial communities from experimental microcosm in Duke University, North Carolina, United States - YC | ecosystem: Engineered > Artificial ecosystem > Soil microcosm > Unclassified ... | reverse complement strand
TGGCGGACCAGACGCCGGATGAGGCATACTTCGCGACGCTGCCTGCGATCAAATCGGCAGCATGATTGCCTCGGACGTTCCACTTAAAAATCTCAGAAAGCTGTCCGAAGGAGTGAGGCCACCTCTGCCGGTCACATCGACCAGGTTATACAGGCGCGCTTCGCCATCTTTCCATTTGCAGGCCTATTGCCGAAGCGCGCGCTGCTTCGGATTTACCTTTGCGTCTTCGCATCGATCCAGCGGACGGCGAATCGACATTGTTTAAATGCATACCACGGAACCTGTACCGAGGAACGTCATGACCAATCGCGTAACAACGAACAGCAGCCCTGCCACCCACTGGGACCACGGCGATCACGGCACAATGCCGAGCCCCCCGGCGCAAGGGCGGACATCACCACAACGCCCCGTTATGGGCGGCCCGTTCGCCGATATGCGCCAGGCGCCGCCGCGGCCTCCGAAGGTGCCGCTGGACTCATCGACGCAGGCGGCCTCGCAGCGGCCACGGACGGCACCACCGGTCATGCAAGGGACTTCGCCAACGCAAGTCCAGATGCTGATGCACAGCGCGATGTGGCAAAACACAGCGCCCCGGCAATCGCAGGTTCAAACTGGACAACGGCAGTCGCTACCATACCCGACGGATAGTGGCTATGGGCACCCGCAGCGCCCGGTTCTCACGCCCCAGCAGGGTAACCCGATGTTCGCGGGCAGTGGCCCACAACGATCGCATTCAGCGCCCCCGCGCATGCAGGGACAAAGCGCGACGCCCGGCCATGGCAGCGGTCATTCCATTGGCCAGACTAATCATGGTGGGTCAACGCAATCGACTGAAGTTGGCGGGCGCCGAAGCTCCATGAGTTCTCTCAAGAGTGCCTTCAGGAATTTCTTCTCATCGAACCGCGGTTCTGGGCATATTTCGTCGGAGAGTCCCCCAGCAAGCCTCCCTTCGGGCCGCAGTAATAGCAGGCAGGACGACATCAATAGCGGCTATTACGGTCTTTCCGACGGGCGTCATAAAAGTAACGAAGACGAGAGCTTTGTGGAGGGCCGGTTTGGCCCCCGATGAATGCCTGTACCTTGTTGCCGCTTGAACGCCACGTTGCCAGTATGAGGTCCGTCCCGGTTCGCGTGGAATCCGCGCATGCGCATTCCACGACGACTCTTCCGGTTGAAGAACATGCGATCCGATTTTTTTACGGGGGCAAGACGGTACGCACAGGTATCGCTGGTGAGGGTCGACAGGAGTTCATCGTGCGATACACAAGATTCGGCAATGATCGTGGGGGCTCACCCGCGGTCCCGGGAAATCAGGCTTGGGACGTTAGCGACTTCGCCGGCGTGGCCAGATTTTGCTTCATCGGGCTGGGGCTGAGTTATACGGTCATCGCGGGTGCGCCGGAGTTTGTCCTTGCCATTGCCAGCGCGTTTGCCTCGTTCTGCGGTGTGCCGCCTGCTACATGAGCAGGGAAATCGCGCCGCCCCCCGCGCGAATAATGAACCCGAGCTTCGCGCCTGGCCACAATCCCGACCAGGCGCCGCCCGACATCCCCCTGCACGAATGCGCCGAGAGACTCAGTAGGTCTTGTACGGCAGAAACTTGCCCGACAGCACCACGTTGACGCGATCCCCCTTCGGATCGGCCTGGCGCTGGATGTCCATCGAAAAGTCGATGGCGCTCATGATGCCGTCGCCGAATTCCTCGTGAATCAGCTCCTTGATCGTCGTGCCATAGACGCTGACGATTTCGTACCAGCGGTAGATCAGCGGATCGGTCGGCACGGCCGTCGGCAGCGAGCCTTTGTACGGCACGATCTGCAGCCACGCCACCGCCTCGTCGGGCAGCTCGAAGAGCGCACCGATCGTCTCGGCCTGCTTCTTGTCCAGCGTCATTTGCCCGAGGCAGGCGGCGGTCGTCCATTCCTTGGACAGGCCGACTTGTTCGGCTACGTCAGACCACTTGATTCCCTTGCGCACCTTCGCGGCAAGAATCATGTCGGTCACCTGATTGCGATTCGAAATCATGAATGGGCTCCGTATAAAGTAAAACGTGAAACGACTGCGTGATCTAGTTGACTACCGCGAGGTGTGCGGGCCGACTGCCGTGAGGATCGGCCGCATCGGCCTCTGCGAGACCCGGGCGTACGACGCGAGGCGCCGCCCGCGAATCCGGCGAGCGCTCGCCGTCCTGCTGGATCTCCGACGAGCGGCGCACCAGAAAGTCGATCAGATGATTGCGGATCCGGTAAAACTGCGGATCGTGATGAAGCGACTCGCGGGTCCGGTCGCGAGGCAGCGTGTTCACCACGATTTCCGCGAGGCGCGCACGCGGGCCGTTGCTCATCAGGAAGATCCGGTCGGCGAGCAGGATCGCTTCGTCGACATCATGCGTGATCATAAAAACGGTTTGGTGCGTGGTGGACCAGATTCTCAGCAGTTCGTCCTGGATGACGCCGCGAGTCAGCGCATCGAGCGCGCCGAACGGCTCGTCCATCAGCAGCATTTTCGGCTCGACGGAGAACGCGCGCGCAATGCCGACGCGCTGCTTCATCCCGCCCGACAGCTCCGATGGCTTCTTGTCGCCGGCATGCGACAGCCCGACCATGTCGAGAAAGCGCGTCGCGTGCGCATCGACTTGCTGGCGCGACCATTCGGGATGCCGCGAGCGCACCGCGAACGCGATGTTCTGCCGGGCCGTCAGCCACGGCAGCAGCGCATGGCTCTGGAACACGACGCCGCGATCGAGGCTCGGCCCGTCGATCTCCCTGCCGTCCACGATCACGACGCCGCCCGTTGCCTGTTCGAGGCCGGCCAGCACGTTCAGGATCGTGCTCTTGCCGCAGCCCGAGTGCCCGATGATGCAGATGAATTCACCGCGTTCGATGCGGAAGTTCACGTCGTCGAAAACGGGCGGAAGATCCTCGCGATAGTGCTTCGATAGCGCATCGACTTCGACGAACGCGTGACCGGTTGCCGGCTGGCCGTGATTACTCGACATAGGTGACCTTCTTTTGAATGGATGCGAAAACCAGATCGAGCAACATGCCGACCACGCCGATGATCAGCACCGCGAAGATCACATGGCTCAATGACAGGTTGTTCCACTCGTTCCAGACGAAATAGCCGATTCCGGTGCTGCCGACGAGCATTTCGGCGGCGACGATCACGAGCCATGCGATGCCCATCGAGATCCGCATGCCGGTGAGGATGGTCGGCGCGGCCGCCGGCAGGATGATCCGGAACGCCTTGCGCAGCGGCGCGACTTCGAGCGTGCGGGCGACGTTCAGCCAGTCCTTGCGCACGTTGGCGACGCCGAACGCGGTGTTGATCAGCATGGGCCACAGCGAGCAAATGAAGATCACGAAAATCGCGGAGATCGACGCGTTCTTGATGGTGTAAAGCGCGATCGGCATCCATGCGAGCGGCGAGATCGGCTTCAGGATCTGGATGAACGGGTCCAGCGCGCGATAAACCAGCGGCGACGTCCCGATCAGGAAGCCCGCCGGAATCGCGACGCAGGCGGCGAGCAGATAGCCGGCGAGCACGCGCAGCAGCGACCACGCGAGCTGAATGCCGATGCCCTTGTCGTTGGGGCCGTTGTCGTAGAACGGATGCGCGAGTGCATGGGCCGCCGTTTCGGCGAACTGTCGCGGCGTCGGAAAGCCGTTGTTCTTCGCCGGCGCGGCGTTGTCGATCGGCTGTCCCATCAGCTTCGCGTATTCGATCTGTTCGGGCGTCATCGTGGTCTGTCCCGTCTGCTGGCTGCTCGTGGTGGCGATCTGCCAGATGCCGGTCAGGACCAGCAGCAGCAACACCGACAGCAGGGCGGCGCGAATCCGGAGCGAGGTTTTCATGGCGTGATGTCTCCTTCAGCTTCGCTTGATCGAAAACCCGGCGAGGTAGCGCCCGGGTGCGGCGGGGTCGAACTCGCGGCCCATCACGCTGAACTTCTGGTAGCCGGTGGCCGCGGCCGGATTCACGGCTTCGCCGAGTTCCTTCATGTGGGCTCTCGCATCGGTCAGCAGGAACACTTTCTCGGCCAGCGCGGCGTAATCCACGTTGCCCTTGACGTAGCCCCAGCGCTGCATCTGCGTGAGCATCCACGTCGCCATCGAGTACCACGGCAGCGGATCGAAGCCGATGCGATCCGGTTCGTTGCGCACGTTGCCGAGGCCGTCTGCGAAATGGCCGCTCAGTGCCTGCAGCACGACGGTCTCGGGCTGGTTCAGATAGTTCGGCGTGGAGATGGCCTTTGCGATGGCGGGACGGTTCTCCGGCTTCTGCGCGACGGAGGACGCGGTCAGGATCGCCCGGTACAGTGCCGCGAACGTGTTCGGATTCTGCCGGATGAACGCCTCGGAGGTGCCGAACGAACAGCACGGGTGTCCGTTCCAGATGTCCTTCGAGAGGATGTGGATGAAGCCCGCCTGCTCGTAGACCGCGCGCTGGTTGAACGGATCGGGGCCGAGAAAGCCGTCGATATTGCCGGCGCGAAGATTCGCGATCATCTCGGCCGGCGGCGTGATGCGCAGCTGCACGTCGCGATCCGGATCGAGTCCGTACTGCGCGAGGTAGTAGCGCAGCAGGAAGTTGTGCATCGAGTAGTCGAACGGAATCGCGAACCGGAATCCCTTCCAGTTGCGCGGATCGCGGTTGTCCTTGTGCTTGAGCGCGAGCGTGATCGCCTGGCCGTTGACGTTCTGTATCGTCGCCACCCGCATCGGCTGCGGGGCCGCGCTGAGTCCCATCGAAATCGCGAGCGGCATCGGCGCGAGAAAGTGCGACGCGTCGAGTTCCCGGTTCAGCATCTGGTCGCGCACGAGCGCCCATCCGGCGGTCTTGCTCAGCGTGACGTCGAGCCCTTGTGCCTGGTAGAAGCCCATCGGGTCGGCCATGATGAGCGGCGTCGCGCAGTTGATCGGAATGAAGCCGATTTTCAGGGCTTTTTTCTCGGGCGGACCGTTCTTCTCCAGCGCCATCGCCTTCAGGTCGGCGAACGGCAGCACGCTCGCGATCGCGGCTTGCGCGGTGCGCACGCCCACGGCTTTCAGGAACCGGCGTCGCAGGCCGTCGTCGGGAAACATCGCCTTCACGGCCGCCGCTTCGATGAAGTCGCTCGACAGGGTTTCTGCGTCCTGTTGCCGGCTTTGGTGCGAGTCGTGTTCGGCCTGGCTGCCATGCTGCCCGCACGAGCAGGACATCAGCGTGCTGTCAGGGCAATAAGGCCGATAGGGGCTGTCGGTAGTCATGCTCGGGCGCCTTCAAGTGGGGGAGTCGAGGGTGGGGTAGCTCATTCGGCGTCGCGCGGCGCGATATGCCCCGCGTCGAGTCGCGCGACGATCCGGTTGTCGTGCCATTGATTGACGAGGAGGCCGTCGCCGGCCGTTTTGGGCGCGTCCCAGACACCGCCGGCGACGGGCATGCCGCGCAGGACGATCGGCAGCGAGCGGGTCTTCAGCCGGATGACCGGCACCGCGTGTCGATAACCGTCGTGCGGGCGCGCCAGCGCGTGGTGCGCGAGCGTCGACGCCTGCCGGGCAATCGGCTCGATGAAACGGCACGGCACGCCCGCCACGCTGACGCAGTCGCCGAGCGCATAGATGTGCTCGTCGCTCGTTTGCATGGTCCGGGGATCGACGGCGATGCCGCGGTCGAACGCCAGCCCGGCTGTCTGCGCGAGGCGCGGTTGCGTGACGAGCCCGGTCGCGGCGACGATTTCGTCGACCTCCAGCGTGTCGGTTTGCTCGCCACGGTCCGCGTCGATGGCGATACGGAGCGCGTGGCCGGCAGGCCGGTCGATCCGCCGGATCCGCGTCGAGCCGAGATAGCCGATGCCGGCCTCGCGCAGCTTCGCGATCAGTTGTTCGGCGACGACCGCCGGGACGAGCCCGGTCAGCGGGTGAGCGTTGATGTCGATGAGCGTGACCCGGTGACCGGCGCGCGCCAGGTCCTCGGCGAGTTCGCAGCCGACCATGCCGGCGCCTACCACCGCGACGCGCGCGCTTTTTCCGTCAAGCTTCGCATGCAGACCGGACCAGCCGTCGAGATCGTTGATACGCCAGCACAGTTGGGCGGGCAGGGTGTCGGGCAGCGCGGGACGGGCGCCCGGCGCGAGGACGAGCTTCGTGTAGCGCAGTGCGCCGCGTGTCGTTCTCAGTTGCCGCGCCTCGGGCGACAGGCCGACCGCGAACGTGCGCGGCAGCAGCGTGACGTTGAGCCGGCGCGCCGCGTCGATGCCGCGTTCGCGGATCAGATCGGGTGGGGCGAGGCCACGGCCGAGCGCGACCGAGAGTTCCGGCTTGTGGTAGCGATCTCCGCCGCAGGCGGTCACGAGCGTGATGGGCACATCGTCGTCGAGCGCGCGCAACGCCTCGGCGGCGCTCCAGCCCGCGATGCCCGCGCCGACGATGACGACGCCCGTGCCGGTGCGGCGCGGCGACGAAGGCGCCGCGGGCAGCGCGTGTTCCGCGCCGGACGGCGCGGCGCCGTCATAGGGCTCGAAGTCCGCCTTCATCACGCCGCAGAGCGGGCAGACCCAATCGTCGGGGATGTCCTCGAAACGCGTGCCGGGCGCGAGTCCGCTGTCCGGATCGCCCAGCGCCTCGTCGTAAACGAGGCCGCATGCGCGGCACAGGTATTGCCGCCACGGCTCGACGGGGGTCGCGGTCGTCATGCCGGTTGCTCCTCGCGGCTCAGGCGGTCCATCTCCCAGCGCAGATGCTTGATGGCGGGCGTCACGATCGCGACGAACTGCGCTTCGCGTACGAGCCGCTGCGGCGCGGCGCTGGCGAGGTAGCCGCGCGCGCCCTGGTGCATCAGCGCCGATTGCGCGGCCCGCAACGCGAGTTCCGCGCCTTGCACGCGCGCGTCGAGCACCGTGATCAGATAGTCCGTGCTGCCGTCGTAGGGCGTCGCCGACAGCATCGAGACCCGCTCGCCGAGTGCGTCGTACTCGACCTGCAACTCGTCGGGACGATCTTCGAGGAAGCGGTTGACGTGGCCGAGCACGGGCTCGACCTCGCGCATCGCATCGATGCCCGCCTGCGCGATGCCGAGCGCCATGCCCGCCTGCAGCAGCACGAACGCCGCGCGAATGCGGGCAATGAACGGGCGCGCGGGGTCGGCGATCAGGGCGTCCTCGCCGACGAACAGATTGTCGACCCGCACGCCCCACGTGCTCGTGCCTTCCATTCCCGAGAATTCCGGGCACGGCCGCAGCACGACGTCGTCCGTGATGCGCAGCAGAAAGAGGATTTCGTGCGAGAGGCTGCCGTCGTCGCCATAGACGCCCGCCATCGCGCCGCAATACTGCCCGCGCGCGATATGGCTGACCCACGGCAGCGCGCCGCTGACCCGATAGCCGCCGGGTACGCGCGTCGCGCGGAACAGCAGCTTTTCGATGCCCGCCAGCGCCTTCATCGGATTGGAAAGCGCGGTGCCGCCGAAGGTCCGGCCGTCGACGTGCGCGTCCAGCACGGCGCCGGTCAGCGCCGGGTTCCCCGACTGCTCCAGGTACAGGCCGCAGACATCGTGGCACCACGTCAGAAAACCCGTCGACCCGCAGCGGCGGCTGATCGCGCGCATCGCGTCGAGCGCGAGGCCGACGCGCCGGCCGCCGGACTCCAGATGGGCGCCGAACGCGCCGGCCCGTCCGAGCGCCGCCATCAGGTCGAGCGGGTAATGGCCTTCGTGATCGATGCGATGGGCCGCCTCTGCGAGCGGACCGTCGGCGATCGCCGTCACTTCCTGCATGATCGTTCGATCGGATTGCGCGGCGTCCTGCAGGTCGCGGGACGAAACAGCAGCGTTCATGGTGGGGTGTGCTCCCGAGAGGCGGATGGCGGGCGGGAGGGGCTTAGTCCGCCAGCGAAATGCTGAAGGGCACCGGATTGCGCATCGTGTTGGCGACCGGCGAGAAGTAATTGGCGTGCTGAACGATCGAATCGAGTTCTTCGCGGCTCGCGTCGCCGTCGATCACCACCTTGACGCGGATTGCCTGGAAGCCCATGTCGCCGGGCTGCCGGTCCGCGCCGCCGGCGCCCCACGCGCCGGTGTTGCCGATGTCGGCTTCGAGGAAGATTTCGAGGCGCGACAGGCGCACTTCGCGGAAGGTCGCGACGGCCGTGATGCCGACGCACAGGCAGCCGCCGAGCGCGGACAGCGCGATTTCGCCGGGGGCCGGCACGGTGTTTTCGCCGAACAGGTGGAGCGGCTCGTCGACGACCACCGGGTTGTGCGTGCCGACGTAGCTCCACGAGCGGAATTGCCCCTGCATTACCGTGTGGACCTTGTTGATGCCGCGCCGCGCGGGATTCTCGCGGCCCGCGGCGGCGAACTTGAGCAGTCCGTCGCGATCGATCGGGCGCAGGTACGACTTGACGGTTTCGACGGCGTCGGAAGAGGAAGTGGTCAAAGCATTCTCCAGTTGGCAGTGGCGGTCCCGGCAGGACCGTTTCCATTCGATCGGGAACGATCGCGAGCTATCAAACGCAATAGCCGTGCCAGTTGGCGGGAGTGCATCTAATGCTTTGTTTATTAAGGAGAATCTTTGGCGATGACGGGGGCGTGGAGCGCGGGCCGGCCTCAGGTGTTAACAATTGTCGACATTTGTCGACAATCGGCCGTGTGCTGGACGGCGGATGGTCAGCAGCAAAGCTTCGACCAACGGTACGTGAATTGGCGCGCCGTCAAACCGAGCAGCTGGGCCGCGCGGGACTTGTTGCCGCCCGCGGCACGAACCGCATCGCGCAGTTCAGCGGCCGTGTGCGAGCTGTTGGTCATGTAAGAAGCGCGACTCGAAATGGGTCCGCTCGCGGACTCGGGCTCGCGCGGCGGACGATCGACGGGATCGGGAGCGGCCGCGGCGGCTGCCGGGATGAACCGTTCGAGATCGACGGCATTGAGGATCGGCTTGTCCGACAGCAGCACGATGCGCTCGATCAGATTCGAGAGTTCGCGGATATTGCCGGGCCACCGATGGGCTTCGAGGCGCGCGAACGCGTCCGGCGCGAGATTGACGTTGCGTTGATTGGCCTGATTCAGGCGGTTCAGGAAATGCAGCGCCAGTTCGCGGATGTCGCCGCGGCGCTCGGCCAGCGACGGCAGGCGAACCGGAATCACGTTGAGGCGGTAATACAGATCCTGCCGGAAGCGTCCGTGAGCCACTTCGGTTTCCAGATTCCGATTGGTGGCCGCGACGAGCCGGATGTCGACACGGATCTCCTGTTTGCCGCCAAGACGCGTGAGCGTGCCTTCCTGCAGCGTGCGCAGCAGCTTGCCTTGCATCGACAGTGGCAGCTCGCCGATCTCGTCGAGAAAAATCGTGCCGGTGGATGCCTGCTCGAACAGCCCCTCGCGGCTGCTGCTGGCACCCGTGAATGCGCCGCGTTCGTAGCCGAAGAGTTCCGATTCGAACAGCGTGTCCGGGATGGCCGCGCAGTTGACCTTGATGAACGGTTTGTCGCGCCGCTGCCCGGCCAGATGCAGCGCGCGAGCGAACAGTTCCTTGCCGGTGCCCGATTCGCCCAGCAGCAGAACGCTGGCGGTCGCATCGGAAACCCGTTCCAGTTCGGAAATCGCGCGTAGCAGCGCGGGCGACGTGCCGACGATGCCGTAACGCGCGCTTTCGTGCTCCAGCGCGTGGACCAGAATCCTGTTCTGCTCTTCGAGGGCGCGCGTTTTGGCTTCCAGCATCGCATTCAACTGAAGAAGCTGACCGATGAGGGTCGAAATGATCCGCAGGATAGCGATGTCGCTGGCGAGCGCACGGTTGCGGGCGCGAATGCGGTGACACGCGAGCACGCCGACTGTCCTGTCCTCGATCCGCAGCGGCAATGCGATGAACGACACCGGGCCCTGACCTTGAGGCAGCTTGTCTCTCGTGACGGCGCGGGCAAGAAAGGTGTCGTCCTGATCGATGTCCTGAACGATGACCAACTGTCCGTGCATCAGGACGTGGCCGGTCACGCCTTCGCCAGGTCCGTAGCGACCTCTTGCGATTTCGTCCTGGGTGAGTCCGTACGCATGGCAAATGCGGGACGTGTCGCCCGACGCGTCCCGCAATACCACGCGTCCCCGGTTCAGTCCGAGCAGTTCGGACATCAGATGCAGTATTTCGCGCAGCACGACGTCGGGCGACAGGCTCTTTCCGATCAGTGCCATGGTTTGCTGAAGCAGCAGCATTTCCTGCTCGCGCCAGAAGGCGGGGGAATCGGTATCTCGGGGGCGGGCACTGGCGGGCGATGGCATGGCGGCAGAGAACTGTTTGCGGTCGAAAGCGAGTTCGGAAACGTCGGCGCACGGTGCGGCCATACGCATGCCGATGCCGCTGGACGTCTGCCATTTTCCTTCAGGTCGCCATCCCATGTCTGCTGAACAAAATTGCCGGAGCGATTCACGTTCGCTGAACGCCCCTCGCTGCCCGCCCCGGATGCCGCCCTCAGCAAACCCGCCGTGACTTTGCTACGCTCGCACGGATGTGTACCCCGACCACTCCAAGGAGCCTCACGCATGGACAACCCCGCCGATTACGTGCCGCCGAAGGTCTGGACCTGGAATAAGGAAAGCGGTGGCCGCTTCGCCAGCATCAATCGCCCGGTGTCGGGCGCGACGCATGAAAAGGAATTGCCGGTCGGCAAGCATCCGTTGCAGCTTTATTCGCTCGCCACGCCGAACGGCGTGAAAGTCACAGTGATGCTGGAAGAACTGCTGGCGCTCGGCAAGACCGGCGCCGAATACGATGCATGGCTGATCCGGATCGGCGACGGCGATCAGTTCGGCAGCGGCTTTGTCGGCGTGAATCCGAATTCGAAGATTCCGGCGCTCGTCGATCGCAGCGGGCCGAAGCCGGTTCGCGTGTTCGAGTCGGGCGCGATCCTGCTGTATCTCGCCGAGAAGTTCGGCGCGTTCGTGCCGACCGACCCCGCGGCGCGCGCCGAGTGTCTGTCCTGGCTCTTCTGGCAGATGGGCAGCGCGCCGTACGTCGGCGGCGGCTTCGGGCATTTCTATGCGTACGCGCCGACGAAAATCGATTACGCGATCGATCGCTTCACGATGGAAACGAAGCGGCTGCTCGACGTGCTCGACAAGCGCCTCGCCGTCAGCGAGTACGTCGCGGGCAGCGAGTACACGATCGCCGACATCGCGATCTGGCCGTGGTACGGCGGGCTCGTCAACGGCTGGCTGTACGACGGGGCCGAGTTCCTGTCGGCGCACGAATACCGGAACGTGCGGCGCTGGGCCGATGCGATCGGCGCGCGTCGCGCGGTGCAGCGCGGCCGCATGGTGAACCGCACGTTCGGCGAGCCGTCGAGCCAGCTGCACGAGCGCCACGACGCGTCGGACTTCGACACGCGCACGCAGGACAAGCTGGCGGCCGCGCAAGGCGAAAAGTAAATACGCAGCGCGCGCCGGTGCGCAACGCATCGGCGCGGCGACGCGAACCGACGCGGCGCCGATTCGCTTTCGCTATCGCCCTATACGCCATTCGAATTGTTCGGCTATCGGCGCGACCGTATATTGGCGGGACACTCGAACGAAACCCCGTCATGGACCGTGTGCGGCCGGAGGCGCAATGAACCAGCTCGATCTGAACAACCGGACGGTGGTCATCACCGGCGGCGCGCGCGGGCTCGGCTACGCGGTGGCGCAGCGCGCGCTGCGCTCGGGGGCATCGGTCGCGCTGTGGGACCTCGACGCGGCGCGGCTCGAACGCTCGCGCGGCGAGTTATCCGCGCTCGGCAGCGTGTCCACGGTGTCGGTCGAACTGACCGACGAAGCGGCCGTCGCCGACGCGGTCGCAGCGACGCTGAAGACCCACGGCAAGATCGACGCGCTCGTGAACAGCGCGGGCATCACCGGCGGCAACGGGCTGACGTGGGAGCTGCCGGTCGACGTATGGCGCCGCGTAATCGACGTGAACCTGACCGGCTGCTATCTGACCTGCCGCGCGGTGATCCCTCACATGCTCGAAGCGGGCTATGGCCGGATCGTGAACATCGCGTCGGTGGCGGGCAAGGAAGGCAATCCGAACGCCTCGCACTACAGCGCGTCGAAGGCCGGCCTGATCGGCCTCACGAAGTCGCTCGGCAAGGAACTCGCGACGAAGAACATTCTCGTCAACGCGGTCACGCCGGCCGCCGCGAAAACCGAAATCTTCGATTCGATGTCGCAGCAGCACATCGATTACATGCTGTCGAAGATTCCGATGAACCGCTTTTTGCAGCCCGACGAGGCGGCGTCGCTGATTCTGTGGCTCACGTCGGAGGATTGCGCGTTCAGCACCGGCGCGGTGTTCGACCTGTCGGGCGGTCGGTCGACTTACTAGGCGACGCGGTTCGCGATCGATCGCCGTCGTGCGGCGGCGCACGATGCGCCCGGACCCCGCCTCCCGCCGACCCCTTCACGGAGCAAACCGTTCATGGGCATGCCAACCATCAAGCACGTTCGCGCGTCCGTCGTGCGCGGCGGCGGCGCCGACTATCACGACCAGGCCGACGGCCACTGGATCGACGATCACATCGCAACGCCGATGGCGCGCTATCCGGAGTACCGGCAGAGCCGCCGCTCGTTCGGCATCGACGTGCTCGGCACGCTCGTCGTCGAGATCGAAGCGAGCGACGGCAGCGTCGGCTTCGCGGCGACGACGGGCGGCGAGATCGGCGCGTTCATCGTCGAGCGGCATCTCGCGCGCTTTCTCGAAGGCCAGCGCGTGACCGACATCGAGAAGATGTGGGATCAGATGTACTACGCGACGCTCTATTACGGCCGCAAGGGCGTCGTGCTGAATACGATCTCCGGCGTCGATCTCGCGCTGTGGGACCTGCTCGGGCAGATCCGGCAGGAGCCGGTGTACCAGTTGCTCGGCGGCCCGGTGCGCGACGAGCTGCAGTTCTATGCGACCGGCGAGCTGAAAAAGCCCGAATACGCGTAGATGAAGCTCGTGAAGATCGCGTACGGCAATGACGACGACCAGAAGTCGTTCGTCGAGACGCAGGGTCTGTTGCAGGCGTATCCGAACCTGAAGGCGATCGTCGCGCCGACGTCGGTCGGGATCGCGGCGGCGGCGCGCTACATTTCGTCGTCGTCGAGCAAGGGCAAGGTGATCGTGACCGGCCTCGGCACGCCGAACCCGATGCGCGCGTTCGTGAAGAACGGCACCGTGCAGGCGTTCCAGTTGTGGGATCCGGGCGCGCTCGGCTATCTGGCCGCGTATGCGGCCGCGAATCTCGCGTCGGGGACGATCAGCGGCAAGGAGGGCGAATCGTTCGACGCGGGCAAGCTCGGCAAGCGCACGATCGGCAAGGACGGCGAGGTGATCCTCGGGCCGCCGACGACGTTCGACGCGGCGAATATCGACAACTTCGACTTCTGACGCACGCGGCGCCAAGGGGACGGGTTTTTCGTCCCCGTCATGTGCGCGCACAACGATCGTGGCGGGGCCGGAGCACTAACGTTTGCGCGTGGCGTGCAGCCGGTATTTCGCCGCTCCCTGCCGGCGTCGCGGCGGGAAAGACCCCGTGCGTTCGCGGCGAATCCGGTCTGCCGGCGCCGGGTTACCCTGCTAGAATGCGTGAGCCGTAACGTAGTGGATCGCAGATGAAATTGCTTGATGCCCTCGTCGAACAACGGATCGCCGCCGCGGCGGCGCGTGGCGAGTTCGACGATTTGCCGGGTGCCGGTGCGCCGCAGGAGCTGGACGACGAGCCGCTCGTGCCGGAAGAGGTGCGGGTCGCGAACCGCATTCTGAAGAATGCGGGCTTCGTGCCGCCGGCCGTCGAGCAGTTGCGCGCATTGCGCGACCTCGAGAACGAACTCGCGAACGTCGGCGACAACAAGGCCGAGCAATGCCGGCTGCGCGCGCGGATGCTCGCGCTCGACATGGCGCTCGAATCGCTGCGCGGCGGGCCGATGGTGGTGCCGCACGAGTATCGGCGGCGCATCGCCGAGCGGCTTTCGGGCCGCGCGCTCGCGGGCGGCGCCGACCTCGGGAAGACGTCGTGACGGCGACGAGCGCGACTGCCGCTTCGCCCGGCGACGTCGAGACGACCCCCCACGCAACACCGCTTGCCGACGCCAGCATGGAATCCGCCGAGCCGCCAATCGATGCGATCGCCGAGCGCGACCGCCATTTCATGCGCCTCGCGCAGGCCGCCGCCGAAGAGGCGCGGGCGGCCGGCGAAGTGCCGGTCGGCGCGGTGCTCGTGCGCGGCGACGAGGTCGTCGCGAAGGGCTTCAATCATCCGATCGGCGCGCACGACCCGTCCGCTCACGCCGAAATGGCCGCGCTGCGCGCCGGCGCCGAGGCGCTCCACAACTATCGTTTGCCGGGCTGCGAACTCTATGTGACGCTGGAGCCTTGCCTGATGTGCGCGGGCGCGATCATGCACGCGCGGATTGCGCGCGTCGTGTTCGGCGCGCACGACCCGAAGACAGGCGCGTGCGGCAGCGTCGTCGACGCGTTCGCGAATCCGCTGTTGAATCATCACGCGACGGTCGTCGGCGGCGTGCTCGCCGACGAATGCGGCGCGGCGCTGCGTTCTTTTTTTGCCGAGCGGCGGCGGGCGAGCCAGCTGGCCCGCGCGGCGCGGCTCGCCGACGCGACCGGCGCGGCCGAAGCCGCTTCCGATGCTGTTTCCGACGATTCCTCCAACAATCTCTAAGCCGGCACCCGCTCACTCATGATCGCTCCCCGCACGATCGAACTGATTGCCCCATCGGGCTACCCCCAGGACCCGGCCGCGATCGAGCGCGGCCTGCAGCGACTCGCGGAGCAGGGCCATCGCGTCGAGGGGCGGGAGGCGACCGGACGCCGTTACCAGCGCTTTGCGGGCACCGACAGCGAGCGCGCGGCGGACCTGAACCGGCTCGCCGACCCTGCGCGCAAGCTGCCGGACATCGTGCTCGCGGTGCGCGGCGGCTACGGCGCGGTGCGGCTGCTGCACGGCCTCGACTACGAAGGGCTGCAACGGCGCCTGACCGGCAAGCCGATCGCGCTGGTCGGCCACAGCGACTTCACGGCGATCCAGCTTGCGCTGCTCGCGCAGGCCGGGCTGACGACGTTCGGCGGCCCGATGTTCGCGGGCGACTTCGGCGCGCAAGAGGTGAGCAGCTTCACGATGGATCACTTCTGGCGCGCGCTGACGACGCACCGCTTCACGCTGAAGGTCAGCGAGCCGCAGAGGCAGCCGGTGACGGCATCCGGCACGCTGTGGGGCGGCAATCTCGCGACACTGGCGTCGCTCGTCGGCACGCCGTACATGCCGCCCGTCCAGCGCGGCATTCTGTTCGTCGAGGACGTGAACGAGCAGCCGTTCCGGATCGAACGGCTGATCTATCAGCTGCATCTCGCGGGGATTCTCGGGCAGCAGCAGGCGCTCGTGCTCGGCGACTTCTCGGGCGGCAAGTCGTACGACTACGACAACGGCTACGACCTCGCCGCGATGATCGAGCAGGTGCGCTCGGTGATCGGCATTCCGGTGATCACCGGGTTGCCGTTCGGCCATGTGCCGGATCTGGTGACGCTGCCCGTCGGCGCGCATGCGCGGCTCGAAGCGGACAAGGACGGATTCGAATTGACCGTTGGCGGGTATCCGCACTTGGGGTAGGCGGGGCGAGGTTCCCGAAGAAAGCGCCTTGCGGGGCGCTTTTTTGAGCGCCAAGTACGCAACTAACGGTCCGATTTTGCGTCCGACCTCGACGTCGACCAAGGCCCTTGTTCCGTTTCAGATTGTCGACAATTTTTGGCCCGGCAAGAGCGCTCGGCTTCACCTGTAAGGTGCAAAATGCCCCGGAAAGAAGGCGCATTTCCCCATGATGAAGCATGCGCGCTGCGCCACGCCCCAGTCTTATCCCGCCATGCCGCGATAAAAATTGTTGACAATCTTTATGTCCACTCTACGATGAGCCCAACAACGCCATACCGATCGACCTCTTCCGTGACCGACGCCGAGCCGACCTCGACGAAACCCGACGCGATCGCCGCGCGCATCCGCGCCGCGATCCTCGAACACCGGCTGTCGCCCGGCGCGAAGCTGACCGAAGCGCAGTTATGCGAAGTATTCGGCGTGAAGCGCGGGCCGATCCGCCAGGCGCTCGCGCTGCTCGCGACCGACCGGCTCGTCGATCTGGAGCCCAATCGCGGCGCGTTTGTCGCGAGTCCGTCGCTGCAGGAAGTGCACGAAGTGTTCGAGATGCGTCGGATCGTCGAACTCGCGGTGGTCGAGCGCGTGTGCAGCGCGCACCCGGGCGGGCGGCGGCTGAAGGGCATCGGCGAGTCGATCCGGCGCGAACGCAAGGCGTTCGATGCGCGCGATTTTCCGTCGTGGATCCGGCTGTCCGGCGAGTTCCATACGGCGCTCGCCGCGTTGACCGGCAACACGGTGCTGTGCGATTGCCTGAACGGCCTCGTCGCGCGCTCGACGCTGATCTCCGCGCTGTACGAATCGCCGGGACGCAGCCCGTGCTCGTTCGACGATCACGCGGCGATACTCGCGGCGCTCGAAGCAGGGCGCGCGGCCGAAGCCGCCGAATTGATGACGCACCACCTGCAGGCGCTCGAATTGAGGATGCTCGACCGGCCCGCGCGCGCAGCCGTCGATCTGCACGAAGTGTTCGGCCCGCGCACTGCGGCCACGCCGCGCTGATCCGGCGCGCGGCGGGATCGGTCGGGGTGCAGCGGCTGGCATGCACGATGCAAGCGGTCGTGTCCGGTTTTTTCCGTGTCGGCGTTTTCACCCCAGAGGAGCGGATCATGGCGCAGTTCAGCGCAGCACCTGGCAGTCCTGCAGTGCCCGGCTTCAGCCCGGACGACAGCGGCCGCACGCCGGCCGGCTACAGCGAGCGACTTTACAACCACGACCTCGCGCCGCTCTCCGACCAGACGTGGGGCGCGTACAACATCTTCGCGTTCTGGATGTCGGACGTGCACAGCGTCGGCGGCTATGTGTTCGCCGGCAGCCTGTTCGCGCTCGGGCTCACGAGCTGGCAGGTGCTCGTCGCGCTGCTCGTCGGCATCGGCATCGTGAACGTGCTGTGCAACCTGATCGCGCGGCCGAGCCAGCGGCACGGCGTGCCGTATCCGGTCGCGTGTCGCGCGACGTTCGGCGTGCTCGGCGCGAACATTCCGGCCGTGATCCGCGGGCTGATCGCGGTCGCGTGGTACGGCATCCAGACCTATCTCGCGTCGAGCGCGCTCGTGATCGTCGTGCTGAAGTTCTTCCCGCAGCTGATGCCGTATGCGGATGTGCACCGGCACGGGATGTTCGGTCTGTCGTCGCTCGGCTGGGTCGGCTTCATGACGCTGTGGGTGCTGCAGGCGCTCGTGTTCTGGAACGGGATGGACACGATCAAGAAGTTCATCGACTTCGCGGGGCCGGCCGTCTATCTCGTGATGTTCGTGCTGACCGGCTACATGGTGTATCGCGCGGGCTGGCAAAACATCGGGCTCAATCTCGGCGGCGTCAAGTATCACGGCGCGCAGGTGCTGCCGGTGATGATCACCGCGATCTCGCTCGTGGTGTCGTATTTCTCGGGGCCGATGCTGAATTTCGGTGACTTCTCGCGCTACGGGAAGACGCTGAAGAGCGTGCATCGCGGCAACTTCTGGGGGCTGCCGGTCAACTTCCTCGCGTTCTCGCTCGTCACCGTGATCACGACGTCCGCGACGCTGCCGGTGTTCGGGCAACTGATCACCGATCCGGTCGAAACGGTCGGGCGCATCGATCATCCGACCGCCGTGGTGCTCGGCGCGCTGACCTTCACGATCGCGACCATCGGCATCAACATCGTCGCGAACTTCGTGTCGCCCGCGTTCGACTTTTCGAACGTCGCGCCGAGCCGCATCAGCTGGCGTACCGGCGGGATGCTCGCGGCCGTCGCGTCGGTGTTCATCACGCCGTGGAATCTGTTCAACAATCCGGCGGTGATCCACTACACGCTCGACGTGCTCGGCGCGTTCATCGGCCCGCTGTATGGCGTGCTCGTCGTCGATTTCTATCTGGTGAAGCGCGGCCGGATCGCGGTCGACGACCTGTACACGGTCGCGCCGTCCGGCGCGTACTGGTATCGCGACGGCGTCAACTGGCGCGCGGTCAGCGCACTGTTGCCCGCCGCGCTGATCGCCGTGCTGTGCGTGATGGTGCCGACGCTGACGGGTGCGGCGAACTTCTCGTGGTTCATCGGCGCGGCGCTCGGCGCGCTGTTCTACCGGCTGTTCACGCTCGGCGCACGCGCAGGCGGGCAGACGGGCTACGTCGACGCATGAATCGCGGAGGCGTCATGCGCATCAAGCTGATCAATCCGAACACGACACAGCGGATGACCGTCGCGATGGGCGCGTGCGCGCGCGCGGTCGTCGCGCCGGGCACGGAGGTTGTCGCCGTCAGTCCGCCGATGGGGCCGCCGTCGATCGAGGGCTACTACGACGAGGCGCTGGCCGTGCCCGGTTTGCTCGCGGAGGTCGAAGCGGGCGAGCGCGAGGGCTTCGACGGGTATGTGATTGCGTGCTTCGGCGATCCGGGGCTTTACGCGGCGCGCGAACTGGCGCGCGGGCCGGTGGTCGGCATCGCCGAGGCCGCAATGCACGCGGCCAGCGTGCTCGCGCCGGGCTTCTCGGTCGTCACGACGCTCGCGCGCACGCGAGGCATCGCGTGGCATCTCGCGGAGCGCTACGGGATGACGCGTTTTTGCCGCAACGTGCGGGCGATCGACGTCGCGGTGCTCGAACTCGACGAGCCGGGTTCGTCGGCGCGGCGCGCGATCGTCGACGAGTGCCGGCGCGCGCTCGACGAGGACGGCGCGGATGCGATCGTGCTCGGCTGCGCGGGCATGACGGCGCTGTGCGCGCAGATCGAGGACGCGCTCGCGGTGCCGGTCGTCGACGGGGTGACGGCCGCGGTGAAGTGGGTCGAGGCGCTCGTCGCGCTTCGGCTCACGACCGCGAAGCGCGGCGACTTCGCGCGCCCGCTGCCGAAGCGTTATGACGGCGACTTCGCGCGCTTCAGTCCGACGGATCCGCCGGGGGCAACACGGCCGCCGGCGCGCCCACGACGCCTCGGGTAAACGCGGTGCGCCGCGCGTTCATACGGATTCGGTGAGCCGAACTATCTGCGCGTTCGTATGGGCCGGTGCGGACGATTTCGCTACACTGGTCCGCACCGCAAGCGCGCCATGCGAAAGCGGCCGGCCGCGCGAGCGTTGCCGCCAGACACCGGTTCCATTTCGTCACCTTCCGTCGCGTCGTCCACCATGCCACTCGATTCCCACTATCCTCGCGATCTCGTCGGCTACGGCCGCCATCCGGTGCACGCGGACTGGCCCGGCCGCGCACGCGTCGCGGTTCAATTCGTGCTCAATTACGAAGAGGGCGGCGAAAACTGCGTGCTGCACGGCGACGCTTCGTCCGAGCAGTTTCTGTCCGAGATCGTCGGCGCGGCCGCGTATCCGGCGCGTCACATGAGCATGGAATCGATCTACGAATACGGCTCGCGCGTCGGCGTGTGGCGGATCTTGCGCGAGTTCGAAAAGCGCGGGCTGCCGCTGACCGTGTTCGGCGTCGGGATGGCGATCGAACGCCATCCGGAGGTCGGGCGCGCGTTCGTCGAACTGGGACACGAGATCGCGTGCCACGGGTATCGCTGGATTCACTACCAGGATGTGCCGGCCGAACTCGAAGCCGAACACATGCGGCTCGGGATGGAGGCGATCGAACGCGTGACGGGTGTTCGGCCACTGGGCTGGTACACCGGCCGTGACAGTCCGAATACCCATCGTCTCGTCGCCGAGTACGGCGGCTTGCTGTACGACTCCGACTATTACGGCGACGACCTGCCGTTCTGGATGGAAGTCGACGTGAAGGGCGGCGCGAAGGTGCCGCAACTGATCGTGCCGTACACGCTCGACACGAACGACATGCGCTTCGCGTCGCCGCAAGGCTTCAACACGGCGGATCATTTCTTCACGTATCTGCGCGACGCGTTCGACGTGCTGTACGAAGAGGGCGACGACGTGCCGAAGATGATGTCGGTCGGCATGCACTGCCGTCTGCTCGGCCGCCCCGGACGCTTTCGCGCGCTGCAACGGTTTCTCGATCACATCGAGCGGCATGAGCGCGTGTGGGTCGCGCGCCGCGTAGACATCGCGCGTCACTGGCGCGACAGGCATCCGTGGCAGCGCGCGCAAGCATGAAGCCGACGCGCACGCCACTCGACGAGTTGAACCGGATGCCCGCCGACGCGTTCGTCGCGGCGCTCGGCGGCGTGTTCGAACAGTCGCCGTGGGTTGCGGCGGCGGCGCAGCGGCAGCGTCCGTTCGACAGCATCGACGCGTTGCACCGCGCGATGGTCGAGGCCGTCGAGCGTGCCGGCGACGAACGGCAACTCGCGCTGATCGCCGCGCACCCGGAACTGGCCGGCAAGGCGGCGGTACGCGGCGAGCTGACTGCCGAGTCGACGCGCGAGCAAAGCGGCGCCGGCCTCGATCGCTGCACGCAGCAGGAGTTCGACACGCTGCAGCGGTTGAACCGCACGTATCGCGAGCGTTTCGGCTTTCCGTTCATTCTCGCCGTGCGCGGCTACGACCGGCGCGGCATCATCGAGAATTTCGAGGCGCGCGTGCACAACAGCCGCGAAGACGAACTGCGCGCGAGCCTCGATCAGATCTACCGGATCGCACGCCTGCGGCTCGACGATCTGATCGACGCATGAAGCACCACAGACACGACCCACGAAGGACGACAACGATGGCCCTCCCGACACTCGACCCCAACGCGCCCGACTTCACGCGCCGCTATGTGAATCTCGCGGACCCGCGTCTCGGTGCGCTCGCGCTCGAAGCGAGCGACGACTTCTTCGCGCCGAAGGAGCGGATGCTCAATCCCGAGCCCGCGGTGTTCGTTCCCGGCAAGTACGACGACAACGGCAAGTGGATGGACGGCTGGGAATCGCGCCGCAAACGCACGGCCGGTTACGACTGGTGCGTCGTGAAGCTCGCGCGGGCGGGCATCATCAAGGGCTTCGATATCGACACGAGCCATTTCACCGGCAACTATCCGCCGGCCGCGTCGATCGACGCCGCGTCCGTCGCCGACGGCGAGCCGGATGCGTCGACGCACTGGACCGAGATCGTGCCGTCGATGGCGCTCACGGGCAACAGCCATCACTACGTCGAAGCGAACCTGAGCGCGGCGTACACGCATCTGCGCGTGAACATCTATCCGGACGGCGGCATCGCGCGGCTGCGCGTGTACGGTCAGCCGCAGGTGGACTGGAGCGCCGCGAGCCGCACCGACCTGATCGATCTCGCGGCGATGGAAAACGGCGCGTATGTCGTGGCCGCGAACAACCAGCACTTCGGTCTCGCGTCGGCGCTGCTGATGCCGGGCCGCGGCGTGAACATGGGCGACGGCTGGGAGACGCGCCGACGCCGCGAGCCGGGCAACGACTGGGCGATCATCGCGCTCGCGCAGCCGGGCGTGATTCGCAAGATCGAAGTCGATACCGCGCATTTCAAGGGCAATTATCCGGATCGCTGTTCGTTCCAGGCGGCGTGCGTGCGCGGGGGCACCGACAGTTCGCTCGTCACTCAGGCAATGTTCTGGCCAGTGCTGCTCGACGAACAGAAGCTGCAGATGGATCAGCAGCATTTTTTCGAAAACGACCTCGTGGCGCTCGGGCCGGTGACGCACGTGCGCTTCAACATCTATCCGGATGGCGGCGTGTCGCGTGTGCGTCTGTGGGGCACGCTCGCATGAGGCCGACCGGTGCGGTGGGCGTGATGACCGATGACACGCGACAGACCCTTGCCATCGAGCCGCTGACGCGCAGCGCATTCGCGCCGTTCGGCGACGTGATCGAGCTTGACGGCGCGAAGCAGATTCCGATCAATCTCGGCACGACGATCCGCTATCACGATCTCGCGAATGTCGATGTCGCGGACGGCGGCGGGCGGCCGCTGATCAACGTGTTTCGCGGCGAGCCGCGCGCGTTGCCGTTCGAGGTCGGCATGATGGAGCGGCATCCGCTCGGCAGCCAGGCGTTTATTCCGCTGACGGACCGGCCGTATCTGATCGTCGTCGCGCCGGCCGGCGAGCTGGAGCCGGCGCGACTGCGCGCGTTCGTGTCGCGCGGGTGGCAGGGCGTGAATTACGCAAAGGGCGTGTGGCACCATCCGCTGATTGCGCTCGGCGACGTGAGCGATTTCATCGTCGTCGACCGCGGCGGCGAAGGAGCGAACCTGAACGAGCAGGACTTGCCGTCGTCGGTATGGCTGACCGAAGCGGCGTTGAACGCGGCACTTCGTTAGTGATCCTGCGGGATGCGGGTCTGTCCCGATCCGCCATCGTGGCCGAATCTGCCGATTGATCTTGGCGATAAATTAGACGATAGTCGAAACGGCTTCCCGTCTACGGTCCACGGTCCGGCCGTGGCTCACTATGTTCGGCGTACCTCGTCGAGACGATGCCGGCCCTTCGCAGTGCGTGCGCTGTAAAGCCAGGCTTCATGCGCCGCTGATGTTCTGTCCGCACTGCGGCGCGAACCAGTTGGCCAGTCCTGCCCCGGCGGCGGCAGGCGGCGATGCTGCGCCGGACGAACGGCCGGATTCGCCGGACTTGTCGGGCCGTCTGCGCGCGGTGGGCGGCGCGCTGGCGGCAGTGTTCACGAACGCAGCGCCATTCGGAGACGATTCCGCCGTGGGCAGCTACGAATCCATCGACGAAGAACGCGTCGCGCAACGCTCCCGGCTGCCGCTGTATGCGGGCGGTGTGGTGGCGGTGGTCATCTTCGCGGTGGGCGTGTACATGATGCTGCCGAGCGATCACTGGCAGCCGAGGCCGGGCATTCAGGTGATCCAGGGATCGGTGGGCACGGCGCCGCAAATCGCACCGCCGGTGCCGCGCGGCGCGCCTCAAGCGGACGGTTTCATCGCGCCGCGTCGGGACGTGCCGGTGACCGGGCCAGTGACCCGGCCGGCGGCGAACCCGCCGGGCGCGCCGATCAACGCGCCGGTCGCCGCCGGTCACGCGGCGCCGTCTGCGAAGCCAAACGCGCCCCCGCGCGTCGACGTCCCACGTCAACTGGCGATTGCGCGCGCGAATCTCGCGCGAAGCAGCCTGTGGCCGGCGCGCCGCGCGATCCAGAACGTGCTCGCGGCGCAGCCCGGCAACGGCGAAGCGCAACGGATGCGAGCGGACCTCGTGTCGCGCGAGCGGCAGCGCGACTCGGCGCTCAACGACGCGCGCTTCTGCGCGCGCGGTCAGGAGTGGGCGTGCGTGCGCGAAACGGCGACCAAGGCGGCGAGCATCGATACGTCGAGTCGCGACGCGAAGCGTCTGATCGCGCAGGCGGTACGGCAGGAACTGGCTGCGGCGCGCAGCGCCGATCCCGGCATGCCGGCCTGGCTGCGGCGCTGGGTCGGCCAGCCGCCGGACGCACGCGCGAGCGCACCACGCACGCCTCAGATGCCGCCGTGGCAGCATCCGTAGCGGCACTCACTGCGCCGCGCCGCCTTCGACCCACGCGGCGATCTTCTGCCGTTCTCCATCGGTCATCTTCGTCACGTTGCCAAGCGGCATCGCTCTTAGCGTGACCGCCTGCTGATACAGCCGCTGTACATTCTGCGCGACCTCCTCGCGGGTATCGAACATCACGCCGGCCGGCGCCGCGCCCATCAGCGTCGGATGCGCCGAGTGGCACGCGGCGCAGCGCTGCTGAAGGATCGGCATGATGTCGGCGAGTGTCGGCGCGGGGCCGTTCGCGGCCTCGTTCTGACCTTGCGGCGCGACGGGGCGCGGCACGGTCCACGCGAGCGCGGCGAACATCAGCACGACGCCCGCGACCGGCAGATACCACAGCACCTGTCCGCGATGGCGCATCACGAAGAACTGGCGGATCAGCGCGCCGGCCAGCATGATCAGCGCGAGCACGGCCCAGTTGTGCGGATGCGTGTAGGTCATCGCGTAGTGGTTCGACAGCATCGCGAACACGACCGGCAGCGTGAAATACGTGTTGTGCACCGAGCGCTGCTTGCCGCGCCTGCCGTAGACGGGATCCGGCGCGTCGCCCTTCAGCATCGCGTCGACCATCTTGCGCTGGCCGGGGATGATCACGAAGAACACGTTTGCGGACATGATCGTCGCGAGCATCGCGCCGACGATCAGGTACGCGGCGCGGCCCGCGAACAGATGGCACGCGAGATAAGCGGCGGCCAGCACGTAGAGCCCGACGCACACGCCGAGCAGCGTGTCGCGTGCGCCGAGCAGCCGGCACAGCGAGTCGTACACGAGCCACCCGGCCGCGAGAAAGCCGAGCGCGGAGAAGATCGCGACGACCGGACCCATGTCGAACACGGTGCGGTCGATCAGGTACGTGTTCGGCGCGAACAGATACAGCGCCGTGAAGAGACCCGCGCCGGAGAGCCACGTCGTATACGCGGGCCATTTCGACCAGTGCAGGTCGTCGGGCATTTCGGGCGGCGCGACCGTGTATTTCTGCATGTTGTAGAAGCCGCCGCCGTGCACGTGCCACAACTCGCCGAACACGCCGCGCCGACGCTGGTTCGCATCGGTCGGCGGCTTCAGGCCGTTGTCGAGCGCGACGAAGTAGAACGACTCGCCGATCCACGCAATCGCCGCGACCACATGAAACCAGCGCAGCGCGAGATTCAGCCAGTCGATGATGAAGCCTTGCATGGAGCGTCTCCCCTCGTGAGTCGGCGCCTGCGCGTGGACGTCGAACGATGTTTGCAGTCGTCGCGGTTAGAGCATTTCGCGTGCGGGCCGCGTCGCTAGCTGCCGCGATAGGTGCTGTACGCCCACGGCGACACGAGCAGCGGCACGTGATAGTGCGCGTTCGCGTCGGCGACGCCGAAGCGCAGCACCACGCGATCGACGAAGCGCGGCTGCGGCAGCACGGCGCCGGTCGCGGCGAAATAATCGCCCGCATCGAACACGAGTTCGTATTCGCCGGCGACGAACTCGGCGCCTTCGAGGAGCGGCGCGTCGCAGCGGCCGTCGTCGTTGGTGACGGCGGTTTTCACGAGGCGCCGCGCGTTGCCCGCGAGCGCGTGAAGTTCGATGCGGATGCCCGCGCCGGGACGGCCGTTCGCGGTATCGAGCACGTGGGTGGTCAGCTTGCCCATTCGCAGTGGTCCTTGGTCGGTGATCGTCGTGAACGGCGCCCGGCCGCACGTTGCCCCACGATCGATCGTAGCGGTGCCAAAATTGCGCGTTATATCGCCTGACTGAACTCCGGTATGGGTGCCGCACGAATTGCCAGCCGGTTTTTGGCGGCCGAACTTAGGCGGCGTACCCGCGCGGCCGGCTTGGCGGGCCCTCATTCATCGATCGGAGCGAAACGTCCATGCACGACCCCACGGCGCCCGCCGCGAAAAAGAAGACGCTGCTCGTCAAGCACGCCGACGTCGTCGTGACGATGGACGCCGCGCGCCGCGAGATCCACGACGGCGGGCTGTACGTCGAGGACAACCGGATCGTCGCGGTCGGCCCGACCGACGCGTTGCCGCCCGACGCCGACGAAGTGCTCGATCTGCGCGGCCATCTGCTGCTGCCGGGGCTCGTGAACACGCATCATCACATGTACCAGAGCCTCACGCGGGCGGTGCCCGGCGTGCAGGACGCGGAACTGTTCGGCTGGCTCACCGGGCTCTACCCAGTATGGGCGAACCTCACGCCCGAGATGATCGAAGTATCGACGCTGACCGCGATGGCCGAACTGCTGCTGTCGGGCTGCACGACGTCGAGCGACCATCTGTATCTGTATCCGAACGGCAGCCGCCTCGACGACAGCATCCGCGCGGCGCAGGCGATCGGCATGCGCTTTCACGCGAGCCGCGGCAGCATGAGCGTCGGCCAGAAGGACGGCGGCCTGCCGCCCGACGCGGTGGTCGAGCGCGAGGACGCGATCCTCGCGGACACGCAGCGCCTGATCGACACGTATCACGACGCGGGCCGCTACGCGATGCTGCGCATCGTCGTCGCGCCGTGTTCGCCGTTCTCGGTGAGCCGCGACCTGATGCGGGAATCGGCGAAGCTCGCGCGGCACTACGGCGTGTCGATGCACACGCACCTCGCCGAAAACGCGAACGACGTCGCGTACAGCCGCGAGCGCTTCGGGATGACGCCGGCCGAATACGCGGAGGAGCTCGGCTGGGTCGGCCGCGACGTCTGGCACGCGCACTGCGTTCAGCTCGACGCTCACGGGATCGGTCTCTTCGCGCGCACCGGCACCGGCGTCGCGCATTGTCCGTGCTCGAACATGCGGCTCGCATCGGGCATCGCGCCGATCGGGCGGATGCGGCGCGCGGGTGTGCCGGTCGGGCTCGGCGTCGACGGCTCGGCGTCGAACGACGGCGCGCAGATGGTCGCGGAAGCGCGCCAGGCGATGCTGCTCGCGCGCGTGCGCTTCGGGCCGGATGCGATGTCGGCGCGCGACGCGCTGGAGATCGCGACGCTCGGCGGCGCGCGGGTGCTCGGCCGCGACGACATCGGCGCGCTCGCGCCGGGCATGGCGGCGGATTTCGTCGCGTTCGACTTGCGGCAGCCGCTCTTTGCGGGCGCGCTGCACGATCCGGTCGCGGCGCTGGTGTTCTGCGCGCCGTCGCAGGTCGCGCTGTCGGTGATCGACGGGCGGATCGTCGTGAATGACGGCGTGCTGCAGACCGTCGAACTCGCCCCGGTCATCGAGCGTCATAACCGGCTCGCGGCGCGCCTCGCCGAAGCGGCGCGCTGACGTGCGCGGGCTTTTTCGCCGGCTCGCGCTCCCGGCAGGCGCATCGCAGCGTGCGTCAGGCGTTCGCGACGAGCGTCTTCGTTGCGTCCGCCACGACGGAGCGCAGCCAGCGCACTTCGTCCGAGTAGTGGGAGCGCTCGTGCCACAGCTGGTAGTACTGCATCGGCGGAAAGTCGAGCGGCGCGGGCAGCACGGTGAGCGGCAGGAAGCGCGCGTAGTGGTCGGCGAACAGGCGCGTGGTCGTGAAGATCAGGTCGGACTTCATCAGCACGTACGGCGCGAGGTTGAAGTACGGCAGCGTGACGACGACGTGGCGCTTGAGCCGCTCGCGCGCGAGGTGCACGTCGATCGCGCCGCGCTGGCCGACGGAGTACGGCGTCGGCGCGAGGTGCGGCGCGGCCAGGTACTGGTCGAGCGTGAGGCTGCCGCGCTTCGCGAACGGGTGCGAGCGGCTCATCAGGCAGACGATCTCGTCGACGAACAGATTCGACAGATGCAGCTGCTCGGGCGGCTCCGGCCAGTTGCCGACGACGACGTCGAGCTTGCCTTCCTCGAGCGCGAGTTCGTAGTCGAACGCGGGGCCGAGCGAGTGGAATTCGAGCGTCGCATTCGGTGCGGCCTCGCGAAAGCGCTGGACGACGGTCGGCACGAACAGCACGTTCAGGTAGTCCGGGCAGCCGATCCGGTAGCTGCGGATCGACGTGGCCGGGTCGAAGCTGTGTTGCTGGAAGCGGATCCGCTCGATCTCGCGCAGCGCGTTCTGCACCGGTTCGAGGAGGCGCAGCCCGTACTCGGTCGGCACCATGCCGGCCTTGCCGCGCACGAGCAGCGGGTCGCCGGTGATGTCGCGCAGGCGCCGCAGCGCGGCGCTGATCGCGGGCTGCGACTGGTTGAGCTTGACGGCCGCGCGCGTGACGCTGCGCTCCATCAGCAGCGTATGCAGGACGCGCAGGAGCCAGGTGTCGATCGGCTCGCGTTGCTGGCTCATGAACTCTCCGCGGGTTTATACGGTGTAGCGGATCGATAGGGCAGGTCGGTATATGACTTTTAGTATGGCCATTAAACGCCGTCAAGCGCGCCGCATCGCCGGCGGGCAGGCGGGCCGGCGCGAATATTGTCGGCTCGACTGACGTGAGGCGAACGGGTATCGTCATCGCCGCGCTCGCGACGCGCGACGCGCGCAGTGGTGTTGACGGTGACGTTGGTGACGGCAGGCGGAGCACACGCAAGAACGACAACGGGATCCTCATGGGCGACACTTCTTCCACACGCAGCGAGGCGGGCACGGTACCGCGGCTCGAACTGGTCGGCATCACGAAGCAGTACCCGGCGGTGCGCGCGAACGACGACGTCACGCTGACGGTGGCGCCCGGCGAGATCCACGCGCTGCTCGGCGAGAACGGCGCGGGCAAGAGCACGCTGATGAAGATCGTCTACGGCGCGGTGCGCCCGGACGCGGGCGAGATCCGCTGGGAAGGAAAGCCGGTCGACGTCGCGAGCCCGGCCGCCGCGCGCCGCCTCGGCATCGGCATGGTGTTCCAGCACTTCTCGCTGTTCGAGACGCTGACGGTGGCCGAGAACATCGCGCTCGCGCTCGACGAGCCGTTCGACCTGAAGGCGCTCGGCCGGCGCATCCGCGAGGTGTCCGCGCAGTACGGGCTCGACGTCGATCCGCAGCGGCACGTGCACAGCCTCGCGGTCGGCGAGCGGCAGCGCGTCGAGATCGTCCGCTGCCTGCTGCAGAACCCGCGTCTTCTGATCATGGACGAGCCGACGTCGGTGCTCACGCCGCAGGCCGTGCGCAAGCTGTTCGGCACGCTGCGGCGGCTCGCGTCCGAGGGCTGCAGCATTCTGTACATCAGCCACAAGCTCGACGAGATCCAGGAACTGTGCGACACCGCGACCGTGCTGCGCGGCGGCCGGGTGGCCGGCAACGTGACGCCGCGCGACGAGACCCATGCGTCGCTCGCGCGGCTGATGGTCGGGCGCGACGTGCCGGACTACACGCGCCGCGCGCATACGCCGGGCGAGGTGCTGCTCGACGTGAAGCGGCTGTCGATGCCGAGCGACGATCCGTTCGGCACGTCGCTCGTCGACGTGTCGTTCAGCGTGCATGCGGGCGAGATCTTCGGTGTCGCCGGCGTGTCCGGCAACGGTCAGGCGGAGCTGCTCGCGGCGCTGTCCGGCGAGCGGGCAGACGCGCGCCGCACCGTTCCCGACGACGCGGTGACGATCTGCGGCAAGCCGGCCGCGCGGCGCTCGGCGGCCGCGCGTCGCGCGCTCGGCTTCGCGTTCGTGCCGGAGGAACGGCTCGGACGCGGCGCGGTGCCCGCGATGTCGCTCGCGGAGAACGCGCTGCTGACCGCGCATCGCGAGGGGATGGTGCGCGCCGGGTGGCTGAAGCCTCGCGCGATGCGCGAGTTCGCGCAGCGCTGCATCCGCGCGTTCGACGTGCGCTGCAGCGGACCGGACGCGCTCGCGCAGAGCCTCTCGGGCGGCAATCTGCAGAAGTACATCGTCGGGCGCGAGATGCTGCAAAAGCCGAAAGTGCTCGTCGTCGCGCAGCCCACATGGGGCGTCGACGTGGGCGCGGCGTCGTTCATCCGGCAGCAGCTGCTCGACCTGTCGGCGGCCGGCGTCGCGGTGCTCGTGATCTCCGAGGAACTCGACGAACTGTTCGACATCTGCGACCGGATCGCGGTGCTCGCGGGCGGGCGGCTGTCGCCCGCGCGTCTCGCCGGCGACACGAACGCCGAGGAGATCGGCCGCTGGATGGCGGGGCTCTTCGGCGAGCGCGGCAGCGGCGAACCGCCGGTGCAGCCCGCGGCGCCGGCCGAGCACGCATGACGCACGCGCCGCGCGTGTGCCGCGTCATTCCCGAAGCGCCGATATCGAACCAAAAACATCGTTCATCGCCATGATCCTTCCGTTCCGACTCGAAGCCCGCACGACGCCGTCCCGCGCGATGCGCTTCGCCGTTCCGCTGATCGCCGCGCTCTTGACGCTCGTGTTCGGCTTCGTGATTTTCGGGCTCGTCGGCCGCGATCCCGCGCAGGCGATGGTGGCGTTCTTCATCGAGCCGCTGTCGACGATCAACGGCTGGTCCGAGCTGCTGCTGAAGGCGTCGCCGCTGTGCCTGATCGGCCTCGGGCTCGCGGCCGGCTATCGCGCGAACGTGTGGAACATCGGCGCCGAAGGGCAGATGGTGCTCGGCGGCATCGCGGCGAGCGGCGTCGCGATCGCGTGCGACCAGCTAAGCGGCTGGTGGATCCTGCCGACGATGATGGCGGCCGGCATCGCGGGCGGCGTCGCGTGGGCGGCCATTCCCGCGTGGCTGAAGACGCGCTTCAACACGAGCGAGATCCTGACGAGCCTGATGCTCACGTACGTGGCGACGCAACTGCTCGTCTATCTCGTGAGCGGCCCGTGGCGCGACCCGATGGGGATGAACTTCCCGCTCTCCGAGATGTTCGGCGGCGACGCGCTCTATCCGACCTTCGGCGGCGACTGGCGCTGGCACCTGCTGCGCGGCACGCGGCTCAATGCGTCGATCTTCGTCACGATGATCGCGGTGCCGCTCGTGTGGCTCTTCATGCGGCGCAGCTTCGCCGGATACCGGATGAGCGTCGGCGGCCTCGCGCCGCTCGCCGCGCGTTACGCGGGCTTCTCCGACAAGAAGACCGTGTGGACGTCGCTGCTGCTGTCGGGCGGCCTCGCGGGCCTCGCCGGCATGGGCGAGATCGCCGGGCCGATCGGCCAGTTGCAGGCGACGTGGTCGCCGGGCTACGGGTTCACCGCGATCATCGTCGTGTTCGTCGGGCGGCTTTCTCCGGTCGGGATCGTGCTCGCGAGCCTGCTGATGGCGCTGCTGTACCTCGGCGGCGAAGCGGTGCAGACGTCGCTGCAACTGCCGCAGGCGCTGTCCGGCGTGTTCCAGGGACTGCTGCTGTTCTGCCTGCTCGGCGCGGATCTGTTCGTCAACTATCGGGTGCGCCGCCGTCACGCGGTGACGCCCGCGCATTGACCGCCGCTTAAAACGAATCCAATCCACAGGGCTTTCGACACATGGACCTCCAACAGGCCAGCTCGCTCGCATCGAGCGCCGTCACCGCCGCGATCCCGCTGATGTTCGCGGGACTCGGCGAACTCGTGACCGAAAAGTCGGGCGTGCTCAATCTCGGCGTCGAAGGGATGATGCTGATGGGCGCGGTCACCGGCTACGCGGTGACGAGCGTCACCGGCAGCCCGTGGCTCGGGCTCGTCGCCGGCATCGCGGCCGGCGCGGCGATGGCGCTGCTCTTCGCGTTCCTCACGCTGACGATGCTCGCGAACCAGGTCGCGACCGGGCTGTCGCTGACGATCTTCGGCGTCGGGCTGTCCGCGTATGTCGGCAAGCCGTATACGTCGGCGGCGGTGGCCGCGAACATCGGCGCGTGGCCGATTCCCGGGCTGTCGCAGTTGCCGGTCGTCGGCCCGGCGTTCTTCAGCCTCACGCCGGTCGACTATCTCGCGTTCGCGATGTTCGCGCTCGTCGGCTGGTTTCTGTATCGCACGCGCGCGGGGCTCGTGCTGCGCTCGGTCGGCGAGTCGCCGCCCGTCGCGCACGCGGTCGGCTTTCCGGTGATCGGCGTGCGCTACGGCGCGACGCTGTTCGGCGGCGCGATGGCGGGCCTCGCGGGCAGCTACTACTCGGTCGTGCAATTGCACCTGTGGCAGGAGCAGCTGACGGCCGGACGCGGCTGGATCGCGCTCGCGCTCGTCGTGTTCGCGACGTGGCGCCCAGGGCGCCTGTTGATCGGCGCGTTGCTGTTCGGCGCGGTGACCGGCCTGCAGTTCTACGCGCAGGCGATCGGCGTGCCGGTGCCGACGCAGTTCCTCGCGATGCTGCCGTACGTCGCGACGATCGTCGTGCTCGTGCTGATTTCGCGCAACCCGAACACGATCCGGCTGAATGCGCCGGCGTCGCTCGGCAAGCCGTTTTTTCCGGCGGCTTGAGGACGCCGTCGCCTTCGAAAAGAACCCGTCATACCGATACCCACCGACCTACGGATTCACGACAGGAGCAACGACAATGAAGAAAATCATCCTGAGCGCCCTTGCCGTCGCCGCCGCGTGCGGCGTGGCCGCGAGCGCCGCGCAGGCGGCCGGCGCGCCGGGCGTCGCGTTCGTCTACCTCGGCAACCCCGGCGACGCGGGCTGGACCTTCGCGCACGACAAGGGCTCGCGCGCCGCGGAAGCGCAGTTCGGCGACCGGATCAAGATCACCCGCGTCGAGAACGTGCCCGAATCGGCCGATTCGGAGCGCGTGTTCCGCGACCTCGCGTCGAAGGGCAACAAGATCATTTTCGGCACGAGCTTCGGCTATCAGGACTTCATGCTGAAGACGGCGAAGGACTTCCCGGACACGACGTTCCTGCACGCGACCGGCTACAAGAAGGCGCCGAACTTCGGCACCTATGACGTGCGGATGTACCAGGGCGCGTACCTCGCGGGCGTCGCGGCCGGCTACGCGACGAAGACGAACACGCTCGGCTTCGTCGCGTCGGTGCCGATTCCGGAGGTCGTGCGCAACATCAACGCGTACACGCTCGGCGCGCGCTCGGTGAATCCGAAGGTGCACACGAAGGTCGTGTGGATCAACAGCTGGTTCGATCCGGGCAAGGAAAAGCAGGCGGCCGAAACGCTGATCGGGCAGGGCGCCGACGTGCTGCTGCAGAACACCGATTCGAGCGCGACGCTCGCGACCGCCGAAGAGAAGAAGGTCCACGCGTTCGGCTGGGATTCGGACATGAAGAAGTTCGGACCGAACGCGCATCTCGGCTCGGTCGCGGCGGACTGGGGCGTGTACTACAAGGCGGCGATCCAGCAGGTGCTCGACGGCAAGTGGACGAATGCGCCGGTCTGGTGGGGCATGCCGCAGAAGGCCGTCGATCTCGTCAGCGAGAACACGGCCGCGTTGCCGCCGGCTGCGGTGAAGGAAGTCGCCGCGAAACGCGAGGCGCTCGCGAGCGGCAAGTGGGACGTGTTCACCGGGCCGATCAAGGACCAGTCCGGCGCGGTGAAGGTGGCGGCCGGCAAGACGCTGACGGACCCGGAACTGCAGCGGCTCAACTGGTACGTCGAAGGCGTGGACGGGTCGCTGCCGAAGTAGTCGCGCAACGCGCGGGCGGGAGGGGGCGGGGCGGAGCCGGGCGGCCGCGCTGCGTCCGGCCCGTGCGCGGTCGGTCGACGGGATACCGGCCGCCCGGAGTCGGTTGGCCGGGTCCGGCTATTCGACCTCTCCGACGCCGCGCGCGTCGGCGGCCGATGGTCCGGCGCTGCGCATTCTGCCGCGGCCGGGCGTGCTGCCCGCCGAGCGTCGCGTGCCGCCGCGCTCGTCGACGACGCGGCGGCCGTGGGCGCCGAGCGCTTCCAGCGCGCCCGCGATGCCGTCATTCCTCGATTCGCAGTCCCACCTTGATCGTCACCTGCCAGCGGACGATCTTGTCGTTTTCAATCTGTCCCCGCGTCTCGACGACTTCGAACCAGTGCAGGTTGCGCAGCGTCTTCGACGCGCGCTCGATCGCGCAGCGGATCGCATCGTCGCTCGACTGGGTCGACGAGCCGGTCAGCTCGATCTGCTTGTATACGTGGTCGTTCATGATCGCGTCGCTCCTTTCGGTTGTCATGGCGTTCAACGAGTATAGGCAAGCGCGGGCAAGCGCCATGCCGCCATGCGGGGCGTGACCGGCGCCGGTATCATCGCGCTTTCGCGCGGGCCGCGAGCGTGTGCGGCGGCCACACGGCATGAAGAGAGGAGCGGGTAAGCGAAGATGGAAAAACTACAACTCGGATTTTGCGGACCGGGCCTGATGGGCGCGCCGATGATCCGTCATCTGCTGCGTGCCGGGCATCGGGTGCAGGTGTGGAACCGCACGGCCGCGAAGGCCGCGGCGCTCGTCGCGGACGGCGCGCGGCTCGCCGCGACGCCGCGCGAGATGGCGCGGGAGGCGGACGTCGCGATGCTGTGCGTCGCCGATGCGGCGGCAGTCGAAGCGGTCGTCTTCGGCGCCGACGGGCTGCTCGGCGACGCGTCGGCGGCCGGTCCGGTGCGCGTGAAGCGGATCGTCGATCATTCGAGCATTCCGCCCGACGTCACGCGCGACCTCGCGGCGCGCGCGGCGGCGCGGGGCGTCGGCTGGGTCGATGCGCCGGTGTCGGGCGGCGTCGGCGGCGCGCAGGCGGGCACGCTCGCGGTGATGGCGGGCGGCGCGGCCGCCGATGTCGACGCGGTCGCGCCGCTCCTGCGCGCGTACTCGGCGCGCGTCACGCACATGGGCGACGCGGGCGCCGGTCAGACGACGAAGCTGTGCAACCAGGCGATCGTGACCGCGACCGTCGCCGCGATCGCGGAAGCCGTGAGCCTCGCGCGGCGCAGCGGGATCGACGCGACGAAGCTGCCCGACGCGCTCGCGGGCGGCTGGGCCGATTCGGCGCTGCTGCGCACGTTCGTGCCCCGAATGACGGCGGAGCAGCGGGAGCCGATCGGCGCGCTGAAGACGTTCCAGAAGGACGTCGACACGATCGCGGCGGCCGCGTGGCAGACCGGCACGCCGATGCCGGTTGCCGGCACGGTCCAGCAGTTGCTGCGTCTTGCGGCAGCGATGGGTCTCGCCGAGGCGGACTTCTCTGCGTTCGTCGACGTGCTGCACACGCCGAGAGGCTGACGCAGCCAGAGATCGCATAAGCTGCTAAAATTACAGGTTTTTCGCCGATTGGCGAACCGTCCGTCCGGGACGATTCGGGACAAATTCAGGGACTTTCCAGGGACCAAGCCGTGCTGTCAACCGCCAACATCACCATGCAATTCGGGCCGAAGCCCTTGTTCGAGAACATCTCGGTCAAATTCGGCGAAGGCAACCGCTATGGCCTGATCGGCGCGAACGGTTGCGGCAAATCCACGTTCATGAAGATCCTCGGCGGCGACCTCGAGCCCAGCGCGGGCAACGTCGTGCTCGAGCCGAACGTGCGCCTCGGCAAGCTGCGTCAGGACCAGTTCGCGTACGAGGACGTGCGCGTGCTCGACGTCGTGATGATGGGCCACACCGAAATGTGGGCCGCGATGACCGAGCGCGACGCGATCTACGCGAACCCGGAAGCGACCGACGACGACTACATGCACGCGGCCGAACTCGAAGCGAAGTTCGCCGAATACGACGGCTACACCGCCGAGTCGCGCGCGGGCGAGCTGCTGCTCGGCATCGGCATCGCGACCGAGTTCCACAGCGGCCCGATGAGCGCGGTCGCGCCGGGCTGGAAGCTGCGCGTGCTGCTCGCGCAGGCGCTGTTCTCGAAGCCCGACGTGCTGCTGCTCGACGAGCCGACCAACAACCTCGACATCAACTCGATCCGCTGGCTGGAAGATGTTCTGAACGAGTACAACTCGACGATGATCATCATCTCGCACGACCGCCACTTCCTGAACCAGGTCTGCACGCACATGGCGGACATGGACTACGGCACGCTGAAGGTGTGGCCGGGCAACTACGACGACTACATGCTCGCGTCCACGCAGGCGCGCGAGCGTCAGCAGGCCGCGAACCAGAAGGCGAAGGAGCGCGTGGCGGACCTGCAGGACTTCGTGCGCCGCTTCTCGGCGAACAAGTCGAAGGCCCGCCAGGCCACGAGCCGTCTGAAGATGATCGACAAGATCAAGATCGAGGAATTCAAGCCGTCGTCGCGGCAGAACCCGTTCATCCGCTTCGAGTACGAGAAGAAGCTGCACAACATCGCCGTCGTGGCCGATTCGATCACGAAGACGTACGAGCGCACCATCTTCCGCAACTTCAGCCTGAGCGTGCAGCCGGGCGAGCGCATCGCGATCATCGGCGAGAACGGCGCGGGCAAGACCACGCTGCTGCGCTCGCTGCTCGGCAGCCTGCCGCTCGACGGCGGTTCGGTGAAGTGGGCCGAGAACGCGAACGTCGGCTACATGCCGCAGGACACGTACGAGGAATTCCCGGACGACGTCACGTTGATGGAGTGGATCGACCAGTACCGCAAGGAAGGCGACGACGAGCAGTCGGTGCGCGGCACGCTCGGCCGGCTGCTGTTCAACGCGGACGACATCCGCAAGTCGGTGAAGGTGCTGTCGGGCGGCGAGAAGGGCCGCATGATCTGGGGCAAGCTGATGCTCGGCCGCCACAACGTGCTGCTGATGGACGAGCCGACGAACCACATGGACATGGAGTCGATCGAGTCTCTGCAGATCGCGCTCGAAAAGTTCGACGGTACGCTGGTGTTCGTGTCGCACGACCGCGAGTTCGTGAACGGCCTCGCGAACCGGATCATCGAAGTGAAGACCGACGGCACGATCAACGACTACAGCGGCAACTACGAGGACTTCCTCGCGAGCCAGGGGCTGCAGTAACCGTCCCGCCGCGCCCATTCATGTGACACCGATGTCCCATGGATGTGTGGGTCGTCGTCGACAGCAATCTCGAACATCAGCTTGACGATGTCGCCCGGATTCATCGAGCGCCGTTCCCTCTCTCCGGGTATCCAAGACGTTTCAGGCGACCTGTGGTGCTGCGCCACACCTATGGAAGGTGGACGAAACTCCGGCTGCCTGAAGGTCCAGCCGGGGTCCAGCCGAGCACCGACGCCATTCGATACGAGTCGGTGTGCGAAGTCTCGGACCCATTTCTCGTGATCCTCGACGCTCGCGAATTGCCGACTCCGGACCTACGGGCCGGTCATCCGGATTATCGACAACGAGATCGTGCCGGACTTCCCGGCCGAGAAAGTCGAGGACGCAAAGCGCGCTGTGCGCAGACATCTTCGCATCCGGCGTGGCCGCGTCATTGAGAGAGCCATGCAAGCCATACCGTTGATTGCTCCCCTCTCGATTCGTGAGCTGCCGCTCGAAGAAAAGTCGAAGTGACCAGTTTCCGTTGCGATGATGCCAGGCGGTGAACAGGTGGTCGTCAGCCGGTACGGCGACGACGTATGGGACTTCTGGCCATATCTGCCTCACGAAGACAAGAACAACGCCCTGAAGCGCATAGACTGGTCGTTCGACCTTGGCGACGGCACGAAGCTGATCGATGCTGAAAATGCGATGCTTCTTGCACCATGCAAGGATTTCATTTGGTCTATTTTTCCGAGCAGCCCGCAGCCACGGCCGGGCAGCCAGGTTCGGCCCTCGGTGCAGGCTGTCGAGCCTGCTCGACCATATGGAATTCACTCGAAAAAGCTTCGGCTTTCGGAATGGACGTTCGCGTTCCCGGCGTGGAACCAGACGCGCGAGGAACTGCGGAAGATTTCACGCAACGCGACATCCTTAAACGTGCTCAGCACCCTCGAGCGAGCGCGCGCTCTCGCAATGGACGAAATGGCGGGCTAGCCGGTTCTGCTGTAATGGGCTGATCGGTGCGGGCGAGAATCAATAGGGTGAGCGGGCCTGATGCGATCGTCGCGCGGGCGCAGATTGATGAGGAAGCGGCCGCTGTTAAGCGTCATGTCGACGCCGTCGATGCCGACGTACGACGCGAGCGAGCTCACGTCGGGGTCCTTCAGGGTCGCGTCCGCGAGCGCCTGCTGCCGCTCGACCCATGGTCGAGTACGACACCGGGTTGTCCGCGACGCTGATGCCCTCGATCACGCCGATGTCCTGCACCGGAAACAGCCCTTTGGAATCACGACGTACAGCGCGAACATCGGCATGATCGTGCCGAGTACGACGATGAGCGTGAGCGTCCGATGCTCGAACGCCCAGCGCAGGCCGCGCTCGCAGGCGTGACGGCCAACTCGGCGAGCGGCTCTTTGCGGAATGTTCGCGCTAGTGGATGTTTGTTCGGATGTCCGGAAGTTTTTCTATCGTTACAGACGGCAGACTCCTGTTCTAAATTCGATCGTTTTGGTCCGTCTTTAACGCGGCGAGAGAGCCATGTCATTCATTCGGAGAGCAAATCCGCCTATAGATCCTTCTTTCGGACCTGTAGACGCGTACCACGTTGCCGGGAATCACTCCACCCCCATGGCGAAAGGCACGCCGTCTCCGGGCGGTGGTGCCGCGTTGAATGGTTTGGCGACACTGAATGCGCGACGCGGCCAGATGCCTCCGACGGCCGCGCCTGATGGACGGGGACGGCCAGACAGGTCCCCGATGACCGGCCAACCGCTCAGGCGCAATGGCTTGCCTGGCGGGGAGCCTACCGCGCTGATGTTCGCCGTGCATAAAGGCCATGGTGAGGTGATCGATCAACTGGTGAAGGCAAACGCTGACGTCGATAAAGCAGACCAGGATGGCTTTACCGCGCTGATGGTCGCCGCGCAGAACGGCCATGGTGAGGTGATCGAGCAACTGGTGAAGGCAAAAGCTAACGTCGATAAAACAAACGAGAAAGGCTTTACCGCATTGATGCTCGCTGCGCTGAACGGCCATGGCGCGGCAATCGAGCAACTGGTGAAAGCAAACGCTGACGTCGATAAAGCAAACCCGCGGGACCGTACCGCGCTGATGCTCGCTGCGCTGAACGGCCATGGCGCGGCGCTCGAACAACTGGTGAAAGCAAACGCTGACATCGATAAAGCAGAC
>Ga0310811_10000900_pt1 | contig 38340 bp, 64 predicted proteins | sample YCmetagenome_FD_207642 | JGI IMG/M metagenome (GOLD analysis project Ga0310811, IMG submission 207642) | Soil microbial communities from experimental microcosm in Duke University, North Carolina, United States - YC | ecosystem: Engineered > Artificial ecosystem > Soil microcosm > Unclassified ... | reverse complement strand
ATTTCCTTAAACACATCATAACTAAAAGAAATAATGTGTAAGATATTATCTTTTGTAAGATTGCTGGCTTCACATACATCAAAAAACTCAATCACACATGCATTTGCATAATCCATCGGGAGCAAATCCATTTCCTTAAACTCGCGTTTAACATAATCAAATATTTGTCCAATTTCTTCATTAATATCTACTGATTTCGGCATATGTTCCTTTCGATAATGGCGATTCTTTCGGAAATCTCATTAAGCATTGTTAAAGTTTGGGCGTCATTCGCAAACAGTTTACGCCTTACCCGGTGAAAACTCTCATGTAAAGAATTTACCGAATAATCCAGCTGAGCAATCTTGTTTTCAGGGGGTAAGTCAGCCATAAATGGAAGCTCTAATTGCATTATTTTCTCCCCTCTTTAAGCAAATCAATAAACATTTCATATAATTTGTCCGTCCGAGCATATTGTGCGCGAATATCTTCTTGGACTTCCCGATGAATATAATAGGCAGATGCAATAACTGTCGCCATAATTGATAAAGTTTGTATCCAATCCACATTTTCCTCCGTGTTTAGAGGAAACACTACCACCCTTAAAAAAAAACAGCAACAAAAAAAGGGGATTAACCCCTTTATTCCTATTTAGAATAAGGACAAATCTCCTCTCCTAATTCAATTGGAAGACTAGAATTTCCAGATTTTACCAGAAACTTTCTAATGGCAAAACCTTCGTGAAAGGTTTCACCTCCGTCAAACGTCCATTCTCCCTCTTTATAAACAAGTCCGCAAGTTGTATTGACTAAATAAGCCCTATCACCATTGAAATACATTTGATAGGTACCAACTTCGGCGCCTTCTATAGATAAAAACCAACAGGCGATAAATAAAACAGACAACACAAAAATATTTTTCATTTTAGAATCCTTTTTTTCACATAAAATCTCTAATACTTACATCTAAACAGTCAAAACAGCCGTTCGAACAGTTACAATTGCCCCAATCATCTAAAGCTTCTTCCACTGCTTCAACATCAATCTCATCATCAAAATATTCATCATAAAACTCTACATTCATATAATCCTTCCTTTTTTGCTTTAATCTTTACAATTTCCAGCTTTAGCAACTTCAGATATTATCTTAAAGCGTTAATCGCGTACTTTCGTTTTATGAATATACCATACCATAATTGATTAAATATGTGCAAGAGTGTATGTCTAAAAAAATAAAAATTTGACAATATCCCGTCGCTAATTTATTAATGCAATTACATTCATACACTCTCTAATTTTAGTGGTAAGGAGGCCTCGAAAGAGGCCTATTTTTTTTAACCAAAGGAGCATTATGTTACCTCCCAAAAACGAAGAAGATATCAAAGCTCGAATTAATGAATTAAAAAACATAAAAAAATTGGCCATAACCCTCTTTGATGCATTGATAGAAATAGCTAGAAAACTTGAATTAATGCCTCCCTACACATATCAAGAAGAAGTTTTAAAAGATATTGAAAACAGGATTAATCAAAACCGTATTGATTTATCTATTTTGAGAGGAGATCTATGATAAAATGGAAGCTAGAAACTATCTTAATAAAAGATCTGAAAGAACATCGCAAAAACCCTCGGCAGATAAGTAAAGAACAATTTCACCATCTTGAAAATCTTATTAACAAATTTGGTCTCATCGACAAACCTATTGTAAACCTTGACAAAACAATAATCGGAGGTCATCAAAGGGTAAAAATACTCAAGAAAATGAAAAAAAAGGAAGTAGATTGCTGGGTTCCAGATCACCAATTATCTGAAAAGGAAATAGATCATTTATGCATTGGGTTAAATCTCAACCAAGGACACTTCGATTATGATGTTCTAGCTAATGAATGGGAGCCTTTAGATTTAGTAGAATGGGGATTTACTGAAGAGCAACTTTTAGGTCTTGCAAAAGCAACGGAAGAAAACATATCTACGACAGAAAACGAAAAGAAAGAAAATAATAAAAAATGTCCTCAATGTGGGCATGAATTTCAATGATAATTATTAATGGTGATTGTTTAGAAGTAATGCGAGGAATGGAAGCCAATTCTATTGATTTTATTGTTACCGATCCTCCTTACGGCTTGCATTTCATGAACAAGGATTGGGATTCTTTTTCTAAAGGAAAAAATCTAGTCGGAAGGAAAGTTGAAAAAGCAGTTTCTAATTCCGAAGCTCATAATGCAGCTCGATATGATTCCAAAAGAGATTGTGAATTCCAAGATTTCATGACTCAAGTTGGTTTTGAAATGCTTCGCATTGTCAAACCAGGAGGACATTGCGCTATGTTTGGCTCACCTAGACGACATCATAGGCAAATGTCGGGCTTAGAAAATGCAGGATGGGAAATTCGTGATTGTCTTATGTGGATATATGGTTCGGGATTCCCCAAAAGTCACAATAAATTTGGTCTAAAAGGCTACGGAACTGCTCTAAAACCTGCCTACGAACCAATTATATTAGCCATGAAACCTCTAGATGGCACCTTCGCACAGAATGCCGAGAAATGGGGAGTTGCTGGAATTAATATTGATGATAACAGAGTTGGAATAGGTGGAACTAAACGCTCTCACCAGGCTGAATATCCCAAAAATAAAGATGGAACTGAAAATAGGTCGCAGAACTGGGCTAGAACGGGACATTCTGTTGAATATAATGGAATGGGAAGATGGCCCGCAAACCTAATCCTAGATGAAGAAGCAGCAGAGATGTTGGATGAACAGAGTGGTGACAAATCACGTTATTTTTTTATTGCGCTAAAAGATAAATCTGTTATAATAAATGCATGCGATACACAAGAAGAGTTGTCGTTATCTGGAAAGAAAACGGTAAACGAAGACAACAATCAGAACATAGATTCGTCTGGGAACAAGCCAATGGGCCTATTCCTTCTGGACACCATATCCATCATAAAGATGGAAACTCACTCAATAATAATCTTTCCAATCTTGAATGTATTGAAGCGAATGCTCATTGGAACCTTCACGCTAGAATGCGAGAGGATCATAAAAGAATCGGAGATATCGAATATCGAAAGTGTCAGTATTGCACAGAATGGAGAGAGCTTAATTTATTTTCAAAACGAAAATCTGGAACCTATCAAGGGTATTGCAAAAAATGTTGTACTAAATGCTTATCAGAATGGAGAGAAAAAAACAGAGAACATTGGAATGAATATCATCGAGAAAGAAGAAAATCAACTGGGGATAAATATAATAAAGAATATTTCGAAAAAAACAGAGATAAAATTAATGCCAGAAGACGAGAAAGATATAACGAAAACAAGAAATAGATTTTTCTACTGCGCCAAAGCTTCTTCAAATGAAAGAGGAAAAGACAACACCCATCCAACAGTAAAACCAATATCTTTAATGAAGTACATAATCAAACTTCTGGCACCTCAGGGATCGCCTATATTACTAGATCCATTCACGGGCTCAGGAAGTACTTTAGTAGCTGCAAAAGAACTAGGAATTAATGCAATAGGCATAGAGAAACAAGAAGAATATTGCGAAATAGCTAGAAAAAGAATAGAATTTTCCCCAAAATAAAAGCTCGCAGAGACGAAAGATATATGGATAGGTAATGGAATGGAATGGATCAGCGTTAAAGATAGAGTGCCAGAAGATGGGAAAATTGTTTTAGTCACAGATGGACGCATTATCGGTATAAGTTCATGTTATTCAGAAGGTGAATCGCATCGATATATTATTAATTTTGGATATTATATAGGCAATGAATCTCATATTGAAAATGTAACCCATTGGATGCTTTTACCCGAACCTCCAAAGGAATAAAATGGAATGGATTAGCGTAGAAAAGCAAACACCTCCACATATGAAAGAAATTAGAGTTTGGATTGAAGATCCCTATTTTGGAAGTTATGAACGACCAGCAAATGCTATATTTTTAGCTTTTGATGGAAATTTTTATGATTCACAAGAGCAAACATCTCTTAAATATATTAAGAAGTGGAAACTTGCACCTTTGAAGGAAAATGCACTTACTTGTGAAACCTGAGGAATGATATGGAATGGATCAGCGTTAAAGATAGGCGCCCTCACCATCAACGAAAAATAATAATCACAAATGGTAAATGGGTAGATGTAACTGAGGAACATGGAATGGACGATAATGATGAATATTACTTTAATAATGGAACTGGGAAAGTAGAGAGTGTTAGCCATTGGATGCCTTTACCCGAACCTCCAAAGGAATAAGGTATATGAGTTTGGATAATGATGATGAATTAGAAGATATGAAAAAAATAAGAAAAATTACTGATGAATTTTCTTTTCAATATGGAGAAGAAAATTTGATACGTTTACTTTCAGTCCTAATTTTTGAAAAAAAACTTAATTTTAAAGAATATTCGATTGACTTGGATCGAATTTTATATATGAGCGCAGAGGTTGCGCGCTATAACGTTCAAGCTGAGATGACAAATGAATGAAATTCCATCACACCATAATTATGGCTCTAAAGAAAGATTTCCACCTTCCGATGACGACCTAAGCGATATGACGCTTTTGAAGTCCGAAAAGAAAAAGCCTTTTCAGGATAAGATGAAGGCTATTTTGATAAAAGCATTTTACCGAGAAAAAGATAGATTCGAATGGAAATAACAAAGGAATAGTTATGCAAACATGTGATTTAACAACGCTCATAGCTGTACTAGGAAGCACATTTACGATTTTAATTACGTTCATCGGCCTTTTTTTATGGATTCGCTCTGAAGCTAATAGAGATCGTCGTGAGATTCATAAAAACCAACGGGAGGATCGGAAAGAAATTCTCAATTTTATTGAATTAACTAATAAAATATCAAAATTAAAATAAAATATTTTCACAATCGCCTTTGCCTGATCGAAGAAAAAAGAAAGGGATGAGAAATGAATGAAATAGACCCAATGAGAATAATAACGGAACTGGAAAAAGGATTTGGAGAAGGTGATCTCACCTTAATAGTAACCTGTACTAAATGCGATGCAAATTTTTCTTTGAATAATCAAAGCGTTGCTATGTCGATTATGAATAATACGTCTTTTATTGAATATTTGCGTTGGGTTCAAAGTTGTGCATGTGTCGTATGCAAAGAGAAAGAGTGAAAAATGTATTCATTTGAGTGGGAGATAGGGCTTGACATTATTATATTAATTTTCATCCTTATATTTTTTTTAATTTATCGGTGTACATGAAAAAAGTGAAAAAATGCGATTTTTAGATATTTTCACCCCTTCCATACGAAATGAATGATTTTCACAATCGACTTTATATGATTGAAGAGAAAAGAAAGGGGTAAGAAGTGAATATTGATTTAACCGATGATCAATTGTATCTTTTGTTATCGACTTTGGCGATAGCACACGTGATTCAATATTTAAAGGGAAAGGACAATTCAAAGTTATCCGAACTTATTCAAATTATTTCCGAAGACCTATCCAAAAATGATAAAAAATATATTTTCGATAAAGTTTTTATGCAAATTAAAAAATGGTGAAAAAATGAACCATTCGGACTTCTGGATAAAATTTGCTAAAGAATATAAGGATAGTACCGCCGATTTGCTTAAGATCTGTGAACCTGGTTCAGATGAATGGGCATTTTGCACTAATTGTTTGCGAGCTTATGAAATTTGGTTTTTGAATAAAAAAAGTGAAGAAAGAAAAAAAGAGTAAAAAATGCGATTTTTAAAAATTATTTCCCAGAATCTCCTCAAAAAAGACAAGAAACATATTTTAGATAAAGTTTTTATAGGAGTCAAAAAATGACAAACAGAAAGCCATTTCAAAATTTACCAGCATCAGAAAATCCTCAATTTTTAGAAGACGGTAAAAAAATTTATCTAGAAATGAAAAAGAAATATCCTAATCAATCGAATGAAGACTTAGATAATATTTTAAACGGGATTTGCGCAGCTTTAACTTGCTTGATGTGGGATCATATAGATAAAGACAATCAATTATATTTTTTGCAATTAATACATAATGTTTTATCTAAGAATGTGAAAAAATGAAATTCTCTAAAAATATTAGGAATATTTTTTTTAATTTATCGTTGTACATGAAAAGAGTAAAAAATGCGATTTTTAAAGATTTTCACCGCCCTCATATTAGTGCATGGGCTATGTATAGGGCTCATAATATGTCTTAAACCAGAATTGCTTTCATGGTGGTATGTGGGGGCTGTGATAGGTTTAGGCATATGCTTAAAGCCATCAAAAACTTAACATAATATATATTATCAGACGATGAACCAGAAAACACGAAAACTTAAATACATTCGTTATAACATTCGATTTCATATAAATTATTGATTTTAAAAAAACAATGGAATATTTGTGTAAAATAAAAATTTACGTGAAAATGCTATGGTGCGTCCAAAAAAAGAAATCAACTGGGATGTAGTAGAGAAATTGATGGAATGCCAAAGTACTGCCAATGAAATTGCAGGAAAATTCCGCATTAATCACGATACATTTTATAGAAGATTCAAAGAAGAATATGGGGAAAGTTATCAAGATTATCAAGCCACTATTCAGGCGGCAGGACTAGCAGATTTGCGTGCGATGCTGCATGCAAAAGCTTTAAACAATAAAGCACCTGGAAATTCTAACCTATTAATATTTTTAGCCAAAACTCTTTTGGGAATGAAAGAAACTGAGATAGAAGTTCACAAAGCTCCCAATCAATCTGATATTGACAAAGATCATCTTATCATGAGATTACAAAATAAAATTTGTCAATTGGAAAATAAAGATGGTAACAAGTCCCAAACAGAATAAAAGTTTCGATGAAGCTACGCATCGATTTAACATTTGGGTAGGAGCTGTATCTTCAGGTAAAACTCATGCAAGTTTAGAAAGATTTATTGAAGACCTTAAAAATGGCCCTCGTAAAGAAGATGGGACGGGCGATGCAATGATAATAGGAGTTAATAGGACTTCTATTCAGCGCAATATCCTTAAACATTTGTATAAAAGATTAGGGTTTCCATGTCCAACCGAGAAAGCACAAATGTCGCGGCTATACGGGAGAGATGTTTGGTTTGTTGGCGCTCCCGATGTGTCTGCTGTTTCAACTATACAAGGGTCTACATTAGCCCTTGCTTATGTGGACGAAGCTACCAATTTACCAGAACCATTTTGGAAGATGCTCGAATCCCGTTTACGTGTCCCTGGTGCAAAATTGTTGGCTACATGTAATCCTGAAGGGCCTGCTCATTGGCTCAAGAAAGACTATATCGATAAACCTGGGTTAGACTTAATTCACTGGAATTTTTCCCTTGAAGATAATCCCATTCTTGATGAAGCCTATAAACAACAACTCAAAGCTTCTTATTCCGGAATGTGGTATAATCGTTATATTCTTGGAGAATGGGCATTAGCTCACGGAGCAATTTATGACAATTACGACAAAGACAACGAATATGAAAATCCGTTTCCAGCCCCAGCCTACTACATTGTTGGAATCGATTACGGAACAACAAATGCAACGGCTGCGGTATTATGCGCGATTACTCCAAATAAATGGCCGCAAATTCGAGTGGAAGCGGAATATTACTATGATTCAGCTAAAAAAGGTCGATCCAAGACAGATCAAGAGCTTGTCAGAGATATCAAAGATTTTATCAGCTACAAAAATATATCAGCAATTTACGTGGATCCTGCAGCCGCATCCCTTAAAATTGCTCTTAGACAAGCGGAATTGCCTGTCTTGGACGGAAACAATGATGTTTTACTTGGAATTAAGATTTGCTCTAAGTTTATCGGGGGTAAAAATATCGTCATTCAACGGGGATGCACCATATTAAGAGAATGCTTACAGTCTTACGCTTGGGATTCTAAAGCTGCAAGCCGAGGGGAAGATAAGCCTGTCAAAAAAGATGACCATATATGTGATGCCTTAAGATATGCAGTTTGTTCCGCCTTTCCTCGAGGAGAATTTAACCATCCTGATGAAAATATCTCCTACGATCAACTAAGAAAGAAAGTATTTGAAGATGATTCATGGGGCCCCTTAGGCCCAATGTGTGGAAATTATTTTTAATAGTGATAAAATATAATAAATGATATGTGAATAAAGTAATTAATTCATGGGTTATTATATGTCCTATCCTATTATTGTCGGAAAACTTAAACCAGACCCTTCTCAACGAAAAGCGCGAAGTTGTTACGCCTATTCTGATGTTAAATTTAATAATGAAGGATGGGCAGAGGCGATTAAATTTCTTCCAAAAGAATTTGATTTATGTGACCTCAAAACAGAGACAGGAAAAATATTTCGGGGATGGTATTCAGGTCAATCATGGGATGGAATCAATGTTAAACCAAAATGTAATATAAAATTTTGGAAACGACATGAAGAAAATGAATAGACCTTTAGGATTAGCTATGATATTAATAAATTTAATTTTATAGGTAAATCTACATGCCTTCTTATGAATCTGGTCAATATAGCTTGGGATATATCGACCCTTCCGATGTACAAGCTAAAGAATTAAAGCAAATGCAAGATTGGTTTTACCAATCTAATTATACTACTAATTCTACATATTGGCTTCAGGGGGCTATTGATAAAAGATTTAAAGTCGGAGATCAACAGCTTAACAATCAAGTGTACGGTCAAAACTCACAAAATATACAGAAGTTTTTTTTAAATCTAATCCGTCGCCATATTAACATGATTTGCGGTTTTCAAAGAAAAAATAGGAAATCTACTGTCACTCTGCCTATTAATGATAATGATGATCCATTAGCAGATGATTTTAATAAAACAATGAGATGGTGTGATGATCGGGATGGATTTCAAGAATATCTTTCTCAATGTTTTGAAGGTGCTTGCGATACAGGTGAAACCCTTTTACATTTATATCCTGATTATACCTTTGATCCTATCTCTGGAGATCTTTTTACTGATGCTGTGGCTTGGAATAATTATTTAATAGATCAATATACCAGAAAACAAGATTTAAGTGATTGCAATGGCATTTGGCGAAGACGGTGGACATCAAAACAAATGGCTAAAATGCTATTGCCTGGATATGCTAAAGAGATTGAAAAGATGAAACCTGGAGGCATGAAAGATGGAAGATTCCCTCTTCAAGCGGAATTGCAAAATGTGGCTATCAATAATTTATTTACTTATGATGAGTTTTATTATCGTACTTCTAGACAGGGTAAAATCATTATCGATCCTATGTCTGGGGAAGCTGTGGAATGGGAAGAAGATGAAACGGAAGAAAAAGGAATGATGGAAAGGGTGCTTGAGCAGCAACCTTGGCTGAAAGTAAAAGAAGTACAAATACCTACAGTAAAACTTGTTATAAGTCTAGCAGGAAAGTGTGTTTATCACGGGAAAAACCTATTAAACATTGACGAATATCCTTTTGTCCCTTGTCAAACATATGTGGATCAAGATATTCAATCATATGCATGGCGCAAACAAGGCATTATTAGAAATCTTCGTGATCCCCAATTTTTGTACAATATGCGCAAAGTTGTAGAGCTCCAGCTATTACAAAGTTCTTTAAATGCAGGATGGATTTACCCTGTGGATGTGGTTCCAGATCCTAAATGTTTTAGACAATCTAGCGGTGGAGACGGTTTTTTAATCCCATTAAAGTCAGGTCATTTACCTAACGAGATTCAACGCATTGAACCGGTTTCTATCCCGCAGTCTTTACTTGAATTATCAAATAGTTTAGCAGAAGATATAACAAAAATATCAGGTGTAAATGAAGAACTTTTGGGATCGGCGACAGACGACAAGTCCGGTATTTTGTCAATGTTGCGTCAAGGTGCTGGACTCACAACCCTCCAAACCATTTTTGATAAATTGGATTACTCGCAACGGCTTTATGGTAAGATTCGATTGCAAGCAATTAGAAAGAATTTTTCTAAAGGTAAGATTCGTAATATATTGGGTCATGAAGCAGATCCAAGATTTTTCACAAGCCACAGCCAAAAATATGCTATCGCTGTCGAAGAAGGAAATTACTCTACGACACAACGACAAATGGAATTACAACAATTATTACACTTTAAGCAGCTTGGATTGGCAGTTGCAGACAAATCAATACTCCGAGCCGCGTTTATTACAAACAAGCGACAAGTCATTGCTGATATGGAAGAACAAAATCAACAACAAATGCAACAGCAAGAAGCCCAAGCCCAACAACAGGCGCAAGTAGATCAAAGTAAGATTGCTGCTTCAATGGCTAAAGCACAATTGGATCAAGCCAAAATTGCTGAGACATATGCAAAAGTGGATGATCTAGAAGCGAATGCAGAACATAAAAAAGCACAGACAGAATTTGATCTTGTCAAATCTATGCTTGAACTAGAGACCATGGATTTGGAAATGATTAACAGATCTTATGAGATAGCTATGGCGATTAAAGGCCAAAATACCCCTACAAAACAACAACCTGCTATGGCAGGATAGGAGAAAATATATGGCACACAGTAAAGAAGCCCATGCACAAATGCCTGGAATGGCAAATTTTAATAAAGGTCATTGGGAAAAGAAATTGGACGATGTAAGCGTTGCCGACGGAAGATATTCTTCAGAGATGAATCAAGCAGAAGAATATAAGGAAGATGTCGATGGGCTTGCAAATTATGCAAAAAAGCATAAAATGAAATATTAATATTTACTTATCTTGATGGGTCTGTCTGCATAATACAATGGACTCCGTAACCAATCGGAGGGATACAGGTTAAAATCCTGTCAGACCCCCATTTTAACAAATATTAAGAATTTGCAGTTCCTTGAAGCTCAGCAGGAGAGCGTTTAATCAAGTTGGGGTAAATCTCATGGATTAAGAGGTTGTTGGCGCAAATCCAACCAAGGAACTCTTTTTCGGTTGATGTTTTCTATGACAATTTGTAAGCGACTTAACATATAGAGGTTTTATGTCTAAAAAAACACATCATAATCCTGATTATTCAAAAGATAAGACGGCTGATGTCATTAAGAAAGGTAGCGGTCGCGCTATTCCTAACGAGCCATGGGAAATTAATAAAGATCTCACTCCTGAAGGTTCTGATGATGGCTATGGAGCGTTTAATCCAAGAGTCGCTAGGAATAGACCTACAGTATATCCTAAGACAAATGAGTGTGACCATTGAGAGTAATATACCCCGATTATACCCCTTTTGAGCATTTTCATCGCATAGAGAAATCCGATCAGGATTATTATTCTAATGTGGTTCATAATGTAACTACGATAGCTATACCTAAAACAGAAGAAAAAGGAATGCATCCCGATGAGAAAAGTACGCGTAAAAGCTCTTCGAAAAAGTCTAAAAAAATTCATAGCCGAGCCGACAAAACAACAATGGCGAAGATATAAAAATAATTATATGATTGGATTGGTTTAATGAGACAAACAGCAGGCGAACTATCCAAAAAAGCCTTAGCGGATAAGACTAAATATGATGCATTAGAGGTTGGCCATGCAATGGCTGATGATATTGAAGAACAACTTTACCATTGTATTCAAAATCATAAATCAATTATCAACGAAAATGAATTTTGTGTTGTAATGGTGATAGCTAAAGATCCTCTCATTAAAAATGCAATCCGTCGTAAATTCTATTGTTGGCCTTATCTTCCTAAGCCGCGCCCTAATCAGGCGGTATTTCTTTATGACAAAAGATTGGATAAAATAACAAAACGTCTCTGGGTGTTACCCTCAGATATCGTGATGGCGGAACTTGCAGGTACAAATGTAATAGTGCACAAGCGATATGAAACAATGCAAGCGTGGTCAGTTGCTTTTTTTAAAGGAACCTTCTGGGAATATATACGCCACGAGCATAACATAAATATGCTTTCAGAACGTGAATATTTTTTACAGCATCGAGAAGAACTTATCCAAGCAGGATGTAAGTTGCCTGATGCGAGTTTCTCCGAGCCCTTTGATTTTAGTAAAATCCACATCAAGCAAATGGTAGACACGCAAACAGCCATTGTCTAACAATAAATTTTCTATAACTACCGGAAGTCCTAATATTTGAATTGGGGCGTCAGTAACCAAATAGTCCATTGTTTTGCGATATTCGATAAGTTTTTTAGAAATTTCTTCTTTGATTAACTTCATTTTTTGATCATATTCAATTTTATTGTTTACAACGTTAGGATCATCATTTAATTTGCTATTGATATCCATAAGGAGGCTCCATTATGACCGTTAATATATCTGAAAATAAAACAGAAACCGTTTTACCACAAGATAAAGTTGAAACCAATCTTGATTCTCAAAAAGTTGAATTAAAAAAAGAACAATCAAAACCAGAAAATAACTCTAAGTCGGAAATAGGCGACGATCCAAATTGGAAAGCTTTTCGAGAAGCTAGAAAAAAAGATAGGGCAGAACGAGAAGCAGCAGAAAAACGTGCGCAAGAAAAAGAAGCTGAAGCAGCAGCCTTACGTGCAGCGATGGAAGCGGCATTTAGCAAACAACCAATTCCAGTGCCAAATAATCAATATAGCGACCACTATTCACAGGAAGAAACTGAAGAAGAAAAAATAGATAAAAGAGTTAATGCAGCTATTGCGGCAAGAGAGGCTCAAGCTGCAAAAGAGAGATTGGAAAGGGAAAGAATAGAATATCCTCAACGTTTAAGTCAAACTTATCCAGATTTTAATTATATAATATCCCAAGACAATTTGGATTACCTTGATTATCATTTTCCAGAAGTTAGCAGACCTTTGCAAAGACTGCCAGACGGGTTTGATAAATGGTCAGATATTTACCATGCAATTAAAAAATTCATACCTAATAACAAAGAATCTAAGAAAGATGCTGTAAAGGCAGATGCTAATGCAATGAAACCTAAATCAATATCCAGTATGGGAATTACTCAACCAGGTGAAGGAAGGGCTATCCCAAATATGATAGATATTGAAGCTAAAAGAGCAGCTAGATATGCCGAAATGAAAAGAATCATTAACGGTATAGGTTGATGTTGTAATTAAATATTTAATTTTATAATGTCTGGGTTTAGCAACAAAAGTTAGGGTGGCGCCCTAACAAAGAGCCTACGCCTCTTTAACGTAAGATAAAAAGAAATTTTTAACTTACTTTAACGAGGTTTTTTTATGTCTTTTTCTACTGGGATTACCGGTATTCAAAATATGGCTCCAGAATTGCCCGTGCAGGCTTCTGAAGACCTTTTATCAACACCAATGTTCAATTTGATCCACTCTTTTGGAGTCGATCTTCACCACGCTGAAAGCTACATCGGGAAAACCACCCGTATGTCTCGTTTTGAGCGTTTATCTACTGATGGAGGTCAATTAGACGGATCGGGTATTGATCCAGCTTCTGAAGTTCCAGTGCGTACCGATATCGACGCCACAATGGAAATTTATGCCAAGTCCATCGTTACAAACGAGCAAGTCGTATTGTGGGAGAATTCTAAGACTCTAACCAAGTTCACCGCATTGCTGGGACAGTGGTTAAGGGAAAAAGAAGATCTCCTTATGAGAGACTTGTTTAGTTCAAGCGTGAGTTATATCAACGCAACAGGCGGTTTGAATGGGGATCAACCTAGTAATATCTCTTTGAATGATGTGAATAACATCGAAAACATTTTACTTGGTAACGATGCCAGAAGCATGCTGACAAGCTTGGAAGCTACCCTGAAATTTGCAACAGGTGGTGTTCGAGATGCCTTTATAGCGCTTGCCAATACCAACTTATCTTCGGATCTTCAGAAAGTCCAAGGCGTTTTGCTTAAATCAGCATATCCAACGCAAGAAGGCATTCGTCCAGAAGAGTATTGCTCAATATCTAGATTCCGGTTTTTTGTTTCCTCAAAAGCTGCAAAAACCCCTGGAATATCTCTTAAAGGCAACACAGTTTACACAATCCCTATGTATGGCTTAGAAGCAGCTGCCAAAATAGAACAAAATAACTATACGGCCGTAATTGGTTACCGTCCCCCTTGGGTAGTCTCTGCGGTTGCACAAAATAGCCAACTTTACGCCAAGTTTGCTATCGCAAGAGCTATTACAAATCAAAACTGGATTAGTGGTTTGAACGTTACTACTTTCCAACCATCTTAAGGAGATTAAATTTATGCCTTTTACTATTGTATCTCAAGGTACTTTTACACAGCCTTCAACAGCTGTCAACCAAATCATTCCCCTTCCAAGTGGGGCAGATTATTTTGTATCCACAAACTTAACTAAAATGGCTTCAGCATCTACTTCAGGATGTGTAAGAGGCGAATGGTTTGGAGGAGGACTTACAGCTGATAACGATGGGCTGAAATGGTCAAAATCTGCGGGAGATGCTATTAGCATTGAATCTTTTGCCAATGGATCGGCCAACGGATTTACTTATGTAACAAGTTTTCCCTCTCCCCAAGCGGCTTTAACAGGGACTACAATTACAAATGCCAATCCAGCCGTTGCCAGTGTAACAAATACCTATTCCGAAGGTGATACGGTTATTATTTATAATTCTGTGGGGATGGAACAAATTTCAGGGATGACATTTACCATTTCCTCAGTATCTGGATCAGCATTCACATTACTTGGACTTGATGCTTCTGGTTTTTCAGCCGGAGCCACATCTTTCTTTGTAAGGCGTGTTAATCAATTTACGCCGGTTGAACCAAGTTTCTTGTATGTAACAGCAATTACACAAGCTGTACAAGCCCAAGTAACCGTATCTCAAGCAAACAGCGTTTATTTAGGCCAAAAGTTAGAATTTACTATTCCAGGTTCTTTTGGAATGGTTCAATTAAATAACTATTATCAAAATCAAAATTTACCTGTAGTTGTTACAGCGATTGTCGATGCTTATAATTTTAAAATTAATGTGAATACAACCAACTTCACAGCATTTGCTTTCCCAGCAAGTTCAGGGTCACCAACGACTCAATTATTTGCAACAGTAGCTCCAGCAGGTCAATCAACTCAATTCAATCCTATTACAGGGATACAAACTGGATATAATTTTACTCAGATTCCATTCAGAACGGGTATTTTTATTCCATATATGTACCTCCCAACAGGAGTGAATTCTCCTGGTGGAGAAGCCAACGAGGTAATTGTATGGCAAGCTTATAAAATGGAAACGGGGACGATAAATGCCCCAGTGCCCAGTTAATAAAAAAGAGGGGGGATATTCCCCCCCTCCTTTAAAAAAGGAAAAAAATGGAAAAAAAATGGATACAAGAAGCGTTATCGAAAAAAGGAAGTAAAGGAAAACTTCACAAAAAGCTACGGGTACCAGAAGGAAAAAAAATTCCCGAAAGTAAAATAAAAGCTGCCGCTAAGAAAGGGGGAAAATTAGGTAAAGAAGCTCATTTGGCTGAAACTTTAAAGAAAATGCATAAAAAATAATGGCCAATCAATATTTGCCTCCAGTTATTCAGATTCCGAGCTCTTTGCTGATTACAGCCATAACACAGTCATCCCCAATGATTATAACGGTGGCAATAGGAAATTCCACAACAGAATCTAATACATATATCGTGGGAATGGCAGTACGTTTATTTGTTCCTGTCACGTATGGAATGATTCAGGCAAATAATTTAGTGGGAACAATCATAGGAATAAACGGTTCTGATTTCACTTTAAATATTAATTCAAAGGGATTTGATCCTTTTGTAATTCCCTCAGGAAATCTAGAACAACCCGCAACAATTTCTCCGGCTGGTAGTAGAAATTTACAATATAATAATCAAACGGGACAAGTTCCGTTTCAATCATTAAATAACAAAGGAAATTAATTATGACTCAACAACTAATGATGTCTACATCAAACGGTGAATTACATGGTTTGATTAATACCCTTACAAACAGTGTAAATTTTGATGAATTTAAGAATTTCAAGCCTGAACACAAAAAGGAAATGGAACGCCGAAAAAAAGAAGATTCGAAAATGGTTAAAGCCGAATATTTAAATTCAAGAGGGAGACATGAACGACTTACAAAAGCTTATTGTCGTTATGCTGGTGATCCCCTTCAAATATGGCATTTCATTCCTGGAAAAGTATACGAAGTACCTCTTGGTTTAGTAAATGAAGTCAATGACAAAAATAAACACATTCCCAAAAGAAGTGGATTATTAAGCGTTGATGGAAATTCTATTAATAAAGATGAATCCCCACTTGCTAAAGATGAAGAAGGTGAGTGGCTTCATAAATTCGTTGCTAACGATTTTAATTAATAGAAAAGTGAAATAAAGGAATATTATGACAGCCGTAGCCCAAGCAGATTCGACATATACATTCATAGAGAAGAAAGTTAGAAGGCTTACCGCTTCGGCAAGTCAAGCTTCTTTATCGAGTACAGATGTCCAGCAGGCTGTAAATACTTTCTATAATAATGATTTTCCCTATGCAATCAAAATAGATCAACAACGGTCAGTATATAAGTTTTTAACTATTCCCAACGTTGATAGGTACCCTGTCGATGTGAATAATTTACAGGGGTTTCGTGCCCCTGTTTATTTCGAAGGAATCCAAGGTAATTTCTTTAAGAATCGGGATCAACTATTCAATCTATATCCTCGATATCCTACCCAATTTCAACAAGGATCAGGTATAGGGGGAAGTATAACAGCGATTTTACAGCCTTCTAATCCTACCCAAATTACTTCGCCCAATCATAATCTAAAAACAGGTTCTATCATCACCATCTCTAATGTGGGGGGAATGGTTGAATTGAATGGAAACACATATACCGTAACAGTTGTTAATCCTAATGTTTTTACTTTAAATGGTGTCGACAATACTACCTTTACGCCATATACAAGTGGGGGAACTTGGGTATCTAATAATACCTTTTCATTCACTTTATTTGGAAATAATCAAAATCCTTTTCCACAGCCTAATTTTGGTATCCTAAGTACTCAAGTTGTTATAGGGGGAATTGATATAAATGGCAATCCTATCCGAATTATTGATGATGGTGGCGCAATTGTTGATTCCTTTGGAATTGGCAATAACACAACCACAGGACAACTCTTATTTCTTAATCAGAATAATGTGGGCAATAATGTTTATCTTGATGGAACTAATACTCAAAAACCCGCAGTGCCACCATTATCACCTTTACCTATTCCGTCACCTCCTTTCCCTTTAACCCCTCAATATTGCGGGACGGTAAACTATGTTACTACTCAAATAAATCTCTTGATACCGGTTCCATTGCAAGCGGGAAGCGTTTTAAATATTTGGGCAGCTACCTATCAAGTGGGACGTCCTTATAATTTATTATTCTGGAATAACGAACTTACAATTCGACCCGTCCCTGATAATGTTTATTTAGTAGAAGTAGAAACTTTTCAAACTCCTTCCCAATTTATGGCCACAACAGATAATCCGATTCTGAATCAATGGAGTCAATATATTGCTTATGGGGCTGCAATGGAAATTCTTAGAGACCGTCAAGATATGGAAGGGGTGCAAAATCTTATGGAAGGTTTTAAACGTCAGGAAGGGCTTGTTTTAGAACGTCAAGCCGTAGAAGAGATAAACCAACCAAACATTACCCTTTTCAATAGTACTAATATAGGATTTGGAGTAGGCATCGGCAATGGATATGGCACAGGTGGATTCTAATGGCCGGCTATAGTCCCCTAAAAATTACTGGTAACAGTACAGGACTTGTGCAAGAGAGGGAAAACTTTCTTTTGCCCGATGATGCTTACCCCGTCTTGCAAAATGCTTATGTCTGGCGTGAAAGGATATTAAGAAAACAGGGATGTGAACTTTTAGGACGTCTTCAGAGAAATATAACTAATGCCAATTTAAATGTAACTGATGGAGCCGGTAATAAAACAGTAAATATAAAATCGCAGCAAGTTTTAGAATCTACATCAACAATTGTGCCTGGTTCAGTAGTTGTGACTGTAGGCGCTCAGATATTTGTAGAAACCGTCCCACCTAATGGTATTTTAACTGGAGATATGGGGGGATCTGGAACAATTAATTATGCAACAACTGTTTTAACATTAATCGGAGCAGCTGCGGCCACTACTGTTTTTGCCGATTTTTCATATTATCCTGGTCTTCCCGTCATGGGTATTAGAGTCCAAGAACTGCAAAATAGTGCTAACGACCAAACGGTTTTTTTCGATCAAAAATATGCTTACGTTTTTAATTCTACAACACAACAATTTCAAGAATTTATCCCTGGTACAACATGGAATGCTCATTTAGGAACCGTATCAGCAATAGATTTTTTTTGGTCTACTAATTACTGGGTCAGTTCGACGCCTATTTTTACCACTTCTAATATTAAACTTTTTTGGGTAACAAATAATACTGGACAGTTTGGGGTTAATGCTGATCCGCCAAGAATTACAGACGGAACAACATGGGTTGATTTTGATTCCTCAACATGGAATCAAATAGATGCAACTACATTTCTTTTTAATTATTTAGCTAATCTTCCATATCGGGGAAGGATGGTTACATTCAACACGTGGGAAGGCGCTACAAAAGCAAGTGCTCAAAACTTTCCTAATCGCATTAGATGGTCGACAATTGGTAACCCATTTATTGCTTATACGGCTGGCCCTCCCGCAGCAGGTTCTTGGAGGGATGATATTAGAGGACAAGGAGGGTTTCTTGATATACCGACTAGTGAAGATATTGTTTCTGTGGGTTTTGTTAGAGACAACCTAGTTATTTATTGTGAACGCTCAACATGGCAATTGCGGTATACAGGCCGTGCGATTTCTCCTTTTCAAATAGAAAAAGTTAATAGTGAATTAGGGGCAGAAAGTACTTTTTCAGCAGTTCAGTTTGATACTTCTCTTGTGGGTATTGGAGATAAAGGAATAGTGGAATGTGACAGCTATAAGTCTGAAAGGATAGACATTAAAATACCCGATTTTGTTTTTAAATTCAATTCTCTTAATAATGGAGTAGCGCGTGTTCAAGGAATAAGAGACTTTCCTAATCGGCTTGCATATTGGACAATTCCTTATGTTTCTGCTTATGCTGGTAATATAGATAGTTCCAATTGGATTTTTCCAAACATTAGATTAGTTTATAATTATGAAAATGATTCATGGGCTTTATTTAATGATTCATTAACTACACTTGGTAATTATCAAACACAAAATTTTAGAACTTGGTTAAATACTCCTAAACCTTGGATTGAATGTTTTTTCACGTGGACAGACCAACCTCAAGAATTTCCTTCTATAGTGGGAGGAAATCAACAAGGATTTATTGAAACTCTGGATGTGTTAAACACTAATGATGTAAGCCTTTATATTTCTTCCCTTACTCAAGGAACTACAGTCACAGTTACATCTCCAAATCATAACATGCAAAGTGATTTTGTAATTGGAATAAGTGGAATACCGGCCCTTACTCCATTTTCAAGTTTGAATGGAGGTATTTTTCAGATTGTAGTTACAGGGCCTAATACCTTTGATATATTTTCTTTTGATTCAACCAGCAATCAATTCGATGTAAATGTAACCGCAACGCCTTTGGGAACTTATATAGGCGGAGGTTTAATAAATATAAGGGAAAACTTTTCTGTACAAAGCAAGAAATTTAATTTTATGGATGAAGGCCAAAACATTCAATTAGGATATTTAGATATTTTAATGGAAGCGACCGGAAATGATACGCCAGGCGAGATTTCTCTAAATGTTTATTTAGATTATGACGACATAAACCCTTCAAATATTCTTCCTAAAAATGAAATAGATGGAATTAGTCCAGCAAAAGCAGACACATTTTTCAATTCTATTATCCCAACGACATATAATTCTTTTTCTGTAGCAGCAGAAGGAAGTAAGTTTTGGCAAAGAGTTTATTGTGCCACTAGAGCTAATTTCTTAACGTTACAATATACATTTTCAAACGCTCAAATGGCCTCAATTCAACAACAGTTACCGGTTCAAATAGATGCTCAAATATTATGGATTAGAAAGGCCGGAAGGATGACAAGTATTTAATTTAAAATATAAGGATTAAGATTATGACAATATATCAGCCGGGAATACCTACAGGAACCGTTCCTTTTAATCTGGATTATCAAAACATCCAAAACAATTTTCAACAGTTAGATACTTCATTCGGTCAAGACCATATTCCTTTTTCTCAAGCATTGAATAATGGTTATCATAAAGCGGTCAGATTGGTTCCCCAAGCGGCTCCTGCGCAAGTAGTAGGAATAGGACAATTATTCGATACTTCTGTTAATGATGGATACAATACAGATACAGAATTGTTTTTTAAAACAGGTGGAGATCTTTTAATACAATTAACAAGAAATTTTGTGCCCGCCCCCAATCAAAATGGATACACCTTTATCCCTGGGGGATTAATTCTTCAATGGGGAATTGTTAATAATCCTTCATCTAGCGGCACAGTTACATTCGCAACTAGCAATATTGCTTTTGCCTCTAATTTATTTGGTGTTTGGTTCAATTTTTCAAGAAATGCGAGTAGTACTGATAGTTTTTGGATAGATTCAACAAAAACGTTTGACAAAACGAAATTTTCTTGGAAAGCAAGTACCAGTTCAGCAAATTTTTTATATTGGATAGCCATAGGAAAATAAATAATATGACACTTGGAATTGACAGCCAAAATCTAGAAAGTTATGTGCCTCCTTATGATGCTGTCCCTAAAAATTGGGAAGAAGCGCGTCCTTTTATTGTTGAACAATTAAAAAAGTTGGCTGAAGCCACAAATGTAAGAGAAATAGGTTTTTATTTAGATCAAGAGTTATTATCGGGAAAATCTTTTTATCCAGGAGTTAATCTTGTAACAGAAGGAGGGTCTTCGCAAGGGTTTAGATCAATATTACGAATTGTTGTACCTATACTAACAGGTTTATCCCCGGGAGCAAATACGATTCCTCATCTGATTGCAAATAACAATAATTTTACTTTAATAGATTTATGGTGTGCAGCAACACAGCCGTCAACCCTAACTTCAACAATTTTCTCTAATTCTGATACAATAAGAATAGTTGGAAACAATATTTTAATTACTTCGGATGGAACATACACGCGAGCAAATGTGTTCATCGAATACATACAGGAGCTTTAATATGGCAGGATGGAATTTAGGTTGGCTTGGATTAGCCCCCAAAAAATGGAATAAGGCAGCTAGCAATTTTCTTACTGGAACCCCAGAGAAAAGGGAAAATGTTTCTACGCTTAGACCAGAACAGGAACCTCTATATGAGCAGGCGGTAAAAGCAGGAATACAACCTGGAGCGGGGGGGGCATTTGGAACAGCAGCAGACTATTACCGTAATCTTTTGAGTGATAATCCTGAAGATATGCAGGCTTTTGCTGCCCCTGAACTTAGAAGATTTAATCAAGATATCGTTCCTGGTATCTCAGAACAATTTGCGGGAATGGGATCGGGGGGATTATCTAGTTCAGGTTTTAGGAATGCTCAACTTCAAGGCGCAACTGATTTAGCTGAAAGACTAGGAGCAATCAGGGCTAATCTGCGTCAATCTGGGGCTCAAGGATTATCTAATATCGGCCAAATAGGGTTGCAACCCTATAGTCAAAATATGGTAACCCAACCCGGCTCTCAAGGTTTTCTTTCACAAGTAGCCCCTGCAGTTGGTACGGCTCTAGGATCTTTTGCAGGGCCAGCAGGTGCAGCTCTTGGGAATGTGGCTGGAAATTGGCTGGGCAATGCTTTTGGTGGTAATAAAGTAGGACAAAATACTATTCCGGATTGGAAAAATACTCCAGCAAGCCCGAAGTCTCAAAGTGGTTTTCAATTGCCTAATTTTAATAGTGGGATGAGGTAATAATCATGGCACAATATATAAAAAACGCAAATATTTTCGGAAGGATTGGATCAGGCATAGGCCAAGGACTTGGCGAGCAAATACCTAAGGAAATTGAGAGAAGCCGGCTTCAAAGAGGGTTAGAAGACTTGTCAAAAAATGCCGCAAATTTAACTCCATTTCAACGATTCGCAAAATTATCGGGAATCCCTGGAATTACTCCTCAAGCTATTCAAAGCGGTTCTCAATTACTTCAACAAGAAGGTCAGAATCAAGCTTTAATTAATCGTTCAAATGCTCCGAGACTGCCTGATACTCCTCAGTCAAATCCATATGCAGAACTTCAAAGAAAACCTTCAGCAGCTTCTACTGAACCACAAACACCTTCTGTGACAACTAAGACACCAATTGAAGCAACAATTCAACCTTATATTCCTAAATCTTACGATCAAATTTTAGATAGGGCAGGAGAATTGGCTCAACAAAATCCTCAGCTTTATCAAGGTGATCCTCATAAAGCGATTGCAGCTGCGCAGGCCGAAGATCAATCATTACAGGCACAAAATACGGCTCTCAAAGCTCAACGTCAAGGCGAGCAAGATGTTCAAACGAGAATAGAAAATGAATTTCAAAACCGTGTTCAATCACTTAATGCCCAGGTACCCGGGGACGTTTTTAATAAAATTAGAGACAAAGCAATCCAAGATGTTGCAAATGGAAAATTAACCGAAAAACAGGCGGCAGATAAATATGGAAAAGAAATTGACTCTGTTTCAAGAGATTATAAAGCCCTCGATACTTTAGGGAATTGGAAAATATTGGCTAATAAACCTAATGAAAATTTAAGAGAAATTAATTCTATACAAAAAAAATTTCAAGAAAGAAACGATCTAGAAAATTTTGCCGATACTCTCATAGCTAAAAATGGTTTATCTCCCGCTAAAGCCTATTATTTAGCTTATTCTCCATCTAATTCAAAGAAATTAAATAGTGAAATTTCAAATCTTCCTAAAATCCATGAAACTCGAACGGAAGACCCTTCTTATGAAACACTACAAATTGCGCCCAAAATAGCCAAAGAAATGGGAAAAGAAGCTAGTCCCTTAGCTATAGCAGAAGAATTAGCCGCAAAAGGGTATGATCCTTCTGAATTTATAAAATATGTAGATAAAAATAGAAAGGAATTGGATTTAAGCGAAAGACAAGCAAGGGAATTGGATAAACCTAGAAATTTAATTCCTACGATGAACGATTTTTGGTTATTTTCGATGTCAGGATTATTTAAACTATTGGGGTTAGAATGAATTTACAACCATATCAAGAAGCGTCTCAAGAACTAAAAAAACAATCAACAAAACCAGGTAGTCTTTTAAAACAAGGCGCTGCAATCGCTGGGGGAATAACAAGCGGCGCTAGTATTTTAGGGCGTATTGCTCCTCTTTTGAGTTCATACATCCCTCAAGATTTAGCCATAAAAGGATTGAATAAAGTAGATTCTCGCTTGGGAAAATTTATTGAAGGAGCTATGGAATCGGGGAAAACATTTGATGAAGTTAAAAATTTCATGGGAGAAAAAGTTAATGAAGGCCAACAATCTGCAAAAGAAGATCGTAATATAATTCAACAGTATGCTCCCCATTTATATCAATACATTTCAGATTTAATCAAAAATGGTGCTTCCCCTATTCAAGCAGCGGCAAAAGCAAGAAAGTTTTTAGACAAAAAAGATCAGAAAATTATCGATAAAATGGAAAAAGATCATAAAACTGATTGGTCAAGCATTGTGGAGTCTGTTTTTGGAAAAGGAAATATGGCCCAACAAAACATGGAATCACAACAACCACAACAAGGCCAAGCTAATCCTCAAGCTAAAGATCAGCTTTTGAAAGCTATGCACGCCTTATCACAGCAATTAATATCATGAATGAATTAAGAAGAGCTTTAGCCGCGGTAATCGATTTAGCAAGCCAGATGATAGATGAGCTTGATGAAGAGACTATGTTGGCTTTAGCTGATCTTCTAAATGCTGTTTCTGAAAGATTGGGTGAATTGGAAGATAGTCCAGCAGATGGACTTCCTCCCAATGTTCCCCAAGAATCTCTTACGCAAGCGATGCCTTCGAGCAATGTTGAAGGGTTTGCTTATGATGACAAAACAGGAAAATTATTAGTCCGATTTTTAGGTAAATATCCAAATAGAAATGGCCCGATATATGGATACGAAGGCGTTCCAAAACAGATATTTGATCTATTCCAAAAGGGAGCCGTTCCAGCTAGAACAAATGGCAAAAACAAATGGGGAGCATGGTGGAAAGGAAAAGTTCCATCGATTGGAGCTAGTTTGTATACCCTTCTGAAAACACAAAATTACCCTTACCAGCGTTTGAGCTAATATCGTTTTTTAATTTTTCATACTTGTATTCCCATTCCCTAGCATGTTTTGACATTTTAATATTTTGTTCAATATTAAATTTGTGTTGAATATGATATGTAAGTATTAAAATACCTAAAACTATATGTAAAACTATATGGTGATTTTTATGCATCTTTAATCCTTTCTTGATTTTTTTTATGCAAGCATATAAGATTATCGATTTTATAGCAACTTAAAAAAATTAAGAGGAGATTTAAATGAACGATATTCATATTTTAATGTTTATGGTTGGTGGAGGATTTGTTTTATTGGGGATCGTGTGGGTTCACATGAATTCTAAATTTGAAACAATGCAATCCACTATAGATGCTAATTTCAAGTCTGTTCGTTCAGAAATAAAAAGTTTGGATGAAAAAGTTACCGATATCGACCGTCGTTTATGTCGCATTGAGGGGAGTTTAGCCACTCAAGGCCATTGCTTATTTAATCAAAATATAAAAGAGAAAAAGGCGGAATAAAAATGGAAAATAAACAAGAATCAAAAATGCAATGGCAACCACTTATTGAAATGATTATCGTCTTGATGACAATATTAGCGTCGACGATTCCTCTTTATTTTCATACTGATTCGAAATTAGAAGGGGCCTTATAGGGTATTCGCCAAGATATACGAGATTTTCACGGACAATTGTGTTCTATTAAAGAAAATAATAATACAAAATAACCTCTAAAATATATTTGAATCTCCTTGTGTAAATAGATTTTTTTGTGTAAATAAATCTTTTAACAAGGAGATCGTTTATGACAGCCTCTTTAGGGAACACATCCCAGGGAACGCCTTTTGCAACAGGTGTAGACGCTTTTGTTTATCCTCAATATATCGGGTATGCTCAACGGGCACCCACAACACAAGATATTTACAATCCTGGGACACGATGGCAAGATAATAGTGTAAATCCTCCCATCATTTATGAAACTTCAGGAGCTGGAAATTGGGACACAGGTGGAGTAGAACCAGCCACCACAACGGTATATGGAACTGTTATTCTTACGGATAATAGCGAGCCTGTAGCTACTAAACTTTATGCGGACAACTTAGCTATTGCAGGGGCTCCAGATGCTTCTACTGTCACAAAAGGTATCTCGTTTCTAGCAACTAATGCCGATGTTGTTTCACCTTATACAACTCCCTTGGGTGCTAATACTGTTTTAACTCCTGCTAATATCACAACTATTTTTGCTTCTCCTCCTCCAAGCGGTGGAACAACGCCTGCTGCTGGTGTCTTTACTACATTAGAAGCTACCGGGCTTTTTACTGGCGATGCTAGTGCTACAATTAATACAGCCGGAACAGACCTTAATTTAGCCACTGATGCAGATACGGCCGCGGTTAATATCGGTACAGGGGCAGCGGCTAGAACAATCACCTTAGGTAATGTAAGCGGCGCAACTGCTGTTGCGGTTAACACCGGCACAGGAAGTTTCACTGTTACTTCAACAGGAAGTGGGGATATCGTTTTAAATTCTGCCGATACAGTTCTTATCGATTCAGCCGGCGTATTGGAATTGAATTCGTCCGCTGGAGTAATAAGTGTGGGTAATGATGCAGTCAGTCAAAACATCAATATTGGTACAGCGGGAACAAGGGCTATCGCCATAGGGAACAGTACAGCAACTACAAGTGTTTCTATCAATGGGGGTACTGGTTCATCTGTTAACATCGGAACAAACGCTATAGCACATACGATTTCGATTGGTAATGTTACAGGTGCAACAGCCGTAGCAATTGACTCAGGAACAGGAGCTATCAATATTGGTACTTCGATCGCTAAAACAATCACCATCGGTAATACAACAGGCGCAACGGCTATTGTGGAGCATGTCGGAACCGGAAACTATGTTTTAGATGGGGTAGCAGGTTCAACGTATACAATTGGCGCTTCTACCACCACAGGAACGATAACGATTGGGGGTACTGCTCAGACTGGAGATTTAGTTCTGGGTTCATCAAGTGGCACTAATGCTGTGAAAATTATGAATGGTTCCGGAGCAGGAACGTTAAGCCTTGGAGTCGTTCAAACAGCAGGCGCAATTAACATGGGTACAGCGATGACTACCGGGACAATTACGGTAGGAGGTACAGGTGCACAAACAGGGACTATTGCTATAGCTCCTGGTACAGGCGCACAAACTGTAAACGTCGCTACTGGTGGAACAGGAATTAAAACTGTCAATATCGGTACAGGAGCTATTGGAAACGTAATTACAATCGGAACTGTTACAGGGGCTGCATCTCTTGCTCTTAAAGTCGGTACCGGTAACTTTACCCTCGATGGGGCCGCTGCTTCTACATATACCGTCGGTGCAAGTACCACTACAGGAACCATCACAATCGGTGGAACGGCTCAAACAGGCACAATCACTCTAGGAAGTTCTTCAGGAACCAATATTGTGGCTATCGGTGTTGGTGCAGGAGCAACTACAGTAAATATTGCTACAGGAGACACCAATGCTAAGGCTGTCAATATCGGTACAGGCGCGATTGCAAATGTTATCGCTATTGGTTCTGTAACTGGTGCTTCAGGTATTTCCCAATTAGTTGGAACAGGGAACTTTTCATTAGATGGTGCTGCTACCTCTACTTATACTTTTGCCCCTTCTACCACATCAGGGACGATAAATTTTGGAGGTACTGGCGCAAACACGGGCACCGCAACTATCATGGGAGGTACAGGTGCACAGACTATAAATATTGCTAACTCAACTGGGGGCAAGACTGTTGCCATTGCGACAGGTGCAGGCGCAAATAGCGTTACAATTGGCTCTACAAATACAACCTCAACAACTACAATTCAATCTGGTAGCGGAGATATTATTGCTTCCGGTGGTAATGTAAGAATAAATACAGCCGCTAAACAATTGCAAGTTCATGGTGGAGCAGATACAGACTTCATTGGAACAAGTGTTCTTGTTTTAGGTACTGTGACGATTGCCAACACGAACATTGCAGCTGGGGACAGAATTTTCCTTTCTAGGATTTCTGCCGCAGGCTCTGTAACATTAGGAGAACTAACATATAGCATTAATGCAGGTGTTAGCTTTACTGTGACATCCTTAATTCTTGGGACGCCTGCATCAACACAAACAGCCGACGTAAGTACTTTTTCTTACTTTATCGTAAGACAACTATAAAATACTCAATATGGAGAAAACATGCTCAAAAATATTTCCCGACTGGAAACTAAAATTAACGAAAAAACATATCAATTTTTATGCGATATGGATTCGGCGTTACCTGAAGTCAAGGAAGCGTTGTTCCAGTTTATTAAATATGTAGGTCAAATTGAAGATCAACTAAGGGCAAAACAAGAAAAAGCAACCTTAGAAGCTCAAGACGATCAAAAAACAACGGAGTAGTATGTCAGATTTTATCCTTTATCAACAGATGCTCCCAGCTCCTGAATTAATTACGGCTATGACAGGGTCTAGCGTGTTAATAGGAACACTTTTGCATACTCCTGTTAAACTTATATTGGATAATCAAAGCACTGATGATGTGGTTTTATCAATTTCTTTAGATGGCGGAGAATCAAAAACACAATGGAAAACATTTTCAGCGGGTGAGGCTTTAGTTTTAGACGATGATCTTTATACCTTTCCCCGAGGCACAAGTTTTTATGGAAATGGAGCAGCTAGCGGAAATTTCTCTATTGCTTATACCTTTATAAATAATTTCTAGGGGGAAAATGAGTCAAATAATCAAAAATTTATCCTCCGGCCCAGTGCCTCCAACTGTAGCCACATCTTACCCCACAGATATTAATTCACCAGCTATTCCTTCGGGAAATATTTTAAATGTATTTGGTGGTCAAGTATCTACTGACAACTCAAACGGTATTCAAACAGATGGATCTTCCGGAAGTAATACCCTTACTGTCCAATTAACTAATAGAATAACGGCTTCAGCTACTACCACAGACGGCGTAACCCCAGTTCAACTTTATTCCTTTCCATTAGGAGCTATTCCTGGAACCTATTTGTTTACACAAAAAATTGTGGGATATAATGTCACCCTCTCGGAAGGAGCTGTATATAGTGGTTTCAGGGGGGTAAGAACTACAGGAGCAGCCGCCATATTGATTAATGCCAATCAAGTTATTGTTGGGGAAGAAGGAAGCTTCACAGTCGCTGAGGTAGTTAATTCTGTAGCCACTAACAATGCAATCTTAACAGTAACCGGCCTAGCTGGTTCTACGATCCATTGGTATGTGTTAACCGATTATATTTTTATAGCATAGGTCAAATAATGGGTGGTTTTGCTAATTCAATCAGTAATAACATAGACGTCGTCTTTGCAAAAAATGGTGACTTTAGTGGAGCTGCTAATCCCAACGATACAAATGGATTACAAACCAATGGCCAAATGTGGATTGGTTCCACCGCATTAAATGCCGGATCTACCCATATCAACGTTGGTAGGATAACATCCCCTCTAGGGACTCTTACAATTGGTTATTCATCACCTAATATCACAATTGATGCAACTGGCGGGTCTATTGTTAATTCAATTACAGCCGGAACCAACATCAATCTTACTGGAACAGCAGCCAATCCAATTATCAATCTAAACGATCCTGTTAAACAAACTAACGGCTCAGCCGCAGCTCCCCCATATAGTTTTGTCAATCAAACTTCGACCGGTATGTATTTAACAGCTGGGCTAGTACTGGGATTAGCTTCATCTTTTGGTGAAGGTGTAGAAATAGGATTTACTACTCAAACAAAGAATCTTTTAGAAATAGGCGCGGGAGTGGCCTTCACATACACTTCTACAAGCACTTCTCCTTATGTAGTCTTGTCCAGTGATTTATTTGTCTCTATAGACAGTTCCGGGGGAGCAAAAACAGTTCAGCTTCCAAATGCCCCTCGTAACGGACAAGTATATATAATCAAAGATAAGACCGGAAGTGCAGCAGCTAATAATATTACAGTCACAACAGTTGGAGGAGCCGTTACTATTGACGGGTCTACAACTTTTGTGATGAGTACAAATTATGAATCAATAAGTGTTCTTTTTAATGGTACAAGTTACGAAATATGGTAGGTGAAAATGGCCCACAGATCTTTTGCAACAGCTAAATGGATCGTTGACCCTATTGTGGGAGCAGGCACTCACACGACCATCCAAGCGGCTATTAATAGCGCAGTCAGTGGAGAAACTATTTTTATCCGGCCCGGAACCTTCACAGAAGACCTGACACTAAAAGCCGGTGTCAATCTATCTTCTTTTGTATCTGAAGATTTTTTTACAGCTCATGTAATTATTTTAGGAAATGCAACAGCAAGTTTTACTGGATCATGTACTATTGCGGGAATCCAGCTTCAAACAAACGGAGGAGCACTTTTAACCATATCAGGGTCAAATGCCACCGTGGTTGTATTGAATAATTGTAATTTAATTGCTGCTAATAGTGCAATAACTTACAGCTCTTCTAATGCTTCATCCGCTCTATCAATGGCTTATTGTATGGGGAATATTACAACTACGGGAGTAGCATTTTTCACTAAATCCGGCCCCGGTGGTTTTACTATTCTTTATTGCCGATTTAATAATTCTGGTTTATCAACTACAGCTTCAACAGCATCTGACGGTACGTGTAATTTTCAATATAGTGAGTTTGATTTCCCTATCACCACCTCAGGGACAAGTTTTTTAGGAGGAAGAAATAACAGTTTTAATTGTTCATCGATAAATACTACTGCTTTAACCGTTGGAGGATCTGGAGCTAATAATAGTGTTCATAGTAATTATGCATCTGGTACCGCTTCAGCTATTTCCATTGGATCTACTTTATCATTACATGAATGTATAGTAAATAGTACTAATACAAATGCAATCGCTGGAAATGGTACGCTTACATATGCTGCGATTGCATTTCAAGGGTCATCTTCAAAAATTAGCACTAGCACACAAATCGGTGGAGTACTCCAAGGTGGTGTTGCACAAGCTCCATCAGCGGGATTTATTGGCGAAAGATTAGAAACAACCGTAGCAACTGGATCACCCGTTAATCTTTCTAGTAATACACCCGCAACAGTTGCCACACTTTCTTTAACTGCCGGTATTTGGGATGTGTCAACCATGTGTGTAATAAATGGAACGTTGCAAACTAGAAATCAAAGCGGCCCTTCTTTAGTTAATAATACCTTAGGAGCTAGTGGAATCGGTATTGAAACTTTTGATACTCCAACTTCAGCGACAGCGGCTGCAGGAGTTACAATGACTGTCCCTGCTTTTAGATTTACTCTAACAACAACGACTAATGTATTTATGGTGGCAAATTCTATATTCACCGGATCAGCAGCCGCATCCGGAAGAATATCAGCTACTCGCGTAGGTTAATCATTATTTTTCAAAATAAATGATGGATATAAGGTAATCGGATATACATGTTTTTTAATTTCTAAAATTCCTTCGAATTTTTGCGTACATGCACAATCAGGATCGTGAATATATTGGGTTCCATTAAAACATATATAATAATGATTTAAATAAAAAAAATGAGTAATAATAGGCTCAGGGATATTTTGAGAAAAAGCTTTGCATATAGTGTTTCCAATTATAAAAATAAATATTAAAAAAATTTTTAAATTCATTTCTTGTTCCTTTCTTCAATAGCACATAGACGTCCATGAAAGTCTTTCATTTCTTCACGAATTGCTGAAATCACTTCTTTAGATTCTTCATGAATAGCGCGCACTAATACTCTCGTAATTTCTAATTTTGCATCCATGTGCCTTACATCTGATCTTGATTCAGCTCTGTTCCATAAAAAAAGAGGGATAATCAAAGCAAAGTTGGCTGCAATAAGTGTAAAGACTGGTAACCACATTTCCATTTTATTTTCCTTTCTTCCTTATTGCCTTTAAAAAAAATATTTAATAGAGTGACCATTTACAAGGGGATGTATATGGAAAACTTAGGTAAGAATAGCTTGAGAATGCTTTCTCAGTCAACATTTATTTCATTAATATTTTTAACAGGATGTGCACAGATGATTCCAGGACTAATGACGGCAATTGATGATGCTGTAACGGATGAAGCGGTTTGCGTTAGTATTGACAAAGGGGCCATGCAAAAAAATACTGATGTCACTATTGAAGTAGAAATTAGAAATCGTCCTCCAATACTTCCAAACCCTAAAGGATAACATATGCGCTCGCACGAAAGTAAGAAAGGTAAAAATAAAATTGAAAAAGTGATGAAAGAATATAAACACGGTGAGTTACATAGCGGATCAAAAAAAGGCCCAACTGTAACTAATCCGAAGCAAGCTATTGCGATCGGTCTGTCTGAAGCACGCAAACAAGGCGCAAAAATTCCAAAAAAGAAAGGTAAATAAAATGGTACACAAAAAAATCATGGAAAAAGCATCTAAGGCTCTAAAAAAAGATGCGGAACACTATAAAAAAGAATCCAAACATGCTAAAGGGCCCAAAAAAAAGCAAGAAATGGTTGAAAGAAAAGAAGCCCTATCACAAGAACGACAAATATCATCACTGTAAAATTCAAAAACCATTGTCTCGAAATATGCATTAAAACCTTCAAAAAAATCTTGATTTTTAAAATCAAAATGAGAAATCCCAAGCCACATAGTTGAAATGAAAAATTTATCTATTCTTTCTTGTTTGATAATTTTATAGTTATCATTTTCATATAATTGTTCCCAAGTATCTTTGTCTATTTCATTCCCAAGCTTGTCTTTATATCGAATAATTTTTTTAGTTTTTTCTAAATCCATCAATTTTATCTCTCTTTATTTTTCCTTTCTCGAATGATTTTCCAGCATTCTATAGGTTTTTTTCTATATTTTTCAAGATTAACCCCGGAAAGCTGAGGAATTTCTGCATAATCTATTGAACCCTTGCGCATTTCTTTGCAAAGTTTTATTCCGTTGGCGGTACAATTTTCTCCATTGTATCTCTTTATAAGTTCTTGTTTTATATGTTGCTTTTGCTCTTCCAGCAATTCAATCCGGTCGAGAATCTCCTCCAATTGAATAGTTAAATCTATACCTTGAGGATCATTTATAATTTTATATTTTGAAGGAGGCATTATCCAATTTTCCATACAATGGAAGAATTCTTTTTCTTTCTCGATAAGAGTTTTAATGAATTTATCATCTCGTGGACAAGTAAGCACAATGCCTTTTTCTCCACTAACAACAACTTTATTTTGTTCATCAAAATAATAGTCTTCAACGGTATAGCTAAAATAATACATCCATTGTAACCCAGTGACGGCCATTTGATGTTGCATTTGACACTCATAGTATTTAGGGATACGTCCGTAAACAGCTTCTTCATGATTTTTTTCGCCGTTACATTTTATTTCAACAGCAAATGAGTTTCCTTGTTTTAGTTCTCCAAAACCATCTAAAGAGGCTATCATCCAAGGATATTGCTGATGTTCAAAAACTTTTGGATAAACATTCATTCCTATCATTTTTTCAAAATGCTCACGGGCTCGTGGTTCTAAATCAATACCTTTTTTCATTCTCTCGTTCACGGGATCGGGCTCTTTGGTTCCCATCTTTTCTTCCCACAACCGATAAGCGCTTTTATATGGATTTAATCCGAGAATGGCAGCGCTATCACTAGCGCCTATCTTTGTTTTTCTCCATTCTAGCCATTCATCAGAACGTTGTAATTGTGGTATCATACTAAAACCTCTTCTGAGTTAACATTATTCATTTCCGCCTCAGCTAATTTCTTCTGATATTCCGCTGCTTTAGTTGAACACAGTTCTTTATATTTTTCGTATTCACATAGAGGAAGGTGGTGTATCACTTCTATTTTATATTCTTTATAAATATATTCTAAAATGTTCTTACTAACAGCAGGAGAACATTGTGAGAGAAGGGCAGAAAGTTCAAGTGCCTGATATCCGCTAATTGTTTTTTCTTTAATTTCTAAAGGCAACGGAGCAATCTGAATATCATCTGGTAAATCATCTAACTCATCTTCCCCTTTTATTTCTCCTTTTACGTATACCCCCTTGGTAATATCGCTAAAAAGGAACCTTCCCAGCATCGAAACGCATCTCCATACACACATGACTTTAGGATATTTTTCCCACTGTCCTCGATAAATCCCCGCTCTTTTTGCATCTTCAATACTAAAATCTACTTCCCAGCTATCTCCATTGTCTTTTCTTATTCCTTTCATAAAGACATGAGAAGCAGTGGATTGAGGCAACATGGTCACGGAATGCCCACATGACCTAATCATGGAAAGCATTTGCTGACCTTGCATTTCCACCTTTCCTTGTACGTAATACATGCCACCGTTTAGAGCATCTAGAGGATTTATGCCAATGCTTTTGGCTTTCTGGACAATGGCAAATATCCCATCTTCTCCCATCTTTTGATAGTGTTTTGAATTCATTAATCTTCGTGCCATTCCTTGCATCTTTTCGACGTCGTTCATCATAATTTCCATCGAATGATCTTCAATATTTTCTATTTTTGTTAATGTGTTCATATAATCCTTCCTTTTGTTGCTTATAATTGATTTACATAGAGTTGAATCTTGTCCATGATGGCATCTTCTTCGTCAAAGATTAATTCTTGCAAACGATAAGTTTCTTCCTGAACTTGATTCAAGAATGTTTGAGCGAGGGAAATTTTATTTTTTAGAATGGAAAGATTTAATTTTATTTGTGTTAAATCCAAAGGGCGTGTAATATCATCCATACATTAATAATCCTTTTTTGCTTTAGAGGGGGAATTTTCCCCCTTTTTTTTACTTAGTACTTACTTTTTTTCCCTTATTTTTTCTTTCATATACCTGATAGATTGAATTTATCAATCTCATAAATGTTTTATTGTCCCACTTATAGAGCATCACATCATAATTTGCGTTTGCTATATTCATCATGATAGGAAGCGAGACATCCATAGAGCTTAAAAAGTTTTCTATAAAAACATTGTTTTTTTCTACATTTTTCATTTGAACCTCTTGACTTATGAGTTAACAACAAAACTGATTTTGCTGATTTCGAGTTTTTTTTACATTTTTCTTTTTCTTGACAAGAACATGTCTTTACCATATACAATGAAGCATATTATAGACCAGGTGTGTGTTTTTATTCAAGTATTATAAGGAAAAAAAATGAAATTTTCAGAATTCGTGGAGACCTATAGTGTTAATCTTGTAAAATTTGCTCAAAAAGCAGGGATAAGCTGGCCGACTTTGCACCGGTTATATCGCAGGAAACACGCCAATATTACTTTAGTTGTTGCAAAAAAAATTGTTAAGGGATCAAAAAATAAAGTAACTTTTCTAGATTTAGCTAAGGAAGTTGAAGAAATCATGCAAGAAATAAGGCATACAGAGTCCCCAGAAGAAACAACAATGCAATCTGAAAAACAATAAAAACAGTCCAGCAAAATGCTTCGCTCTCTTTCATTGCTGACAAAATTTCGTTCCAAACGTCTTTCATTTTTAACCTCAAATTTTTATTTTTACACTAGGCGGATCTTATGATTTTAGTAAAGGAATTTAGAAAACATAAAAAAAAATATTCCACAGGTTTTGTGGATGTTCTTTACTGGGAGATGACTATTTGTTGCGAAGTGGTTGTTTTAAAAGATCGTTCAAAGGTATGGTTTAAAATCCCGCAATTTATTGACCCAGAAACGGGAAAAAAAATAAATATGATCATGTGGATTTCAAAAACTATTTCTGACGCTTTTCAAGATGAAGTTCGCGAACAGCTTGCCCAAAAATTTCCTGAGGCTTTGCAAATTCCCAGCTTGCAAGAAATTCGGAAAAGCACCAAAAAGAGTAAATCGCGTAAAAAAAATATAAATTCGACCCCTTATATCAATAACACTGAGAAAGATTTTGAACGTCTCTTGCCCTTCAAGGCTAGATCTGAAAGTAGATTTAAAAGATAAAATAAGAAAGCCCCAGTCAACAACTGGGGCTATAGTGAGTTTAAAAAAAACAATAATGAAAATGAATTTTCTGAACACTATTAAAGGCTATAAAAAACACACTATAAATTTTATCATGCACGCTTCATATAATTCAAGGACAAAATCCAACAACCTCATACAAAGGCTATGGTCTTTTGCTTGTGATTCTAAACGCCCCACAAGAGGCGCAATCATTTCTATGAATCTAAACGCCCCACAAGAGGCGCAATCATGTTTATACATTTTAGTGAGTCCTCACCTTAAGTCAACAAAGGTGAAAACCAATCTTTTTCTCAATCTTTTTTACCCCGAAGGCTGTAACACCCAAGGGATCAAACAATGGATAACCAACGTAGAAAATCAACAATGTATACCCAACGTAGAAAATCAACAATGTATACCCAACGTAGAAAATCAACTATTTGCCAAGGAGTCAAATAATGTATCACCAACGTAGAAAACCAACTATTTACCAAGGAGGCGAATGATGGATAATCAACGTAGAAAATCAACTATTTGCCAAGGAGTCAAATAATGTATAATCAACGTACCTCCAATTTTAGAGATCCCCAGCTTAAAGTCAATCATTTTCACAAACTTTTTTCAATGGAGGCGAAGAATGAATAATTTATCAAGAGATTTTAAAGGAATTTGGATACCGAGAGAAATATGGTGTGATCGATCATTAAATTATTTTGAAAAATGTCTTTTTTCAGAAATTAATAGTCTTGATGGCAAAGATGGATGTTTCGCTTCAAATGAATATTTTTGTAATTTTTTTCAGGAAAAGGAACGTAAAATTCAAGATGCCTTGGCTCATTTAAAATCTTTAGGTTACATTTATCAAGAATCATTTGATGGCAGAACTAGAGTTTTACGATCTAACCTTTATCCCAGTAATGACAAATCATTATTTAGCACCTCTGCCCCGCAAGAAGATGGTGTCAAATCATTATTTAGCACCTCTGGGGTGTTGGATTTAGCACCCCTCGCCACTGGAAGCATACACCATATAGAAGAGAGCAAAGTTGAGAGAAAAGAACAACAACAGCAACCTTCGGTTGCCGCGGCTGCGCCGGCTGCTGCTGCTGTTGTTTCTTCAAAAAAATCAGAAGAGCAAGGAGAGATTGCACTGATTTCCAGCTTGTTAACCAAACTCGGCATAGCAAAGGATGATATAGATTGGCTTTGTACGCATTACGACGCCCCCACAATCGCGCATTCCGTGGCCTACGCTACCCACCCTCTAACCACCATAAAAACAACGCTTGTGCAAACGATAAAGTGGGCTTGCCTTAAAAAACCACCTATTCCAGTTAGGGAACAGCAAAAACAGATAGAAAAACAGCAGATCACTCAAGACATTATTGACAAAAATAAAGAATATGCTAAAAAGCTTCAAAAGACTGTTACCTTAAGCGACGACGTCGGTTTCAAGATTGACGAGACCAAAGTAACCATTAGCGTATACAAAGGAAAAGTTTCAGTTTTAGGATTCTTAGAACACGGATTTTGTGAGCAATTAGATAATCTTTTAAGGAAACACAATGCGCGGCTAAAAAAAAGTGAATGAAGGAATAACATGGTTCCTTTTGAAAATCAAATCGTTTGTGGAGATGCTATCGAGGTTATGCGGAAAATCCCTGAGGGCTCTAATGATTATAATTGAAGCACCCATCAAACTTACTTCGCCCAATGTGGGAATTAATGTATTTTCCCCTAAGGCTCAACAGCAACATTATTATTTTAAAAGAAAAAGTAAAAAAAATTGCCAGATCATTGGCTTCCTCTTGAATTCTCAAAGGGAAAAAATGATGACTTTACCCGTGCAGGTAAGAATGACAAGATACTCTAAAAAACCATATGACCACGATAATTTTATTTTCGCATGTAAATATATAAAGGATACCATAGCGGACTTTATTATTCCTGGAAAAGCTCCAGGACACGCCGATTCATCCCCTTTAATTAATTGGTATTATTATCAAGAAAAAAGAGACAGAGAAAGTTTCAAGGTGGAAATTTTTCCCTATTTTCAATCATTTCCTTAAACACATCATAACTAAAAGAAATAATGTGTAAGATATTATCTTTTGTAAGATTACTGGCTTCACATACATCAAAAAACTCAATCACACATGCATTTGCATAATCCATCGGGAGCAAATCCATTTCCTTAAACTCGCGTTTAACATAATCAAATATTTGTCCAATTTCTTCATTAATATCTACTGATTTCGGCATATGTTCCTTTCGATAATGGCGATTCTTTCGGAAATCTCATTAAGCATTGTTAAAGTTTGGGCGTCATTCGCAAACAGTTTACGCCTTACCCGGTGAAAACTCTCATGTAAAGAATTTACCGAATAATCCAGCTGAGCAATCTTGTTTTCAGGGGGTAAGTCAGCCATAAATGGAAGCTCTAATTGCATTATTTTCTCCCCTCTTTAAGCAAATCAATAAACATTTCATATAATTTGTCCGTCCGAGCATATTGTGCGCGAATATCTTCTTGGACTTCCCGATGAATATAATAGGCAGATGCAATAACTGTCGCCATAATTGATAAAGTTTGTATCCAATCCACATTTTCCTCCGTGTTTAGAGGAAACACTACCACCCTTAAAAAAAAACAGCAACAAAAAAAGGGGATTAACCCCTTTATTCCTATTTAGAATAAGGACAAATCTCCTCTCCTAATTCAATTGGAAGACTAGAATTTCCAGATTTTACCAGAAACTTTCTAATGGCAAAACCTTCGTGAAAGGTTTCACCTCCGTCAAACGTCCATTCTCCCTCTTTATAAACAAGTCCGCAAGTTGTATTGACTAAATAAGCCCTATCACCATTGAAATACATTTGATAGGTACCAACTTCGGCGCCTTCTATAGATAAAAACCAACAGGCGATAAATAAAACAGACAACACAAAAATATTTTTCATTTTAGAATCCTTTTTTTCACATAAAATCTCTAATACTTACATCTAAACAGTCAAAACAGCCGTTCGAACAGTTACAATTGCCCCAATCATCTAAAGCTTCTTCCACTGCTTCAACATCAATCTCATCATCAAAATATTCATCATAAAACTCTACATTCATATAATCCTTCCTTTTTTGCTTTAATCTTTACAATTTCCAGCTTTAGCAACTTCAGATATTATCTTAAAGCGTTAATCGCGTACTTTCGTTTTATGAATATACCATACCATAAT
>Ga0310811_10000899_pt1 | contig 38344 bp, 32 predicted proteins | sample YCmetagenome_FD_207642 | JGI IMG/M metagenome (GOLD analysis project Ga0310811, IMG submission 207642) | Soil microbial communities from experimental microcosm in Duke University, North Carolina, United States - YC | ecosystem: Engineered > Artificial ecosystem > Soil microcosm > Unclassified ... | reverse complement strand
GCCTGCCGTGGCGCGCCTACTTCAACGAGAAGCTGCCGGACGATCCGGATCCCATGTACCTCGGCTACCACGTGGCCAAGTGGGAGGGTTCCAAGCTGGTGATCGACTCCTCCGGCTTCCGCGACTCCACGGTGCTGGACGACAGCGGCATTCCCCATTCGGAGAAGCTGCACCTGACCGCGACCTACGCCATGGGCGCGGACAACAAGACCATGACCGTCGACTGGCGCATCGAGGACCCGGACACCTTCACCCAGCCGTGGACCGCGAAGGCCACCTTCAAGCGCATGCCGGCCAGCTTCCAGTTCCCCGAAGAGGTCTGCGCCGCGAAGCTGAAGTCCACCGCGCCCAAGCGGTAGGGCTATGGGAACCTTCTCCCTCCAGGGCGTCCTGGCATTCGTATCCGAATGCGTTGGACGGCAGGGACGAGGGCGCCTGCACTGAGGACTCAGGTTGAGGGCGCGGGGGGCGCATCGCCTCCCACGCCTTTTCCTTTGGTGTCCTGCCCCCACCCTCATCCCGACCGTCTCCCCTGGAGGGAGAAGGAGGGCGCTTGATCACCGCGCCGCCCTTACCGCGCGCGGGTCGATCGGCTGCGGCGCGGCGGCGATCTCCTTCCACCCGGCCGCGCAGCTGTCGACATAGGGCGAGAAGGTCCGGTCGGCCTCGCAATAGAACCAGCGGGCGGCCGGGCCGTTGGGGGCGCCGGGCGGACGGGCGGCGGTTTCGGTGGTCCAGCCGGCGGCGCAGGTCTTCACATAGGGATAGAAGCCTTCGGGGCTGGCGCAGCGGGCCAGGCCCGAGCCGGCCAGGGCCGGGGGCGGCGGGGCGTCCTTGGGCGGCGCCGCCATGGGCACCGGCCGGAAGCCGGTCTCGCAGGCCTTCACATAGGGGAAATAGGCGGCGGCTGCGTCGCAATAGAACCAGGACGGATAGCGCCGGGCCTGCTCGTCGGGCGTCGGCGGCAGGGGCGGCCGGGCGCTCCGGTCAGGCTCGCGGCCGGGATAATGCTGGACGTAAGGGAAGGGATACGGCGGCAGGGAGGGCGGGAAGGGGTCGGGCTCGATGACGACGCCCCCGTCGCGGCCCACGTGCCCCACCCAGCCCTGGGCGGCCGCCGGGGCGGCGAGGGCGAGGGCCAGACAGAAGCCGATTACGATCTTCATGGGCTTCCTCCGGAGGTGGCGCCGAGAGGCGACCGATCTAAGATGGCGTCTTCCCGAGGCCGCGCAATGGCGGCGGCCGGGTCGGCGTGGCGGGGCTTGCCGGTCCTGGCCGCGCCTGCCATGTCAGAGGCATGATCGATCGGCTGATGATGCTGCGCAGCGCCCTCCTTGCCATCCTCGCCCTGGGTCTCTCCGCGACCCTGGCGCGCGCCGAACCGCCGGCCGACGGCAGGTCGGCGTTCGGCATCCCCATGGGCGCCTCGGTGCGCAAGCTCGACGGGGCCAAGGCCTTCAAGCCCGGCTGGTACCAGCTCGGCGCCCCGCCCAAGTCCGACCCGCGCTTTTCCCAGGTGGCGGTGGAGGCGTTCGCCGACACCGGGGTGTGCGTGGTGCAGGCAGTGAGCCCGGAGATCACCGGCGATCCGACCGGGGTCAAGATCCGCTCCGCCATCGACCGCCTGGCCGACGACTTCTCCAGGACCTACGGCGCGCCCCTGCGCCTGGACGCCTGCAGCAACGCCGCCTGCGCCCCGGAGCTGTGGGGCGAGGACCTGCAGGCCGGAGCCCGCCGCTACGGCTACCGCTGGGAGATGCACGACGCGCCGGACAAGGGCGTGCGCGAGGCCTCGGTGGTGGCGGTGCCGCACAGCGTGTCGAGCTACGTCTTCCTGGTGCAGTTCGACAGCGGCGCCCTGACCCCCTGCCGCACCGCGGAGCTGCAGACGCTGGACGGACAGCGGCGCTAGGACCGCCTTTCAAACGCGCTCAAGCAGCGCGCAGCGCGGTAGCGCAACGAAGTCAAACGCGCTCAAGCAGCGCGCAGCGCGGTAGCGCAACGAAGTCAAACGCGCTCAAGCAGCGCGCAGCGCGGTAGCGCAACGAAGTCAAACGCGCTCAAGCAGCGCGCAGCGCGGTAGCGCAACGAAGACTCTTCTACTTGCTGATGCGCTGCAGGTCGTACTCGACCAGGGCGTCCACGGTGCGCAGGCGCTCGGCCAGGGCGTGGAGCACGGCGGGCCGGGGCATGCGGATCACGCCGCTGTATTCCAGCAGGGCGCCGCCGTCCTTGCGCGCATAGCTGAGCTCGGAGAGGGACGCGCCCTCGGCGGCCAGCAGGGCGCGGAAGTCGTGGCCGGAGGGCGCACGCTCGGCCACGAAGCGGAAGCTGGACCAGACGTACACATGCGCCGGCATCCACAGCTCGATCCAGCGCAGCACGATCAGGCTGGCCAGCACCGCCCCCGTGGCCAGCACGCCCGGGACGTAGGCGCCGATGCCGAACAGCAGGCCGATGGCGGCCGTGGCCCACACCGAGGCGGCGGTGGTCAGGCCCTGGATGTTGACGCCGGTCTTGAAGATCACCCCGGCGCCAAGGAAGCCGATGCCGGTCATCACCCCCTGGGCGATGCGGCCGGCGTTGTCCACCGAGGCGGGACCGTGGAACAGGGCCGGCTGCAGGGCCGGGATCAGGGCCACCATCACGCCCGCGGCGGCGGCGATGGCCACGATGCAGTGGGTGCGGAAGCCCGCCGCGCGGCCGTGGTAGCTGCGCTCGAGGCCGATCACCCCGCCGGCCAGCCAGGCGCAGGCGAGATTCGCGGCGATCTGGACTTCGAGCTGCATGGCGCCTCCCTGGCCTAGGTAAGTCCGCGCAGCCGCCCAGGGCAACGGCTCAGATCGCGACGGGGCCGGCCTCGGCGACGCGACATCCACCGTGGGTTGCAAGTCGGGGGCGGTGAAGCTTCGCTTCGGTTGACTTGCATCAGCAACCCAGCCAGACGAAGGGCTTCGTTCCGGCGCCCGAGGCCCCTCCTTGACCCTCCGTTCGTCCTTTCCAGTGCTCGTGGGCCCGATGCTCGTGGGCGCCCTGGCCCTCGCCGGCTGCGGCAAGCCGCCTGCGCGTCCGGCGCAGACGCCCGAGGCCGGCTATGTGGTGATCAAGACCCAGGCCCAGCCGCTGACCACCCAACTGCCCGGCCGCACCTCGCCGCTGGCCATCGCCGAGATCCGGCCCCAGGTGAACGGGATCATCCTGGAGCGGCTGTTCACCGAGGGCTCGACGGTCAAGAAGGGCCAGTCGCTCTACCGCATCGATCCGGCCCCCTACCGCGCCGCCGTGGCCCAGGCCAAGGCCCAGCTCGCCAACGTCCAGGCCAACCTGGTGACGGTGAAGCTGAAGGCCGAGCGCTACGCCGACCTGGTGAAGATCAAGGCGGTGAGCCAACAGGACTACGACGACGCCCGGGCGTCCGCGCTCCAGGCCGAGGCGGCCGTGCAGCAGGCCCAGGCCGCCGTGGACACGGCCCAGATCAACCTCGGCTACACCGACATCAAGGCCCCGATCTCCGGCCGCATCGGCGTCTCCACCATCACCCAAGGGGCCCTGGCCACGGCCGGCCAGGCGAGCGCCCTGACCACCATCCAGACGCTCGACCCGATCTACGTCGACGTGACCCAGTCCAGCGCCGAGCTGCTGCGCCTGGAGCGCACCATCCAGGGCGGCCAGGCGCGCCGGGACGCGCCGCTCACCGCCCGCGTGAAGCTGATGCTGGAGGACGGCTCGACCTATCCGCTGGAAGGCAAGCTGGAGTTCACCGACGTGACGGTCGACCCCAGTTCCGGGGCGGTGACGATCCGTGCGGTGTTCCCCAACCCGCAGGGGACGCTGCTGCCCGGCATGTTCGTGCGCGCCCTGGTCAACGAGGCCCTGGCGCCAGACGCCATCCTCGTCCCGCAGCAGGGCGTCTCGCGCGACCCCAAGGGCGTGGCCACGGTGCTGGTGGTGAACGACCAGAACAAGGCCGAGCTGCGCCCGATCGAGATCGGCCAGGCGGTGGGCCCCAGCTGGATGGTGACCAAGGGCCTCAAGCCCGGCGACCGGGTGATCGTCGAGGGCCTGCAGCGGGTGCGCGACGGCGCGGCCGTGCGCCCGGTGCCGGCCGGCTCGGCCCCGTCACGCCCGGCGGGTCCGGCGGGGCAGGGCGGCGGCGGGCGATAGAGCCATGTCCCGCTTCTTCATCGACCGGCCGATCTTCGCCTGGGTGATCGCCATCGTGATCATGCTGGCGGGCGCGCTGTCGATCGCGTTCCTGCCGGTGGCCCAGTACCCCGACATCGCCCCGCCGCAGATCAACATCAGCGCCAACTACCCCGGCGCCTCGCCCGAGACGGCGGAGAACTCGGTCACCCAGGTGATCGAGCAGCAGCTCACCGGCCTCGACGGGTTGATCTACTTCTCGTCGACCAGCGACGCCAACGGCGGCATCGGCATCAGCGCGGTGTTCAAGGCCGGGGTGAACCCCGACATCGCCCAGGTGCAGGTGCAGAACAAGCTGCAGCTGGCCCTGCCGCGCCTGCCGCAGGAGGTGCAGCGCGCCGGCGTCTATGTGCAGAAGTCCCAGGCCGGCTTCCTGATGATCGCCGCGCTCTACGACGACAGCGGCCGCATGACCACCAGCGACATCGGCGACTATGTCGGCACCAACCTCTACGACTCGATCAGCCGCATCACCGGCGTCGGCCAGGCGCAGATCTTCGGCGGCCAGTACGCCATCCGCATCTGGCTGGATCCCTACAAGCTGCAGCAGTACGCCCTGACCACCGACGACATCACCAACGCCGTGCTGGCCCAGGACGCCCAGGTGTCGGCCGGCCAGATCGGGGCCCAGCCCGCGCCGCCCGGCCAGCAGCTCAACGCCGTGGTCACCGCCCAGAGCCGCCTGCAGACGCCCGAGCAGTTCCGCAACATCGTGCTGAAGGGCGCCGGGACCGGGGCGGTGGTGCGCCTCAGCGACGTGGCGCGGGTCGAGCTCGGCAATGAGAACTACAACTTCCTGGCCCGGCTGGACGGCAAGGCGGCGGCGGGCCTGGCCATCAACCTGGCGCCGGGCGCCAACGCCCTGCAGACCTCGCAGGACGTCAAGGCCAAGATCGCCCAGCTGTCGGCCGCCTTCCCGCCCGGGCTGAAGGTGGTCTATCCGATGGACTCCACCCCCTTCATCCGCATCTCGATCATGGAGGTGGTGAAGACCCTGATCGAAGCCATCGCCCTGGTGGTGGTGGTGATGTTCGTGTTCCTGCAGGACTGGCGCGCCACCCTGATCCCCACCATCGCCGTGCCGGTGGTGCTGCTGGGCGCCTTCGCCGTGCTGCACGTGGCCGGGTTCACCATCAACACCCTGACCATGTTCGGCATGGTGCTGGCCATCGGCCTGCTGGTCGACGACGCCATCGTGGTGGTGGAGAACGTCGAGCGGATCATGCGCGAGGAGGGGCTCAGTCCGCGCGAAGCCACCAAGAAGTCGATGGACGAGATCACCGGGGCGCTGATCGGCATCGGCCTGGTGCTGACCGCGGTGTTCCTGCCGATGGCCTTCTTCGGCGGCTCGGTCGGGGTGATCTACCGCCAGTTCTCGATCACCATCGTCTCGGCCATGGTGCTGTCGGTGCTGGTCGCCCTGGTCCTGACGCCCGCCCTCTGCGCCACCCTGCTGAAGCCGATCGAGAAGGGCGAGCACCACGAGAAGCGCGGCTTCTTCGGCTGGTTCAACCGCACCTTCGCCGCCTCCACCGACAAGTACGAACTGACCCTGGGCAAGGTGATCCGCCGGCCGCTGCCGGCCCTGATCGGCTACGGCGTGGTGCTGGGGCTGCTGGGTTTCCTGTTCGTGCGCATGCCGACCAGCTTCCTGCCCAACGAGGACCAGGGCCTGATCATCAACCTGATCCAGCTGCCCCCGGGCGCCATTCAGTCGCGCGCCGTGGCCGTGGCCCGCCAGGGCGAAGCCTATTTCATGAAGCAGGAGGCCAACACCGAGCACGTGTTCGCGGTCAACGGCTTCAGCTACGCCGGCCCCGGCCAGAACGCCGGCATGATGTTCGTGCGCCTGAAGGACTGGGACGAGCGCAAGGCCGCCAAGGACCGGGCGCCGGCGATCGTGCAGCGGGCGATCGGCGCCTACGGCCGCATCCGCGACGGCCAGATCGTGGCCCTGCAGCCGCCGCCGGTGAACGGCCTGGGCTCCTCGTCCGGCTTCGACATGGAGCTGGTCGACCGCTCCGGGCTCGGCCACGACGGCCTGCTCAAGGCCCGCAACCAGCTGCTGGCGGCGGCGGCCAAGAGCCCGATCCTGTCGCAGGTGCGGCCCAACGGCCAGGAGGACACCTCCCAGCTGCACATCGACGTGGACCAGGCCAAGGCGGCGGCCCTGGGGGTGACCCAGGCCTCGATCAACTCGACCATCTCCACCGCGCTCGGCGGCCAGTACGTCACCGACTTCATCGACCGCAACCGGGTGAAGCGCGTCTACGTCCAGGCCGACGCGCCGTTCCGCGCCAGCCCCGAGGACCTCAACCACTGGTACGTGCGGGCCGCCAACGGGACCATGACGCCGTTCTCGGCCTTCGCCTCCTCGCACTGGACCCTGGGCCCCGCGCGGCTGGAGCGCTTCAACGGCCAGGCGGCCTTCGAGATCCAGGGCCAGCCGGCGCCGGGCGCCAGCTCGGGCGCGGCCATGAACGAGATGGAGAAGCTGGCCAGCCAGATCCCCGGCGTGGGCGTGGAATGGAACGGCCTCAGCTTCCAGGAGCGCCTGTCGGGCGACCAGGCCCCGGCGCTCTACGCCCTGTCGCTGCTGGTGGTGTTCCTGTGCCTGGCGGCCCTCTACGAGAGCTGGTCGGTGCCGATCTCGGTGCTGCTGGTGGCGCCGCTCGGCGTGGTCGGGGCGGTGCTGGCGGCGAGCCTGCGCGGGCTCAGCAACGACATCTACTTCCAGGTGGCCCTGATCACCACCATCGGCCTGTCGGCCAAGAACGCCATCCTGATCGTCGAGTTCGCCGAGGCGGCGGAGAAGTCCGGCAAGACGCCGATGCAGGCGGCCGAGGAGGCCGCGCGCCTGCGCCTGCGCCCGATCCTGATGACCTCCCTGGCCTTCGTCGCCGGGGTCACGCCGCTGGCGCTATCCACGGGCGCGGGGGCCGGCAGCCAAAACGACATCGGCACCGGGGTGATCGGCGGCATGCTGACCGCCACCATCCTGGCCATCTTCATGGTGCCGCTGTTCTACGTGATGGTGCGCGGCTGGTTCCGCGGCCGCAAGGCCAAGGCGGCGGAGGTCCCGGCGTGACGCGCGTGACGTCCCTCGCCCTATGTTGCGCCCTGGGCTGCGCCCTTCTGGGCGGCTGCACCCTGGACCCGGCCTACGTAAGGCCCGTGCCGCCGGTGCCCGCGAACTTCCCCCAGGGGCCGAGCTACGCGCCGCCGCCCGCCGAGCCGGCGGCGCCGAGCGCCTGGCGCGCGGTGTTCACCGACGCCGACCTGCAGGCGACGATCGACCAGGCCCTGGCCAACAACCGCGACCTGCGCGTGGCCGTCGCCAACATCGCCTCGGCCCAGGCCCAGACCGAGGTCCAGCGCTCGGCCCTGTTCCCGGGCGTCAACGCCACGGCGTCGGAAAGCCAGCAGCGTTCGCCGAGCCCCTTCGCGCCCGGCGGCGGCTCGGTCGCCTCGCGTTCCTACAGCGCCTCGGTCGGCTTCTCGAGCTGGGAGCTCGACCTGTTCGGCCGCACCCGCAGCCTGACCCGCGCCGCCTACGACCAGTTCCTGGCCAGCGAGGACAATCGCCGCGCCGTGCAGGTGAGCCTGATCGCCCAGGTCGCCACCCAGTGGTTCACCTACGCCGCCGACGCGGACCTCCTGAGGGTGGCGCAGGAGACGCTGAAGACCCAGCAGGCCTCCCTCGACCTGACCCGCGCCCGCTTTACCGGCGGGGTCGCCTCCGAACTCGACGTGCGCCAAGCCGAGACCACCGTGGAGCAGGCGCGCTCGGACGTGGCCGGCTTCACCACCACCCTGGCCCAGGCCAAGAACGCGCTGGACCTGCTGGTCGGCGCCCCCGTGCCCGAGGCGCGCCTGCCCGGAGCCCTGCCGGCCGAGGGCGTGGCCGAGGTGAAGGCCGGACTGAGCTCGCAGGTGCTGCTGGCGCGGCCGGACGTGCAGCAGGCCGAGCACCTGCTGCAGTCGACCAACGCCGACATCGGCGCCGCCCGCGCCGCCTTCTTCCCGCAGATCGGCCTGACCGGCCAGGTCGGCCAGCAGTCCACGGCCCTGGAGCGGCTGTTCGACGCCGCCTCGCGCACCTGGCTGTTCACCCCCAGCGTGTCGCTGCCGATCTTCACCGGCGGCCGCAACGTGGGCAACCTGAAGGCGGCCAAGGCCCAACGGGACGCCGCGGTGGCGGAGTACGAGAAGGCCATCCAGAGCGCCTTCCGCGACGTGGCCGACGCCCTCGCCCGCCAGGGCACCATCGGCGAGCAGCTGGCCGCCCAGCAGGCCCTGACGGATGCCGCCGCCCAGGCCCTGAGCTTGACCAACGCCCGCTACGAGCGCGGCGCCGACCCCTATGTGAACGTGTTGGTGGCGCAGCGCAGCCTCTATGGCGCGCAGCAGAGCCTGATCGCCACCCGCCTGACGCGCCTGGCCAACGCCGTCAGCCTCTACCGCGCCCTGGGCGGCGGCCAGGCGTAGCGACCTCTCTCCCTCTCCTGCGAGCGGGAGAGGTCGCGCGGTCCGCGCCCGAACCATTTCGCGGACGAGGTATTGTTGCCGATGTGAAATTTTGGAGTACCTTGGGTTCAGGCGATGCCGTTCGCAGAGATGGCTCGCCAGGAGGAAACGGCATGCTCCCTTCGGCAAGCCTTGCTGGCGCCCTCGCCGGCATCTTGGCCATCGCGGCGATCGCCGCGCACGTGCTGATCGACGGCGCCTTCCGCCTGCTCGGCGGCTGAGGCGGGGTCCAGAGCCCCCGGAATGCGGCCGCGCCGTCGAGGCGGCGGCCGAATTGGTTTGGCTTGTAATGATAGCAGGCTAAGCTTGGCGGGAACGGAACCGGCCGGCTGCCGGCGCCGTTCACAGTTCAGGCTAAATACCGGGGAACACACAGATGAAACGCACTCTGATGGCGGCGCTCGCGGTCGTGATGACCGTGACGGCGCCCGCCGCCTTCGCCCAACCGGGCCGCGACCATGACCGCGACCATGACCGCGACCGCGGCCGCGGCGATTTCCATCGCCACGCCGAGTGGAAGCGGGGCTACCACATGCGCCACGAGGACTGGTCCCGCGGGCGGGCGATCGACTGGCGCGCCCGGCACCTGCGCGCGCCGCCGCGCGGCTACGAGTGGCGTGAAGTCGACGGCAACTACGTGCTGGCGGCCGCCGCCACCGGCATCATCGCCAGCATCATCGCCAACAGCCGCTGAGGGCTTCCGCGACTTCCATCGAAGTCGCGGGAAAATCAGCGGTTTTCCGGAACAGACGGCCCCGCTTAGCGTTCTCCGAACCTCGGGGTGTGCAAGCGGGGCCATGGCCATATGCCGGAGCGGGCGGGCGGAGAAATCGGCCGGTTGATCGCTGAGCGAGACTGGTCGCGATCCCCTCTGGGCCCGCCCGGCCAATGGCCTCAGGAACTGCGCGACTCGGTCCGCCTGATCCTGCCCGCCGCGGTGCAGATCGTGATGTTCTGGGGCGAGGACTACATCGCCCTCTACAACGACGCCTATGCCCCCACCATCGGCGACAAGCATCCCGCCGCCTTCGGCAGACCGGCCCGGGAGTACTGGAGCGAGCTCTGGGACGACCTGGAGCCCCTGCTGCGGCAGGTGCGCGAGACCGGCGAGACGGTCGCCGCCAAGGACCGGCCCTTCTACATCGAGCGCCATGGCTACGGCGAGGAGGTGTTCTTCGACATCTCCTACTCGCCTGTGCGCGACGAGACGGGGGCGGTGGCCGGGGTGCTGTGCCTGGTCGACGAGACCACCGCCAAGGTGGCCTATCGCCGGCAACTGCAGTTCGAGCTGGAGCTCGGCGATCGGCTGAGGGACCTGGCCGATCCCCAGGCGGTGATGGCCTGCGCGGCCGAGCTGCTGGGCAAGCGCCTGGGCGCCGACCGGGCCGGCTATGTCGAGGTCGACGAGGCCGAGCACTTCACCGTCACCAGCGACTGGGCCACCGGCGCCCTGCCGCCCCTGGCCGGCCGCCATCCGATCGTCGCCTTCGGCGAGGAGATCCTCCACACCCTGCGCGCCGGGCGCACCCTGAGCATCGACGACTCGCACGCCGATCCGCGCACCCAGCCGGTGCTCGCGGCCTTCGTCGGCATCGGCCTGCGGGCCGCGGTCGCGGTGCCGCTGGTCCGGGACGGACGCCTGGTCGCCATCCTGCACGTCCATTCGGCGCGGCCGCGCCGCTGGAGCGAAACCGAGACCGCCCTGGCGGAGACGGCCGCCGAGCGCACCTGGGCGGCGGTGGAGCAGGCCAAGGCCGAGGCCCGGCTGAGCGCCAGCGACGAGCGCCTGAGGGCCGCCACCGAGGCCGGCAACGTGGGCGCCTGGGACCTCGACCTGAAGACCGGCGCCCTGCGCTGGGACGAGCGTTGCAAGGCCATGTTCGGCCTGCCGCCCGATGCCGAGGTCGACCTGGAGGAAACCTTCTACCGGGGCCTGCATCCGGACGATCGCGAGCGCCTGGAGAAGGCCATCGCCGACGCCACCGATCCTGCGGTCCGCGAGGCCTATGACGTCGAGTACCGGGTGATCGGGCCCGACGGCGTACAGCGCTGGCTCGCGGCCAAGGGACGGGCGGCCTTCGAGGACGGACAGGCGGTCCGCTTCGTGGGCGCCGTGATCGACATCTCCCAACGCAAGCGGGCGGAGGAGGCGCTGGCGACGTCCGAAGCGGCCCTGCGCGAGGAGAGCCGCGCGCTGGAGGTGCTCAACGTCACCGCGGCCCGGGTGGCGGCCGAACTCGATCTCGACCGGCTGGTGCAGACGGTGGTCGACGCCGGCATGGAGCTGACCGGCGCCCAGTTCGGGGCGTTCTTCTACAACGTCGTCGACGACGGGGGCGAGCGCTACACCCTCTATGTTCTGTCCGGCGTCGACCGCGCCGAGTTCGCCAACTTCCCCATGCCGCGCAACACCAAGGTGTTCGGCCCGACCTTCGCCGGCGAGGGCATGGTGCGCTCGGACGACATCACCCAGGACCCGCGCTTCGGCCAGAACCCGCCCTACCACGGCCACCCCGAGGGGCATCTGCCGGTGCGCAGCTACCTCGCGGCGCCAGTGATCTCGCGCACGGGGGAGGTGATCGGCGGGCTGTTCTACGGCGACGCGCGGATCGGCGTGTTCACCGAGCGGGCCGAGCGCCTGCTCCAGGGCCTCGCCGCCCAGGCCGCCACCGGCATCGACAACGCCCGCCTGTTTCAGGACGCCCAGAGACTGAACCAGACCCTGGAGCAGGAGGTGGCCGCGCGCACGGCCGAGCGCGACCGCATCTGGCAGGTGTCCGAGGACCTTCTCGGGGTGGCCGACATGGACGGCGTCTGGCTCGCCGTGAATCCCGCCTGGACCCGTGTCCTCGGTTGGACGGAGGAGGAGCTCGTCGGCCGGACAACGGCCTGGATCGGCGACCCCGACGAGGGCGATGCGAACCGCGAGCAGGTCGCCAGCCTCCGCGCCGGCGACAAGTCCCTGGCGTTCGAGAACCGGCTGCGCACGCGGGCGGGCGACTACCGGGTCATGGCCTGGACCGTCGTGGCCGAGGACGGCAAGGCCTACTGCACGGCCCGCGACGTCACCGCCGAGCGCGAGCGCCAGCGGGAGCTGGACGAGGTCCAGGAGCGCCTGCGCCAGTCGCAGAAGATGGAGACCGTGGGCCAGCTCACCGGCGGGGTGGCGCACGACTTCAACAACCTGCTGCAGATCATCGCCGGCAACCTCGACCTGCTGCTGCGCACCCTGCCGGCCGACGCCGCGCGCCAGCGCCGGGCGGCCGAGAGCGCCATGAGCGGGGCCAAGCGGGCGGCCACCCTCACCGAGCGGCTGCTGGCCTTCTCGCGCCGCCAGCCGCTGGCGCCCAAGCCGCTCAACGCCAACCGGCTGATCTCCGGCATGTCGGAGCTGCTGCACCGCAGTCTCGGCGAGACCATCGAGGTCGAGGTGGTGCTGTCGCCCAGCCTGTGGCGCGCCGAGGTCGATCCCAATGCGCTGGAGAACGCCATCCTCAACCTGGCGCTCAATGCCCGCGACGCCATGGCCGACGGCGGCAAGCTCACCGTGGAGACGGCCAACACGCACCTCGACCGCGACTACGTGGCCCAGCATCCGGAGCTGTCGTCCGGCCAGTATGTGTCGATCTCGGTGTCCGACACCGGCCACGGCATGACGCCCGAGGTGGTCGAGCGGGTGTTCGAGCCCTTCTTCACCACCAAGGAGGTGGGCAAGGGCACGGGCCTCGGCCTGTCGATGGTCTACGGCTTCGCCAAGCAGTCGGGCGGCAACGTCAAGATCTATTCCGAACCCGGCCAGGGCACCACCGTGCGGCTCTATCTGCCGCGCCTGCCGGGGCAGGCCTCGCCCGACGAGGACGAGGCGTCGCCGGCGCCCCAGCCCGAACGGGCGCGCCAGGAGACGATCCTGGTGTGCGAGGACGATCCGGATGTGCGGGCCTTCTCGGCCGAGGTGCTGCGCGAGCTCGGCTACACCGTGCGCGAGGCCGTCGACGGCCCTTCGGCCCTGCGCCTGCTGGAGCGCCAGGACGAGCGGGTCGATCTGCTGTTCACCGACGTGGTCCTGCCGGCCGGCATGACCGGCTCGGTGCTGGCCGAACTCGCGCGGCGGGCGCGGCCCGGGATCAAGGTGCTGTTCACCACCGGCTACGCCCGCAACGCCATCGTCCACCACGGCCGGCTCGACCCGGGCGTGGAGCTGATCACCAAGCCCTTCTCCTACGCCGACCTGGCCGGCCGCATCCGCGACCTGCTCGACGCGGCGCCGAGCCCGTAGAGGCGCTCGACCGAGCCGTTCCGGCCGGCGCGCCTATTGGGCGGCCGCCACGGCGGCGGGCTTGACGTCCATCACCGGGCCCTCGTCGGCCTTGAGCCCCGCCGCCTTCATGGCGTCGGCGATGGTGGCCAGGGACTTGCCGTCGTCGGTGACGAAGTTGAACGCGGCGGGCTGGGCCCGCTGGCCGGCGCCGTTCTCGAAACCGCCCTTGCCGGAGCTGTTGAGGGTGATCGAGAAGTGCGACTCGGGGCCGGCCGTGCACAGCAGGACGAAGGTCTTCTCGTCGGGCTCCAGCCGAGGCCGGTCCAGGCAATCGGGATAGGCCTGCGGGCCCTTGCCGAAGTCCCAGCCGCCGGGGTCCATCTTCTGGTCGAAGGTGACCTTCAGGATCAGGGCCCCGGGGGTGACGCTCTTGCCCTCCTCGGGGAAGGTGGAGACCACCTTGGGCAGGGTCGGAGCCGGCGCCATCACCGTCACCCCGCTGAGCCGGGTGGGCGAGGAGGCGGTCTGGGCCAGGGCCGGCGTCGCCGCAGCGGCGCTCAGGGCAAGGACGGCGAACGTCCGGAAGCGGTTCATGGCGGCCACGTTACGCCTACCCGGCGGGCGGATGTAAGGCCGTTTTGTTGTCGCTACGTACAGGGCGCTCGACCAGCGCGCAGCGCGGCAGCGCAGCAAAACCAGCCTCAGGCGGAACGCCGGAGGCTGGTTTCGATGACCTGGGCGATGCTGGCCGCGTTCAGCCCGGCTTCGTCGTACTGCCGCTGGGGATCGTCGTGGTCCTGGAAGCGGTCAGGCAGGGCCAGGGTGCGCAGGATCAGGCCCGGGTGGTTGAGGCCGTGGTTGACCACATGGTCCAGCACATGGCTGCCGAAGCCGCCGACCGCGCCGTCCTCGACGGTCACCAGCATGCGGTGGCCGCGCGCCAGGCGCCGGATCAGGTCGTGGTCCAGCGGCTTGGCGAAGCGGGCGTCGGCCACGGTGCAGGAGACGCCGTGCGAGGCCAGGTGATCGGCCGCCGCCAGGGCGGCGTGCAGGCGCGTGCCCAGGCACAGGATCGCCGCGTCCTTGCCCTCGCGCACGATGCGGCCCTTGCCGATCGGCAGGACCTCGCCGGGGCCGGGCAGGGCCACGCCCACGCCTTCGCCGCGCGGGTAGCGGACCGCGATCGGGCCCGAATCGTGGGCGGCGGCGGTGGCCACCATGCGCGCGAGCTCCGCCTCGTCGGCGGAGGCCATCACCACCATGTTGGGCAGGCAGGCGAGGTAGGCGACGTCGAAGGCGCCCGCGTGGGTCGCCCCGTCCGCGCCCACCAGCCCGGCGCGGTCGATGGCGAAGCGCACCGGCAGGTTCTGGATGGCCACGTCGTGCACCAGCTGGTCGTAGGCCCGCTGCAGGAAGGTGGAGTAGATGGCGCAGAACGGCTTGAAGCCCTCAGTGGCCATGCCGGCGGCGAAGGTCACCGCGTGCTGCTCGGCGATGCCGACGTCGAAGGTGCGCTCGGGGAAGGCCTTTTCGAACAGGTCGAGGCCGGTGCCGGAGGGCATGGCGGCGGTGATGGCGACGATCTTCTCGTCCCGCGCCGCCTCGGCGACCAGGGCCTCGGCGAACACCTTGGTGTAGGTCGGCGCCTTGGCCGCCCCCTTCGACTGCGCGCCGGTGGCCACGTCGAACCTGGCCACCGCGTGGCCCTTGTCGGCCGACGACGCGGCGGGGTGGTAGCCCTTGCCCTTCTGGGTGACCACGTGCAGCAGCACCGGGCCGGTCTCGTGGTCGCGGATGCGCTCGAGCTCGGGGACCAGGGCGGCCATGTCGTGGCCGTCGATCGGGCCGAGGTAGGTCATGCCGAGCGACTCGAACAGGCTCGCCGGACGGTCCGTCTGGCCGTGCGCCGTCAGGCTTTCGAGGTGCTTGGACAGGGCGCCGACCGGGCCGGCGATCGACATGGCGTTGTCGTTGAGGATCACCAGCAGGCGGCTCTTCAGGGCGCCGGCGTTGTTCAGCGCCTCATAGGCCATGCCGGCGGTGATGGCGCCGTCGCCGATCACCGCGATCACGTCGTTGTCGCCGCCCGAGAGGTCGCGGGCCACGGCCATGCCGAGCGCGGCGGAGATCGAGGTCGAGGAGTGGGCCGCGCCGAACGGGTCGTAGTCGCTCTCGCTGCGCTTGGTGAAGCCCGACAGGCCCCCGCCCTGGCGCAGGGTGCGGATGCGGTCCTTGCGGCCGGTGAGGATCTTGTGCGGATAGGCCTGGTGGCCCACGTCCCAGATCAGGCGGTCGCGCGGGGTGTCGAACACATAGTGCAGGGCCACGGTCAGCTCGACCACGCCCAGGCCGGCGCCGAGGTGGCCGCCGGTGACCGACACCGCCTCGATGGTCTCGGCGCGCAGTTCGTCGGCGATCTGCTGCAGGTCTTCGGGCGAGAAGCGACGCAGGTCCTCGGGCGTCGCGATCTGGTTCAGCAGGCTGTTGGACGGAAACGCCATCAGCTGGCCCGGTCCAGCAGGAACGCCGGCAGGCCGGCCAGCCGGTCGGCCTTGGGGCCGTAGCCGGCGACCGCTGCCCGCGCGCTCTCGGCCAGGCGCGCGCACTCGGCCTTGGCCCCCTCGACGCCATAGATCGACACCAGGGTGGCCTTGCCGGCTTCCTGGTCCTTGCCCACGGCCTTGCCGGCCTGCTCCACCGTGCCGGTGACGTCGATCAGGTCGTCGGCGATCTGGAACGCCAGGCCCATGTCGCGGGCGTAGGCGTGCAGGTTGGCGAAGTCCTGGGCCGTGGCTCCGGCCAGGCGTGCGCCGGCCTGGCAGGAGAACTCGAACAGGGCGCCGGTCTTGCGCGCCTGCAGCTCGATGACCTCCTTGGCGCCGAAGCTGTGGTTCGGAGCCTCGATGTCCATCATCTGGCCGCCGATCATGCCCTCGTGGCCGCCGGCCCGGGCCAGGTCCATGACCAGGGCCGCGCGCACCGCGCCGTCCGGGTGCGTGGCCTCGTCGGCCAGGATCTCGAAGGCGATGGTCAGCAGGGCGTCGCCGGCCAGGATGGCGGTGGCTTCGTCGAACTGCCTGTGGGTGGTGGGGCGGCCGCGGCGCAGGTCGTCGTCGTCCATCGCCGGCAGGTCGTCGTGCACCAGGGAATAGGTGTGCAGGCACTCGATGGCGCAGGCCACCCGCAGGGCCCGGTCGCGCGGGACGCCGAACAGGGCGGCGGTCTCCAGCACCAGGAAGGGCCTGAGCCGCTTGCCGCCCGCCTGCACGGCGTAGCGCATGGCTTCCTGCACCCGGCCGTGGAAGCCGTGCGGCTGGGGAAGGATGGCGTCCAGGGCCTGGTCGACCTCGGCCGCGGTCTGGCGAACAGCGTCGGCGAGCGTCAAGAGAAGTGTCCCCAAAGCAGCGCCGGAACAGGGGCGGCACGGTCTTGCGGCAGGATCGGATAGGCCATGGATGCTCGCTAGGGTGGGGCCGGGGCGAACTGCATCGCACCCTGACTCGATTCCCCGATACGCCGGAATGGCGGCCAGCGGCAAGAGTTCGGTTCACCGTCACGGCGCCGCGGGAAAACGCGTGCGGCATATTGATTGTGCGGCGGCCGATGATAAACCGGGCTCATGGGATCGTGCCGTGCGCCCTTCAGACCGACGGCGTGCGCACTGGCCGCCGCCATGCTTCTCGCTGCGCCAGCGAAGGGCCATGCCGCCAGTCCGGACGATCCGCTGGAGCCGTTCAACCGGAGCATGTTCGTCGTCCACAAGACGCTCGACCACTGGATCTTCGGCCCGGCCGCCCACGCCTATCAGACCATCCTGCCCCGGCCGCTGCGCAAGGGCTTCCGGAACCTGATCAACAACCTCAAGGAGCCGGGGATCGCCTTCAACGACCTGCTCCAGGCCCACCCCACCCGCGCCGGCAAGACCACGGGCCGGTTCATCATCAACTCCACGGTCGGCCTCGGCGGCCTGATGGACATCGCCTACAACGCCGGCCTGCCGCACCACGACAACGGCTTCGGCACCACCGCCGCCCGCTACGGCATCACGCCGGGCCCCTATCTGTTCATCCCCTTCATCGGCCCGACCAACTTCCGCGACATCCTCGGCCAGACCGCCGACATCGCCACCGATCCGCTCGGCTGGCAGCCGTTCCGCAACGGCCAGGTGATCTACGCCCGCGCCATCGTCGACGGCCTCGACCAGCGGGCCGAGGCCGACACCGAGCTCCGGACCATCGACGACATGTCGGCCGACCCCTACGCCAGCCTGCGCTCGCTCTACGAGCAGAACCGCGCGGTGCAGGTGCAGGAGGCGATCACCGGCGTGCCGGGCTCGGCCAACCCCTCGTTCGACGACCTGCAGGATCCGGGCGCCGATCCCGCGCCGGCCCCGGCTGCGCCGGCCCCCGCCCCGGCGCCCCCGGCCTCGCCGAGCGCCGCCATCGACCGCGCGGTGGGCGAGCTGATGGACCGTCCGCTGCGCCTGGTCTCGGGCCGGACCCTGGAGCCCGCCCGGGTCGGGTGATAGGCCTGGACGGACGATTCGGGAGTCCCGCTGTGAGCGCAGACAAGGTCCTGGTGACGGGCGTGAGCGGCTTCGTGGGCTCGGCCGTGGCGCGGGCCCTGCTGGCGCGCGGCTTCGCCGTGACCGCCCTGGTGCGCGCCTCCAGCCCCCGCACCAACCTCGACGGCCTGCCGTTCGACATCGCCGTGGGCGACATGACCGACCAGGCCTCGGTCGAGGCCGCCGCCCGGGGCGCGCGCTACCTGTTCCACGTCGCCGCCGACTACCGCATCTGGGCCCGCGATCCCGAGGAGATCGTGCGCGCCAACCGCGAGGGCACGGGCGCGGTGATGCGCGCGGCCAAGGCGGCGGGCGTCGAGCGCATCGTCTACACCTCCTCGGTGGCCACCCTCGGCGTCGCGCCGGGCGCCGACAAGAACGCCCCCGCCGACGAGACCCATCCCCTGACCCCCGAGACCGGCGTCGGGGCCTACAAGCGCTCGAAGGTGATCGCCGAGCGGCTGGTCGAAAAGATGGTGACGGAGGAGGGCCTGCCCGCCGTCATCGTCAATCCGTCCACGCCGATTGGTCCACGCGACGTCAAGCCGACCCCGACCGGGCGAATCATCGTCGAGGCGGCCACCGGCAAGGCGCCCGCCTTCGTCGACACCGGCCTGAACCTGGCGCACGTGGACGACGTGGCCGAGGGGCACCTGCTGGCGCTCGACAAGGGCCGCATCGGCGAGCGCTACATCCTCGGCGGCCAGGATGTGACCCTACGCCAGATGTTCGCCGACATCGCGGGCCTCGCCGGGCGCAAGCCGCCCACCGTGGAGCTGCCGCGCGGCCCGCTCTACCCCCTGGCCCACATCTTCGAGGCGGTGGCCCAGATCACCGGCAAGGAGCCGCAGTTGACGGTGGACGCGCTCAACATGTCCAAGCGGCGCATGTTCTTCACCTCGGCCAAAGCCGAGTCCGAGCTGGGCTACCGGGCGCGGCCGTACCAGGACGCGATCGCCGACGCCATGACCTGGTTCCGCGAGCACGGCTACATCTGATGGCGGCCCTGTTCCTCCTGGGCGTGATCCCCCTGGTGATCTGGACCGGCCTGCTGCTGGCCCACGGCCGCTTCTGGACCGCCGACCAGCGCGACGACCGCGACGTCCCGGCCGAGCCGGCCGCCTGGCCCTCGGTGGTCGCCGTGGTCCCGGCGCGCGACGAGGCCGACGTGATCGCCCGCTCGATCGGCTCGCTGCTGGCCCAGGACTATCCGGGCGCGCTGCGCGTGGTCCTGGTCGACGACTCCTCGTCCGACGGCACCGCCGCGGTCGCCCGCGCCGAGGCCGAGCGGCTGGGTCGGGGCGAGCGCCTGCAGGTGCTGACCGGCGAGCCCCTGCCGTCCGGCTGGACCGGCAAGCTCTGGGCCGTGCATCAGGGCACGCTCCACGCCGAGGCGCCGCAGGCCCCCGGCGCCGCGCCCAAATACCTGTGGCTGACCGACGCCGACATCGGCCACGCGCCCGACAACCTGCGCGCGCTGGTCGCGCGCGCCGAGGCGGGCGGGCTGGTGCTCACCTCCCTGATGGCCGAACTGCATTGCCGGACCTTCGCCGAGCGCTTCCTGATCCCGGCCTTCGTGTTCTTCTTCCAGATGGTCTACCCCTTCGCCCAGGTGAACCGGCCGGGCCCGATCGGCGCGGCGGCGGGCGGGGTAATGCTGGCCGACCGCGAGGCGCTGAAGCGCGCCGGCGGCATCGCGGCGATCCGCAAGGCGCTGATCGACGACTGCGCGCTCGGCGCCCTGATGAAGAAGCAGGGGCCGATCTGGCTCGGCCTGACCCACCGCGCCATCTCCCTGCGCCCCTACCAGACCGTCGGCCAGATCGGGCGGATGGTGTCGCGCTCGGCCTACGCCCAGCTCGACTATTCGCCGCTCAAGCTGATCGGCGTGGTGCTCGGCATGGGCTTGGTCTACATGGCCCCCATTGCGGCGCTCTTCTTCGGCGGGGCGCCGGCCGTGCTGGGACTTGCGACCTACCTGCTGATGGCCATCTCGTTCCAACCCATGCTGCGGTTCTACCGCGTCTCGCCCCTGTGGGGCCTGGCCCTGCCGGCGATCGGCGTGGCCTACACCGTGTTCACCGTGCAGTCGGCCGTGCAGATGTGGCGCGGCAAGGGCGGGCTCTGGAAGGGCCGCGCCCAGGCGATCGCGTCATGAAGTCCGCTTCGCTCGACGTCGCCGCCGAGGACCTGGCCTCGGGCAAGGGGTCCGCCGACGAGAACTTCCCGGTCGCCTCGCACCTGATCGCGCCGCGGTTCCGCCCGCCGGTGATGGCCTTCTACCGCTTCGCCCGCGCCGCCGACGACGTGGCCGACAACGCCCTGGCCGAACCCGACACCAAGCTCGACCTGCTGGAGGCCCTGCGCGCCAGCCTGACCGGCGAGAGCCTGGAGGCGCCCGAGGGCCGCGAGCTGCGCAAGGTGCTGCTCGAGCGCGGCCTGTCCGACCAGCATCCGCTCGACCTGCTCGAAGCCTTCCGCCGCGACGTCACCAAGCTGCGCTACCTGAGCTGGGACGACCTGATGGATTACTGCCGGTATTCGGCGTCGCCGGTGGGTCGCTTCGTGCTCGACGTGCACGGCGAGAGCCACGACCTGTGGCCGATGAACGACGCCCTGTGCAGCGCGCTGCAGGTGATCAACCACCTGCAGGACTGCGGCAAGGACCGGCGCGACATCGACCGCGTCTACATCCCGCTCGACCGCCTGGCCGCCGCCGGCATCGGGGTCGAGGCGCTGGACGCGGCCGTCGCCTCGCCCGCCCTGCGCGGGGTGATCCGGGCCCTGGCCGAGGACACCATGCGCCTGCTCGACATCTCCCGGCCCTTCGCCCGCGGCATCCGCGACGGCCGCCTGGCGCTCGAGGTCGGGGTGATCCAGGCCCTGGCCGAGGACCTCTGCCGCGGGCTGATGACCCGCGATCCCCTGTCCCAGGCCGTGCACCACGACAAGGCCAAGATGGGCGCCATCGCCCTCGGGGCCATGCTCAAGACCAGCCTCGCCCGGCTGGGCTCCAAGAGTGCTGGGGGCGGACGATGAGCGACGGGTCCACCACGGTGGAGTCCGGGGCCGTCGCGCCGGTCGACATCGAAGCCCTGTGGGCCAAGGTGCGCCAGAGCTCGTTCTACGCCGCCATGCGCGCCATGCCGCCGCGCGAACGCGAGGCGATGTTCGCCATCTACGCCTTCTGCCGCGCGGTCGACGACATCGCCGACGATCAGCAGGGCGACCGCGGCGGGCGCACCGCGGCGCTGAACCTGTGGCGCGCCGACCTCGACCGCCTCTACGCCGGTTCCGACCCGGGCGTGGCCGCCTTCCTCGCGGAGCCGGTGCGCGGCTTCGACCTCGAGCGGGACGACTTCGAGGCGATCATCGACGGCATGCAGATGGACGTGGACGCCGACATCGTCGCGCCCGACGACGCCACGCTCGACCTCTACTGCGACCGCGTGGCCAGCGCCGTGGGCCGCCTGTCGGTCAAGGTGTTCGGCATGGAGCGGCAGGCCGGCCTGGACCTCGCCCACCACCTCGGCCGGGCCCTGCAGCTGACCAACATCCTGCGCGACCTCGACGAGGACGCCGCCATCGGCCGCCTCTATGTGTCGAGCGACGCCCTGGCTTTGGCCGGCGTGCCGGTGTCCGATCCCGTGACCGTGGTCGCCGACCCGCGCATCGACGTCGCCGCCCGCCACCTCGCGGCGGGGGCCGGCCTGCATTACGAGGCCGCCGAGCGGGTGATGCGTACGGCCAAGGGCCAGCTCAAGGCCCCGCGGCTGATGGGCGCCGCCTACGGCCGCATCCTCAAGCACATGCTGGCCCAGGGCTGGAAGCCGCCGCGCCGCCGCGTGAGCCTGAGCAAGGGCGAGAAGCTGTGGGTCCTGGCCCGTTACGGGCTGATGCCGTGACCACCGGGACCGTGCACGTGGTTGGCGCCGGCCTCGCCGGGCTGTCGGCCGCCACGATCCTGGCCGAACGGGGCGAGCGGGTGGTGGTGTCGGAGGCCGCCGCCCAGGCGGGCGGGCGCTGCCGCTCCTACTTCGATCCGCAGCTCGGCATGACCATCGACAACGGCAACCACCTAGTGCTGTCGGGCAACCGCGCGGTGCAGGCCTATCTGAAGCGCCTCGGCGCCTCGGACCGCCTGGCCGGGCCGGACAAGGCCGAGTTCGCCTTCTTCGACCTGAACGACGGCGCCCGCTGGCTGATGCGGCCGAGCGACGGGCGCATCCCCTGGTGGGTGTTCCAGCCAAGCCGCCGCGTGCCGGGGACCAAGGCGATCGACTACGCCGTGCTGGCCAGCTTCCTGTCGGGCCATCCGGGCAAGCGGATGGACGAGGTGATCCGCACGGCCGGCCCGCTGTGGCGGCGGATGCTGAAGCCGGTGATGCTGGCGGTGCTCAACACCGCCCCCGAGGAAGGCTCCATGGACCTGGCCGGCGCGGTGGTGCGCGAGAGCCTGGCGCTCGGCGGCCTGGCCAGCCGGCCGCGCATCGCCGCCCCGACCCTGGCCGCCGCCTTCGTCGAGCCGGCCGTCGACTATCTGAAGGCCAAGGGCGTGGAGCTGCGCCTGCGCCGCTCGCTGAAGGCCATCGAGGCCGGGGAGGGCAGGGCCAGGGCCCTGCAGTTCACCGGCGAGACGGTGGCGCTCGGCGAGGGCGACCGCGTGATCCTGGCCGTGGCCCCGGCTCCGGCCCGCGACTTGCTGCCCGGCCTGGCCGTGCCGAGCGACTTCCGCGCCATCGTCAACGGCCACTTCGCCCTGCCGCAGGGCTTCGACTGGACCCGCCACCCGGCCATGACCGGCCTGATCGGCGGCGTGGCGGAGTGGGTGTTCGTGTTCCACGACCGCATCTCGGTGACCGTCTCCGCCGCCGACCGCCTGGTGGACGACGACCGCGAGGCCCTGGCCCGCCGCCTGTGGGCCGACGTCGCCCAGACCCTCGGCCTCGGCGCGGCGCCGCTGCCCGCCTGGCAGATCGTCAAGGAGAAGCGCGCCACCTTCGCCGCCACCCCGGCGGTCGACGCCCTCCGTCCCCACGCCCGCGCCCCGGGCCTCGCCAACCTCGTCCTCGCCGGCGACTGGACCCAGACCGGCCTGCCCGCCACCATCGAAGGCGCGCTGCGCTCGGGCGAGACGGCGGCGGGGCTGGTCTGATCGGCGGCCATCGGTCGAGCGAGCGGGCGTTGCCTCGGGGGCGACTTCACGCGACCATGGCCGCACGCTGTCGAGGCTCGCGGATGCGTTCGATCCTGATCGTCGCGCTCATCGCCTGCATCGCCGGCGTGGGCGGAGCTCCGGTTCGAATCGCCCAGGCCGCCGCCGCCCCCCGCGCCGGGCCCGCGAGGCCCTCGGAACGCCTCCACACCGGCACCCTGGTCATCGTCATCCCGACGGCGGACGGCGCGGTGGTCGCCTCCGACAGCCGCGGCTCCCTGTCGGACGGGTCGTTCGAGGACGCCGAGCAGAAGATCGTCCGGTCGGCCGGCCTGCCGGTCGCCGCCTTCGCCACCGGCACGACCCGGGTGACCCTCAGCGATCGCCGAAGCCGGCGCGTCCGGGTGGACTACGACGTGTTCGCGGTCCTTCGGCGCGAGCTCGGCCGGCTCGACCACGTTCCGCAGACGGACGACTTCCGCCGCATCGCCGAGGCGGTCGCCCAGGCCGTGCGGGGTTCGCGCGTCGCCGCCAACGGGCAATTGAGGAACCGCCACATCGTCGTCGGGCTGGTCACGTTCGCTCCGGCCGAGGGGAAGACCTCGACCCATGTGGCCCGCCTCGACCTGGACGCGTCGGGCAAGCTGACGGTCGATTACGTCCCCGTGGCCGAAAGCGCGGGCGGCAGCGCCAGGCGGCTGGGCGTCTATGGCGACGGCGACTACGCCCTGGCCCACGTCCTGCGCGGCGCGGGCCGCGCCCGGCTTTCGCGCGACACCCTGCGCTTCCTCAACGTGAGGACCACGGTCGGGGAGATCCGGAGCCCCGCCGCCTACGCCGCCGCCAAGGACATCATCGAGGCGGTCGGTCGCAGGATGGCCGACGACCGCCCGGCCCGGGCGACCGTGGGCGGGCCGACGCGGGGCGTGCTGGTGGGCCCTTCGGGGACCCGGGTCCTCGGCGACGCCGCCGCGAACTAGGTCTCCTGCTCGCGTTCCCGCAATCCGCCCTCGGAGAGCGCGCGGAACGGGATCGGTTCGCCGCGCGGATCTCCGTTCCCGATCACCCGCTGCCACCAGCCCACGTCGCGCCAGGCGCCGCCCTTGAAACCCACCTCGCGGTAGACGCCGAGGGACTCAAAGCCCATCGCCTCGTGCAGGCCGACGCTCTTGTCGTTGGGCAGGGTGATGCCGGCGTAGGCCGCGTGGATGCGCTGGCGGGCGAGGAGTTCGAACAGGCGGCTGTACAGCCGGCGGCCGAAGCCGCGACGGTGGGCGTGGGGCGCAACATAGACCGTCACATCGCAGGCCCACCGGTAGGCCGCTCGTTCGGCATGGCGCGATGCATAGGCGTAGGCGACCACGTCGCCCTCGTCTTCGCCGACGAGGTAAGGGTAGGCGGCGAGCGTTCTCTCGATGCGGGCGCGCATCTCGCCGATGGACGGGGGCGTTTCTTCGAACGAGATGGCCGTGTCGCGCACGTAGGGGCCGTAGATGGCCGCGATCGCGGCGGCGTCGTCCGGCCTGGCCACTCTCACCCGTTCCATTGCCAACCCTCCATCCCCGCCCTAGAGTCGTCTACTATATTGGAAATGGAGTCAATCATAGTGGATGATGAGGCTCATCTGGCTCGGCGGATCGCGACCGAGCGCCAGAGCCGGAGCTGGTCCTTGGCCGACCTGGCCGAGCGGTCGGGCGTGTCGCGCTCGATGCTGAGCAAGGTCGAGCGCGGCGAGGCGAGCCCCACGGCCACGGTTCTCCTGAAGATCGCTGGCGCGTTCGGCCTCACCCTGGCCGAGTTGCTCGACCCGGCCGAGGAGCGCGCATCGCGTTTCTTGTCCCGGCGCGATCAGCCGACCTGGGTCGACTCCGCCAGCGGCTATCGGCGGCGGCAGGTCTATCTGAGCCCGGCGATGCCCATGGAACTGGTCGAAGTCGAGCTTCCGGCCGGGGCGGCCGTCGGCGCGCCGGCCTCGTCCTATGCGCTGATCCGGCAGGTGCTCTGGGTGCTGGACGGCGCCGTCACCATCGTCGAGGGCGAGGCGCGAACCGAGCTTGAGCGCGGCGACCGCCTCGAATTCGGGCCGCCGGCGGACGTGGTCTTCCGCAACGAGACGGCCGCGCCCTGCCGTTATCTCGTCGCCCTCGTCCGGAGTTGACCGGGCCGCCGCATTTGTCCGGGTGACAATGTTCCGGTCGCCGGGCGCCAGCGCCTGGGCCTACAACCGGGTGCGGAGCCCGGAGGGAGCGATGGAGGTCCAGCGGTTCGCCGCCTTTTGCGATGGCGAGGTCGGCGGAAATCCGGCGGGCGTGGTGGTGTGCGAGGTGCTGCCGGACGCCGACCGGATGCAGGCCGTCGCCGCCGAGGTCGGCTATTCGGAGACCGTCTTCGCCGCCCCGGCCGGCGGCGGCTGGCGGGTGCGCTACTTCGCGCCCGAGATGGAGGTCCCGTTCTGCGGCCACGCGACCATCGCCCTCGGCGCGGCGCTGGCTTTGCAGGCGGGAGACGGCGTCTTCGCGCTGCAGCTCAACGACGACGCCATCACGGTCGAGGGGCGCCAGGCGGGCGCCCTGGTCGCCGCCGCCCTCCAGTCGCCGCGAACCTGCAGCGGGCCGGCGCCGGCCGCCGTCCTTGACGAGGCCCTGACCCTGTTCGCCCTCGCCGAGTCCGACCTCGACCGCACGCTCCCGCCGGCGATCGCCAACGCCGGCGCCGATCACCTCGTCCTGGCGCTCGCGAGCCGAAATCGGCTGGCGGCCATGCGCTACGACCTGGAGGCGGGCCGCCGGTTCATGACGCGGGAGGGGCTGGCCACGATCAGCCTCGTGGTCGTGCAAACGCCGCGCCTCTTCCACGCCCGCAACGCCTTCGCCGCCGGCGGCGTCTACGAAGACCCCGCCACCGGCTCGGCGGCCGCGGCGCTGGCGGGCTACCTGCGCGATCTCCACTGGCCCCATGCCGGCGCCATCGACATCGTCCAGGGCGAAGACATGGGCGTGCGGTCGTTGCTGCATGCCGAGATCCCGCCCGGCCCGGGGGACAGCATCCGGGTGTCGGGCCTGGCGCGGCGTCTGTAGGCTCCCTTCGCACGCCCCCTCTTGAAACAAGCCGAAATCCGGCAGAAGCTTTCCTTTGATAAGCGTATTCAAACGCGCCACAGTGGCGCTGTACGGCCTCGGGGACTCGTGATCGATCTCCGTCGGCCGTAGGGCGTCCCGAGAAGGCGCTTCGGGAATCACGGGGAGGAAACATGACCTGTCGAAAGCTCGCCGTTCCGGCGCTCGCCGTCCTGGCGGCCGCCGCGGCCCTGCCGGCCCACGCCCAGCGGGGCGCGCCGGCCGCCACGCCGGTGCTGACCGGCGATCCCCTGCGCCGCGACATCACCGTGCCCGACAGCGTGCCCAACATCTCCGGCACCTGGTCGCCGCAGACCTTCTTCCGCACCATCCGGCCGATGAGCGGGGAGGAGACGCCGTTCCTGCCCTGGGCCAAGAAGTTCTTCCTCGACCGCTCGGCCGCCGAAGCCTCGGGCTCGCCGCTGTTCGACCCCAACGCCAACTGCCTGCCCTCGGGCGTGCCGCGGGTGCTGCCGACCCCCTATCCCTACGACATCGTGCAGACCCCCGACGCGATCTACGTCGGCATCGAGGTGATGCACTCGTTCCGCATCATCCACATGGACGGCAAGCCGATGCCGGCCGACTTCAAGCCCAGTTACCTCGGCTATTCGGTCGGCCACTGGGAGGGCGAGACCCTGGTGATCGTGACCACCGGGCTCAACGGCTTCACCCAGGTGGACGAGGAGGGACGGCCCAAGTCGAGCGCGCTGAAGGTGACCGAGCGCTGGACCAAGAAGGCCCCCGACCTGCTGGAGAACATCTTCACCATCGACGATCCCAAGACCTACGCCCATCCGTGGACCGCGCTCGCCGAATACAAGTGGGCCCCGGACGTCCGCTTCAACGAATACGTTTGCGAGGAGAACAACCGGAACAAGCCGGACGCCTCGGGCAAGCTGCGTCACAACTGAGGGGAGCGACCATGACCAGATATCCGATCCTCGCCGCCACGGCGGCCTGCGCCCTCGCCCTGACCGTCTCCGGCGCCGCGCTCGCCCAGAGCTCGATTCCCCAGGAGGAGGCCGCCGCCAAGCGCCGGGCCGACCGGGACGCCAAGGACAAGGCGCTGCTCGACGCCGAGCGCGCCCGCCCGCGCATCGGCGGCTACTGGAAGATCGACCACAAGATCACCGCCCTGACCACCGCCGACGGCAAGGCCCCGCCGCTGAACGCCGCCGGCCGGGCCCTCTACCGCCAGCGCGCCGCGGACATGAAGGCCGGCAAGAAGCCCGACCCGATGGAGGCGTGCCTCCCGCCCGGCACGCCGCGCTCCCTGGTGGTCGACAAGCCGTTCATGATCGCCCAGACGGCGGCCAAGATCACCTTCTTCCACCAGGTCTACCACGTGATCCGCCACGTCTACCTCGACGGGCCGCTGAAGCTCGGCGCGGACCGCGACGTCTTGTGGGAGGGCCATTCCTCGGGCCGCTGGGAGGGCGACACCTTGGTCATCGAGTCCGGCGACTTCAACGGCAAGCAGTGGCTGGACGACTCCGGCCTGCCCCAGTCGCCCGACATGCGGGTGACCGAGCGCATCAAGCGCATTGGGCCTGACACCCTCGAGGACCTGATCACCTACGACGACGCCAAGTACTATTCCGCGCCCTGGACCGCCCGCCTGACGTTCAAGGCGCAGCCGAAGGACACCATCCTGGTAGAGGAGGACTGCGCGGAGAAGCTGCTGGAGTATCCGCTCAAGCCCTATGCGCCGGAATAGGCGTGTGGTGGGGAGGGCGGCGGGACGTGACCGCGAGGTAGCCCTCTGTCAGGTAGAAATGAGACGTGCCTGGACCGTCGGCCAGCCTGGCCTGGTTGACGTGTCCGGCGAAGGCATTGTCGGCGAGGACCATCAGGTCGACCGTCGCGCTCACCAGATCGACCTCGGTGAATGTGATCGTCGCGGGGACACGTTGCGGCGCGCTCAGCCCCGGGTAGGACAGCAGCCGGACGGTCACCTGCCGGCGGCTAGGGTCGATATGGAGGCCCTCGATCAGGGCGTCATGGTGATCGATCCAATCGTCCAGGTTCATTTGCATCTGCTGTGCCTCGGCGAACTCCCAACGCTAGGCCGGCTCGGCTAAGGATCCGCTAAGCGGAGGCGGTAAGCTTGGCGCCGCCCTCTCGCGCCCGCAGCAAAAACGCTCTAGACGGAGCGTATGTACGACGCCGAATTGGACGCCGCCGAGCCTCTGCCGCCTCTCGACGAGGTCGAGCGGCTGGTCGCGCGCGCGCGGGACGCCCTGCTGGCCAGCCAGCGGCCCGACGGCCACTTCGTGTTCGAGCTGGAAGCCGACTGCACCATCCCGTCGGAGTTCATCCTGCTCAAGCACTACCTCGGCGAGCCCGAGGACCTGGAGCTGGAGCGCAAGATCGGCGTCTACCTGCGCCGCATCCAGGGCGCGCACGGCGGCTGGCCGCTCTACCACAACGGGGCCTTCGACATCTCGGCCAGCGTCAAGGCCTACTTCTGCCTGAAGATGATCGGCGACGACCTCGAGGCGCCGCACATGGTGCGCGCGCGCCAGGCGATCCGCGACCATGGCGGGGCCATGGCGGTGAACGTGTTCACCCGCATCCAGCTGGCGCTCTACGGCGACATGGACTGGAAAGAGATCCCGGCCATGCCGCCCGAGATCATCATGCTGCCGAAGGGGTTCCCGATCACCCTTCTGCGCATGAGCTACTGGGCGCGCACGGTGATCGTGCCGCTGCTGGTGCTGATGTCCGAGAAACCGCGGGCGCGCAACCCGCGGGGCGTGCACGTGCCGGAGCTGTTCGAAGAGGTCACGCCGGCGCCGCGCGTATCGCAGGGCGCCAACCTGAAGAAGGCCTGGGTGGTCGGCTTCAACGCGCTCGACGCGGTGCTCAAGGCGCTCGAGCCGGTGTGGCCGCGCCGCCTGCGCAAGCGCGCCATCGCCCGCTGCCGCGACTGGGTGATCGAGCGGCTGAACGGCGAGGACGGCCTCGGCGCCATCTATCCGGCCATGGCCAACAGCGTGATGATGTTCGACACCCTCGGCTACGCCGAGGACCATCCGCACCGCGCCCTGGCCCGCAAGTCGGTCGAGAACCTGCTGGTGGTCAAGGACGGCGAAGCCTACTGCCAGCCGTGCGTCTCGCCGGTGTGGGACACCGCCCTGGTCGCCCACGCCCTGATGGAAGCCGGCGGCGAGGAGGCGGAGACGCAGGCGCTGCGCACGCTCGAGTGGCTGAAGCCGCTGCAGGTGCTCGACGTGAAGGGCGACTGGGCCGCGGTGCGGCCCGACGTGCGGCCCGGCGGCTGGGCCTTCCAGTACCGCAACGACCACTACCCCGACCTCGACGACACCGCGGTGGTGGCCATGGCCATGGACCGTGCGCGCCAGCGCCTCGGCGCCGGGACCGAGTACGACGAGGCCATCGACCGCGGGACAGAGTGGATCGTCGGCCTGCAGAGCGAGAACGGCGGCTTCGCCGCCTTCGACGCCGACAACACCCACTACTACCTGAACAACATCCCCTTCGCCGACCACGGCGCCCTGCTCGACCCGCCGACGGTGGACGTGGCGGCGCGCTGCGTGTCGCTGCTCGGCCAGCTCGGCGAGCGGCCCGAGACCTCGCCGCGCCTCAAAGCGGCCATCGACTACCTGGAAACCGAGCAGGAGCGGGACGGAAGCTTCTGGGGCCGATGGGGCGTCAACTACATCTACGGGACCTGGTCGGCGCTGTGCGCCTTCAACGCCGTCGGCCTCGGCATCGAGGCCCCGGTGGTGAAGAAGGCCGTGGACTGGCTGATCGCCATCCAGAACCCCGACGGCGGCTGGGGCGAGAGCTGCGACAGCTACGACCTGGCCTACCAGGGTTACCAGCCGTCCAATTCGCGCGCCTCCCAGACCGCCTGGGCCCTGCTCGGCCTGATGGCGGTGGGCCAGGTGCGCCATCCGGCGGTGGCCCGCGGCATGGCGTGGCTGCAGGCCAACCAGGACGCCGAGGGCCTGTGGCCCGAGGAGGACTACACCGGCGGCGGCTTCCCGCGGGTGTTCTACCTGCGCTACCACGGCTACCGGAAGTTCTTCCCCCTGTGGGCGGCCGCCCGCTATCGCAACCTCGTCAAGGCCAATGCGCCGGACGTGGCGTTCGGGATGTGACGGCGGGCCTGCGATGATCCTGGCGGCGGTCGGCATGCAACGCGAGGCGCGCCTCGTGGAGCGCCATGGCGCGGGCCTCGGCGTGCGCGCGGTGGCCGGCGGCGGGCGCGAGGCCCAGCTCAAGGCGCGGCTCGAAGCGGCGCTCGACGGCGCCGACGCGATCCTCAGCATCGGCCTCGGCGGCGCGCTCGACCCCTTGCTGGAGGTGGGCGACGTGGTGGTCGGCAGCGAGGTCCTGCGCCCGCGCGGGCGCTGGGAGACCGACGCGGTGTGGCGCGACTGGCTGCTGGGACGCCTGCCGGGCGCGCGGTCCGGCCCGGTCTATGGCTCCGGCGAAATGGTGCTGAGCGCGCTCGACAAGGACAAGCTGCGCCGGCGCGGCGGGGCGGTGCTGGTCGACATGGAGAGCCACGTGGCGGCCCAGGTCGCCGCCGCGCGCGGCCTGCCGCTCGCGGTGGTGCGGGTGGTGTCGGACAAGGCGGCCGCCAGCCTGCCTGAGGCGGTGCGTGCGGGGATCGCCGCGGACGGCGGCATGGACCTGATGGGTGTGCTGGGCGCCCTGGCCCGCGACCCGCGCCAGCTGCCGGCCCTGATCCGCGTCGGCCGCGACGCCGACCTGGCGTTCAAGGCCCTCGACCTCGCCGCGTCGCGGGCCCTGGCCCGGCCTTGATGGACGCGCTGTGGCGTGCACCCTGACGGCGCGCACCCCAGGAGCCGCCGATGATCAGCCGTGAGCCCCGCATCACCCCGGTCGCCGTCGCCGACCTCCGCCCCACCCAGATGACCGTCGGCATGCGCGAGGTCGACGAGAAGCGCAGGGCCTGGCGCGACAAGCAGGCGGAGGACGGCGGCGTCTATCTCGGGCGGCATCTGATTCCGGTGCTGCTGGGCCCCAAGGGCCGGCCCTATGTGATCGACCACCACCACCTGACCCGCGCCCTGATGGACGAGGGGGTCAAGGACGTCGCCATCACCGTGACGCACGACCTGTCGATGCTCGACAGGGACGCCTTCTGGGTGTTCGCCGACAACCGCGGCTGGTGCCATCCCTACGACGAGGAGGGGCGGCGGCGGACCTTCGACGACATTCCCCGGAGCCTGAAAGGGCTGAAGGACGATCCCTTCCGCAGCCTTGCGGGCGAACTGCGACGGGCCGGCGGCTTCGCCAAGGACACCACGCCGTTCAGCGAGTTCCTGTGGGCCGATTTCCTGCGCCGCCGGCTGAAAGCGTCCGAGGTGCGCCAGGATTTCGCCGCCGCCCTGAGCAAGGCCCTGCGCCTGGCCAAGTCGCCCTGGGCCGGCTACCTGCCGGGGTGGTGCGGCCCGGCGGCGGACGACTGAGCCGGCCGCTGCGCCTGGCCTTTCAGCAGCCTTACAAAACCGCCGCAATCCCTTGTGGGAAAAAGGACACGCCCGTCCGGGAACGCCATCGCCCCCGCGCGACGCCCCGAAACGGGAACCTGTCACGGCGGGACCTTTTCCGCTGTCCCTATCTTGCTGAAATGGCGTTGGAAAACCCGAAATTTCGCGGGTGCGCCGGCGGCCTGGGTCGTTAGGACGATAACAATCCTGATAGGAGGTCTACCGAAATCGGTATACCCAGCCGCCCGGACGGGTCGCTACACACCCCGCGATGTGACATGGCAATGCGTCGACAGGTCGCGTGTTGCCACGTCATCACTGACTTCACGTACTAAGTAAAGTTGCAGCATCAAGCTGCAGCCATAAGATTTTTTTGCCACTCTCAGGGAGAGAAACCGAATGCCGAGCGCCAGTAAGCTTCGTGCTGCTTTGTTCATGACTTCGGCGCTGGGATGCGCCGCCCTCGCCAACGCCGCCTTCGCGCAGGCCAAGGCCCCGGCCCCCAACAGCCAAGCCATCGAAGAAGTGGTCGTCACCGCGACCCGCCAGACCTCGACGGTGAACAAGGTCGCCCTGTCGGTGTCGGCCGTGACGCAGAAGAACCTCGACCAGCAGGGCATCCGCTCGGTGGCGGACCTGTCGAGCCAAGTGCCCGGCTTCACCTTCCGCACCACCGGCAACGACAACAACCCGAACCTGACTCTGCGCGGCATCGGCGGCAACGCCCTGAACGGCACCTCGGGCGGCGCGCCGACCACCGGCCTCTACCTCGACGACGTTCCGATCATGTCGCGTAACGCCAACGGCCTGGAGACCGGTTCGGGCACCCCGCAGCCGATCCTCTACGACCTCGACCGCATCGAAGTGCTGCGCGGCCCGCAGGGCACGCTGTACGGCGGCTCGTCGGAAGGCGGCACCATCCGCTTCATCCTGCCCCAGCCCAGCCTGACCACCTACTCGGGCTCGGCCCGCGTCGGCTGGTCGACCATGCAGGGCGGCGGCATGGGCAACGAGGAGGGCCTGGCCCTCGGCGGTCCGATCATCCAGGACAAGGTCGGCTTCCGCATCGCCGGCTTCCGCAAGGACAACCCCGGCTGGGTCGACAACTTCTCGCAGTACGACGGCCACCAGTTCGCTTCGAACGTGAACTGGGGCAACGACTACTCCCTGCGCGGCGCGGTGCTGTGGCAGGTGACGCCGAACTTCAAGGCGACCGTGTCCGTCTTCCACCAGATGGACTTCACCAACGACAACCCGACCGTCGAGACCTCGCGTCCGTCGTTCACCTTCCCGACCACCACCATCAGCGAAGCCGGCACGGTCAATGGCGTGCGCTTCTCGTTCCCGGCCAAGGTTCTGCCCGGCTTCACCACGCCCGCCCAAACCTGGCTCGGCAACGGCAACGGCACCACCAACGGCCGCTACCTGACCCCGACCAACGTCGTCTACCAGAACTCGCCGCGCCGCACGATCTTCACCGTGCCCAGCCTGACCCTGGACTACAACTGGAACGACAAGCTCGACCTCAAGTCGATCACCTCCTACGCCGACGCCACCACCGGCGGCTGGACCTTCACCCCCTCGGGCCTGCGTCCTCTGCCCTTCGGCGTGCCCTCGCAAGCGATCACCGGCCAGCGCCAGATCTACGGCGTTGGCGTGGCCGCCACCGCTCCGGGCGGGATCGGCAACGCGCTGCCGTGCCCGACGGGCCAAGGTCTCGTGACGCCGGTCTTCGCCAACGCGACGGCGAACGGGCAGGCTTACTGCAACGTCAGCCCAAAATTCTATCCGCAGTCCTGGCAGACCGGGGTCGCGAGCCAGCAAGGCCCGGTCGACTCGTTCGGCTACTACTTCTTCAACAACCGCCGCGCCCAGACGACCCAGGAATTCCGCCTGGCCACGACCGATCCGTCCTGGCGCCTGCAGTTCGTGGTCGGCGCGTTCATCTCGCACGCCCACAACCACATCGACGTGGGTTCGAGCTGGAACGAGACCCAGCTGGTCCAGTCGGTGCTCAACATTCCCGAGTACTGGCTCCAGGGCACCGGCGCCGCGCCGGTCCTGCAGACCCCGGGCAACCCCAACTTCGACGTGTCGACGCGTAACATCGACATCCTCGAGGACGAGCAATCTGTGTTCGGCGAAGCAACCTTCGCCATCACCGACAAGCTCAAGCTCACGGCCGGCGTCCGCGCGGTGAACTACAACCAGCAGTTCCTGCAGATCTACGGCGGGACCGTGGCTTCGGCGCCTCCGGGCTTCGTCGGTTCGACGAGCTCGGGCGAACTGGCTCACCAGACCGGTGTGACTGCCGCTGGCGCGCCGATCTACTCGACCACCGGCATCGAAACGAACCCGAACTCGACGGCCGCGATCGCCACCAACTACGCGGCCTGCCCGCAGCACATCACGGCCGCGACCGTGACCACGGCGGCGCAAAACGCCGCCGGCGCGGCTGGCTGCCCGTACCAGTACACCTACACCAAGCTGCGCGAGAACCCGATCGACCCGAAGGTCGGCCTGTCCTACCAGCTGACCCCGAGCGACCTGCTCTACTTCACCTACGCCGAAGGCTACCGTCCGGGCGGCATCAACCCGTTCGTCCCGCCGATCATGTGCGCCGCCGACCTCGCGAGCCTGGGCATCGCCCAGTCGCCCGGCACCTACCAGCGCGACACGGTGAAGTCGATGGAAGTGGGCGGCAAGTTCCGCCTGTTCAACGGCCAGGCCCAGATCAACGCCGCGGCGTTCCACATCACCTGGGACAACGTGCAGTTCGTCGAAAGCCTGCCGACCTGCGCCTTCTCGTTCACCGCCAACGCGGCGACGGCGGCGTCCGACGGCGGCGAAATCCAGTTCACCGGCCGCAGCCACGGCTTCACGCTGAACGCCAACCTGGCCTACGACAACGCCCGCTACACCAAGGACACCTTCTCCACGGGCGCTTCGCCCAAGAAGCTGGTGAACCGTGGCGACAACCTGGGCGTGCCGGATTGGACGGCCAACGTCGGCCTGCAGTACGACACCAACATCATGGCCGTCCCGGCCTACGCCCGCATGGACTACGCCTATACCGGCAAGTACATGCGCGCCACGGGCCCGGGCACCAACTCCTTCGTCGCGACGCTCGGGCCGAACTTCATCAACGGCAACGAGACCCATCTCGTGAACGCCCGGGTCGGCGTCTACATCAAGGACCTGGAAATCGCCGGCTACGTGACCAACCTGTTCAACTCGCAAGAGTGGATCAACAAGAACGAGGGGTCCGGGACCTACGCCTTCACCGGCATCAAGGAAGTGCCGCGCGTGATCGGCGTGCAGATGAACTACCGGTTCTAAATCGGACCGAAAGCGTCTTAGACTTGGGGGGCGGATCTTCGGGTCCGCCCCTTTTGCTTTAGGGATCCCGTATGCCGCCGCGCACCGCCCGACATCTGCTGACCACCGCCGCGTGCTGCACGGCCCTGCTCGCCGGACCGGCCCTGGCCCAGTCCAAGGCGCCCGCCAAGGCCGCGGCCGCAGCCGCAAAGTCGCCCGCCGCCAAGGCTCCGGCGCCGGCCGCGGGCAATCCGGCCGTTCAGGCCGCCACCCCGTGCAACGTCCTGGCCGATGATCCGGACGATCCGTTCCGCGCCGCGGCGGGGGTACAGAAGCAACTGATCGACGCGTCCAAGGCGGTTGCAGCCTGCAAGGCGGCGATCGAGGCCGCGCCGGAAGACGGCCGGCTGCGCTACGCCCTGGGCCGCGCCCTGGAGCGTTCGGGCGATGATGCGGGGGCCGGCGACGCCTACCAGCGGGCGGCCGAGCGCGGCTATCCGATCGCCGAGAACATGGTCGGGATGCTGTATCTCACCCAGGCGCACCAGCCCGAGGTCGCCGCCCAGTGGATGCGCAAGTCCGCCGACCACGGCTACCTGCCGGCGCAGATGGTCCTGGGCACCTTCTATCACCAGGGCATCGGCGTGCCGAAGGACGCCGGTCAGGCCGCCGGCTGGTACCGCAAGGCGGCCGACGCCGGCTATCCCCTGGCCCAGGTCGTCCTGGCGGGGCTGTACCACAAGGGAGACGGGGTGGCGCAGGACGACCAGCAGGCCCTGGCCCTGTATCGCAAGGCGGCCGCCGCCAACTACGCGGGCGGGCAGGGCGGGATCGGCGACGCCTATTACAACGGCTGGGGCGTCAAGCGGGACGCCAAGGAGGCGCTGGCCTGGTACCAGAAGGCCGCCGAACAGGGCTATCCGCCGGCCCTGGCCGCGCTCGGCGTCATGTACCACAACGGCGAGGGCGGCCTGAAAGTCGACGACGCCAAGGCCGCCGAGAACCTCAAGCAGGCCGTCGAGCTGGGCTTCGCCCCCGCCCGGCCGCTGCTGGCCGCCCTGCAGCAAGGCGCCGCCCAGGCCAAGTAGCGGCTAGGGGCCCCTCCCGCCGGTCGTCATCCACAGCGCGCTCATCATGTGCGGCAGGGTGAGCGGCAGGGTGACGATCAGCAGGGCCACCGCCGCGGCCATCACCACCAGCGCCAGCTTCCCGCGGCTGCGGTGGAGCGCCCGGAAGCGGCCGCCGGCCATCAGGTCGGCGTGGCAGGCGGGGCAGACCCGGTGCTCGTGCTCGACCCAGTATTCGCGGTAGGGGCCGCCCGCAGCCGGCCGGGGATCGGAGTCCAGCCCGGAGTCCAGCACCTTCAGCCGCCGCGCCCGGGTGCGCTGCCGCCAGGGCAGGGCGTCGCGCGCGGGGAATTCCAGGTCGCAGCAGTCGCAGACCGCGTAGAAGCCGCCGCCCTTGCCGCGGGGCCCCGCCATCCTACTCCGCGGCGATCCGGCTCTGCGGATCGGGCCGCGTCCCGTTGGGCACGCCGCAGCGGGCCAGGACCTCGCGCAGCTCGCGGATGGGCGGGAACACCTCGTTGTTCCAGTCGTCGCCCTGGGCGTCGTGGGCGGCCTGCTCCATCTCCACGATCTCCTTGTCTTCCTTGAAGATCTGCTCGGTGAACATGGTGATGAACGGCCACGCCGCCTCGATCAGGCCGGGGATCTTCGGCCGCTTGACCGAGAGGTAGCCGAAGGTGCGGTTCTTGCGCTGTTCCTTGTCCAGCGGGGTGTAGCCGAGCCAGACGTGCAGCACCGGCTCGCCCGAGCCGACCCACACCTTGAGGTCCTGGTAGGGGTAGCCGGTGCGGATGGTCATCAGGTCGGCGTTGTCGCCCTCGCCCTGCTTGCGCACCACGCCCAGGATCGCCGCCTCGCCGACGGTGCCCTGGCCCTCGGTGCGGCTGAAGGTGTAGTCGACCTCGCACCAGTCCGGGCCCGAGCGCTTGCCCAGGCACTTGGCCTTGATCATGCCCATCTGCTTGCGGTGCAGGAACTGGTGGTTCATGTCGAACAGGTTCTCGTGCATGAACGAGTAGTGCGCCTCGACATGGCGGTTCAGCTGGCGCGTCTTGTACGAGCTCTTGGCCGACGAGCCGAGCGCCTCGGGCAGGGCGTGGAGCTCGGCCAGGGCCGGGTCGCCCGGGAAGATGAAGATCAGGCCGTCAACTTCCTTGCAGGGATAGGCCTTGACCCCGTTGGGCAGGCGCTCCTTGCCGAGGTAGGGCACGTCCACACAGGCGCCGGACGCGTCGTAGGCCCAGCCGTGGTAGCCGCACTTCACCGTGCAGCCCTGCACCACGCCGTGCGTCAGCGGCACCTGGCGGTGGGCGCAGCGATTCTCCAGGGCGAACAGCTTGCCGTCCTTGGCGCGCACCACCGCGACCGGCTCGCCGGCATAGACGCGGGCGACCATCGCGCCCGGCTTGATCTCGTCGGACCAGGCGATCGGATACCAGAAGTCGGGATGGCAGTCGGTCTTGCGCAGGTCCACGCCCGCGGTCAGCCGCGCTGTGCGTACGGTGTCAACCGACATCCCGCCTCCCTTAGTCCTCGACAGTGACCACGCCCTTGCTGGCGCGCGGGTTCTTGGCGCGGATCTCGGCCAGCTTCTTCTCCACGTGGGTGGAGAACACGAAGTCGGCCTTCCGCTGCTTGTCGAGGGGAATATCCTTCGCCATCGGACCGTCGGTTTTGATCCCGCTCAAAGAAAGCGAGAGCACCTTCAGCGGGTTCTTCACGGAGTGGGCGACCGCGGTGCCTTCAAAGCCGCAGTGGACCATACAGTCGGCGCACTTCTCGTAGTTGCCGACGCCGTACTTCTCCCACTCGGTGCCATCCATCAGCTCCGCGAAGGTCTTCACATAGCCTTCGCCGAGCAGGTAGCAGGGGCGCTGCCAACCGAACACGGTGCGCGCTGGCATTGACCAGGGGCTGCACTCGTAGGCCTCGTTGCCGGCCAGAAAGTTCATGAACAGGCTCGACTGGGTGAAATCCCAGGCCTTGCCGCCGTCGCCGCGCTTGAGGATGTCGCGGAACAGCTGCTTGGTCTTCTGCCGGTTCAGGAAGTGCTCCTGGTCCGGCGCGCGCTCGTAGGAATAGCCCGGCGACACGGTGATGCCGTCTAGGCCGATGGCGGTCATCTCGTCGAAGAACTTGGCCACGCGCTCGGCGTCCGAGCCGTCGAACAGGGTGCAGTTGATCTGCACGCGGAAGCCCTTGGCCTTGGCCAGCTTGATGGCCTCGACCGCCTTGTCGTAGACGCCGTTCTCGCACACCGACTTGTCGTGCATGGCCTGGTCGCCGTCCAGGTGGATGGACCAGGTGAAGTAGGGCGAGGGCTTGTACTGGTCGATCTTCTTGGCCAGCAGCAGGGCGTTCGTGCACAGGATCACGAACTTCTTCTTGGCGATGTAGCCCTCGACGATGCGCGGCAGGTCCTTGTGCAACAGCGGCTCGCCGCCGGCGATCGAGACGGCGGGGGCGCCGCACTCGTCGATCGCTTCCATGCACTGCTCGTAGGAGAGGCGCTGGTTCAGGATCTCGTCCGGATAGTCGATCTTGCCGCAGCCGGCGCAGGCCAGGTTGCAGCGGAATAGCGGCTCCAGCATCAGCACCAGCGGATAGTGCTTCTTGCCGGTGAGGGCCTTGCCGACGACGTAGG
>Ga0310811_10000898_pt1 | contig 38353 bp, 31 predicted proteins | sample YCmetagenome_FD_207642 | JGI IMG/M metagenome (GOLD analysis project Ga0310811, IMG submission 207642) | Soil microbial communities from experimental microcosm in Duke University, North Carolina, United States - YC | ecosystem: Engineered > Artificial ecosystem > Soil microcosm > Unclassified ... | reverse complement strand
AACCCCGGCGTGGTCGACGCCTTCGCGCTGGTCATTGCGTCGGCCTCCAGCCCTCCGGCCGTTGCCGGCATCGCTGGCCACGAACCCGACCTCGCGCGGGCGCGCAAGGAAGCAACCGCTGTCGCCGCAACGCTTGCCGAGATCCGCAAGGTGGCGCCTGAGGCCGGCACCTATGTCGCCGAATCGAGCTACTTCCAGAAGGACTGGCAGCGCGCCTACTGGGGCGGCAACTACGCCCGCTTGCAGGGCGTGAAGCAGACGTACGACCCGGAGGGATTGTTCTTCGCCCATCATTGCGCGGGCAGCGAGGCGTGGAGCGCGGACGGATTCACTCGCCTCTAAAGCGGATACCGAAATGGTGGGACCATCCCAAACCTCTCCCTGAGGAGCATCGCGAAGCGATGCGTCTCGAGTCGCGCGAGATAACCCCCGCGCTGTGGTGGGAACGAGCACCGTGTTTGTTGCCCATCCTTCGAGACGGCCGCTGCGCGGCCCATCAGGATGAGGTGACTCTGTATCCACCTTCAGCACTCACCGGATGGTGAACTCCATGCGAAGACGCTCCATGCTCACAGGCATGACGGCACTCGCCGTTGCCGGTCTCGCCCATGAAACGCCAGCGGCACCGAAATTCTCCCGCGTCCGACCAGGCGAACCCGGATGGCCATCGGACACGGCGTGGGAGGGACTGCGCCAAAGCGTCGGCGATCGGTTCGTCAAAGTGCAGCCAGCCCTTAATGTGTGCCGCACCGATCCCGATGCCGCAGCCTGCCGCGAACTCGTCAGGGAACTGAAGAATCCCTACTTCATCGGCGACGATCCAAGCCTGACGCAGACCCTGGGATGGGTCGATGCCTGGACATCACAGTCCAGCGTCTATGCGGTGGCTGCGCGACGGACCGAGGATGTTGTCGCCGCGGTGAACTTTGCCCGCACGCATCGATTGCGGTTGGTCGTGCGCGGCGGCGGCCATAGCTATCTCGGCACCTCCAATGCGCCCGACTCGCTCATGGTCTGGACCCGCGCGATGAACGAGGTCGTCCTGCACGACGCTTTCGTCGCGCGTGGCTGCGCCGGCCAGCAACCGGCACAACCCGCCGTATCGGTCGGCGCGGGTGCGCTCTGGATGCAGACCTATAACGCCGTCACCACGGGCGGCGGGCGTTACGTGCAAGGCGGTGGCTGTGGCACGGTTGGCGTCGCCGGTCTCGTGCAGGGCGGCGGCTTCGGCAGCTATTCGAAGAACTACGGCATTGCCGCGGCGAGTCTCCTCGAGGCGGAGATCGTGCCCGCCGATGGCGTCGTGCGCCTGGCCAACGCCTGCACCCATCCCGACCTTTTCTGGGCCTTGAAAGGCGGTGGCGGCGGCACGTTCGGCGTCGTGACGCGCGTCACCTTGCGCACGCATGAGCTGCCGTCCTTCTTCGGCGGCGTGGCGGTCACGATCAAGGCGGCCTCCGATAGAGCTTTTCGCGAGCTGATCGGCCGCTTCATCGCCTTTTACGCGGAGAGCCTCGCCAATCGACATTGGGGCGAGATCGCGAATGTCCGGCCGGGCAACCGGCTCGACATCGAGATGTCATTCCAGGGACTGACCCTCGAAGAAGTCGACGCCGTATGGCGGCCCTTCCTCGACGGCGTGAAGGCCGCACCGCAGGACTTCACATTCGAGAGGGCGCCGCGCATGCGGGTCGCGCCGGCGCGGCATCGCTGGGATCCGGCCTTTCTCAAGAGCTTCGCGCCCGCTGCCGTCCGGACAGATGACCGGCCCGGCGCCTCGGCGGACAATATCTTCTGGGCGGCCAACGTCAGCGAGGCCGGACACGTCATCGAAGAGTTCGAATCGCGTTGGCTGCCGGCGTCGTTGCTGCAGCCTGGCCGCCGAAGCGAGCTGGCCGACGCGCTGGTCGCGGCGTCGCGCCAGTCGACGGTCGAGATCCATTTCCAGAAGGGACTCGCGGGCGGCGCCGATGAGGCCATCACCGCCGCACGTGACACGGCGATGAACCCGGCGGTGATCGATGCCTTTGCGCTCGCGATCGTGGCGAGCGAAGCACCGCCCGCCTATCCCGGCCTTCGTGGCCATCAGCCGGATCTCGCACAGGGCCGGCGCAATGCCGCGAAGGTTCGCACGGCCGCGGCCGAGCTTCGCAAAGTGGCGCCAGCACCCGGCGCTTACGTCGCCGAAAGCAGCTATTTCGAGACCGATTGGCAGGCGGCCTACTGGGGCGCCCATTATCCGCGACTGCGGGCCGTGAAGGACCAGTACGATCCCGAGGGCCTCTTCTTCGTCCATCATGGCGTCGGCAGCGAGGATTGGAGTCCCGACGGCTTCACCCGCCTCACCTAGGTCAAAACCAACAAGGTGCGCGCATCTATTGCTGCTTCCGGACCAATTCTGGAAATTGGCGACGTCAAGCGGTTCGTCAGAAAAGGGCCACTGGTGACGCGATCACCACACTGGCGTTACCATTTCCTCTTCGCGAGCGTCGTCGCGTCTTCGCGAGCGCGGTCGATAAAAAGCTGGGCGACTGGGCTGAGCCGGCGATTCTTTAGGGTAACGATTACGTTTTGCACGTGAGCCGTGGGCAGTTCAACGGCCAAGACCTTGATCTCGGAGCGCATCACAGGAAATTTCAATATCGAGGCCGGGAAAATCGTGACAAAGCGTCCGGTCGCCAAGAGACTAATCCGCACCTCGGGGGAATCGGCCACCACGGTCGTGCGGGGATAGTCGAGCCCGCTGGCGCGAAAGGCGTCCATTGCGATCGACGCAATTACGCTTCCTGGCGGTGGCAGCGTCCACGATTCGCTCGCCAGTTCGGCAAGTTCGATCTTGCGCCGCCGCACCCACCGATTTTGTACGCCCCCCGCAACAACATATGAGTCATCGAAGAGAAATTCGAAATCCAGTCGCTCGTCTGCAGTCGGCTCAAATCTCCGCACGATCAAGAGATCGACGTTACGCTCGCTGAGTTCGCGGCGCAGTCGATCCACGTAGGCGGTCACGAGATGGAATACCATGCGCGGATAGCGCCGAGAGAGCCGATCGACGATGGCAGATACAAAGCTCGCGGCCAGAATGGGGGTGCATCCGATCCGCACTTCTCCGGCGGTGGGGTCGGCGAGAAACTCGATGTTCTTCGCCGCCTGGCGCAGGTCATCGAATGCCGCCACTCCTCCATCGAGCAAGGCGCGACCGGACTCGGTCGGCTCGACGCCCTGGGGGTTGCGCTCAAGCAGTCGCACACCAATGGCACGTTCCAATTCCGCAATTGATCTCGAAATGGCCGGTTGGGTTGTATTGAGGAGCACGGCTGCCTTGCTCATGCTGCCGGCCTGCACGACAGCCATCAGGATATGAAGGTCGTGCAGTTTAATCCGGAGTCCGATGCGATCGCTCAACTGCATGGCGCCCATTGCAAGATTGATATGGCGATATGAAAACATAGCATTATGCGCGTATAGCGGCCTCCGGGTATTTTGGCGGTCGAGCCTCGAGGAATAGCCGGCGACGCAAGATCGTGCGCCTCGCAAGCCCGAACCAAGAGAACGCCATGCGCCTTCCGCGCCGTCGATTTCTGCATCTGGCAGGGGGTGCTGCCGCGCTTCCTGCCGTGTCGCACACTGCCTGGGCGCAGACCTATCCGGCACGGCCGGTGCATATCATCGTAGGCTTTTCGGCCGGCGGCCCGAACGACATCCTCGCGCGTTTGATCGGTGAATGGCTGTCGAAGCGGTTTAGCCAGCCATTCGTCATTGAGAATCGGCCAGGCGCCGGCAGCAACCTCGCCACCGAGACGGTCGTGCGCGCGCCTCCGGATGGTTACACGCTCCTCCTGGTCGGTTCACCGAACGCGATCAATGCGACGCTGTACGACAAGCTCGATTTCAATTTCATCCGCGACATCGCGCCGGTCGCGAGCTTCGTCCGCGGTGCCCTTGTCATGGTCGTACATCCGTCGGTTCCGGCCCGAACAGTTCCGGAGTTCGTCACCTATGCAAAGGCGAATCCGGGCAAGGTCTCCTATGGTTCAGGCGGGGTCGGCGGGATCACCCACATCACCGCCGAACTGTTCAAGATGATGGCCGGCATCGACATGGTGCACGTGCCGTATCGCGGCGTGGCGCCAGCGCTGACCGATCTGCTCGGCGGGCAGGTGCAGGTTCTCTTCACCAACCCGGCCCTGCTGGTTCCCCACATCAGAGCCGGCAAGCTGCGGGCTCTCGCGATAACCACCGCAACACGCTTGGAGGCGCTGCCGGACATCCCGACTGCCGGCGAGTTTGTCTCGGGCTACGAGGCGAGTTCCTTCTTTGGTGTCGGCGCGCCCAGGAATACGCCGGCCGAGATTGTCGACAAGCTAAACAAGGAGATTGATGCTGGCCTTGCCGATCCCAAGATCAAGGCGCGGCTTGCCGATCTGGACGGCACGGTGCTCGGCGGCTCACCTGCCGATTTCGGAAAGCTCATCGCGGAGGAAACCGAGAAGTGGGGCAAGGTGATTCGGGCGGCCAACGTCAAGCCAGAGTAAGCTCGATCCGCTCGCCCGGAATTCCGTGATCCGTTTCGGCGAATCCGCTGGCCCCGTGGCCGAGGAACGTCAGCTTGGGGGTCGGTTCCCGACGAGCCGCTCAAGGCGGCCATTGTCCCGAAGATGCCCGCAGAGCGGACGAAGGAATCACGAGCATCGTCGTTAATGCCCACGATCCCCTCGGGCCCTTCCGGCCCCCTCCCCAGCTTCGCTGGGGAGGCAGATGAATCAACTACGCGAATATAGTGGCCCTGCCACGCCTTGCAGGCGGCGACCGGCGGCCTATAACATGGGTCGCAGGGCGGCCTGCAAGGAGGGACTTATGACTACAGACATCGTCATCGCGAGCGCGGCGCGTACGCCCATCGGCTCTTTCAACGGTGCCTTCGGGTCCGTCCCCGCCCACGACCTCGGCAAGGCCGCGATCAAGGGTGCGCTGGACCGCGCCAAGGTGAAGCCGGAAGAGGTCGACGAGGTCATCATGGGCCAGATCCTGAGCGCGGGCCAGGGCCAGAACCCGGCGCGCCAGGCCGCGGTCAACTCCGGTATTCCGGTCGAGAAGACAGCGCTCGGCATCAATCAGCTCTGCGGCTCTGGCCTGCGGGCCGTCGCCTTCGGCTGGCAGGCGATCAGGAACGGCGACGCCTCGATCATGGTGGTCGGCGGCCAGGAGAGCATGAGCCAGGCGCCGCACGTCGCCCATCTGCGCGATGGCGTGAAGATGGGCGAGATGAAGATGATCGATTCCATGATCAAGGATGGCCTGTGGGACGCCTTCAACGGCTATCACATGGGCAACACGGCCGAGAACGTGGCGCAGAAGTACCAGATCACCCGCGCCGAGCAGGATGCCTTCGCCGCCTCGTCGCAGAACAAGGCCGAGGCGGCGCAGAAGAGTGGCCGCTTCAAGGACGAGATCATTCCGGTCTCGATCAAGACGCGCAAGGGCGAGGTCGTGGTCGATACCGACGAGTTCCCCCGCCACGGCACGACCGTCGAGGCGCTGGCCAAGCTGCGCCCCGCTTTCGCGAAAGAAGGCGGCTCTGTCACCGCGGGCAACGCTTCGGGCATCAACGACGGCGCGGCTGCTCTCGTGCTGATGACGGCCGACGAGGCCAAGAAGCGTGGCGTGAAGCCCCTGGCCAAGATCGTGTCGTGGGCGACCACGGGCGTCGATCCCTCGGTCATGGGGATCGGTCCCGTCACCGCCTCGCAAGCTGCGCTCAAGAAGGCCGGCTGGACGGTGAAGGATCTCGATCTCGTCGAGGCCAACGAGGCGTTCGCCGCCCAGGCCGTCGCGGTTGGCAAGGAGCTCGGCCTCGATCCGCAGAAACTCAATGTCAACGGCGGCGCGATCGCGCTCGGCCATCCGATCGGCGCCTCGGGCGCGCGCGTGCTGACGACGCTGCTTTACGAGATGCAGAAGCGCGACGCCAAGAAGGGCCTCGCCACACTCTGCATCGGCGGTGGCATGGGCATCGCCATGTGCGTCCAGCGCGACTGAGTCCTCTTCCGGACCGCGCGCATCTTGCGCGCTCCAAGCGCATGTGAATGCGCTGAATGATCACGAGCGAGCTGGACCCTTCGGCAAGCTCAGGGCAGGCGCTCGCGGTCCAAAAAACAATACGCCGCCGCTTGCGGATAGAGTGGCGACCATCGGGTTCCTAGGTTTGCGGCAACGTGAACCCAGGAGCCCCTCATGTCTTCGTCCCCTAGCGAAGCGCTTCCTCCGACCTTCAACCGGCTGGCGTGGTCGAACCTCGCAGCTCAATCGGCCGAACAGGTGGCGCTGGCCGCAGCGCCGATCGTGGCCGTGCTCCTGTTGGGCGCCGGCGAAGCCGAAACAGGCGCGTTGCAAACCGCGCTCACCCTGCCGTTCGTTCTGTTCGCCATTCCGGCCGGCCTGATGGCCGATCGCTTTTCCCGCCGCTGGCTGATGGCTGGCGCGGAGGCCCTACGAGCGGCGGCCCTGCTGGGCATTCTGGCCGCCCTGTGGTTCGGCTTCCTCGGCATGCCGCTGCTGGCTGTGCTGGGCTTCGTCGCGGTGTGCGGTACGGTGGTCTACAGCGTCGCCGCCCCCTCGCTGGTACCATCGCTGGTTCCGCCTTCGGCACTGCCGGCCGCCAACGCGCGCATCGAGCTTGCCCGTACCGTCGCCTTCGCCGGCGGACCGGCGTTGGGCGGTCTTCTGGTCGGCTGGATCGGCGCGGCGCCGGCCTTCGGCTGCGCCGCGGCCCTCTCGATCGTCGCCGTTGCCCTTCTGGCCGGCCTGTTCGAACCGGCGCGCGCGCCCATCCCGCGCCGTCATCCGCTGCAAGAGATCAAGGAAGGCGCGGCCTTCGTCTTCGGACACGATCTGCTGCGGCCGGTTTTCGTCACCCAATTCATCTTCAACACGGCGTCCTTCGTGATCCTGGCCGTGTTCGTGCCCTACGCCGTGCATCGGCTCGGCCTCACGGCTTTCGGCGTCGGCATCGTGCTCGGCATGTACGGCGTCGGCATGGTCGTGGGGGCGCTGCTGGCCACGCGCATCATGCGCCGCTTCGCTTTCGGCAGCGTGATCGGGCTGGGCCCGGTCACCGGCTTCGTCGCGTCAGGTGTCATGGCCCTGACGACGGTCGTTCCCACACCCCTCCTCGCAGGGCTCAGCTTCTTCCTGCTGGGCGCCGGCCCCATCATCTGGGTCATCAGCACGACGACGCTGCGCCAGTCGGTGACGCCGCCGCGCCTGCTCGGCCGCGTCTCGGCCATCAACATCATGGCCTATGGCGCGCGGCCGCTGGGCGCGGCGCTGGGTGCCGCCGTCGGCGGTGCTTTCGGCGCCGAAGCCTGTCTCTATCTCGCGATGGCGGGTTTTGCCGCCCAGGCGCTCGTCATCCTCATGTCACAAGCCGTCGCACTCCTGCATCAGCCGGAAATGGTCAGCGACTGACCGCTTTGCTTGCCTCCGACCCCGTGACTCCGGCTACAGTGTCGGTGCCAGAGTCAGGGAGGAAAACAATGGCTGGACGAGTGGCATTGGTGACCGGCGGAACGCGTGGCATAGGCGCGGCCATCTCCAGGATGCTGAAGTTACGAGGGTACGCGGTGGCCGCGAACTACGCCGGCAACGATGTCGCCGCCTCCGCCTTCAAGGAAGAGACCGGTATTCCGGTCTACAAGTTCGACGTCGGTGACTATGCCGCGGTGAAGGAAGCGGTGACCCAGATCGAGAAGGACCTCGGGCCGATCGAGATCGTCGTGAACAATGCCGGCATCACACGCGACGGCACCATGCGCCGGCTCGATCGCAGCATGTGGGACGCCGTGATCGATACCAATCTCGGTTCCTGCTTCAACGTCAGCAAGGCGGTGTGGGACGGCATGAACCAGCGCGGCTTTGGCCGCATCGTCAACATCGGCTCGATCAACGGCCAGGGCGGCCAGTACGGCCAGGTGAACTATGCTGCCGCCAAGTCGGGCATCCATGGCTTCACCAAGGCGCTCGCCCAGGAAGGCGCGGCCAAGAACGTCACCGTGAACGCGATCGCGCCGGGCTACACCGACACCGACATGGTCTCGGCCGTTCCGGCCAACGTGCTGGAGAAGATCATCGCCAAGATCCCCGTGGGACGCCTCGGCAAAGCCGACGAGATCGCGCGCGGCGTCCTGTTCCTGATCGCCGATGACGCGGGCTTCATCACCGGATCGACGCTTTCGATCAATGGCGGGCAGCACATGTACTGACGCAGCGACTGCGTCATGGATAAGATGAGGGCCGGCTAATCGCCGGCCCTTTTTGTTCTGTTCGGGAGTCCGCATGCCCAAGCTGATCGAGTACAAGGATATGGATCCACGCGCCAAAGCCGTGGTCGAGGCGATTGCCACGGCGCGCGGCATCGATCCCGGCACCATCAACAACGTCTGGAAGGCGCTGGCGCGTCATCCTGCGGTGATGGAGGCGTTTGCCGCGGAGATGAAGGCTGCCTTCGCTCCCGGCAAGCTCGATCCGCTCACCAAGGAGCTGATTTATCTCGCGGTGAGCGTCACCAATCAGTGCGAATATTGCATCGCCTCGCACGGTGCGATGGCGCGGCGCAAGGGCATGACCGAGGAAATGCACGAAGAATTCATGGCGATCGTGCTGGCCGCGCAAAAAGGCAACAAGATCGCGATGGCCTATCGTGTTCCCGTCGATCCCGCGTTCGAGGAGGCGTGATCGTGCCGCAGCAGGCCTCGACGGTGTGGGACGCCAACCTCTACCTCAAGTTCGCCGACGCCCGCATGCGACCGGCCATCGATCTGATGGGGCGGCTCGATCCGGTGAACGGCACACGACCGGATCACGCGATCTACGACCTGGGCTGCGGTGCCGGCAACATCTCGCGCCTTCTCGCCGAACGGTTTGCCGCAAGCCGTGTCATCGGCGTCGATTCCTCGGAAGAGATGCTGGCCAAGGCGCGATCGCAGACGGCCGACAAACGGGTCACTTTCGCGAAAGGCGATCTCGCGGCCTTCAAGCCCGAGATGCCGCCGTCCATTCTCTACAGCAATGCCGCCTACCAGTGGCTTCCCGGCCATATCGACCTGTTCCCCGGGCTGATGAAGCTGCTGCCGCCGGGCGGACAACTGGCGATCCAGATGCCGCGCAACCACAACGCGCCTTCGCACGCGCTGATGCGCACGGCGGCAGAGGCCGGGCCGTGGCGCGACAAGCTCGCGGGGATCGGCGGCGTTCCGCGCGTGCACGAGCCCGCACGCTACTACGATGTGCTGAAGCCGCTCTCCGCCGAGCTCGAGGTCTGGGAGACGATCTATCAGCAGGTGCTCACGGGCAAGGATCCGGTGGCGCAATACACGGCATCGACCGGTCTGCGGCCGTACCTCGACGCGCTCGACGCGGCCGAGCGTACGGCTTTCTCCGCCACCTACGCCCGCCTGACGGCCGAGGCCTATCCCACGCGGCCCGACGGCATCACGCTCTTCCCCTTCCGGCGATTGTTCATCGTCGCCCGCCGCGCATGATCGCACGCCGTCCGCTCCTCGCCGCACTAACTCTGGCGGCCGCCTGCGCGTTCGCCTTGCCTGTCTGGGCGCAACGGCAGACCGCAACGAAGGCGACGGTCGCGGCGGCCCATCCGCTGGCGGTCGAGGCCGGGCTCGAGATCCTGCGCCGAGGCGGCACGGCGGTCGATGCCGCGGTCGCGGTGCAGATGGCGCTGGGTGTCGTCGAGCCGCAGTCGTCGGGCATCGGCGGCGGCGGCTTCCTGCTCTACTACGATGCTAACGCGCGCACGATCAACGTCTACGACGGCCGCGAGTCCGCGCCAGCGGGCGCCACGCCCGACATGTTCCTGGCAACAGACCCATCGGGCAAAAAGAAGCCTATGCCGTTTCGCGAGGCTGTCGCTTCGGGCCTGTCGGTCGGCGTGCCGGGCGCGGTGGCGCTGCTCGATCTTGCGCACAAGGAGCACGGCAAGCTCGCCTGGAAGGACTTGTTCGCGCCGGCGATCGAGCTCGCACGCAGCGGCTATCCCGTCTCGCCGCGCCTCGCCGACTGGCTGAAGACGATCAAGTCGTTCCGCGATGATACGTCGGCGCGCGAGATTTATTACGCGGCCGACGGTTCGCCCAAGGCGGTCGGCGATCGCGTCGTCAACCCGGCGCTCGCCGACATGATGCGGCGGCTCGCCGACGAAGGACCGAAGGCGCTTTATGAGGGACCGGTCGCGGCCGAGATCGCGGCGCGCGTGCACGGCAACGTGCGACCGGGGACGCTGTCGGTCGCCGACCTTGCGGCCTATCGCCCGATCAAGCGCGAAGCGGTCTGCGGGCCCTATCAGGTCTGGATCGTTTGCGGCATGCCGCCGCCGTCGTCGGGTGGTGTCGCGATCCTGCAGGCGCTGGCATTGCTCGAACCGTTCAAGCTCGCCCAGGACCAGCCCAACGATTTACGCTCGCTGCATCTCATTGCCGAGGCCAGCCGCCTCGCCTTCGCCGATCGCAATCGCTACATCGGCGATCCGGCGTTCGTCGACGTGCCCGTCGCCAAGCTTCTGGCTCCGGCCTATATCGACCAGCGCCGCAAGCGGATCTCGCCCGACAAGAGCATGGGAACGGTGGCGCCGGGCGATCCCAGCTATCCCGAGCACGGCACCAGCCATATCACCATCGTCGACCACTGGGGCAACGCCGTCTCGTTCACCACGACGATCGAAGCGCCGTTCGGCGCGCAGATGATGGTGCGGGGCTTCATCCTGAACAACGAGCTCACCGATTTCACGTGGCTGCCGGAGATGGACGGTCAACCGGTGGCCAATCGCGTGCAGGCCGGCAAACGGCCGCGCTCCTCCATGTCGCCGACCTTCGTGCTCGACCAGGATCGCGCGCTTGTCGTGGCCGTGGGCTCGGCCGGCGGCACGCGCATCATCGGCGACACGCTGCAGGCGCTGATCGGCATGCTCGACTGGAATCTCTCGCCGCAGCAGGCGCTGGCCTTGCCGCGCCTCCTCAACATGAACGGGCCGACCATCCTGGAGGATGTCCCGGCACTGAAAGCGCAGGCAGATGCCTTGCGCGCGCTTGGCCATGAAGTACAAGTCAGCCGTCTTGAAGGCGGCCTGACGGCCATTCGCCGTGCCGGCGATGGTTGGGAAGGGGCTGCCGATCCGCGGCGCGACGGCACTGCCAAAGGGGAGTAGGAGTGGCTAAAAAATTGCCCAGCGTGTTGTTGCGCGCCGGCGAAGATCGCCGTGTCCGTGCCGGCCATCCCTGGGCCTTCTCCAACGAGATCCTGATGGACGCCGAGACCAAGGCGCTGCCGGCAGGATCGCTCGCCATCCTGCGTGCGCCGGGCGGCGAGGCGCTGGGCCTTGCCACCTTCAATCCGCATTCGCTGATCGCGGCCCGGCTCATCACGTCGAACCCGGAAGCGACGGTCGATGCCCTCTTCTTCGGCCGGCGGCTGGCGCAGGCCACCGCGCTGCGCGATCGGCTGATCGGCGTGCCCTACTACCGGCTGATCCACGCCGAGGCCGACGGCCTGCCCGGCGTGATCGTCGATCGCTTCGATGATGCCCTCGTGGTGCAGATCAACAGCGCCGGCATGGACGCGCTGACGCCCGTGCTGCTGGAGGCCTTGGAGGCCGAGCTCGCGCCAAAGACCATCGTGCTCAAGAACGATTCGCCGGTGCGCGAGCTCGAGGGCCTGAAACGCGAGGTCGTGGTGGCCAAGGGCGAGGCCGCGGGCGCGATCGAGCTCACCGAGAACGGCGCCAGGTTCGTGGCCGACCTGTCGGTTGGCCAGAAGACCGGCTGGTTCTACGACCAGCGCGACAACCGGCGCTTCATGGCGGGCCTCGCGAAGGATGCGAGCGTGCTCGATGTCTATAGCTACAGCGGCGGCTTCGGCGTGCTCGCCGCCAAGCAAGGCGCTCAGTCGGTGATCTGCATCGACCGCTCGGCGGCGGCGCTCGACGCGGCCCGCGAGGCGGCGAAACTGAACGGCGTCGAAAAGGCCGTCTCGTTCCAGAAGAGCGAGGCGTTCGAGGCTCTGGAAAAGCTCGGCGGCACTGACGCGCGCAAGTTCGGCGTGGTGATCTGCGATCCGCCGGCCTTCGTGAAAAGCCGCAAGGATCTCAAGACAGGCGCTCAAGGATATCGCAAGCTGGTACGGCTCGCGGCGCCGCTGGTCGCGCGCGGCGGCTTCCTCTTCGTTGCCTCCTGCTCGCATCTCGTCGAGCCAACCCTGTTCGCCGAACAGGTGCGCCGCGGCCTGCGTGATGGCGAACGCACGGGCCGCATCCTGAGGAGCTCCGGCGCCGCGCTCGATCATCCGGTGCATCCCAACCTGCCCGAAACCGCTTATCTCAAGGCGCTCACCCTGCAGCTCGACTGATGTTCCAGGCAGGACCGCGCAATCTCCTCACCGATGTCGACGGCTTGCTGGTCGGCAATGCCGAGAACGCGACGCTGCGCTCCGGCGTGAGCGTCGTTCTCTGCGAGACGCCGTCCGTCGCCTCGGTCGATGTGCGCGGCGGCGCGCCGGGGACGCGCGAGACGGACCTCCTCGATCCATCCTGTTGGGTCGACCGCGTCGATGCGATTTGCCTTTCCGGCGGTTCGGCCTTCGGTCTTTCGGCGGCAGACGGCGTGATGCGCTGGATGCGCGAGCAAGGCCGAGGCATCGCGATCGGCGACATCGTGGTGCCGATCGTGCCTGCCGCGATCCTGTTCGATCTGTTGAACGGCGGCGACAAGAAATGGGATTGGCCGCCCTATCGCGAACTTGGCTACCAGGCGAGCGGTCGGGCGGCACACGACTTCGCGCTCGGCAATGCAGGCGCCGGCCTGGGCGCCAAGGCCGGCGATCTCAAGGGTGGGCTCGGCAGCGCCTCGACGGTCGATCCGCAGAGCGGCTTGCAGGTCGGCGCGCTGGTCGCTGTCAATGCGCGCGGTTACACGACCATGAATGGCCTGCCGCATTTCTGGGCATGGGCGCTCGAGCAAGCCGGCGAGTTCGGCGGTCTCGAGCCGCCGCCACGCGGTGTCGCGCTCGCGGTGTCGCATGCGCGCGCCGATCTCACCCATGATCCGGCCGACGCCGTGCGCCACGATCCGCGCGCCAACACCACCATCGCTGTCGTCGCCACCAACGCCCGTCTCGACAAGGCCTCGACGCAGCGACTGGCGATGATGGCGCAGGACGGACTCGCGCGTGCAATTCGTCCTGTTCATACACCGCAGGACGGCGATACTGTGTTCGCCATCGCCACCGGCCGCCATGACCTTGGCGCCGATCCGCTGGCGCTGGGCGAGATCGGGACGCTGGCGGCCGACTGCCTGGCGCGCGCTGTTGCGCGCGGTGTGTACCACGCCAGGACGCTTGGCGCCGCGCGAAGCTGGAAAGAGGTATTCGGCCGCTGAAGTTGCATCCAGTGCCCGCGTTCTGCGTTAGGCTTCATACTGTTGCCATGCTCGCCGGTTCCCTGACAAAGATGATGATGCTGCGATGTGCTGGCGCTCTCTCGCCCGGCCGTCTGGCGACGGCAATGGCGGCACTCCTGCTGGCGTGCGGCGTTGCGGAGGCGCGCGACGGCCAGATCTCGCTCACGGTCGTCGGCGACAAGGAGATGTCGGACGAGCTGAAGGAGCTCTCGGAGGGGTTGGACAAGGACCAGCCGATGACCGGCGATTCCCTGTCGTTGCTGCAAGCCGCCCAGGCCCGCCGCAGCCGGCTTGCGTCCGCCTTGCGCTCGCGCGGCTACTACGATGCACGTGTGGTCGCCACCGTCGGCGGCCAGCCAATCGACGAGGCAAGCGCGCTCGATGCGATCGAAAACCAGCCTGAGTCGGCCAAGACCGACTTCCAGATCAACGTCGCCACGGGCCCTGTCTACAAGGTGGTGGACCTCAACATCGACGGACCGAAGGATGTCGTCGATCCGCCCGCGCTCGATCGCAGCACGCTCGCGCTGCAGCCGGGCCAGCCGGCCGATGCGGCCACGATCATCAACACCGAGAACCAGATCCTCGATCAGGTGCGCAGTCACGGCTATGCGCTGGCCAAGGTCGATCGACGCCAGGTCGTGATCGATCACGCCACGCGCGAGGCCCATGTCACCTACCACGTGCAGACAGGACCGGTGGCGACCATGGGCCCGGTCCAGTTCTCCGGCACCCAGACGGTCAACACGACCTACCTGCAGAAGCGAGTGCCGTTCAAGCCAGGCGATCCCTACACGCCAGCGAAAGTGAGCGCCCTGCGCGACAGGCTGACCGCGCTCGGCGTCTTCAACGTGGTCCGCGTGAAGCCGGCAACGAGCCTCGACGCCAAAGGCGAACTGCCGATCGACGTCGAGGTCGAGGACCGGGCGCGGCGCTCGATCGGCTTCGGCGCCGCCTACGAGACCATCCTTGGCTTCAGCGCCAATGCGTACTGGCTTCATCGCAACCTGTTCGGCGAGGCCGAGAGCCTGCGCCTGTCGGCGATGGTGAATCATATTGGCCAGGGGTCGTTGAGCGACCTCGGCTACGGACTGCGTGCGGATTTCCTCAAGCCCGACTGGTGGGTTGCGGGCCAGGATGCCGTCGGCTCGGCGCAGGCGCTGCGCGAGGTCTATCCCGCCTATACACGCAAGGCCATCTTGTTTGGCGCCGGACTGAACCGCGTGATCTCGGATCATTGGCGCGTCTCCGCCGGGCTCTCCTACGAAGCCTCCCAGATCGAGAAGTCGGGCATCACGGCCAATTATCAGCTGCTCGGCGTGCCGCTCTCGGCAACGCTCAACGAAGCCAACGACGAGCTCAATCCGACGAAGGGCTACAAGGTCGTCCTCAACCTCACGCCCTACGCCGATCTCGACCACGGCAACGACCTGTTCGCGATCGCCAAGGTGGTCGGCACGACCTATCTCGACGTGAGCGGCAATGGCCGCAGCGTGATCGCCGGCCGCGCCGCATTCGGCACCATCCAGGGCGGCACAAGTTCTTCGGTCCCGCCGGACAAGCAGTTCTACGCCGGCGGCGGCGGTTCCGTCCGCGGCTTCAACTACCAGTCCGCAGGGCCGCGCGATTCGTTCAATAATCCGGTCGGCGGGGCGAGCCTGGTCGAGGCGAGCCTGGAATTCCGCCAGCGCATCGGAAAGTCGTTCGGCGTGGTGGCCTTCATCGATGCCGGCGGCGCCTATACAAACACCGTACCCGACTTCTCCGAGATGACGCCGCGAGTCGGCACCGGCCTCGGCGTGCGCTATTATACGGCCTTCGGACCGGCACGCCTCGATGTTGGCTTTCCACTCAACAAGCGCGCCGGTGATGCACCGTTCGGCATCTATGTCAGCATTGGGCAGGCATTCTGATGCGCTTGAGACGACTCATAGGTTGGATCCTGGGCGGCATTGTCGCTGTCGTTGTCCTGCTGTTCGTCGCGGTGCAGACCGCACCGGGCAAGCAAGCGCTGGCGAGCCTCGTCTCATCCGTGGCGTCCTCAGACGACAGCCGGCTCGAGATTTCGGGCATCAGCGGCTTCATCCCGACCGATCTTCGGGTGGCGAAGATCGCACTTTCCGACTCCCAGGGCGTGTGGCTCAACATCGAGGACGCACACGTCGCCTGGTCGTTCGCGTCCCTTTTCAGCGGGCAAGCGAAGATCGACGAAGTGAGCGCCGGCAAGATCGACGCGCTGCGGCCACCGCTGCCCTCGAAAGCCCCCTCCCCACCGGCATCATCGTCGAGCGGTATCAGCCTGCCGTTCGGCATCGATCTCGAGCGGCTTGCGGTTGGCGATCTGCACGTCGGCGCGCCGCTGGGCGGCGTCGATTCGCACTGGAAGCTCGAGGGCAATGCCGCTGTTGCGGGTCATGGCCAGAGCCACGCCAAGCTCGACATGAACCGGACCGACGGACCGGCGGCACGGGTGGCCGCCAACATCGGCTTCAATCTCGCGCCCTTCACGGTCGATGGCGAGGTCACCGTCAACGAATCGAGCAAGGGTGGCGTGGTCGCGGCGTTGATCGGACGGCCCGACCTCGAGCAGGTTTCGTTCAAGCTCTCGGCCAAGGGTGACGAGGCCGACGGCAATGCCGTGCTCGAAGCCGCGGCAGGCGACACCATCCATTCAAATGGCACCGCGCGCTGGCACCGCGAGAACGGCTCGACCGCCATGTCGGTCGATATGTCGGCCGCCGCACCGGGCTTGCCCGACAGCCCGATCGCCCGCCTCTTGCGCTCCGCCGTGACGCTCAAGGGCAATGCCACCCTGGGGCCCTCCGGCACCCTCGCGGTGCAGTCGCTTGCCCTCGCGGTCGGTCCGGCAAAGGTCGATGCGACTGGACAGTACGACCCGCAGAAGGATCGGTTGCAGGCGACGGCCAAGGTCCGTGCGGCCGAGGCCGGCCCACTGGCCGATCTTGCGGGCGGCGTCGACTGGCGCAACCTGCAGGTCGACCTCAACGCCGATCTTTCAAATCTGGCCAAGCGACCACAGGGCGGGGCGACGCTCACCGCGTCACTCGACGATCTTGCGGCGAAAAGCCTGGGCCAGAAGGGGCCGCCGCCACAGCATGTGGAACTTTCGGCGAAGCTCGACGCGCAGTCGGACGGCCGTCTGGTGGTCCAGTCGCTCGATCTCTCCTCGCCGCTGGTATCGGTCAAGGGCAATGTCGGCTATCAGCCCGCGGCCGAAGCGGGCGACGGCAAGCTCGCGATCGAGTTCCCGGATCTCGCACCGTTGTCGGGCCTTGCCGGTACGGAGATCGGCGGCCACGGCCACCTCGATCTCGACCTGTCGACGAAGACGCAAGCGTCGCGCGTCACCTGGCGCGGGACCTTCGACGATCTGCACGTCCCCAACATGCCGCCGGATCTGCAGCATCAAACGGTAAAGCTGAGCGGCGCCGCTGCGCTACAAAGAGACGGGTCCTGGCAACTCGACGGTGTACGGGTCGGCGCAGAGGGATTGACCTTCACGGTCTCCGGCCAAGGCCAGGACCAGACGGGTGCGCTCAATCTCTCGCTCGATCTGCCTCGGCTCGGCCTGCTGCAGGCCGGCATGAGCGGCGCCGCTTCGGCCAAAGGCAAGGTGACGCTGAAGCCTAACGGAGGCGACGTCCATCTCACGGTCGATCTCACCGATCTCAGCCGCGCGGCGCTTACCTCGCAACATCTCGCCCTCACCGTCGATACGTCGCTCGAAGGCGAAGCGGCGAAGGGCAGCGTGTCCGCCAAGGGCGATCTTGCCCGCCAGCCGCTCACCCTTTCGGGGAATTTTTCACGCAATGCCGATGGCGGGCTGCAGGTGCCGACCCTTCAGGGGAGTTGGGCCAGCGCCACGGTCGATGTCAAAGACCTCGCCGTCACGCCTGGCGGTGCCACCGGCAGCGGACAGCTCAAGATGACTCGCCTCGAGGATCTTGCGCCGCTCATCGGCACGCCGCTCGCAGGCGCCATCGACCTCAAGATCGCGACCGCGTCGGACAATCCCGCCGGTACGGTGACCGTTGCCCTGCGCGGCGACAAATTGCGCGCCGGCGGCGCTGGCGTGGGCGGCCTGCAGCTCGATGCGTCCGTCGCCGATCCGTTCGGCACTGCCCGCACCGATGCCACCGTCAAAGCCAGAGGGCTCGCGGGCGTGGCCGACCTGAGCAGCGCGACCGCCACCGTAAAAGGCGACCGGAGCGCCTTCGATATCGGGCTGCAGGTCGCAGGCCAGGCGACGAACGCCAACCTGGCGGCCAAGGTCGAACCCGGAGCCGATGCCATCCGCGTCGGGCTGCAGCGCCTCGATGCGCGCTACCAAGGCATTCCGGTGGTGCTGAATGCGCCGACGCAGATCACCGTCGCGGGCTCGCGTGTGACCCTTCAGCCTGCCTCGTTGCGACTGGGGGGCGGCCGTCTCGGCGTGGGCGGCACCGTCGATGAGGCTGCGAGCGACCTTTCGGTCGAGATCGCCGCCTTGCCGCTCTCCCTGGTCGAGGCCTTCGCGCCCGGGACCGGAATTGAGGGCACGATGCTGGCCAAGGTCCGCGTCACGGGCGCGATGGCCAATCCCCGCATCGAGGCGACCTATTCGGCCGACGGCATGCGCGTCAAACGGCCGGAGACGGCACTGCTGCCGGCGATCGCGATGCGCGGCACCGCATCGCTCGTCGAGCGGCAGGCGACCTTCGATTCGACCGTGACGGCAGGCAACAACACGCGGCTCGGCATCAAGGGCAAGGCGTCGCTCCCGCAGGGCAACGCGCCCCTTGGTGCGACGGTCGGCCTGACCGGCAATATCGATCTTGCGCCGTTCTCGGCCGCGCTGGGTGACAGTATCCGCAATGTTGCCGGGACACTGAACCCCAACCTCACCCTCACCCTGAACGGCAACGCCATGAGCGGCAGCGGCACGGTCGTGCTCAGCAAGGCCACGCTTTTCCTGCCGGCAAGCGGACTGCGGCTCACCGACGGGCAGGCGAACGTGGCGCTCCAGGGCGAGACGCTGCAGCTCCAGAGCCTCAGCTTCCAGACCGCACGCCATGGGGCGATTTCCGGTACCGGCAACGTCCGCCTCGATCCGGCGCAGGGCTTCCCCGTCGACCTCAGCATCACCACGCGCAACGCGTTGGTGGCCAACCGGCCCGACATGATCGCGAGCGTCTCGAGCGACATCAAGATCAGGGGATCGACGCTCGGCGGGTTCGACGTCACCGGCCCGATCACGGTCGATCGCGCCGAGATCAATATCGGCGGCACGCAGGTGGCGAACTATCCGACCATTGCGGTCACCGAGATCAACGGCGGCAATGCCGCTCCCAATCCTACGCCGCCGAAGCCCGCGCCGCCGGCGGGCAAGACGCCACCCAAGCCGCCGCAAGCCAATGGCATCCGGCTTGCCCTCGACATCAACGCGCCGCAAGCGGTGTTCGTGCGTGGCCGCGGTCTCGATGCCGAGGTTGGCGGCAAGTTCACGGTCACGGGCGATCCTTCGGCGCCGGCGGTCCTGGGCAATCTCACGTTGCGGCGCGGGACCTTCAACCTGGCGGGTCATCAGCTCAACTTCACACGTGGTAACGTTGCGCTGATGAACGCCAACGAGATCGATCCCGAGCTCGACTTCGCCGCCACGACCATCGTGAATTCGACGACGATCGAGGTCGATATCACGGGCTCTTCACGCGCGCCCAAGATCACGCTGACCTCTATACCGTCCTTGCCGCAGGACGAGGCGATGGCAATGTTGCTGTTCGGCAAGCCGGCGTCGGGCCTGAGTCCCTTCGAGATCCTGAGCGCCGCACAAGCGCTGGCCGAGCTGACAGGACAGGCATCCGGCGGCGGCACCGGCTTCCTTGGCAATTTGCGCAAGGGCCTGGGCCTCGACCAGCTTTCGGTCAACTCCTCGTCGAGCAACGCAGCGAATTCCTCGTCCGGCAGCACGACATCGATCCAGGGCGGACGCTACGTGGCGCCCGGCGTCTATGTCGGCGCGCAGCAGGGGGCGAGCGGCGATTCCAGCCGTGGCATCGTCGAGATCGAGGTTTTGCCGCACACCAAGCTCGAAGGCTCATTCGGCACCGACTCCAACGACAAGGTCGGTGCCAAGATGGAATGGGACTATTGACGCTCCATCGAAGGAGAACCCCAGTGACCACCGGTCTATCCCGCCGCCTGTTCGCCGCCGCCGTGGGCATCGGCGTGCTCTCGGCCACCGCCGAAGCCGAGCCGTCGCTCGAACTTGGCCCGATTCTGGACAAGTACGCGGACGCGCTGCGAGCCGCGGACGTCGACGCCGCCGTCAGCCTTTTCACGACCAACGGATCCTACATGGCTCCCGGCAGCAAGGCTTCCGTCGGTTCTGACGCCGTGCGGGCCGCCCATCAACGGCTCCTCGCCACGCTCAAGATCGATCTGGAATTCGACATCCGGGAGTCGGCGAAATATGCCGAGGTTGGATGGTCGCGCTCCACGGCCAAGGCTCACCTCAAGCTCCTGTCGAACGGCGTGGAGAGCACGAGCTACTCCAATCAGCTCGTGGTCTTCGAACCGCAGAACGGCGTGTGGAAAATCCGCAGCTACCTTTCCGCTGCCGCACCGGCCGATGCCGTGAAGTAAAAGCAGTTCAGCTCATCCTGAGGAGGCGCGAAGCGCCGTCCCGAAGGATGGCAACGGCCAAGGTGCTCGTTCCCACCCCACCCTTCGAGACGGCGCTTCGCGCCTCCTCAGGGTGAGGCAATGCGTTAATTGCTGGCGCCGGCGGAGTCGTCGAGGACCTTGAAGCTCTCCTCGAGCTGCGGCGAAAGATCGACCCCGAGTTTCTCTCCCGTAGGAAGTCGCGCCAGAAACCATTTCTGGTAGAGCGGTACCAGATCGTGATTGGTGGCGAGCTTGCGGAAGGCGCGCTCGACCAGTGCGGTGACCTCGGGCTCGCCCTTGCGGAACATGATGCCGTACGGATCGTAGGACAGATAGTCGCCGACGACCTTCATCTTGTCCTGCGCCTTGTGCCGCGCAATCAGGCCATAGAGCAGGATGTCGTCGGTGGCGAAGGCGTCGGCCTTGCCGTCGGCCAGCATCTGGTATGATTGCTCGTGGTCGGCAGCAGCCACGACGTTGAGTCCGAGCGCGAACTTCTTGTCTGCGGCATGGATCGCCTGCTCGTTGGTCGTGCCTTTGGTCACGACGATGGTCTTGCCGCGAAGATCGGCGATGCCCTTGGCGGTCGATCCCTTCGGCACCATGAGCTTGGTGCCGGCCACGAACATCAGGGGCGAGAAGGCGACCTGTTTGGCACGCTCGGCGTTGGCAGTGGTCGAGCCGCATTCGAGGTCGATCTTCTTGTCGAGCATGGCGGCGATGCGGTCGTCCGAGGTGACCTTGACGTACTCGATCTTGAGCTCGGGCTCGTCGACCGCGGCGCCGATCTCGTCGACGATGGCTTCGCAGAGTTCGAGACTGTAGCCGATCGGTCGGCCGGCCTGGTCGAGGAACGAGAACGGCGGCGAGGCTTCGCGATATCCCAGCCGCACCGTGTGCGTGCTCTTGATGGCGGCCAGGGTCGGGCTGAGCCCGACCTCCTGGGCTTGGACCGTGAGAGCCGGCGCCGCCGCAGCGAGCAGCAGCGCGGCACCCGCGATACACGTCGACAGCGGGCGGGCCAGCGGGCGCATGGCGCCTAGGCCCGGACCGGGTCGCCCGGCACGGTGCCGGCCGGGACGGCATCGTCCAACTGCATCTCGTGCTCGGGCGCCAGCTCGCCCTCCCACTTGGCCACCACGCTGGTGGCCAGCGTGTTGCCGATCACGTTGGTCGCGCTGCGTCCCATGTCGAGGAAAGTGTCGATGCCCATGATCATCAACAGCCCGGCCTCGGGAATGTTGAACTGGCTGAGCGTCGCCGCGATCACGACGAGCGAGGCGCGTGGAACGCCGGCTACGCCCTTGGATGTGATCATCAATGTCGCCAACATCGCAAGCTGCGTGCCGATCGGCATGTCGATCTTGTAGGTCTGGGCGATGAAGATGCTGGCGAAGGTGCAGTACATCATCGTGCCGTCGAGGTTGAAGGAATAACCGAGCGGCAGGACGAACGCCGAGATCCGCGGCGAGGCGCCGAAGCGGTTCAATCCCTCCAGGGTCTTCGGATAGGCCGCCTCCGAGCTTGCCGTCGAGAAAGCGATCATCAGCGGTTCGCGGATGAGGCGCAGCAGGTGACGGTAGCGCGGCCCGATCACGAGGAAACCCACCACGACCAGGATAGCCCACAGAATGAGCAGCGAGACATAGAAGCCACCCATGAAGACGATCAGCTTCCACAGGACTTCGAGGCCGTTCTTGGCCACCGCCGCCATGATCGCCGCCCACACGGCAATCGGCGCGAAGAGCATCACGTAGCTCGTCACCTTGAGCATGATGTGCGCGAGGTCCTCGATCAGCCCGAGGATCGGCTTGGCGCGCTCGGGCATGGCCCCCATGGCCACTGCGAAGAACACCGCAAAGATCACGATCTGAAGGATCTCGTTCTGGGCCATCGCGTCGGCGATCGACGTCGGGATGAGATGGGTGAGGAACTTCTCGATCGAGAAGGCGGTTACCGGCAGGCCCGTCGACTGCGCCTTGTCGGGCAAGGTTCCGGGGAAGTTGGCGCCGGGCTGCAGCAGGTTCACCATCACGAGCCCCAGCAGCAACGAGATGAAGGAGGCCGACACGAACCAGCCCAGGGTCTTGGCGAAGATGCGGCCGAGCTTGGAGCCCGCACCCATATGGGCGATGCCGCCGACCAACGTGGCAAACACCAGCGGCGCGATGATCATCTTGATCAGCCGCAGGAACAGCATGGCGATCAGGTTCACGCTCGAGGCGATGTCGGCGCGATTCTGTGGAAGATATTCGTAGGTGAGAGCGCCCATGATCACGCCGAGCACCATGGCGATCAGAATATACCGAGTGAACTTGCTACCCATGCGACCAAGCTCCTTCGTGCCAGATGTCGGAATTATGACGGGATCGGTTGAGCGAGCAACAGACTGTTCACGGCAACCAACCGCGATTTCATCTGGGCTGAGCGGAGATCAGGAGGTAATGAGCAGCGCCGGCGTCTGCAGAACGTGCAGCAGCGCGGCGGTGCGGGGCCCCAGGAACTTGGTCTCGCCCTGGCGCAGGGAGATACCCAGCACGACGAGGTCGAACCGCCCGCCTCGCAAGGCGCGCCGGATCTCGATCTCGGGCCTCACGTTCGTGGCGGTCATGCCCTTGACCGGCACACCGACGCGTTTGCCCGCGCGATGGATGTGGACCAGCACCGACATGCCGAGCCGACGGGCCCGGCCGCGCAGCAACGCCACATCCCCCTGCGGATCGAAGACATGCAATGCCGTCACCTTTCCCTTGCTGGCGTGGCCAAGCGCGAGGGCGACTTCCATCGCGAGGCGGGTCTCCCCGGTGCCGGCCGCCGGCAACAGAATGTCGAGCGGCACATCGGCGGGGCCGGCGGCGCCAGCCCCATTCATAGAGATGGCGACGGGCCCTTCGAACTTCGCCATCAATCGCTGCAGACGCTCGTCGAGGTGGGCCTCTTCGGTGGTCGGTCGATCGATGCCCACGAAGACGATGTCGTAGCCACGCTTGATCTCCCTCTCGAGCGCGTCCTCGAGAGCGGGCGGCCGCTCGGTCACGAGTCCTTTCGCGGCCGAGCGCTTCGGCTCATGCAGCTCGCTCGTCGCTTTAGCGGCCTCGGCCACATGTTTGATGGCGGTGGCTTCCTCGGTTCCCCGCTCTTCAGTCGACTCCGGCTTGATGACCGTGGTCAGGACCTGCTGATGGGCGGCGAACAAGCCGGCCAGACGCGCCGCCAGCCGGCCGTTGGGGCTGTCGTCGACATAAACCAGTGCCCGCTCCATCTTGGGCAGGTGATCGGCCGCTTCGGCGTCCTCCTTTTCCAGCCGTCTGGTTTCCTCCTCACCCAGCGGCACGCGGGCCATCGTCCAGCGCAGCATCGGTGGCATGGCCATGGTGGTGATCACCGCCATCGCCACGATCATCGTGTAGAGCTGGCTGCCGAGCGCGCCCATCGACAGGCCGATGCTGGCGATGATGACCTCCGTCGAGCCACGGCCATTCAGGCCGACGCCCAGCGCCAGTGACTCGCGCGTCGTGAGCCCACCCAGCCGGCCACCGACCAGCGCGCCGGAAAATTTGCCGACGCTCGCCACCAACACGACGGCCAGGGTGAACAGCGCCAGCGTCGGATCGAGCAGGGTGCGGAGATCCATGCCAAGGCCGGCAACGGCGAAGAAAACCGGGCTGAAGAAAGCCATGATGAAGCCGCGCAGCTGGCCCTCGATATGCTCGCTGAGGATCGGCGAATGGCCGATCAGGATGCCCGCGATGAAAGCGCCGAGAGCGGTGTGCACGCCGATCAGCTCGGTCGTGAGCGCCATGGAGAGCATCACGATCAGGATCGCGGTGAGCACCGGCACCTCGATGGTGAGGTTGTCGTTCACCCAGACGATCAACGCCGCCACCAGCCGGCGGCCGATGCTGAAGGAGAAGGCGAGGAACAGCGCAGTGCCGGCGAGGCTTCCGCCAATGCTCGCGATATCGACCCGGCCGTGCGCGGCGATTCCGGAAACGACGGCGATGATGATCCAGGCGATCGTGTCGTCGAGGATGGCGGTGGCGAGGATGAGCTGGCCGAGATCGCGCCGGATCGCGCCGATCTCCATCAACACCATGGCAACGATCTTCACCGCCGAGATCGAAAGCGCGGTGCCGAGGAACAGCGCCGTCACCAGGCGATTGTGCGCCGGCACTGCTTCTTCCGGCAGCGCATAGGCCAGCGCCAGGCCGCAGGCGAAGGGGACGGCGATGCCGAACAGCGACGAGGAGATCACCGCACGCCGCCGGCTCCGGACCAGCGCCAGGTTGGTCTCCATGCCGGTGAGCAGGAGCAGCAACAGGATGCCGATCTGGGCGACGGCATCGATCATGCTCTTCAACGTCTTTGAATCGGGAAAGACGATCTGCCTCATCTCAGGCAGGAGCATGCCGAACACGGACGGCCCCAACAGCACGCCGGCCAGGAGCTGGCCGAAGAGCGCCGGTTGGCCCAACCGGCTGATGCCTTCGCCCAGCAGGCGCCCTACCAGCAGGAGGAGGATCAACTCCGCGGCGAAGGTCGCCAGCGTGTGGTCGAACATCAGGAAGAGCCCCCATGCGAATCGTCCGATAGACGGGCAGGCGCGATTCGTGCTGACCTCAACAACGGTCGAAGTTCGGGAGGGATGCACGCATGGATGACGAAATTGTCGAGCTGCTCGCACGCCGGGCCGGGTTGGACAAAGCGCTTGCGGAATTTCGCGACGACGTGCTGGCCGCCGCCCGCCAGACGGCGACGGTCACCCAGAAGCTGAACGCCCCCACCGATCCGCGTGTCGAACCGTGGCCTGCCATGCGGCCGGGAGACGGGCTGTGAACGCGGGTGCCGGCCAGGTGGAAGGGCCGCTCCATTTCCTGTCCGTCACGACCGCCGCACAGGCGATCGCCGCGCGCGCGCTTTCTCCCCTCGAGCTGATGAAAGCGCATCTCGATCGTATTGCGAAGCTCGATCCAAAGCTCAATGCCTTCATCCGCCTCGACGCGGAAGCGGCTTTGCAGGCCGCGGGCGTGGCTGAAGCCGAAGCGGCGGCGGGCCGCCTGCGCGGTCCTCTGCATGGCGTGCCGGTGGGCATCAAGGACATCATCGATGTCGCGGGCCTTGGCACGACATGCCATTCCAAGGTCCTCGCCGACAATGTCGCGACATCCGACGCCGTGTGTGTAGCCAAGCTCCGCGAGGCGGGCGCCATCGTGGTCGGCAAGCTCTCGACCCATGAGTTCGCGATCGGCGGCCCGAGCTTCGACCTGCCCTGGCCGCCGGCGCGCAATCCCTGGAATCCAGATCATCATCCCGGCGGCTCGTCCTCGGGCTCGGGATCCGGCGTCGCCGCCGGACTCTTCCCGATGGCGCTGGGCACCGACACCGGCGGCAGCGTGCGCAATCCCGCGAGCTGCTGCGGCATCGTCGGCCTGAAGCCGACCTACGGCCTGGTCTCACGCCGCGGCGTGTTTCCGCTCTCCTTCACGCTCGATCACATCGGCCCGATGACGCGCACTGTCGAGGACAATGCGCTGATGCTCGAAACGATTGCGGGGCACGATCCGTACGATCCGGGCAGCGCGGCCGCGCCGAACGGCCATTATCGAGCGGCAGTGGATCGCGGCGCGCGCGGGCTGCGCCTGGGCTTCGTCCGACACTTCCACGAGACCGACATGCCGGCCGAGCCGGAAGTGGCGGCCGCGCTCGAGAACGTCGCGCGGACCTTGCAGACGATGGGCGCCGACGTGCGCGACATCCGCCTGCCCTCCCTCGGGGAATTCTCGGCCGTGAATCGCATCATCCTGCAAAGCGAGGCCTGGTCGGTGCACGCGCGCTGGCTGCGCGAACGGCCGGGAGACTATGGGCAGCTCGCGCGCCGGCGACTGATGGCCGGGGCCTTCCTGAGCGCGGGCGACTATGTGGCGGCCAATCGGCGGCGTGGCGAGATGGTCGCGGACGTCAACGCCGCGCTCGCCGAGGTCGATGTGCTGCTGTGCGCGAGCTCGATGGATCCGCCCTGCCGCATCGACCGGCCAGCCGACATCGACCGCACCTACACGCGCCAGGCCCGCTCGCCGTTCAATGTCACGGGGCACCCCGCCCTGGCGATGATGGCCGGCCTCTCCTCGACCGGCCTGCCGCTCTCGGTGCAGTTCGTCGGCCGCTACTTTGACGAGGCAATGCTGTTTCGCGTCGCGCGAGCCTGGGAAAAAGCGTCCGGCATGGACAAGAAGCATCCGCCGATCAGCTAGCGCCGATTGGTCAGATCGTCCGCTCGACCAGCATCTTCTTGATCTCGGCGATCGCCTTCGCCGGATTGAGGTTCTTGGGGCAGGTCTTGGTGCAGTTCATGATCGTGTGGCAGCGATAGAGCCGGAACGGATCCTCGAGATTGTCGAGCCGCTCGCCCTTGGCCTCGTCGCGGCTGTCAGCCAGCCAGCGATAGGCCTGCAGCAGGATGGCAGGTCCGAGATAGCGGTCACCGCTCCACCAGTAACTGGGGCACGAGGTCGAGCAGCAGAAGCAGAGGATGCATTCCCACAGGCCGTCGAGCTTGGCGCGCTCCTCAGGCGACTGCAGGCGCTCGCGCGTCGGCGGCTGGGTGGCGGATTTCAGCCACGGCTCGATCGAGGCGAGCTGGGCGTAGGGAACGTTGAGGTCCGGCACCAGGTCCTTCACCACCGGCATATGCGGCAGCGGATAGATCTTGATGTCGCCCTTCACGTCGGAAATATACTTGGTGCAGGCGAGCGTGTTAGTGCCGTCGATGTTCATCGCGCACGAGCCGCACACGCCCTCGCGACAGGAACGACGGAAGGTGAGCGAGCTGTCGGTCTCGTTCTTGATCTTGATCAGGGCGTCGAGGACCATCGGCCCGCAGCTGTCCATGTCGACTTCGTAGGTGTCGATCTTGGGCTTCTGCCCGTCGTCCGGCGTCCAGCGATAGACCTTGAATGTCTTGATGTTCTTGACACCCGCCGCCGCCTTGTAGGTTTCGCCCACGCCGATCTTGGAATTGGCGGGCAGTGTAAACTCAGCCATCGCTTCCTCTCACGTCCGTCACGACCGGTCAGTACACCCGCGCCTTGGGCGGGAAGGACTGAACGTCGTTGCTCATCGGTTGTAGTTTCACCGGCCGGTAGTCGATGCGCGTCTTGCCGGTCGCGGCATCGACCCAGACCGCCGTGTGCTTCAACCACTCCTTGTCGTCGCGTTCGGGATAGTCCTCGCGGGCATGCGCCCCGCGGCTTTCCTTGCGGTTGGCTGCTGAGCGGATGGTCGCCTGGGCCAGCAGGATCAGGTTCTCGAACTCCAGCGTCTCCATGAGATCGGAGTTCCAGATCAGCGAACGATCCTTGACCCGGACGTCGGACTTGGCCGCGAACACCTTGTCGAGATTGGCGCAACCTTCGTCGAGGCTCTGCTGGGTGCGGAACACGGCACAGTCGTTCTGCATGGTGCGCTGCATCTGGGTACGAAGCTGCGCGGTGCCCGTGTCGCCCGAAGCGTGTCGCAGCTTGTCGAGGCGAGCGATCGCCTCCTCGCCCGCGTTGCGTAGGTCCTTGTGCGGCTGGCCGGGGGTCAGCATTTCGCCGACGCGATTGGCAGCAGAACGGCCGAAGACCACGAGCTCGAGCAGCGAGTTGGAGCCCAGCCGATTGGCCCCATGCACGCTTACGGACGCGGCTTCGCCCAGCGCCATCAGGCCTGGCACGACGGTGTTGGGATCACCGTCCTTCACCGTCATGACCTCGCAGTGATAGTTCGTCGGAATGCCGCCCATGTTGTAGTGGCAGGTCGGCAGGATCGGAATCGGCTGACGCGTGACGTCGACGCCGGCGAAGATGCGCGCGGTCTCGGCGATGCCAGGCAGGCGTTCGTGGATCACCTTCGGGTCGAGATGCTCGACGTGCAGCTCGATGTAGTCCTTGTTCGGACCGCAGCCGCGGCCTTCGCGGATCTCGATGGTCATCGAGCGGCTGACGACGTCGCGCGACGCCAGGTCCTTGGCCGACGGCGCATAACGCTCCATGAAGCGCTCGCCGCTGGCGTTGGTGACGTAGCCGCCCTCGCCGCGCACACCCTCAGTGATCAGGCAGCCGGCGCCGTAGATGCCGGTGGGATGGAACTGCACGAATTCCATGTCCTGCGTCGGCAAGCCGGCGCGCAGCACCATGGCGCCGCCGTCGCCCGTGCAGGTATGCGCCGACGTGGCAGTGAAATAGGCGCGGCCATAGCCGCCGGTCGCGAGCACGGTCCGATGGGAGCGGAAGCGATGGATGGTGCCGTCATCGAGGTTCCACGCCATCACGCCGCGGCAGGTGCCCTCGTCCATGATGAGATCGAGCGCGAAGTATTCGACGAAGAATTCGGCGTGGTTGCGCAGCGACTGCTGGTAGAGCGTGTGCAGCATCGCATGGCCGGTACGGTCTGCGGCGGCGCAGGTGCGCTGCGCGATACCCTTGCCATATTCGGTCGTCATGCCGCCGAATGGACGTTGATAGATCTTGCCCTCGGGCGTGCGGCTGAACGGCACGCCGAAATGCTCGAGCTCGATGATGGCCGGAATGCCATCGCGGCACATGTATTCGATGGCGTCCTGGTCACCGAGCCAGTCGGAGCCCTTGACCGTGTCATACATGTGCCAACGCCAGTCGTCGGGGCCCATGTTGCCGAGCGCCGCCGAAATGCCGCCTTGCGCGGAAACGGTATGGCTGCGCGTCGGGAAGACCTTGGTGATGCACGCGGTCTTCAGTCCCTTCGCCGCCATGCCGAAGGTGGCACGCAAGCCCGAACCGCCGGCGCCGACCACCACCACGTCGTACTCATGATCGATAATCGTGTAGGCGCGTCCGCCTATGTTGACTGTCCCCGGGGCAGCGCCGTTGCTTTTCTCGGCCATATCAGCCTCCGAATCCGATACGCAGGATGGCCACGATGGCGGCGAGGCCAAAAACCGCGGCAATGAATTTCACCAGCACGATCCAGACGACCCGCCAGGCACCGTCGGTGTAGTCCTCGAGCACGACCTGCAGGCCGAGCTGGCCGTGATGCAGTCCGATGCCGATGACCAGGATCAGGAGCACCATCACCAGCGGCGAGCCAATCCAGGCCCGCGCGGTGGCATAGTCGGCACCACTCAGCATGACGAGCGACACAGCGAACCAAACGACCAGCGGAATGAGCGCGATAGCGGTGACGCGCTGCATCCACCAATGGCCGACTCCGTCCTTGGCCGAACCGAGGCCACGGGCGCGGGCGAGAGGCGTTCTGCGATCGTCCATCATTGCCTCCTCACACCAGCCCCAGGCCGACGATCCACGACAGGACCGTGGCGACCAGCGAGACGGCAACGACGATCCAGCCGCTGCGATAGGCGTCCTTGAGCTCGAAGCCGTAGCCCGCATCCCAGAAGAGATGCCGGATGCCATTGCAAAGATGATAGAAGGCGCTGAACAGCCAGCCGCCCAGCAGGATACGGCCCACGATCGAGCCGTTGAATTCCTGGAACACCGCGTAGCCGCGCGAGCTGCCGGCGGCATAGATCACCCAGGCCGCGAGGTAGAGCGCGCCGACCGAGAGCGCGATGCCGGTTGCGCGATGCAGGATGGACAGGACCGAGGTGAGCTGCCACCGATAGACCTGCAGATGGGGAGAGAGAGGCCGGTTTGACGGCCGATTGGCGACGCTCATCGCGTGGAACCTCTATTGCCCTGCTGATTTGGGCAGGCAGTGGAACTTTTTTAACGCCCGCGGCCCCCAAGTCAATGAAACTCAGCCTTGCGCGACAGTTAAGCCTCGGATTCTCCAGCGAAATTCGCTTACCGATGGCTTCAGGCAACACGCCGCGGCATCAACAGCCAATAATCGAGATCGAGCACGACGGCGGGGTGGTATTTGCCGTCGGCGCCCTTGCCCGGCCAGCCTTCGCAGGAGCAGTCCTTGGCCGCAATGGTGCGCACACGCAACGCGCCCACGTCAGCCCGGCCGGGCACGGGCGAACGCTCGAGCACCTCGGTCCAAGCGTAGATCGTATCGCCGCCGAAGGTCGGCGCCACGTGGCTGCCGGCATTGACGGCAGCCACTCGAAAACCGTTGGCAAGGCCGTTGAATGATAACGCTCGCGCCAGCGAGATCACGTGCCCGCCATAGGCCAGCCGTCGGCCGAAACGCGTGTTCTTGCCGGCGAAGGCGTCGAAATGGACGCGCGCGGTGTTCTGGTAAAGCCGCGTCGACAGCATGTGGTCGGAATCTTCGAGCGTGATACCGCTCACATGGTCGATCCGCTCGCCCGGCTCGTAGTCTTCCCAGCGGTATGGCGAACCGGCCGCGACGTCGTCGTAGCCTTCGATGAAGAGGCCCGCCGGCACCACGAGATCGGCCGGTGCGACCGAGGCGGCCGTCTTCGGCACGACGGGCGCACCTGTGGGAGCCGCCGGATCGCGCTTGTGCACCATCACCCAGCGAACATAGTCCAGCACCATCTCGCCGCGCTGATTGACGCCGGTGGATCGCACCCACACGACGCCGCTGGTGCGATTGGAGTTCTCGCGCAGGCCCAGCACCTTGGAGCTCACCGAGAGCGTGTCGCCGGGATAGACCAGCACGCCCCAGCGGAATTCGGCATAACCCAGGTTGGCGACAGCGTTCACCGAGATGTCGGCCACGGTCTTGCCGATCACGACATGGAACACGAGCATGTCGTCGAGCGGCGCCCGCGGCAGCCCGATGCCGCGCGCAAACTCGTCGGACGAGTTGACGGCGAAGCGCGAGCCGTAGAGCGCGACGTTCAAAGCCGCATCGGCTTCGGTCAGGGTGCGCGGCGTGGCGTGGCGGATCTCCTGGCCGACCTTGAAGTCCTCGAAGAAATTGCCCGCCTCGGTCTTGCTCTTGCTTGTCATGTCGCCTGCAGTTCCTTGATGGCTGTGGCGAGGGCCAGCGCGCGCTCGGCCTGCTCGACATGGAGGTTCTCGATCATGCGGCCGTCGACGGTGACGACGCCTTTGCCTTCCGCCTGTGCAGTCTTGAAGGCCGCGACGATCTTGCCGGCCGATTCGAGCTCGACTGCCGAGGGCGCAAAGATCTCGTTGCACGGCTCGACCTGGTTGGGATGGATCAACGTCTTGCCGTCGAAGCCCATTTCCAGCCCCTGCCGGCACACTTCCTTGAATCCCTCGGTATCCTGAAGATCGTTGTAGACGCCGTCGAGGATCGTGAGGCCATGGGCACGCGCCGCCAGCATGCAGAGCCCCAGCGCCGTCACCATCGGCAGCCGCATGGGCGTGTGACGCGCACGCATATCCTTGACGAGGTCATTGGTGCCCATGACGAAGAGCTGCAGCCGCTTGTGGGCGCCCGCGATCTCTTCGGCACGCAGGATACCCTTGGGCGTCTCCATCATCGCCCACACCGCCATCGACGACGGCGCTCCCGACGCGTCGAGCAGGGAGACGATGCTGGCAACATCGGCGCTGCTTTCGACCTTCGGCACCAGGATCGCGTCGGCACCTGACTTGGCGATCGCCGCCACGTCGGCCTTGCCCCAGGGTGTCGAAAGGCCATTGCAACGGATGGCGATTTCGCGCTTGCCGTAGGCCTTGCTCTTCGCCGCCGCCACGACATTGCCGCGCGCGGCCTCCTTGGCGTCGGGTGCGACCGCATCCTCGAGATCGAAGATCAGCGCATCGGCAGGCAAGGTGCGCGCTTTTTCCAGCGCACGCGTATTGGCACCCGGCATATAAAGGACGCTGCGGCGTGGACGAACAGTGATCGACATATCAAGACCCCTAAAAGACGCGGCGGACTATAATGAGGGGTCTCCTTGTGGCAAGGTGGCATCGGCCATGCGCTTTCTCTCGCTTCAGAGCCATGTCGCCTACGGCTACGTCGGCAATCGGGCAGCGACTTTCCCCCTGCAACGGTTGGGCCATGAGGTCTGGGCGGTGAATACGGTCGAATTCTCCAACCATACCGGGTACGGCGCCTGGCGTGGCCGGACGGCGCCGGCAGAGCAGGTGGCCGACATCGTTGACGGTATCGAGGCCCTGGGAGTGCTTCCGCGATGTGATGCCCTTCTCACCGGCTACGTCGGCGATGCGGCGCTGGGCGATGTCGTGCTGAACACCGCCGCCAAGGTGCGGGCCGCCAATGCGCGGGCGATATGGTGCTGCGATCCGGTGCTGGGCGATACCGATACCGGCATCTACGTGAAGCCCGGTATCGATACCTTCTTTCGCGAGAGGGCGATTCCTGCCGCCGACCTCGTGATGCCCAACCATTTCGAGCTGGAACATCTCACCGGCCGAAAGATCGGCACCATGGCCGAGGCGCTCGATGCAGCACGCAGCCTGCTGAAGGGGCCGCGGCTTGCCCTAATCACCAGCCTGCGCCGCGTCGATGCGCCATCCGATCGGATCGAGATGGTTGCCGTGACGCACGAAGCGGCCTGGCGTGTCACGACACCGCTGATCGGCTTCGAGATCATGCCCAACGGCACCGGCGACATGGTCTCGGCGCTTTTCACCGCGCACTGGCTGGAGAGCGGCAATGTGGCCGATGCACTGGCGCGCGCTGCCGCCGCCGTCTACGCCGTGCTGGAAGCGACCCGCGACATGGGCGAGCGTGAACTTCAGCTCGTCGCGGCGCAGGACCGCATGATCGCACCGCCGCAACGCTTCATCGCCGAGAAGGTCTAGCCGCGCAATGCACGTGCCTGGCTTCGCCTTCGACCCGGTCACGCTCGCAATCGAAGGAGCGGTGATCGGCTTCGTCATCGCCCTACCGGTCGGGCCGGCCGCCGCACTCTGCATCCGGCGTGCGATCACGGTCGGTGCGGTTGCGGGCTATCTTACGGGTGTGGGTGCGGCACTCGGTGACGCGGTGTTCGGTGCCGTCGCCGCTTTCGGCCTCTCGTTCGTCGAACAGTTCGTGGCGCGGCACGAAGCCTGGCTGCGCGGCATCGGCGGCGTGATCCTTTTGGCGATGGGCGTGCTGACGATGCGGCACAAGCCGAGCGCAGCGGGCGGCGATCCCGTGGCTGACGATCTGGAGCACCGGATCGCCACCCACTTCCACTATACGAGCTCGAGCTTTTTCATCACGGTCTTCAATCCACTCACCGTGATGGCGTTCGGCGCCGCCTTTGCCGGCCGCAACCTCGCGGGTGTCGGCTCGAACCTCGCTGACGCGAGCTTGCTCGTGGCGGGCGTGTTCAGCGGCGCGCTCGCCTGGTGGGCCATCCTGTGCACCGTCGCCGCGGCGCTGCGCACGCAGTTCAATCATTCCGGCATGCTGTGGATGAACCGCATCTCCGGCGGCATCATCCTGACCTTCGGCGTCGTGGCGCTGGTGTCCTTGCTGCCGCTGCCTTGGCGACAGATCGCCATTGCACTGGGGCTATAGCGCCAATTTCGCCAACCACTCAGGCGAGCGTGCAGGCCTCCTCGAAGGAGAGACGCGGATTGCGGTTGAACAGCTTCGTCTGATCGCCATAACCGATGTTGCACAGGAAGTTGCTCTTGAAGCGGCCATTGGGGAAGAACGCGGCATCGACCTTGGCATTGTCGAAGCCGCTCATGGGGCCAACGTCGAGGCCCAGCGTGCGGGCGGCGATCAGCAGATAGGCACCCTGGAGCGAGCCGTTGCGAAACGCGGTGGCCTCGGCCACGGCCTTGTTCTTTTCACCGCTGAACCAGCTGCTCGCCGTCAGGTTATGAGGAAAGAGCTTCGGCAGATGCTCATAGAAGAGCGGGTCGTAGGCGACAATCGCCGTCACCGGCGCGGTCATCGTCTTCTCGGTATTGCCTGAACTGAGCGCGGGCCTCAGCCTCTCCTTGCCTTCCCGGGTGCGCACAAAGACGAGGCGTGCCGGCGTGGAATTGGCCGAGGTCGGCCCCCACTTCATCAGATCGTAGATCGCGCGAAGCTGATCGTCGGAGACCGGCTTGTCCTGCCAGCCATTGTGTACACGCGCCTTGCGAAAGAGCACGTCGAGCGAGCGATCGTCGAGCATTCGGGTCCCCTGGCGTCCGATAAAGAATGACGCGGACCCTAGTAAAGGACGCAGAGCGCGCGGTCGAGACGACCGCCCCGTAAGCTGGTGACGTAAGCTGGTTATTCGCTGGAAGCGGACAGCGGCATCTGCAGCTTCAGGAGCTCGACTTCGTTGCGGATGACGGTGAACACGGAATCCCAATCGCCGACCTTGGGCTGGCGGAACAGCCGAGCGGTTGGGTACCAGGGCGCGCGCGTGCCGCCGAGTTGCCAGCGCCAGTCCGGATGTGCCGGCAACAGCACCCAGGTCTTGAGCCCCATGGCCGCGCTGAGATGCGCAATCGGCGCATCGATCGAGATCAGGACATCGAGCTGTGACAGCGCGCTCGCCGCCTCGGCGAAGTCGAAGATGCCGCGCCCGACATCGTGGACCAGACCCGTCGCGCCGAACTGCTGGATGTCCTTTTGCCGGGCGCCGCCCTGCAGGCTGAAGATCAGCAACTCCGGGTCGCCGGTGAAAGAGAGGAACTGCGTGAACGGCACCGAGCGCAGACGATCGATCGGTTGCACGCCGTTTGCCGCCCAATAGATGCCGATGCGCAGACGCGCCTTGTCGAGCCGGCCAAGCTTGATCAGCCGGTCCGACGGAGCGGCCAGATAGGGATCTGACACCGCATCGAAATCGGGTTCGCAGAGATACGGCAGCGAAACCATGGAGGCATGGACGTCGAACGCCGGCAGGCTTTCACCTTCGGCCACGACGTCATCGATATAGTCGACGTTGGCGAGCAGTTCCTTGAGCGGCAGCTGACAAAGCACGAGCACCTTCGCGCCGCGGCGCTTCAGCTCGCGCGCAAACCGCACGAACAGCAGCACGTCGCTCAGGCCCTGCTCGGGATAAAGCAGGATCCGCTTGCCCTTGATCGGTCCGCCGTCCCAGGCCGGTTGCGCGAAGTCGGGCGTCGGCGTCTCGGGCAGGCGCTTGCGCGCCTCGTAGGTGGCGAAGCCCTCGCGCAAGTCCCCGCGCAGCAGCTGGGCGATGGCAAGCTCGGTCCGCGCGCGTTTGCTGTCGGGATTGAGCGTGAGCGCCCGGGTGAAACAGCCGACCGCTTCCTCGATACGGCCCAGGTCGCGCAGGCACAGCGCTAGATTGAAGAAACCGTCGCCATAATCTCGGTTAAGGGCGATCGACCGGAAATGATGCTTCACGGCCTCTTCCGGCCGGTTCACGGCCCGCAACGCATTCCCGAGATTGGTATGCAGTGCCGGATTTTGCGGATCCTCGGCGAGTGACAGCCGATGATGCGACACGGCCGCTTCGAGCTTCCCGACCTGCCGCAGGGCGACGCCCAAGCTGTTGTGCAGCTCGGCGTGGTAGGGCCGCTGGGCCAGCAGGCGGAGATAGGAGGCGATCGCTTCGTCGAGCCGACCGGCACGCAACGCCTGGCCCGCCAGCCGCAGTTGCTGGACGAAGGTATCGACGGCCCGACCGAACAACGGGGTCGGCGTGATCGAGGCCCGGGACTCGTGCCTCAACGGATGAATGGTCGACAAATCGCTCACAGGCACCGGCTCGGACAGAGGCTATTGGCTCCGATCCTATCTCAAGCACCGAGGTTAAGCATCTGATATTTAAGGCGAAATTGCGAAGGCTTCCTATAGTGAGAAAGATGCTTCATCGACACTAGATGTAGCCCTTCACCAACTCCTCGGCGATCTGGATTGCATTCAATGCCGCGCCTTTACGCAGATTGTCGCTGACGCACCAGAGCGACAGCCCATTCTCGACGGTCGGATCAACCCGCACCCGGCTCACGAACACCGCGTCCTGGCCGGTCACTTCCTTGGGCGTCACATAGCCGCCCGGCACGCGACGATCGACCACCAGCACACCGGGGGCAGCGGCAAGGACGCGCCGCGCCTCGACCTCATCGAGCGGGTTCTCGAGTTCGACGTTCACCGCCTCGGCATGGCCGATGAACGTCGGTACGCGCACGCAGGTGGCATGGACCTTGATCTTGGGGTCGAGGATCTTCTTGGTCTCGACCACCATCTTCCATTCCTCCTTGGTCGTGCCGTCCTCCATGAAGACGTCGATCTGGGGAATGACATTGAAGGCAATGTTCTTGGCGAACTTCTTGGGCTCGAGGTCCTGATTGACGAAAAAGCTTTTGGTCTGGTTCAGAAGCTCGTCCATCGCCTCCTTGCCGGCGCCTGATGTGGACTGATAGGTCGCGACCACGACCCGCTTGATGGTCGCGGCATCGTGGATCGGCTTCAGCGCCATCACCATCTGGATCGTCGAGCAGTTGGGATTGGCGATGATGCCCCGCCGCTTGTAGCCTGCAATGGCGACGCGGTTGACCTCCGGCACGACCAGCGGCACGTCGGGATCCATGCGCCAGTACGACGTGTTGTCGATCACGATCGTACCCGCCTTGGCCGCGCGCGGGCTGTGTTCGGCCGAGACCTTGGCGCCGGGCGAACTCAGAGCGATATCGATGCCCTTGAAATCGAACTTGGCGAGGTCCTGCACCTTCAGCACGCCATTCTCGCCGAACGACACCTGACGGCCGGCCGACGCCGCGGAGGCGAGCGCCACGACATCGTCGGCCGGGAAATTCCTTTCGGCCAGGATCTGCAGCATTTCGCGACCGACATTGCCGGTCGCCCCGACGACGGCGACTCTGAAACCCATGGCTTCCTGCGCGATTGGGCGCGCATTCCTCTGATGAAAGACGTGCTGGAGATAGGCGCGACGCGCGCTCTTGGCAACCGATGCTTGACCGCCGCACGCGCCGCGTCGAGGCTCGCGGCGACGTGGAATCCGAGTGTTTCGAGGATCGACAATGGCCGACTCTTCCCTGCCGCTGGCAGGTCTGCGCGTGCTGGATATCAGTTCCTTCATCGCCGCTCCGGCGGCAGCCGTGGTTCTCGGCGACTGGGGCGCCGACGTGATCAAGATCGAAAGCCCCGACGGCGACCCCAACCGGACCATCATGAAGGACTCGGGCAACTACCCGAAGGCCGAGGTGAACTACCCCTGGCAGATGGATTCCCGCAACAAGCGCTCGCTGGTCCTCGACCTCAAGAAACCGCAGGCGCGCACCGCGCTCGACAAGCTGATCGCGGGATCGGATATCCTGATCTGCAACTTCCCGCCGCTGGTGCGCGAAAAGCTCGGCCTCACCTATGAGGCGGTGAAAGCGGCGAACCCCCGGCTGATCTACGCATCGCTCACCGGCTATGGCGAGACAGGGCCCGACCGCGATCGGCCGGGCTTCGATGCGACCGCCTATTTCGCCCGCTCCGGCCTATTGGACGCCCAGCGCTACGAAGGCGGGCCGCCCGGCGTGCCAGGACCGGCCCAGGGCGACCGCGCGACGGCCATGACGCTTGTCTCATCGATCCTGATGGCGCTGATCCATCGGATGAAGACGGGCGAAGGATCCTGGGTCGGCACCTCGCTGCTGGGCAACGGCCTCTGGTCGTGCGGCGTGATCGCCCAGGCCGCGCTGGTCGGCGCCTTCCTGCCGCCACGGCCGCCGCCGGATCGCCCGCGGTCGGCGCTGGGCAACATCTATCGCACCGCGGATGACCGATGGTTGCAGCTCACAATCGTGCGCGAGGACAAGCTGTGGGGGCCGTTGTGTGCCGCAATCGGCCATCCGGAGATCGTCAATGATCCGCGCTTCGCCGTGCAGGACGAGCGGCGCAAGAACTCAGCGGCGCTGGCCACCATCCTGCGCGAGGCCTTCGCCGCGCACGACTATGCCTATTGGCTGAAAGTGCTCGCCGTCCAGGAAATCACCTTCGGCGTCATCAGCCGGCCGCAGGACGTGCCCGACGATCCGCAAGCCGTCGCCTGTGGCGCCATCGTCGAGACCGCAATTCCGGAGGTGCCGCGCACGCTGAGTAATCCAATACGCCTCAGCTTCGCCGAACAGCGGCTCGCCAACTCCGCGCCGGCACTTGGGCAACACAGCGACGAGATCCTGCGCGAGGCGGGCCTCTCGGCTGACGAGGTCGCGCAGTTGCGCGCAGCCGAGGCGATCCGATGAGCGAAGCGCCGGAGCCGCTGCCGCTCGCTGGCCTCGTGGTGCTCGATATCAGTTCATTCATCGCCGGGCCTGCAGCTGCGGTGGCGCTGGCGGATTTCGGCGCCGACGTGATCAAAATCGAGCCCCCGGGCGAAGGCGATCCGCATCGCCACAACTACAGGAGCGCGAACTATC
>Ga0310811_10000897_pt1 | contig 38414 bp, 35 predicted proteins | sample YCmetagenome_FD_207642 | JGI IMG/M metagenome (GOLD analysis project Ga0310811, IMG submission 207642) | Soil microbial communities from experimental microcosm in Duke University, North Carolina, United States - YC | ecosystem: Engineered > Artificial ecosystem > Soil microcosm > Unclassified ... | reverse complement strand
CAGCACATCAAGCGCCCACACTTATCGGCTGTAAATTTTTAAAGATCGTTCGCTTCACTCACCCGAAACACTGCGGTTTCTGGTGGCTTCCGCGTCGCTGCGTCTGCAGCAGAGAAGCGAGATTATGGAGACCGCTCCGAAACCCGTCAAGGGTATTTTCGGAAATTTTTTACCGCCGTGCCTCCTGCTCTTTCGATCTGCATCGACGACTCGCTTCATCATTCGGATTCCGAATCAATTCGTCTAGCGGCGAAATCAGCGCCGAGCGCATGCGTCGCCGAGACGGACGCACTCTGCGCCATACTGGGCCGCGCCGCTTGCGCGTTTCAATCATCCAGATGATCGATTTGCGCAATCCTGCGGCGCTCAGGTAGACTAGTCGTGCTCGTTTCGAGCAAATTAGTGATCGATCCGCTCAAGCCGAGCGTTTTTCCCACAAAAACACGTTGAGACACCCATGGCCCAGATTCCGATCAAGCGTTCTATAGAGCGCATCCCAGGCGGCATGATGATCGTGCCGCTGCTCGCCGGCTCGCTTATCGCGACCTTCCTGCCGGACGCGCCGAAGTTCTTCGGCTCGTTCACGAACGCGCTCTTCACCGGCGCACTGCCGATCCTCGCCGTGTTCTATGTGTGCATGGGCGCAGGGATCGACGTCAAGGCAACACCGTACATCCTGAAGAAAGGCGGCACGCTGCTCGTGACGAAGGTCGGCGCGGCGATCATCGCGGGCATTGTGCTCGGCCACTTCCTCGGCGAGCAGCCGGTGTCGTCGGGGCTCTTCATGGGCGTGTCCGCGCTCGCCGTCGTCGCCGCGATGAACGACACGAACGGCGGTCTCTATATGGCGTTAATGGGCCAGTACGGTCGCAAGGAGGACGTCGGCGCCTATACGCTGATGTCGCTCGAATCGGGTCCGTTCCTGACGATGGTCACGCTCGGCGTTGCCGGCCTGTCGGCATTTCCGTGGCAGACGCTCGTCGGCAGCATCCTGCCGCTCGTCGCCGGCATGCTGCTCGGCAACCTGGATCGCGACATGCGCGCGTTTCTCGCGAAGGCAGTCCCCGTGATGATTCCGTTCTTCGCGCTCGCGCTCGGCGCCGGCCTCGACCTGCACAAGGTGTGGCAGGCCGGCATCGTCGGCATCGGCCTCGGCGTTGCCGTCGTCATCGTGACGGGCATTCCGCTGTACCTCGCAGACCGCATCACCGGCGGCACCGGTGTCGCCGGCGTCGCCGCGGCCAATACGGCCGGCAACGCCGCCGCCGTGCCCGCATTGATCGCAGCCGCGAACCCCGTCTATACGGACGCAGCCCGCAGCGCGACGCTGCTCGTCGCGGCTTCGGTCGTCGTGACGGCGATCCTGTCGCCGATCCTCACGTCCGCCGTCGCGAAGCGCTACCAGCAACGCCACCCGGAGCGCGCGCAACAAGACGCGGACGAGGCGCAGAGCCAACACGTCGCCTGATGACGAAGATGAAGAAGATCCTGATCATCGCCGACGATCTGTCGGGCGCGGCGGACTGCGCCATCGGCTTCACGCGCGTCGGACATCGCGTGGTGGTGATGCTCGACGCGACGCGCGAGCAGATGGATCCTCTCGCGGACACCATCGCCGTCGACACCGACACGCGCCGCCTGACGCCGGCGCAGGCCGCGGCACGCACGGCCGCGGCATTCGACGCGCTCGGCGGCGCGGTGCATCGTCTGTACAAGAAGATCGATTCGACGCTGCGCGGCAACTGGGCCGCCGAAGTGGCGGCGCTGCAGCGCAACGCCGGTCTCGCCATCGTCGCGCCGGCATTCCCGGCCACCGGCCGCGTGCTGCAAGACGGCCGCGTGCTGGTTCACGGCACGCCGCTCGAACAGACGCCCACGTGGCAACTCGAGCACGCCGGCCGCGACGCGAACCTCGCAACGATGCTGCACGAAGCGGGACTGTCGACGGAATTGCTCGACGGCGAAGCGCTGCGCGACGACCCAGCGGCGCTCGCGAGCCGCATTGCGGCGAGTGCGGCGGCGGACACCGCGGCGCTGATCGTCGATACGCAAAGCGAGCACGCGCTGCGCACGCTCGCCCAGGTAACGCTCGATAGCGACGTTCCGCTGTTCTGGGTCGGCTCCGGCGGGCTCGCACGCGAGCTTTCCTCGCTGACCGGCCGTGACGACAGCGCAGCGATCGCGCAGCGCTCGGCACCAGCCGACGACCGTGACGCCGACACGCCGGTTCTCGTGCTCGTCGGCAGCCTGTCCGCCGTCAGCGAAAGACAATGCGCGATGCTGCTCGATCGCACCCGCATCGAACAACTGATCGTGCCGCCCGACGTGCTGCGCCGCGGCGCGACCCACAAGGACTGGCACGCGCTGCGCGCGCAGATCGGCGCGACGCTGTCGGCGCGTGCGGACCTGCTCGTGCGCATCGGCCGTGACGACGCGTTCGATCCCGCCGAAGGCGCGCAGCTCTCTGCGTCGCTCGCCGAACTGGTCGAGCCGCACTTCACGCTCATCGGCGGCCTGATCGCGACCGGCGGCGAAACCGCACGCGCGATGCTGAGCGCCGCGCGCATTCCGAGCCTGCATCTGCAGGCGGAAATCGAAGCCGGTGTCGCCGTAGGACGGCCGCTCGACGCGAATCGTACGCACCGTCCCGGCATCGTGACGAAGGCCGGCGCGTTCGGCACCGACCACGCGCTGTACGCGGCATGGCTCACATTGCGCCACGAAACCGAACCCGACGTCCTCCCATATTGAGTGACCTTTAACGGCAACACGCCGCCAACCCCGACCGCAACCAGTCACGTGACGAAACGAGTTACCACCATGAACAGTTACCTTCCAGTAGTCGGCATCACGATGGGCGACGCCGCAGGCGTGGGCGCGGAAGTGATCGTCAAGAGCCTCGCGCACGCGTCGGTGTATGAACAATGCCGGCCGCTCGTAATCGGCGATGCGCGCCGCCTCGAGCGCGCGAACGAAATCGTGCGCGGTACGCTGCGCGTGCGCCGCATCGCGGACGCGACCGACGCCCGCTACGAACCCGGTACGATCGACTGTATCGATCTGAACCTGATCCCGGAAGATCTGCCGTTCGGCCAGCTGTCGCCCGTCGCCGGCGACGCCGCGTATCGCTTCATCGCGCGCGCGGTCGAGCTCGCGCAGGCGGGCAGCATCGACGCGATCTGCACCGCACCGCTGAACAAGGAAGCATTGCACGCGGGCGGCCACAAGTATCCGGGCCACACGGAAATGCTCGCGCACCTGACCGGCGTCGACGAAGTGTCGATGATGCTCGTCGCGCCGCAACTGCGCGTGATTCACGTGACGACGCACATCGGCATCATCGACGCGATCCGCAAGATCGAGCCGGGCCTCGTGCAGCGGACCATCGAGCGCGGCCACGCGACGCTCGTCAAAGCAGGGATCGCGAATCCGCGCATCGGCGTGTGCGGGATCAATCCGCATGCGGGCGAGAACGGGCTGTTCGGCTATGGCGAGGAAGAGGAAAAGATCATTCCGGCCGTCGAGGCGCTGAAGGCGCGCGGTCTCGACGTGACCGGCCCGCTGCCCGCCGACACGCTGTTCTTTCGCGCTGGCCGCGGCGACTTCGATCTCGTCGTCGCGATGTATCACGACCAGGGCCACGGTCCGGTGAAGGTGCTCGGGCTCGAAGCGGGCGTGAACATCACGGTCGGCCTCGAAGTGATCCGCACGTCGGTCGATCACGGGACGGCGTTCGACATCGCGGGCACCGGCGTCGTCGACGAGCGCAGCATGCTCGAAGCGCTGCGCCAGGCCAACGAACTCGCCACCCGCCGCCGCTGACGCGACCGCACTGCCCTCGGGTAACATCTTGGCTTCGCACGACCCCACTACCCGAACCATGAAAGCGTCCGAGCGTCACCGTGCCATTCTCGATCTCGTGCTGATGCGGGATGCGAACGTCGAGCAGCTCAGTTCGACGCTCGGTGTATCGGAAGCGACGATCCGGCGCGACCTCGCGCAACTCGCGAAGGAGCGCCGCCTCGTGCGCACGTACGGCGGCGCGACGGCGCGCGTCGGCACGCACGAGCCGGAAGCGTCGCTCGAAGAACGCAGCGCGACGCAGCGCGAGCAGAAGGACGCGATCGCGCAGGCGGCGGCCGCACACGTCGGCGAAGGCGACACGGTGTTCCTCGATGGCGGCACCACCTGTGCGGCGCTCGCGCGACATCTCGTTGCGCGGCAGAAACTGCATGTCGTGACGAACAACCTGCTCGCGGTGATGACGCTCGCAAACGCACCCGGCGTGCAACTCACGTTGATCGGCGGCGATGTGCGCAGCTCCAGCATGAGCACGCTCGGCCCGCTCGCCGAACTGACGCTGAGCCGCTTGAGCGTCGACCGTGCGTTTCTCGGTGCGGATGGCGTCGTGGCCGGCGTCGGTCTGTGCGAGGCGAGCGCGCAGCAGGCGTGGCTGAAGGAGTGCATCGTCGCGCGCGCGGCGGAAGTCGTCGTGCTCGCCGATACCGAGAAGCTCGGCCGCGCGCGTCAGCAGCACTGGACGCCGCTGCAACGTCAGTGGCGGCTCATCACGTCATCGGCGGCTAGCGACGCGATGCTGCAGCCGTTCCGCGCCGCGACCGACATCGTGCTCGAAATCGCGCCGTGCATTGCAGCCGACGCGGTGAACGGACTGCCGTCGCTCGCGGGATGATTCGGCGGTCTGCGGCGCGTTAGTGGCCAATCTCCGGGCTGCCCGCCTGCAGCCGCTTCGGATCGATCCACAGAAGCCACGCACTGACTGCCCTGATCGCGTTGATTGAAACGGCGATTGTCACTTGACCCTGACTACGTGAGACGAGCGCTCAGCACGCCGTACCCGGCGATCCATTCGTTGATCGGCCGGTAGTAGTCCTTCTGCGCCGCGTACGGTCCCATCGCGGCCAGCGCAGAGAACGCGGCTACCCACGTGCGGATTTCATGCGTCGAGCGACCCGCGACGCGCGAGATGGCGCTGACGTCAAAGCCGTCGACTTCCGCGAGACGCCGCTGCAGCAGCAGTTCGATGAACGCTTCGTCCCACTCGGGATTGAGCGGCGTCAGCGGACTTCCCGGCTGGCCGTAGATCTTTCCGGCGGCCACCGTGCGCGCCTGACGCGCCGCCCGGCCGTCCGGCGTCGGATTGCGGCCGGCGATCAGGAAATTCGCGGTGTCTTCCGGTGCGCCATCGAGCAGCGGCACCGGCGGCTCGTGCGACAGCCCGCCGGTGCCGAGAATCAGCACCCGCTTGTCGAGCATCGCGAGGAAGCGGCCCACCGATTCGCCGAGCCGGCGCACACGCCGATACGGCGCAAACGGCGGCGCCACCGAGTTGATGATGATCGGAATCACCGGATACCGCGTCAGGCTACCCGTCAGTTCTTCGAGCGTCTGCGTGCAACCGTGGTCGACCTGCAGCCGGTGCGAGACCGCAACGTCGATGTCGGAATCGAGGATGAAGCTCGCCATCTGCGCAGCGAGTGGTTTCGGAATCGATAAAGGACCGGGCAGCGTCTGGTAATCGGCGACGGATTCCGCCGCCGTCGCAATGACGAAGGGCGGCATCAGGTCGTAAAAAAGGCCGTTATAGTGGTCCGGCGCGAAAATGACGATCAGTTCCGGGTCGAAAGCCTCGACGTCCGCACGCGATTGTGCGAGAACCGTATCGACTTCGCGCAGAACGCTTTCCCCCGGGTCGTTTAATCCGCGTAACGGGGTATGCGACATACATTTGAGCTTGATTTCCATCATCAGGTGTCTCCTCAACAGTTGAGTCTCGACGTGTGGCGAGGAACGCGGCGCGACGACACCCGGCGGGCCGCCACAACCCGTTGATTTGCAAGGGCGGCAGGACATCGCGCACGCCGGACAGGTCTGCCTCTTTCGTCGCTTTCATGGTGGCCGGTCATTCTAGGAAGCCGCCGTAGTGCCAAAAAATCTATTTCGGCAATGTGCACGGAGTGCACGCGCTTTGAACAACCGGATAAGGGCTGCGTATTTGACGATGACGAGGCGGAAATTGCTTTTCCGCTGAATCGAACACGCCTACTTTTATCTGATGCATATCAAACCAGATCGAGACCAGACAGCGTCACGTCTCGTCGTATGACAGCGCATCGGCCGGACGGCGTCGTCGCTGACCGGTTCGATGCTGGCCTCCGTTGCCTGCTACCATCGGAAGTTCAGCGCCTGAGGATTGCCCTGAAAGGCGTGACTACCGCGATTCCGTTCGCCATGTCCGTGCTGAAGTTCTTCGAACCCTGGGAGCCGTCGCCGCTTCTGGTCGTCATCTTCGTCGTGACAGCCGTGCTGTTTGCGCGCGGGACGCGTCGTCTGCCCGGCCACGTGAGCTTCGCGCGTCGCGCGCTGTTCTGGATCGGACTCGCGCTGCTGTACATCGCGATGCACACGCGAGTCGACTACTACGCCGAGCACCAGTTCTTCGTGCACCGGCTTCAGCACCTCGTACTGCATCATCTCGGACCCTTCGTGCTGATGGCCTCCTATCCGGGCAGCGTGCTGCGTGCCGGACTTCCGGTTCCGTGGCGCCGGGCACTCCGGCGGGGGCAAAACAGCCCGGCTGGGCGGGCGATCGCGGCTGTCGTGCTCAATCCGGCCTTCGTGTCGATTGCGTTTGTCGTATCGGTCGTGTTCTGGCTCATTCCGGCCGTGCAGTTCGTTGCGATGCTGGACTGGCGCATCTATACGCTGATGAACTGGTCGGTCGCGGCGAGCGGTCTGCTTTACTGGGCGATGCTGCTCGATCGCCGGCCTTCGCCGCCGAGCCGCACGCGACCGGGCCTGCGCGTGTTGTCGCCGGTCATCACGATGACGCCGCAGATTCTCGTCGGCGCGATCATTACTTTTTCCACGCGGGATCTCTATCCGGTATTCACGCTCTGCGGTCGCGCGTTTACGTCTGTTCCGGTTTCGCTCGACCAGAGCCTCGGCGGGCTGATCATGTGGGTACCCGCGGGAGCGATCGAAGCGGTCGGCGCGATGATCGCGCTGCGCCATCTGATGCGCATCTCGACATTGCCGGGACGGACGGGGCGCAAGACCCGCAGCGGGTATGCGGCCCAGCCAGTGCTGGAACCCGAGGTCACGGTGGATGGGGCTCCGGAAGCGAGCCCGTTGGAGCCATTGGGCAACGGCCTTTTGAAGTAGGCCGCACACGTCCCACGCGCTTCTTCCCGGGTACGCGCGATGCGGGTCGTGACGGTTCGCGGCCTTGTCGCCGTTTCGACGGCGCCAACAGGCCGAAGCGCGTGTGTGCAGCCGTCGCGGAGGACTTCCATGAACCGATTTCATCAAGTGGCGGAACGGCTCGTCGCACCCGCGCTGCTGTTCGCAATCCTGGGCGTCGTTGGCACTGCCCATGCCGACGATGTGCCTTCCCCGTGCAGCGCCCTTACGCGGATTGTGGCTGCGCGACCGGGCGGGTTCTCGACGCTGACACCGGCCGATGGTCACGGCATCGCGCAGCCGTATGGCAGCGATGCGCAATGCGGAATCGCTACGGGCGCCTATCGATGCGAATGGACGCCGAACCAGGATGCCGGTACGGGCCCTGACGCGCTGGAAGGAGTCGCCGCGGACATCGCAGCCTGTTTGCCCGACGCGACTCACGATGTGAATTCGCCGGCACGGCAGCATTTCTACATCGGTGAGCGAGGCAACCGTACCGAGATCACGGTGACGCAAGTTGCCGGTGGGCGCGTCAGATTGATGGTTTCCGGTCGGTAGCCGGGAATGGGTCGTTGGCGCTATCCGCAGTGCAGCATGGTAACCATCTATGGGTTATGAACGGCGACGCGGCACGGTGACGGGTCGCTGGCGAGCGTATGTGGACGCGTCGTTGGGTCTTTGGAACGCTCCAGACGCGGGTCGCACTGTTTACGCGCCACATCCGAGCCGCATTTCAGGCAATGCGCACGAGCCAAGGCACGGCGGGCAAGCGGCGGCTGGACCGAGGGGGTCTCGATATCCCATAGGCAGCTACCTTCAATCGGGATAGTTGTCCCATGTCCCGTTACCTTTGGAATCCGAACGCATAAAAATCAACGAAATGCGTCGGAATTTGCATGTTTCGGATGAGGTTTCGATTCGTCTTGCTGGTCGAGCGTCGGGCCAATCGTTGGCCTTTGCACCAAGGTTCCCGTCTATGGGTTGAACTTGCTCGAACAGTTGGTATGGCGAGGTTGCGGGTTTTGGGAAACGTCTTTCTGGAAAGCTGACGGGTTTCAGTGTTTACCTGAACGCTTTAAAAACTTTAGTAAACCTTTAGCACCCTGAGATGCCCGCCCAGTAAGGCTTTGCGGGCGATATGGTGGCCGGTTTTGGGGATCGGGACTCCGCTTATGGGGGACTCGGTCTGTGGATATGGGATCTCGGTACCCGACGATGGGGTAATCGGGCCGTGGATATGGGAAAAAGGTGGCTGGATATGGGAAATCACCCGTTGTCGGCCTTTGGTACCCGTCTATGGGATCCACGAATGGTCGCCGGTTATGGGGTGTTGGGTTAACAAAGCGAGTACTCGCTTCGACAACTCGGCGGTGTGACAGCTTGTCTGGGGTAGCGTGTTATGGGATCGGGCTTGGGTTACCAGATATGGGAGTCCGCCTTCTCGCCGCGGTGCTGTTGTTTGGCCCGGACGCAACACGGATGACAGCCCAGAACTAGATGCTACGTGAATCCATCGGATTTTAGGTCACCGTGTATGGGAGAACTGCAAGGTGCACCTTTATGGGAAGTCGTTGCATTGAGCCTCGGTTTCGGCGACGGTCGACGCCGGTCCGATGGTAAGCACTTATGGGAGACGAGCAAGGTAACTGGCCATGGGATGGTCCCTTTCCCGCGTCCAGATCACCCTTCGCGGGCCTGCGCTCTGGCGCAGTTCACATACGCGGGTACCTTTTGGCTCCGGTTGAGACGTGAGTGTATGCTCACTTTCTCGAAGATGGTCACCGCATATGGTGTCTCGATATACGCGCCTGCTCTCAAGGTAACCATCCATGGGATTTCCGCTGGACGGCGCCAACCCGATGCTTGTGGCGAACGCCGGCCGCAGACGTCGGGTTTCAGAGATAGGTTCGCCAAAGCCCTCGTCGCAACCAGAACCGCTTTTTGGTAACCGTCGATGGGGCATCCTGCGATGCAGACGAATGACAACGGGCGGTTGAGTCACCGGGGAGCTTGGTATACAGTTACCTGTTGATTAGGTTCCCTTTTAACGTGGGCAACATGGCTAGAAAGAAGGCGGGTGCGGGTGACGCAGAAAAACAAGGAGCGCTCGTCTTCCAGCAGGGACAGCCGCCCGATCTGTTCCGCAAGGCCGTCCCGGCGATTCACATCGCGCCGAAATCCGGGTCGATCAGCCTGCAGCAGCGGAAGATGTTCAGTTCCCTGATCAAGAACGCGATCCGGCAGGATTCGCTGGAGCCTGGTCGTTCGTCGTTCGAAATCACGATCTCGGCGCTGTCCCAGGACGTCGACCTGAACAGCAACAACACCGAGTACGTGAAAGAGACGATTAACTCGCTGATCAGCACGGTCGTCAACTGGGACTACCTCACCCAGGATAAACGGAGCATCTGGAAGGCGTCCGGCCTCCTTGCCGGCGCGGAGCTGGAGCGATCGGTACTGCGCTATACGTTCTCGGAACAGATTCGCGGCGAGCTGTTGAATCCCGAGATCTACGCGATGATCGATATGCGCATCACGCGGCAGTTCCGAAAGGCGCATTCGCTTGCGCTGTGGGAGAACGTCGTGCGCTACGAGGCCGTCGGGATGACGGCGCGCTTTCCGCTCGCGACGCTACGCGACCTGATCCTCGGCCAGGATACGTCCGCTCAGTCGTACAAGCTCTACAAGCAGTTCAAGAGCCGGGTGCTCGTGCCGTGTATCAAGGAGGTCAACGAGATCTCCGATCACCTGTTCGAACTGATCGAGCACAAGGTGGGCCGGTCGGTGGTGGCTATCCAGTTTCGTGTCACGCGCAAGCCGGAAACGGATCCGTCACAGGACCTGCGCGCCAACGAGAGCTTGCTGATCGGCGAGATGTCGAAGTTCAGCATCCCGGTGTCGGAGGCGAAGCGTCTGCTCAAGCAGTACGGCGAAGAAAAGATTCGCACTGCGGTGTCGTACACGGCTGCCCGCGTGGCGCAGAAGAACGCGGCGCCGCTTGCCAACGTCGCCGCATACTTCCGCAAGGCGCTGATGCAGGGTTACCAGTTGCCGGGCGCTGCGGCCGTTGTCGGTGCTGCGGATGCGTCCCGCGCGCGCGAAAGCCAGGACCAGGTCAAGGACCGCTACATCGCCGCGAAGATCGCCGATGCCCGCGGCTATTTCAACGAGCTCGAATACGACGACCAGACTGCGCTGATCAAGCGCTATAACGATTCGGTCGGAATGGACAAGCTGAAGGTGTCGACGTCGAAGGTGCCGACGAAGATGGCCTCCACGAACTTCTTCCGCTGGCTGGTGCTCGACACTTGGGGGCAGCCGACTGCAACGGATCTGCTCGAATTTCTGCTGAGCGGGCAAACGGCGGCTTCGGCGAGTGACGGTGCAGCGGCTGCCGAGGTGGATCTCGCGCTGAAGACTCGGCCGAATTGAGCGGGTCCGCGCGCTGCGCTTCCGATGGCGGTTGTGGCCAAGGTCTCGACGCGGGATTGCCGGCGGCCGATTTTTTGAAAATTTATCTTCCAACGCAAAGAAACGGAATGATGGAAGGGGTCAGTTTTTAGCGCGCGTCGTACCCTGCCCTTTTGGCAGTCGCTCCACTGCCAGTCGACTTTTCGATTTGCTTCAAATCGTTGCGTTCTCCACGTGGTGAATCGTCGTTTCTTTCGACGCGCTGATGCGCCATCCGCATTCCCGCCAGTAGGCGTGGCGCTCGAGTTACGCTTCGTTGTTTCATCTCCCTTGTAGCACCTCGCAGTTTTCTATCGCGACTCTGCGATGGATTCGCAACGCAAACTGTGCGATTGGCTCCCAATCGACGCTCGATCTCCACGTGGAGATTTCGCCATGGTGGTTCTATCGGCGGCGGTTCGCCGCGTAGATCTCGCATTCAATCAGACGGGTAGAGACGTCAATGTTCACTCCCTCGGAACGGGTGCGTTTTGGCAACTCCCCCGACACCCCGCAATCTCCACGTGGAGAGTCCCACCCAAGCAGCGGGCAATCTCCACGTGGAGATTTTCTTGACTAGATGGTCGTCAGCGCTGCTCGCGCTCCGTTCGAAAGCACCATGGCGAAGGATAAGCAATCCGCCGTTCGGCCAATGAATCCCATAGGTTGCACAACGACAACATATTTCAGCTGCGAACCTAGAATTTACTTTAACTTCTCGCTAGACTCCGTGCTGTTGCTCGTGATCTCCACGTGGAGATTCGAAAGGCAGGAATTCAATACGGAGAGACCCAATGGGACTGGTGATAGCCGTTGCAAATCAAAAAGGGGGCGTCGGAAAAACGACGACCACAATGAATCTGGCTGGCGTGTTCCAGTCAGAGGGCTATAAGGTCTACGTGGCGGACGCCGACGGGCAGCAGTCGTGCATGAGTTGGTGCGCCGCTGCGGGCCCGGAAACCCCGCTGCCATTCCGCGTCGGCAGCATCCATCGGCTCGACAAGATGATCGGGCCGGAGATTGCGGCATTGGCGAACGACTATGACGTCGTGATCGTCGACTGTCCGCCCAATATCAGCGATTTGACGACTGCTCGCGTACTCGCTGTCGCCGATGTCACGGTCATCCCAACGGATGCTTCACCGATCGACATCTGGAGTAGCGAAGGGATGATCGAATTGGTTGAGCGCACGCGCGTCGCTAATCCTGATGGCAAGTTCGCCATTTTGCTCAATAAGGCAAATTCGAAAACGCTGTTGCACATGCAGATGAGCGCGATCCTCGCCGAAAGCAACGTTCGCGTGCTGTCGGCCACCGTCAAGCAGCGCGAGTTGTACCGGCAGTCTGCGGCGCTCGGAAGGACCGTGTTCGACGTACGCGGCATTCGCGGCACGAAGGTCGCCCGGGACGAAGTCAGCGCCGTCTACAACGAAATTCTCGCGCTGGTTCAAGAGGATGAAGCGGAGGTCGTCGATGGCAACTAAGCTCAATTTCACGAGTAAGGTCAGGGCCGGCATGGCCGCGGAACGCGTATCGGCGGGCGAGCGTCTTGCCGAAAGCGATGTCGTCGGGCGCGCTCAGCGTGACGCGGTGCCAGTGCCCGCCATCGAAGCGACGATCGAATCGATCGCGCCTCAGCGAGTCCGCAAGATCGCGCTCGATGACGTCGTCTCCAATCCTTACAACCCGCGGGCGTTCTACAGCGCCGAAACCATCGACGAGCTCGCGAACAGTTTCGCGCAGCAAGGCCAGATCACGCCGATTCAGGTGACGCGGCTGCCAGAGTTTCCCGGCAAATATGTGATCGTCGATGGCGAGCGCCGCGTGCGCGCCGCCAAGTCGCGCGGCGACCAGTACATCGACGCCGACCTGAAGGAGGGTCTCGACAATCAGCGGCTCTATCTGCGGGCGTATCACGCGAACAAGGAGCGAGAAGAGCAGACTGTCTTCGACGACGCACTCGCCTGGAAGAAGCTTCTCGACGACCGCGTCTACATCGATCAGGTCGAACTGGGCGTCGCGGTAGGGCAGGACCCGAAGCACATCAGCAAGGTCATTTCGCTGACATCGCTGCCGCCGTTCGTGCTGCAGCGCATGGCGCAGTTCAGCAAGGCCGTCGGCCTCGGTCACGCGTACAACCTCAAGCTCATCTACGACCGTGCGGGCGTGAAGGTCGCCGAGCACTGGCTGCAGCAGGTGCTCGACGGAAAGGCGAGTGTCCGCAAGCTCGAGGCGGCCGCATCGGCGGAGGCGGGCGCGCGCAGCCCCGGCCCGCGCCGCACGCATTACCAGTCCCGCGTGCAGTTCAGTCGGCGCGATGGCGTTGCACTTGGCGAGTTGAAGCTGTTCGGCGACGGGCGCGCCGAGCTTAGCCTGAAGGGCATTTCGCCTGCCGATCAGCAACGGCTCGCCGAGCGGATGAAGAGCGTCGTCGAGCAGTGGGCGGCGGAGATCGCAATAGCCGAAGCCGACGTCACGTCCTGAGCGGTCATCGATTCAGCCGCGAGTTTGGCGGCGCCGCGTATTGAACCCGGAAACGGCGAGCAACGCACAGGAGCTCGCCGTTTTTCTTGCGTGCTCGCAGCCAAACCAGATTGTATTGGGGTCGCGTGAAACATCCCGCCAGCCGTGAGCAAAAACGACAAGATCAATTAAAATCAAAGACTTAAAACAGAAATACTGGAATGTTTCACGGATGGCGGTCTGAGCATCAAGCCGCAGGCATTCCAAGTCGCCGAAAGCAAGTCCCACAACGGATCACCGTCCCGAGCGTATCGATCAAAACGTAAAAAGTAACAACAGATACGTCACGCGCAAGCCGTTCAGTGAAACTGTCGCCCAACGTATTCGATGTGTTCGAGCATCGCGCGTTGAGCCGCATCGGGATTGCGCTCCCGTATCGCGTCGTAAATCGACTCGTGCTGACGAAGCCGAATCAACGACTGCGTCGATGCGTTCAGGTTGTTCAACGTCGCGTCGTACGTATTGCGCGCGATATGCTCGCGCAGCACCGCAATCACGCTCCCGTAGAACTGGTCGAGCATCCGGTTATGCGACGCAGTCGTGAGCGTCGCGTGGAATTCGGCGTCGGCGCGGGCTTCTGCGTCCACGTCGGCGGCGGACACCGCGTCGCGCATCTTCGTCACGATGCGTTCGAGCGACAGCAATTCGTCGTGCGTGGCCCGATGCGCGGCGAACCGCACCGCCGCACATTCGAAGACGGTGCGGAATTCGAGCATCTCGTCGCGCAGCGGTGGACTTTCTGTGATCAGTTGCAGCCACGGCGCGACGACCGCGCCTGGCTTGCGCCGCGCGACGACATAGACGCCGCTCCCCGGCCGCGTCTCGAGCAACCCCTTGCTGACGAGCCGCTGAATCGCCTCGCGCACCGTCGAGCGCGACACACCGAGCGTCGCGGCGAGCGCGCGTTCCGCCGGTAGACGCGCGTCCACGCTCCATTCGCCGCGCAGCACGCCGTCCTCCAGTTGCCGAACGGTGTGAGCCAGTACGCTACGCGCTTTCGAATCGCTATCCATCGCCTGAATGTTCCGGAAAATTGGTCCGGCCAATTTGCGGGCGCGTCGGCCGCACCGCATGATGGCCCGCGACACGCCCCATGAAAGAGGAGACAGCAATGATGGAACAGGTTTCGCTGGTAATCAAATTGCACGAAAACGACGACGTCGCGATCGCTCGCGGCGCCATTGCGGCGGGGACGTCCGTCGCGGAGCTTGGCGGGCTCGTCGTCACCGACGAGATCCCCGCTGCGCACAAGGTCGCGATCCGCGATGTCGCCACCGGCGCGCCGGTGCGCCGCTACGGCCAGATCATCGGCTTCGCGACGCAGCCGATCCGCGCGGGTCAGCACGTGCACGTGCAGAACGTGTCGATCGGCGAATTCGATCGCGACTACGCGTTCGGCGAGGACGTGAAGGCGGTCGAGCGGGCGTCGGCGCCGCTGACGTTCGACGGCTTTCGGCGCGCGGACGGTCGCGTCGCGACGCGCAATTACATCGGCGTGGTCAGCACGGTGAACTGCTCGGCAACGGTGACGAAGATGGTGTCGCAGCATTTCTCGGCGCCGGGCGCGCTCGATGCGTTCCCGAACGTCGACGGCATCGTGCCGATCACGCATAGCTTCGGCTGCTGCATCGACCACCACGGCGAAGGCATCCAGCAACTGCGCCGCACGATTGGCGGCTACGTGAAGCATCCGAATTTCGCAGGCGTCGTGATTATCGGTCTCGGCTGCGAGGCGAATCAGATGGGCGCGATGTTCATCGCGGAAGGCGTCGAGCCGGGGCCGCTTCTCGTACCGCTCGTGATGCAGGAGGAGGGCGGTACGCAGAAGACCGTCGATGCGGCGATCGCTGCCGTCAACCGGATGCTGCCGATCGCGAACCAGGTGGTTCGCGAGCCGCTGCCGGTCTCGCATCTGAACATCGCGCTGCAGTGCGGCGGTTCCGACGGCTATTCGGGCATCACGGCGAATCCCGCGCTCGGCGCGGCCGTCGATCTGCTGGTCGCGCACGGCGGCACGGCGATCCTGTCGGAGACGCCGGAAATCTACGGCGCCGAGCATCTGCTCACGCGTCGCGCGATCCGGCCGGAGGTCGGCGAGAAGATCGTCGAGCGCATCCACTGGTGGGAGAGCTACGCGGAGCGCGAGAAGGGCAGCATCGACAACAACCCGACGCCGGGCAACAAGGCGGGCGGCCTCACGACGATCCTCGAAAAATCGCTCGGCGCGGTGGCGAAGAGCGGATCGACGCCGCTGATGGGCGTCTATCGCTACGCGGAACCCGTCGACACGCACGGCCTCGTGTTCATGGATGCGCCGGGCTACGACCCGATGGGCGCGACCGGCCAGATCGCGAGCGGCGCGAACCTCGTCGTGTTCACGACGGGCCGCGGGTCGTGCTTCGGCGCGAAGCCCGCACCGTCGATCAAGGTCGCGACGAACACGAAGATGTATCAGCGGATGGTCGACGACATGGACATCAATTGCGGCGACATCATGGACGGCACCGCGTCGGTCGAGCAAAAGGGCGAGGAAATCTTCCGGATGATCGTCGAAGTGGCGTCGGGTCGGCCGAGCAAGAGTGAAGCGCTCGGCGTCGGCAACGAGGAATTCGTGCCCTGGATGATCGGCGCGCAGATGTAACGCGCGCCGTACCGACGATCGCCGCGTCCGTCATTCGATCGTCGTGTACGGCAGCCCGACGTAGTTCTCGGCGATGGTTTTCAGGCCCGCTTCGGAGCTTGTGAAGTAGTCACGGTCCGTCTCTTGCATGCGGCGACTGAAGCCATCGCTGTGCGGAAATTCGTGCAGCAGCGAGGTCATGAACCACGAAAACCGCTCGGCCTTCCACACGCGGCTCAACGCAGCCTGCGAGTAGCGGGGCAGCAGATCCGTGCGGCCTTCCCGATAGACCTTCAGCAGAATGCGATACAGCGTGCTTACGTCGCTCGCCGCGAGATTCAGTCCTTTCGCGCCCGTCGGCGGAACGATATGCGCCGCATCGCCGACCAGAAAAAGCCGACCATGCTGCATCGGCTCGACGACGAAGCTGCGCAGCGGCGCGATGCTCTTTTCGAGCGACGGTCCGGTTTCCAGTTGATCGCCGAGATGATCGGGCAAGCGTCGCTTCAGTTCTGTCCAGAAACGATAGTCGCTCCACGCTTCGACCTGCTCGGTCAGCGGCACCTGAAGGTAATAGCGGCTGCGCGTGGCAGAGCGTTGGCTGCACAGCGCGAACCCGTCGGGATGATGCGCGTAGATCAACTCGTGATTCACGGGACGCGTGTCGGACAGCAAGCCGAGCCAGCCGAACGGATAGACGCGCTCATAGGTCGTCAGCACGTCGGCCGGGATGGACTTGCGTGACACGCCGTGAAAACCGTCGCAGCCGGCGACGTAATCACACGTCAGACGGTATCGTTCGCCATCCTTCGTAAATGTGACGCTTGGCGTGTCGCTGTGGACGTCATGAATCTGAACGTCCTGCGCGTGATAGACGCTCTGGGCGCCCGAGCCCGCCCGCGCGTCCATCAGATCGCGCGTGACCTCCGTTTGTCCGTAGACCATCACCGTTTTTCCGCCGGTCAACGCCTTCAGATCGACTCGCACGCGCCGGCCGCCGAATGCGAGTTCGACGCCCTCGTGCACGAGCCCCTCGTGATCCATGCGCGCGCCGACGCGTGCCTCGCGCAGCAGGTCGACCGTGCCCTGCTCGAGTACGCCGGCGCGGATGCGTCCCAGCACGTGTTCCGGCGTCTGCCGTTCGATGATGACGTTGTCGATTCCTGCGAGCGTCAGCAACTGGCCGAGCAGCAAGCCGGACGGCCCCGCTCCGATGATCGCGATCTGCGTGTTCATGTATTCGTCTCCTGTCGTGCCCATCCGTGGCGTCCGCGCGCTGCGACGCCGGATGGCTGCCGTGATGACTGGTATTTTTCTTCTCGGAACGCGCGACAGGAAGGCAAGAATCAATGCTAAATTTGGATTTTTCGAAAATATCGGGAAAACACCATGAAGCAAGCCGCGCGTGCGCGAGGGCATGGCGTGCCGGTATTCAAGCTCTTTGGCGAGCACGCCGGATGGCCGACGCCCGACCTGATTCACTGCGAGTCGATCCCGGAGCGCAGTCATCTTCACGACTGGGAAATTTCGCTGCATCGCCACGTCGATCTGGGCCAGTTGCTTTACGTGCAGGCCGGGCATGCGGTTCTCGACGTCGAGGGGGAAGTCCGCGAAATCGGCGAGCCGTCGATCCAGGTTGTGCCGCCGATGAGCGTGCACGGATTCCGTTTCAGCAAGGACATCGCCGGTTATGTGATGACGCTCGCGACGCCGCTGATCGACTGGCTGCAGGACAGTCTCGCCGATGCGCCACCGTCGCTGCGGCAGGCCGGCTGCTATCCGGTAGGTGCGGACAAGGGTTACGTGGACATGCTGTGCGAGCGCATCGATCGCGAGTACGCGACGCCGGCGCCCGGACGCGACTTCGTGCTGCACTCGCTGATCGGCGCGCTGGCGAGCTGGGTGTGCCGGCAACAGTTGCAGAGGCGCGCCGAACTATGGCGCCCGGAACGCTCGCAGATGCATGTCGCCGCATTCACTCGGCTTGTCGAGCAGCATTATCGCGAGCACTGGCCGGTCGGGCGATACGCGTCCGAGCTGGCGATCACGTCCGCACAACTAAATAATGTCTCGAGACGCGTGCTCGGACAGAGCGCGCTAGAACACCTGCATCAGCGATTGCTGCTCGAGACGAAACGCAATCTCGTCTATACGACGATGACCGTCGCGCAGATCTCCGATCTGCTCGGGTTCTCCGAAGTTGCGTATTTTTCGCGCTTCTTTCGTCGTCTGGAAGGCGCGAGCCCGACGCAGTTTCGACAGCGGCACGCGAGATCGGGTTTGCAGCACCTGGAAGCTTGACCTGCCGATGGCAAGCCGGCAATCAGAGGTCGAGGACGAGAAGGGGCGTCTTCGCGCGCGAACAACACGGCAGGAACTGATCATTGGCCGCGCGTTCCTCGTCGGTCAGGTACGCGTCGCGATGGTCCGGCTCGCCGGACAGCACGCGCGTGAGGCAGGTCCCGCAGATCCCTTGCTCGCACGACACGGGCAGTTCGATGCCGCAGCCGCGCAACGCGTCGACGACGCTCGTGCCGGCCGGCACGTCGACGAGCTTGCCCGTACTCGCGAGCGACACCTGAAACGCCGCATCGCCGCCCGTATTGACCGATGGCTGAGCGGCGCCGAAATATTCGCGATGAACGTTAGCCGCGGGCCAGCCTGCGTCTGCAGCAGTGCCAAGCGCGGCATCGATGAAACCGGCCGGCCCGCACACATACACGTGCGTGTCTTGATGCGGTGCGGCCAGCACGGCGCTCAGATCGATCTGCTGGCCGGGACCATCACTGTCGAAATACAGACGCGAGCGCTGCCGCAGGCCGGATTGCTCGACCTGCTCGCGAAACGCGGTGCGCTCGCGCTCGCGCGTGCAGTAGTGCAGTTCGAACGAGCGACCCGCTGCGAGCAGTTCCATCGCCATCGCGAGGATCGGCGTGATGCCGATGCCGCCCGCGAGCAGGATCGTGTGCTGCGCGGTCGCGTCGAGCGGAAAGTGATTGCGCGGCGCACTGATGTCGAGCGTCGTGCCGCTCGCGCATGCATGCATCGCGGCGGACCCGCCGCGCGACGCCGGATCGTGCAGCACGCCGATCCTGTAGACGTCGCGTTCTTGCGGACCATTGCACAGCGAGTACTGGCGCACAAAGCCGCCGACATGCACGTCGATATGCGCGCCGGCGCTGAACGACGGCAGCGGCTCGCCGTCTAGCGGCGCGAGTTCGAAGAGGCAAATGTCGGTGGCGAGCGCAAGCTTGCGGGTGATGATGACTTTCATGGCACTTCGGATCACGAAACGAATCGGTTAGCTCGCGGGTTTCGACGAGGTTTCCTGCTGCACGAGCCGGTCGAGCACGCGGCGCGACTGCACGCCACCGGCGTCGATGTTCAGCTTCAGCAGCGTCCGGTCCGGCCATCTCAGCAGGTTCCGCTGCTGCGCTTCGAGCATCGCGAGGTCTTCGCCGAAGATGCGGCGCTGGCCTTCGCGGATCGTGTCGGTCAGCGCCGGATCCTGGACCGCGAAGTTGCGTGCCATCCCCCAGAAATACCAGATCGACGTTTCCGTCTCCGGCGTAATGAAATCGACGACGATGCTCGACACCTTGTGTGCCGCGCTCGCGTGATAGCCGCCGTGGCCGGCGTGCGCCACGCCGACTTCGATCAGGATGTGACTTGGCGGCGTGAAATGGCAGATCTGCCAGCGATCGCACCGCACGTCGTCGGCGAGACCGTTGCCGCGCAGTGCACTCGCCCAGAACGGCGGCGGCGTGATGTTCTCCATGAAGCGGCTCGTCGTGACGGTATCGCCGTCGATCTTCGTGGCCGGCACGGCTTCCTCTATCTCGGGCTGACCGATGCTCGTCGCGTGCACGTACGTTTCGTGCGTGAGATCCATCAGGTTGTCGATCATCAGCCGGTAATCGCAGTTCACGTGATACAGGCCGCCGCCGTATGCCCACTCGGGGTTGTCGGCCCATTCGAGGGGGTGGATCGTGGCCGGATCGGCTTGCGCGGCATCGCCGGGCCAGACCCAGATGAAGCCGTAGCGTTCGACCACCGGAAAGCGGCGCACCGGCGGGATGCCGCCGACGCGCTGGCACGGCATGCTCACGCACTTGCCGTTCGCGCCCATCACGAGGCCGTGATAGCCGCAGACCAGATGACCGTCGCGCACGCTGCCGAGCGACAGCGGCGCGCCACGATGCGGGCAGAAGTCCTCCAGGGCAGCGACACCGTCCGCACCGCGATAGAACACGATGCGCTCGCCGCAAATCTGGCGGCCGAGCGGCTTTCCATCGATTTCATCCGGCGTGCACGCGACGTACCACGCGTTCTTCAAAAACATGCTCTCTCCTCCATCGCGCCTCGGAGCGCTTGTCTCATGGGGGGGACGGCGCGCGGCTCGCGTCCCCGTCTGTCGGTCTAGCGCGACTTATCGGCGGATCAGATTGCCGCCGATAAGTCGCGACATCGCGCGCTGGTTTTCGAGCACGCGCTTCAGATTCTGATGGGCGATTTTCGAGTGTTCCCGCATCAGCGCTTCCGCGCGTGCGCCTTCGCGGTTCTCGATCGCATCGAGCACGGCGCGATGCTGCGCCTGCGCGACGACGAGCGTTTCGCGCGCACGCGGGTCGAGCGACTGCACGACGACGAACGCGCTCGCGGACGCGAACGGCAGCGTCGCCGCCTTTTCGATCTGCCGCTGCACGACCGCGCTGTCCGATGCGCACGCGAGCAGGCGGTGAAAGCGCGCATTCGCGTCGACGTATCGCGAGAACGTTTCGTCGGACAGATCGCCGACCAGCAATTCGTCGATTTCGTCGATGCATTCGCGCAGATCGCGCGCCATCGAATGCGTGATGCCGCGTTCGGCCGCGAGCCTCGCGGCGAGGCCTTCGAGCGTGCCGCGCAGTTCGATCGAATCGCGGATTTCGTCTTCGCTGAACGAACGCACCGAGAAGCCGCCGGACGGAATCGGTTCGACGAGCCCTTCTTCCTGCAGCCGGATCAACCCCGCTCGTACCGGCGTGCGCGACACGCCGAGACGCTCGACGACCCACAGCTCGGAGATGCGCTCGCCGGGACTCAACTCGCCGCCGAGAATCAGTTCACGCAGGCCGAGCAATGCGCGAACCGTCTGCGATGCGGATGCACCGGAGCGGTTGTCTGCTGTGGAATGGTCGATTTCAGTCATGGTGATTCCGGGGATCGAAGCTCTTTTCAGGATACAAATTGTATACAGACAGGTGCGGCGTTCAAGGGAATTACCCTGATATTCCGGGTTAACCACGACGAAAAGAGGACATTTGAGCCTAAATTGTGTACAACCACAATTGACATAGATCAGGACCTTTCCTACGATCGACGTGACCCTTCGACCACTCACACCACGAAGCGGCATTCAAAAAAACAACTTTGGAGACAACCGTGATCCCTCACGCAATCGGGCACGACGTGCAATACGAACGCAGGACGCTGGTACTGCTTGCGATCGGCTTTGGCCTCGTAGGACTGGATCGCTGGATCATCGCTTCGCTGTTCCCGCACATGATGAAGGACCTCGGCTTGACCTATCAGCAGCTGGGGTCGCTGATCGGCATTCTCGGCATCGCGTGGGGCGTGTGTTCGACGGTGATGGGCCGACTGTCGGACTCGATCGGCCGGCGGAACATCATGATCGCCGCGATGGTGACGTTCTCGCTGCTGTCGAGCCTGTCGGGTTTCGCAAGCGGCTTCATGAGCCTGTTGCTGATTCGCGCGGTGATGGGCGTCGCGGAAGGCGCATTCACACCGACCAGCGTCGCCGCCGTCGGCGAAGCCTCGCATCCGTCGCGGCGCGGCTTCAACCAGGGGCTGCAACTGAGCATGTTCGCGCTGATGGGCCTCGGCCTCGCACCGATCGTCGCGACGCAACTGCTGCGCGTCGTCCCGTCGTGGCACTGGGTGTTCGCGATCTCGGCGATTCCGGGCCTCATCGTCGCCGCGTTGATCGCGCTGATGCTGCGCGACAAGCCGCGCCATGTCGGCGCGTCGATTGACGCAGCCTCTGTGGGGGCGGCGAGCGCGCTGCGCTGGCGCGCGCTGTTCGGCAGCCGCAACGTCGTGTTGTCGATGCTCGCCACGCTGTGCGCGATGGCCGGCATCTTTGTGATCGGCGCGATGGTGCCGGAATATCTCGTCGATTATCTGCATCTCGACACCACGCAAATGGGCTTCGTCGTATCGGCGATCGGCTTCGGCGGGTTTCTCGGCGAGTTCGGTCTTGCAGGCGTGTCGGACTTCGCGGGGCGGCGGCTCACCGCCGTCGTGTCGTTCGTCGGAGCGGCGGCCGCGCTCTACGTTTTCGCGCAGATCGGCGCGAGTCCGTGGCTCCTGTTCATCGCGCTCTTCGTGCTGTCGTTCTTCGCGCTCGGGTTGCTCGGCCTCTTCACCGGTCCGATCGCCACCGAAGCGGCGCCGGTCGGCCTCGTTGCATCGGCGATCGGCATCGTTTCCGGCACCGGAGAAATTTTCGGCGGTGGCGTGGCGCCTGCTATCGCCGGCTTCATCGCGCAACACTACGGCATCCAGTTCACGCTGCAGTTCGCGCTTGGCGGACTGATCTGCGGCGCGCTCGTTGCGACGTTCCTCGTCGAGACCGCGCCGCGTCACGTTGCCCGGCGCGCCGGCGCGCCGGCAGTTCAGTAAGCGACGCCGATCGGCTTCGCGTATATGTGCACGAAACACCGGCAAGCCGGCGCGCAGCCGGTAACGAAGACAAACAGGAGAACCAATGAAACAGACGTTGTTGTTTGTTGGCGGCAATCATGTTCCGGCGGCGAAGGAAGCGACATTCGATCGCCGCAATCCGCTCGACGGCGAAGTGGCAACGCGCGCGTCGGCCGCGACGCTCGCCGATGCGCAGGCGGCAGTGCGCAGTGCGGCGGACGCCTTTCCAGCGTGGTCGACCACCGGCCCAGGCGAGCGACGCACGCTGCTGGAGCGCGCGGCGCAACGTCTCGCAGCGAAGTCCGACGAGCTGGTCGCGGCGATGATGGCCGAGACCGGAGCGTCGGCGGTGTGGGCCGGCTTCAACGTGCATCTGGGCGTGGCAATACTGCGTGAAGCGGCCGCAATGACGACGCAGATCAGTGGCGAAGTCATTCCTTCCGACATCCCCGGCAGCCTCGCGATGGGCATTCGCCAGCCCGCGGGCGTCGTGCTCGGCATTGCGCCGTGGAACGCGCCGATCATCCTCGGCGTCAGGGCGATCGCGATGCCGCTCGCGTGCGGCAATACCGTCGTGTTCAAGGGTTCGGAGGTGTGCCCGGCGACGCATGGTCTGATCGTCGACGCGCTCGCTGAAGCCGGCTTGCCGAAAGGCGCGATCAATTTCATCACGAATGCGCCTCAGGACGCAGGCGCGATTGTCGAAGCAGTGATCGCGGAACCGGCCGTGCGGCGCGTGAATTTCACCGGCTCGACGCGGGTCGGCAAGATCATTGCGCGCGTTTGCGCGGACTATCTGAAACCAGCGGTGCTCGAACTCGGCGGAAAGGCGCCGCTTCTCGTGCTGGCCGATGCCGATATCGACGCCGCCGTCGACGCCGCCGCGTTCGGCGCGTTCATGAATTCCGGGCAGATCTGCATGTCGACGGAACGAATCATCGTCGACGAAAGCATTGCCGACGTGTTCGTCGAGCGCCTTCGCGCGAAGGCGTCGTCGTTGCCGCTCGGCGACCCGCGCAACGGGCCCGTAGTGCTCGGCTCGGTGGTCGACATGACGACTGTGCAACGATAATGCGCTGATCGACGATGCGCTCGAGAAAGGAGCGAAGCTGATTTGCGGCGGCCGCGCAAGCGACACGCTGATGCCTGCGACGTTGCTCGATCACGTGACGCCCGCGATGAAGATTTTCAGCGAAGAGTCGTTTGGTCCGGTGAAGCCGATCGTGCGCGTGCGTGGCGACGAAGAGGCCATTGCGTGTGCGAACGACAATGCGTATGGGCTGTCCGCCGCGGTATTCAGCCGCGATGTCGCGCGGGCGATGCAGATCGCGGGCCGCATTCAGTCCGGCATCTGTCACATCAACGGACCGACGGTTCACGACGAAGCGCAAATGCCGTTTGGCGGCGTGAAGGAGAGCGGCATTGGGCGCTTTGGTGGGCGTGCCGGCATTGCTGAATTCACGGATCTTCGTTGGGTCACTGTACAAACGACGCCGCGGCATTATCCGTTCTGATAGTTCCTGCTGGTCTGCGACACGGCGCCGGGTGAACAGGCCCGGCGTCGTGTCGCATTGAAAGTCTCTGCTGGTTCTTCGTTTTTTCTCGCGCGCACGTTCAGTTGCGCCTGCACGAGTGCTTCGAAAGCACCGTCGCTAATCCCACTATCAGATCATTTCTCGCGCATGTTGATAGTTATCAACGCGCAATCCTTCGTGCACGTACAGGGACATCCCAAGGAAGTGCGGGTTCCTTTTGCACAGTTAAATCTTCGCGCGGCCTGATTTGCTTCGACTTCCTACGTTGGGCAGTCACAACAAACGATCCATCGCACGCGCCGGTCCATTAACGTCCAACGCCGAAGTCATGGCGGGTCGGGGGGAGCAGGCGGACCCGACATGATTTCTCGCGCATGAATGACATGCCGAACATTCACTCCCCTGAGGACACAGATATGAATTTCAAAATGACGCTCGCCGCCGCAGCGGTGGCTGGTTTGTTCAGCGCAGGTGCTTATGCTCAGAGCAGCGTGACGCTGTACGGCTCGCTCGACGCGGGCATCGGCTATGTGAACAAGGTTGGCGGCGAACCGTTGTGGGCACAAACTAGCGGCGCGCTCTCCAACACGTACTTCGGTCTGCGGGGCGCCGAAGACCTCGGCGGCGGCAATCGCGCGATCTTCAAACTCGAGTCGGGCTTCAATATCGGCAACGGTGCGTTCGGTGGCTGGCTCGCGAACATCGCCGGCGCCGGTAACGGAATGTTCAATCGTCAGGCCTATGTCGGGCTGCAAAGCAGCACGTACGGTACGTTCACGCTTGGCCGTCAATACGACTCGATCACCGATTACCTGAGCCCGCTTTCGCTCGCGGGCAAGGGCGTGAACCTCGCGGCTCACCCGTTCAACAACGACAACATCGGTGCTCAGTACGCGATCAACAACGCGATCAAGTACGAAAGCCTCAACTACGCCGGTTTCCATTTCGGCGGCATGTACGGCTTCAGTAACTCGCCGGGCAACTTCGCCAATGGCCGCCAGTGGAGTGTGGGTGCGGGCTATGAAAATGGTCCGTTGAAGGTCGCCGCGGCGTACGACCAGAAGAACAACGGTGCGGCGGGCATCGCGACGGGCGCCAATGCGGATTCCGGCACTTGGTTGCAGGCCGAAACGCAGCGTACTTTCGGCGTGGGCGGCAACTATAGCTTCGGCCCCGCCACCGCAGGCCTGATGTGGACGCGCTCCAAACTCCAGAACGTCGGCAGCAGCCTCCGCTTCGACAACATCGAGGCAAGCGGTGTCTACGGCCTCACGCCGACCCTTGCGCTGGTGGGCAGCTACACGTTCACCTACGGCCGTGCAGACGATGTTTCGCTGCGCTGGCACTCGGCGGCACTCGGCGCCGATTACTCGTTGTCGAAGCGCACGGACTTCTACGTCGCCGGCGTGTATCAGCACGCTACGGGTTATGCGCCTGCGGGCTACAGCGGCCTCGGCGGAACGAACATTGCCGGCATGATTCCGTCGTCGAACACGCAGAACCAGGTGGGTGTCGTGACGGGCGTGCGCATGAAGTTCTAAGCGCCTGATTTGACCTTCGGAAGGCGGGCTGGATGATTCAGCCCGCCTTTTTTTTGTCGGGTCGCGCCGGCGCGGGTGGACGTCGAGCGCTTGTTGTGATTTCGTTAATCGAGATACGATGGTCGCAAGCGACGTGTCGCCACACCTTTGTGGATTCCGTGTGAAGACTGGTCAGCACGTTAGCGAAGCTGAAGGGATTTTTGCGGACGGACACTGACATGGAGGAGACACCGTGCTGAAGAATCTGGACCCGCTGTTGAATGCCGATGTGCTGTATGCGCTTGCGTCGATGGGACATGGCGACGATCTCGTGATTTGCGACGCGAATTTTCCTGCCGATTCGGTCGCGCGCCACACGGCGCTTGGCCGGGTGTTGCGGTTCGACGGAGTGAATTCGCCGCGTGCGGTGCGCGCGGTACTTTCGTTGATGCCGCTCGACAGCTTCGTCGAGCATCCGGCGCTGCGCATGGAAGTGGTGGGGGAGCCGCACACGCTGCCCCACGTGCAGCAGGAGGCGCAGCGTGAGATCAACGCCGCGGAAGGTCGCAGCGTGCCGTTTGGAGCGGTCGAGCGCTTCGCTTTTTACGACCTCGCGAAGAAGGCCTATTGCGTGATTGCGACCGGGGAGGAACGGGGGTATGGGTGTTTTGTGCTTAAGAAAGGGGTGTTGCTCGCGGAGGATCGGGAGGGGTAGGGGGCAAAAGGGCGAGCGTCGCGGTTTGTGTCGGCGGCGGCGAGAAACCATGCGCGCGAGGGCATAAATATGTCCGGCGTGGACTGGGAACGGGCGAGAACATCCATTCGCGCGCTTGATTCGTCGGCGGAAATTGGCGGCGCGTTGTCGCGCGCGGGCGATTTGCGTTGTTAAGACGTTCCATAGCCGTCTGAAATGGACGCTTATCTGTGCGCGATATGGCGAACGTCTGCGTCGCGTCGAGGTATTTCTCTCAGCGCAGTCAATTCCGTAAGCACCCGTTCGGGAGAGGTGAAGCGGCACGTCGTCGCGCTCACATACGTTGGGTAGCAGATCAATACAGCGGCGATCAGGGCTTCCATGGAGCGCACCTGTCTGCGGCGTGAAGCGGTTGGGTCCCGATCGACAGTCAATCCCCATCCCGCATAAAACGGATTGCCGTAGATGACGACTTTCTTACCCAGTATTAGTGCTTCGAAGCCGATCAGTAAAGTCATGACGCTAACGAAAGCCGTCGCGATTGAGTCGTTCATATTCTCTTCCGTGTTCGATGACGAAGTAGGCGTTGATATCCAAACGCTCCTTCAGGAGATAGCGATACAAGTGCTCTCCGTTGTCGTCCGCTTTGTCGCTCCGATCGAGGATGATCCATGCGTTGTCATACCTGCGCCGGCTTTTGAACCGATTCGCGAGCCACGTGAGCCAGCGTACGTCTATGGCGCGATTGGATACATCAAGACGATCACGCCTCGATATCCAGTCCAGAACGGCTCGAGGTGACATCGCTCACAGCGCAGGAGCCGGCGAAATCGACAGCCAGATCGTTTTTGCAAGCACATGGGAAAACAACGGGAAATTCATGGAAGAAACGATCCGGTCTTTCGCGCACCATGCGCATCGCGGCGATTCACTCGTATTCAAGCACTACCCGCTGGAACGAGGGCTGATCGTTGAAAATTCCGAAAAATACAACGTACCGGAGCGCGTTCGCTACATCCACGGCGGGCACATACCCACGCTGCTGCGTCGCGCGAAAGGGGTGGTGACGGTCAATTCAACCGTGGGTTTGCAGGCGCTTTATCACGGTGCGCCAGTATGTGCGACCGGCGCCGCATTTTATGCGCGTCCGGGTCTGGCTTGCCGCGGCAATCTGGATGAGTTCTGGAAGGTGCCTTCGGCGCCAGACCGGATCCTGTTTGCGCGGTTCCACCGGTTCATGGTGCATAAGACGCAGATCAACGCATCGTTCTACGTTCCCGCAAGCGTTCGACCCGAAAGACAACGGGCCGATATCCGAAGACTGTCGTGGCGAGTCGGCGGCGGCCTCATGGCATTCGTGCTGTTCGCGGCGAGCGGCAAGTCGGCGGGCGCCGGGCGGATCGCCAACTGGTTGCTCGGCTCGGCCTGACGTTGGCGATACAACAGGAACCGCGAGCGCGCGTCATTTGCGCGGTGGAGACGGCGGTCGGCGTGTGTTTCGGATCACTAACTCATTCGACACCGAGCGCACGCCGCGCACCGACCTCGCGGTATTGCCGGCGAGCGAGATCTGCCTGCGCTCGGGCACCCATCCGGTGAGCGTTACGATGCCGCGCCGCGCGCGGACGCGAATCCCCGAAGCGTCCAGATGCGGCGTGCGCCGCAGCGCGTTGCTGACGTCGCGGCTGAGCGCGCTGTCGGGCCGGGTTTGTAGCCGTGACGTGGCGTCCGCCACCTGCAGCGCGGTCGCGGCGGCGGGTGCGTCCGCAGCCGCTTGTGCATTCGATGCGTTTGCGGCGATCGACATCGACGCGCTGACGAGGACCGCAGCCAACGTCGCGCCGATTTTCGCGCTGACACCGTTGATGTTCATGCTTCCCCCACTGCAGAAGTAGAAAGACCCATAAGCTGCCGGTTTATGGGTCTTCGTTTTTCAGATCAAGGCAGCCGCGTGCTGCGTGCTCACCGCGCCGGCAACCAGCGCCTCACCCACCCGAGTCCGGCCGACGTGCCCGCCTTCGGAATGTATTCGCAGCCGATCCATCCGTCGTAGCCGAGCGAGTCGATCAGCTCGAACAGATACGGGTAGTTCACTTCGCCTTCGTCGGGCTCGTGGCGATCCGGCACGCCCGCGGCCTGAATATGGCCGATGCCGTCGAACAGCGCCTTCAGTTTCACCGCGAGATCGCCTTCGACGATCTGGCAGTGATACAGATCGAACTGCACCTTCAGGTTCGGCGCGCCGACTTCGCGGCAGATGTCGTAAGCGTCCTGCTGGCGGTTCAGGAAATAGCCGGGCATGTCACGCGTGTTGATCGGCTCGATCACGATCGTCTTGCCGTGCGCGGCCGCCTGCTCTGCCGCATACGCGAGATGGCGCAGATACAGCTCGCGACGGCTCACACGGTCGTCGTTCGCGCCGATCAGCCCCGCCATCACATGGACCTTGTCGTTGCCGAGCGCCTCAGCGTATTTCAGTGCGGTCTCGACGCTGCGCTTGAACTCGTCCTCGCGTCCGGGCAGCGTCGCGATCCCGCGCTCGCCTTTGGCCCAGTCGCCGGGCGGCGCATTGAACAGCACCTGCACGAGATCGTGCTCGGCGAGGCGCGCGGCGATCGTGTCGGCCGCGTAGTCGTACGGGAACAGATACTCGACGCCGTGGAATCCGTCGTCGGCCGCGGCCTTGAAGCGGTCGAGGAAGTCATGTTCCCGGTACATCATCGTCAGGTTGGCAGCAAAACGTGGCATGGTCGTGTCGGTTCGTGTGGGGAGGAGTTCAGGGCGGAATCGTGTTGCGACATCCGTTTGCGGTGCGCATGACGCGCGGGCTTGCGCGGGCGGCGCGAGCGCCTTTTGCGACGTCATGATACCGATAAAGCAAGGAGGTCACGCGTCGCCGCGCAGCAGCGACAGCAGGCGCGGATCGTACGGCGTTTTCCGCGTTTCGGCCACGAAGGCCTTGCTCGCGTCCGGATGAATGGGATTGAAAAGATAGTTATAGGAATGTGGAAGGATCGCGCTCGGCACCTTCAGCAGCAGCTCCGCACCGGACGCGAGCCATTCGGTGCCGGCGGACTGGGTCCAGTCGGCGTTCTGCCGCCAGTCGCCGGGCATCGCGTCCCGCGTGAGTTCGGCGATCGGACTGCTGTCGTCGATCTCTACGCGCAGAAGCTGATAGTTGTCCGGCAACGCATCCAGCGAACCGATCTCGTGATGCACGAGCGTTTCGAGCAGCGCGAGCGCCGGATGCTCCGCCAGATAGACCACCGGCTGCCCGCGATAGTGCCAGCGCCCGGCCGCCCTCAATCCGCCGATGCCTTGCAGGTCCGCGTAATTGCTGATACGCCAGAGTTCCATCAGGCGAAGTAGCCTTCGTCGATGCCGACCAGCGCCTCCTCGACGAGCCGGGCGCCGTGCTCGGTCGCGGCCATCTCCAGCGCGGTCTTGTCGCCGAAACGCTGCTTGCGGCCGCGCAGCCATTGCATCGCCTTCTCCGGGTTGCCGAATACCGCTTCGGCCTGCGCGACGAGCTTCGCGAGGCGGATCGCCTTGTCGGATTCGTCCGGCGACAGCCGCTCGCCGCTCTGCCGGCGATGCGACAGCGTGCGGCGCGGAATGATGAACTGCAGTTCGTCGGCCTTCAGGCCGTGCTCGCTCAGACGGTCGAGCACCTCGACGCCGACGCGCTCGACCGCGAGCGTCGCGAGATCGTTGCCCGAGCGGATCGGCGTCTGCAGCAGGTTGCCGAGCAGCGAGAACTCGGCGCTGCGCGGGTTCGCGCGGCCGGTCGGGCGGAATTCGACGGTGGACATAGGGTATCCTTTTGGCAAAATGCCCTTCAATTATAGGCATTTTGCCCGAGAGATGCGCCGCGTCCTGAAGGAGCGGGTTGAAGCGAGTGGCGTCGCCCCGTGCTGATATGCAACTAACTGTCAATCCGGGAAGCCACCGCCGTCACCGGCGCCCGGACCGCACCGCCCTTCGTCGGGCACGAACGGCGCCTGAAGGCCGCCAGCGCTGGGGGCTCGACCGTCGCGTTGCCGCTACCGGTCACCGATTCACATCGACCACGAGCCGCCCGCGCACGCGCCCATCGAGCAGATCGACCGCAGCAGGAATCGCATCGGCAAGCGTGATCTCGCGGGTCATCGCGTCGAGACGATCGCGGTCGAGATCCTCGGCGAGACGCCGCCACGCGGCTTGGCGCTCCGCGATCGGCCGCGTCACGCTGTTGATGCCGAGCAGACTCACACCGCGCAGGATGAACGGCGCGACCGTGGCCGGAAAATCCATCCCCTGCGCGAGCCCGCACGCGGCCACCGCGCCGTCCGCGCGAATGCCCGCGCAAGCGTTCGCGAGCGTGTGGCTGCCGACCGAATCGACCGCCGCCGCCCAGCGTTCCTTCTGCAACGGACGGCCGGGCTCGGACAGCGTCTGCCGGTCGATGACCTCGGCCGCGCCGAGGCTCGTCAGATACGCGGATTCCTGCGGCCGTCCGGTCGATGCGACCACGCGATACCCGCGCTTCGCGAGCAGCGCGATCGCAAAGCTGCCGACACCGCCGTTCGCGCCGGTCACGAGCACATCGCCGCTGCCGGGCGTGAGCCCGTGACGTTCGAGCGCAAGAATGCACAGCATCGCCGTGTAGCCGGCGGTGCCGACGGCCATCGCCTGCTTCGTCGTGAGGCCGTCGGGCAGCGGAATCAGCCAGTCGCCGTCGACGCGCGCCTTCTGCGCGAGCCCGCCCCAATGTCCCTCGCCGACGCCCCAGCCGTTGAGCACGACGCGGTCGCCGGCCGCATAGTCCGGGTGCGTGCTGGCCGCGACCGTGCCCGCGAAATCGATGCCGGGCACCATCGGAAAGCGGCGCACGACCGGGCTCCTGCCGGTAATCGCAAGACCGTCCTTGTAGTTGAGCGTGCTGTATTCGATATCGACGAGCACATTGCCGTCCGGCAACTGCGACTCGTCGAGCGACGCGAGCCGTGCGTGCGATGCGTCGTGATCCTTCTCGATCAGAATGGCGTTGAACATGGGTTCGGCTCTCCGTTTCCGCTGCATGCGCTTGTGACGTGGGGCGGGGCGTCGCCCGCCATCCTCAACTGCGCATTGTCGGCGAAGTCGCGCTCTCGCGTCGCGTCGCTCGCGCGGCGGCCTGCAACGCGATGTACCCTGCGCACCAGCACACGACGCCATGCGCGCGGCCATTTCGTGCTCGCACCGCCCGCGCGGCGCAATCGCAGCGGGCGCGCTGCACACGACAGCGTGAGCGCGCAGCGCGTCATTCGCCGATCTTCGCGCTGGTTTTCTCGCTGACGATTCCCATCGAGATCAGATCGATGCCGAGGAACAGCGACAGCATCCAGGTCGGTGTATCCGGAAACATGGCCGCGAGGAAAATCGCGAGAAAGAGCGACAACGCCGCGCTGATCAGCGACAGGTTGTCGATGCGCGCGGGATGCGACTGAATCGCGGCGACCATCTTGAAGAAGCCGTCGAGCACGAAGAAGATCATCAGCAGCACCGCGAGGCTGCGCGCGTGCGGTCCTTCGTTTGTCAGCACGAAAATGCCGATCAGCACCGGCACGACGACCGGCGGAATCCGTCGCACGATGTTGCGAGCGCCGCGCGTTGCGAAGAGGCGCAGCGCGTGCGCGAACCCGCAGAAAATCAGCATCCGCCCGATGAAGAGCGGCCCGGCGATCGGCGACACGAACGGGATCAGCACGCAGAAGACGCCCGCGACAATCAAAATCGCGGACGCGGAAAGCGGCCACAGCGAGCGCCTGCGCGGCGTGTTTCGTCCGGCTTCGGACATCGGGAAGATCCGTTCGGAATGCAGACGATATTCGACAATGCCACGTGCGGGGCAAAGCGGCGGTGCCGAGGACGCGCGACGTTGGTCGCGCGTCCGGCGTCACGTCACGGACGGCCCGTGACGATTTCCGACACCGTCCAGTTCCGGTTCGAGACGAGCACGTAGTCGCCGTTCACGGCGAGCCACTGATGGCCGCGCGGCGGCGCATGCAGTCCGTGGCTGCGCCAGTCGGAGAGCATGAAGTTGTAATGCCGGTAGTACTCAGGCACGCGCTGTCCCTTGTGCCAGTCCTGATGCGGCATCGTCGGCATCTCCTGCTGACGGCCGGGGCCGGGCGGCATGTCCGGCGGCGGGCCGGCCGCGATGGCAGAAAACGATACGCCGGCGAGAGCGAGGGCAACGAGTCGCAAGATGGTCCGATGCTTCATGGTCGATCCTCTTAACGATGAAAGGACGGTTGGATCACGGAGTTGGTGTTTTCGATACCGCGCTGCAATGCAGTCTCCACGCGTCTGTCCGATGGGCCTGGCGTCGTGCTGCCAGTCGTTGCGGGGGCATCCAGTGTGAGGAGAGGAAGTCGCTGGTGTGGCTCGCCGCTGAATCGACCGTATCCACGGCTACCGGGCGTTGCCGATATGGACAGATACGCAATGCGAAACAATGAGAAACCCAATGTGAAGCAACCGGCAGCGAATGAAATGGTTGCGGGGGTTCGCTGCGTCCACATTATAGTGAACGCTTTTTCGACTGCAAGCGACGGTGTACAAGCGGTTGCCGCGATGCATCGCGGTAGTGCACGATGTGTTCGGCGAGGTTCGCGAACGTCGTTTGACGCGGCATCACACGTTAGTCATCGTTGGTTAATAGAAGGGCGAAACGACGCGTCGAATCGAATGCGCAAAACGCAATGATGAGACCCACGGTGATCGGCACCGCGAGAAAGGCGCCGGCAATGCCCCAGATCGACGACCACATCGCGAGACTCATCAGGATCACTGCGGGACTCAGGTTCAGCGAGCCGCCCATCAGCCACGGATCGAGCAGATGGCCGACCACGAAGTTTGCGAGCGTGAGCGACATGAACAGCACGAGCGCTTCGTTCCATTGGCCGAACTGCAGCGCGGCGAGCAGCGTCGGCACGATCACGGAAATCCACGAGCCCGCATACGGGATGAAATTCAAGAACGCGATCAGCACCGCCCAAAGCTCCGCGAATTCGAGGCCGACGAAGCGCATGCAGATCCAGCTGACTATGGCGAGGATCGCGCCGAGCAGCGACTTCATCGCGAGATAGACGCCGATCTTCGAGTTGATCTCGTCGATGACCGTGATGATCTGCATGGACTCGCCGCTGAACTTCACCAGTTTGCGGCGGAATTTCGCGTGCTCGATCAGGAAGAACGTCGCATAGAGCAGCACGACGATGATCGTCGCGAGCAGCGACGACACCGACGACAGCGTCGTGGTGATCACCGCCTGCACGTTGACGCTCGCGAGCAGATCGCGGCGGATCGCGGCCCAGCTCGCTTCGGTTTCGATGTGCAGTAGCGCGGCGAGCTTCGTCAGCAGCGCGAGCAGCGTCGCCTCGTATTTCGGCGCGAGCGCCATCAGCCTGTCTTTGTCGGCCAGCAGCAGATCGACCGACAGGTAGACGGTGAAGAGCATCAGCGTCGCCGCAATCGCGTGGCGCAGACCGGCGCGCAACCGTGCGCCGAGCACCGGAATGCGGCGCAGCAGGTCGGCGAGACCGAACACCACATACGTCGCGATGATGCCGAACGCGATCGGCACCAGCACGGGGCGGCCGACGTACAGCAGCCACCCGAGCAACGTCGCGAGGATGACCGCGCATGTGAAATTCAGCAGACCCTGATTCATGCTCTTTCCTGCGTCAGTCGCAGCGGGACTCGCCATCGGGCGTCGCCGGTTCGCCGTCGGCACGCTTGCGGCGTCCTTTCCACAGCATGCCGGCGGCGAACACCGCGACGCCCGCGCCGATCACGATCGCCATCGCGGCCGGCAAATGGGAGCGGACCCACGGCACGTTGCCGAAGAAGTAGCCGGGGCCCGTCAGCGAGCATACCCAGATCAGCGCGCCGCCGGTCGAGAAGCGCACAAAGCGGCGAAACGGCATTTTCGTCGCGCCGGCGAGGGCGGGCGCGACGGCCCGGACGATCGCGATGAACGGCGAGTACAGCAGCAGCGCGGCGCCGTGGCGCGCGTACAGCGCGCGCGTGCGCGCGGTGAGCTTGTGGATCCAGCCGGCGCTCGCCGGTTTCCAGACGGACGCCACCGCGCGCGACAGCGCATAGTTGAACACTTTCCCGGCCACGGCGGCGGCGACGAGCAGCGGTGCGAGCCACAGCGGCTGCAGCACGCCGACCGCGGCGAGCGCGCCGGACAGGAACAGCAGCATGTCGGCGGGCAGAAAAACGAGCGGCAGCACGCCGACACTGCAAAAGACGATCGCCCCGAGAATCGCGTAGGCCAGCGGGCCGTGCTGGATCAGCAGCGCTTCGAGGTCCCGGTCCAGCTGCAACATGAATTGCATGAACGTGCCCATGCGCGCCGGGTGCGAGTTCGTTGGTCGAGCGACCAGTATAGCCAGCCGCGGGCGCTCACGGCTCCAGCAGGCGCAGCAGGCGCAATTCTTCGAGATCGAGCTCCGCTTCGAGCCGATGCAGCACCGAATCGCGGATCTGGCTGTGCTGATGCAGCCGCAGCAGTTCCTGACGCGACACCGCGACGAGATCCAGTTCCAGTTGCAGATGCCGCGCGCGCCGGTCGATGTGTTTGGCGCCGTCGATGTGCGCGCACTCGTTGTTGCGCACGCGAGTCTGGTACTCGTCGATCAGCCGGTCGACGAGGTCCGCGTCGTCCGCATCGACAGCCGGACGGCGCTTTTCGAGTTCGTTCAGCGACGCGCGAAATGCATGCGAGCGTGCTTCGAGTTCCGACATGGTGGTCGCACGTCCTCGACGCAGGCGCACGAGCCGCACGACCGCGCCGAGGCTGCCGCCCTGCACGACGAGCGTCGCGAAGATCACGATGAACGTGCTGAACACGATCAGGTCGCGGCCGGGAAACGCGGCCGGCAGCGCGAGCGCGGCCGCGAGGCTCACGACGCCGCGCATGCCCGCCCAGCCGAGAACGACCGACTCGCCGAACTGCCAGGGCCGCGCGCGGCCGACGCGCGCGGCGAGTTGCGACGGCAGCCAGATCGCGAACGCAACCCACACGAGCCGCGCGACGATCACCGCGCCGGTCGCCGGCAGCGCGACGCGCAGGCCCGCGTGCAGCATCGTGGACGCCGCCTCCATCCGCACCACGATCCCATGCAGCGCGAGGCCGATCAGGATGAACACGAGCGCGTCGAGCACGAACACGACCGCTTCCCACGTCGCCTCGGCCTTGATGCGCGTGTGCGCGTCGAAGGCCTCGTGCTGGCGCACGCCGAGCACGAGGCCGCACGCGACTACCGACAGCACGCCGGAGCCGCCGAGCCGCTCCGCAATCGCATAGCTCGCCCACGCCATCAGGAACGTCAGCACGATCGACAGCATCGGTTCGCGCAGGCGGCACACGATCCACGTCATCACGAAGCCGCACGCCACGCCGACCGCGACGCCGATCACCGACAGCATCACGAATACCGTCGCCGCGTGGGTCGCCGTGAACTGGCCTGCCAGCGCCGCTGCAATCGCCATCTGATACAGCAGCAGGCCGGACGCGTCGTTCACGAGGCTTTCGCCTTCCAGCACTGTGACGAGGCGCGTCGGCAGCGGCGCGCGCTGGAGCATTGCTTTCGCGGCCACCGCGTCCGGCGGCGACACGATCGCGCCGAGCGCGAAGCACGCGGCCCACGGCAGCGTCGGCTCGACCGCGTGCACCGCGACGGCCACCGCGACCGTCGTGAACACGACGGCGCCGAGCACGAGCGACGTGATCGTCGCGACTTCGCGCCGGAAGTCCTGCCACGCGGTGTAGAACGCGCTCGACATCAGGAGCGGCGGCATCACGGCGACGAGCACGAGGTTCGGGTCCATCTCGATGCCCGCGTGGCCGGCATGGCCGCCGACGAGCGCGATCGCCGAGCCGCCGAGCAGCAGCACGACGGCGGGGGGAATCACGAAGCGTTCGGCGAGCCACGTGAGCGCGCCGGCGCCCGCGACGAGCAGCAGCAGCGAATGGAAGAAATCGACGTTGGTCATGGTTGTAGTCTCCGGCGACGCGGAGCGGATGTCATCGAAAGCGCGCGGAACGCGGGCTGTGCAGGCAGGAGCATACCTTCTCGCGAAGACGCCGCCACGCGACGCGGCGTGCGAATTGCTGCATCGAAGGAGAGGCATGCCTGAAGGAGCAGCGACGATGAACGGAGCGATGCGCGGAAAACGGGCGCAATCGATGCTTTCGGCGGCTACGCGGCTGGCAACGTGCGCGGCGGCTGTCGCGACCATGACGGGCGTCGGCGCATGCCGGCGCGCGGACGAGGGCGCGCGGCCGACCACGATGAACCCTGCGACCCGTTCGGTGATGAGCAACACGGCCGGGCCGGCCGGCACGCCGGGCAACAGCGACGCTGCGGAGCGCGCGAATCAGGCGGGGTCCGCGCCGTCGGCGACCGCGAGCCCCGCGCCGGTCACGAGCACGCCGGGCGTGACCGGCGGCACGAGCGGCGCGGCCGGCGCGGGTGACTGACGCAAAGACGGCGCGAGGCGGGCCGGCAGCCGTCCCCGGGCGGACCCGTCAATCGAATACCTTATCCAGCGTGACCGGCAGGTTGCGCACGCGCTTGCCGGTCGCGTGGTAGACGGCGTTCGCGATCGCCGCCGCGACGCCCACCACGCCGATCTCGCCGACGCCCTTCACGCCGAGCGGATTCACGACATCGTCTTCTTCGTCGACGAACAGCACGTCGATGTCGGGGACGTCGAGATTCGCGGGCACCAGGTACTCGGAGAGGTTGTGATTCATCACGCGCCCGAGCGCATGGTCGAATTGCGCCTCTTCGTGCAGCGCCATCCCGATGCCGAACACGACGCCGCCCGCGATCTGGTTCGCGGCCGTCTTCGGGTTCACGATCCGTCCCGCCGCGATCGCGCTGACCACGCGCGTCACGCGGATCTGGCCGAGCGCTTCGTCCACGCGCACCTCGGCGAACACGGCCGAATGCGTCGCCATCGAGTATTGCTTCTGGCGCTCGTCCGGCGTGACCGACGCTTCTGTTTCTAGCCGCTGCAGCTGCGCGCTGCGCAGCAGGTCGGCGAGCGCGATCGTCGACGCGCCGCCGTCGTCGCGCTCGCGCAGCCGCACGCAGCCGTCGCGGATCGACATCGACGCGATCAGCGCCTCGGTGTCGCGATTCGCGAACGCGACGCCACCGTGCGTCTGCAGCACTTCCGCGAGCCGCGAGCGCAGTTGCACGCACGCGGCCTGAACCGCGCTGCCGACCGACGACACCGTCCACGATCCGCCTTCGAGCGGCGCTTCGGGCAATGACGTGTCGCCGAGCGAGAACTTGACGTCGTCGGGCGACAGCTTCAGCACGTCGGCGGCAATCTGCGTCATCACCGTGTACGTGCCGGTGCCGATGTCCGCGGTTGCCGACGACACCGTCAGGTGCCCGTTCGCATCGAGCACCGCGCGCGCGCTCGCCTTCGTCTGCATCGCGTCCCACGAGCCGGTGGCCATGCCCCAACCGATCAGCTCGTGGCCGTCGCGCATCGAGCGCGGCGCAGGTTCGCGCGCGCCCCAGCCGAAGCGTTCGGCGCCCTGCGCATAGCAGTCGAGCAGCGCGTTGCTCGAAAACGGCAGATCGCGGTTGGCGTCGCGCTGCGCGTAGCTCCGGATGCGCAGTTCGAGCGGGTCCATCTCCAGCGCGACGGCCAGTTCGTCCATCGCGCATTCGAGCGCGTAGAAGCCCTGCGTCGCGCCGGGGGCCCGCATGTCGCAAGGCGTGTAGATGTCGAGCTTCGCGACCTTGTAGCCGAGTTGCACGTTCGGCGCGTCGTACACCTGGCCCGCCCAGTTCACGACGACGTCCGCAAAGTCCTCGAATTGCGACGTCGCCGACACCGCCTCGTGGATGATCGCGTCGAGGCGTCCGTCGTCGCGCGCGCCGAGCGCGACGTGATGCACGGTGGCGGGCCGGTGGCCGAGCGTGAACATCTGCTGGCGGGTCAACGTCACGCGCACCGGTCGCTTCAGATCGCGCGCGGCCATCATCGCGAGCACGAGCGAATATTGCGGACGCAGCGCCGCACCGAACGCGCCGCCGACGAACGGCGACACGACGCGCACCTGCGCGGGCGCGAGGCCGAACACCTTCGTCAGAAAGCGCTGC
>Ga0310811_10000896_pt1 | contig 38437 bp, 31 predicted proteins | sample YCmetagenome_FD_207642 | JGI IMG/M metagenome (GOLD analysis project Ga0310811, IMG submission 207642) | Soil microbial communities from experimental microcosm in Duke University, North Carolina, United States - YC | ecosystem: Engineered > Artificial ecosystem > Soil microcosm > Unclassified ... | reverse complement strand
CCGCCGAGTTGAGAGAAGGGGCGCGCAAGCTTGTTGAAAATGGCGCAGACCAGATCGGCGTCATCCGCGCCAGCGGCGCACTCCATGCTTTCAGCAATGTCTGTCCGCACCAAGGCGGCCCGGTGTGTGAAGGGCTGCTCGTCCACAAGGTCGAAGAGGTGATCGGCGCCGACAAGACCTATCACGGCATGCGGTTCAACGAGGACGAGTTGCACATCGTCTGCCCCTGGCACGGCTGGGAGTTCAACATCGAGACTGGCCGCTGCGCCGGCGACGGTCGCCAGTCGCTGCGCCGCTACAAGGTCATCGAACGCAATGAAGGCATCTATGTCATTGTCTGAGACGGTCACGCTGGCGCCCTCGCGCGCCGACGAGCTGCGCCAGCAGGTCGAGCGCCTGATGGCCAAAATGAACGAGGCATCGGCCCAGCTTGAAGCGCTCGTCGCCGAAGGCGCCGGCGAGTGCCTGCCGGACGAGCCTATGCAGCGACTTTTCCGGGCACTTGTCGAGCTCTACGCCCAGAAGTTCGACGCCGGCGAACGCACATTGCCATGCGGCGACGTGCGCAATATGGGCGCAACCAACATCATGGTCACGGCTTCCGGTCTGCTCAAGGGCGCGAACCTCGAATTGTTCGAGCTTGGGATGTGGCAGAGCTTTTCAGGAACACGCTAAGAGGTTTCGATGCGCATCAACTCCAGTGAACGGGCCTACGATCTCGAGATCGGAGGCTATAGCAGCACACAGCATCTCGCGAATGCGCGCCGCCAGGCCGTCCAGCGCAAGCTTGACGAGGTCCTGATCGTCGATGTCGACTGCCACCACTACGAAACGGACAACTTCGGCGCCATTCTCGAGTACATCGAGGATCCCTCGTTGCGCCAGGTGGCGATCAACACCTATCGGTATAAAGGCCCGAACGCGGTCATCTACGATCAACCTGGTTACCAGGACGTCGGCGGACGCGTGACGCGCTATCTTGGGCGCAAGCAGGAACAGATCCCCGCCTCCGAGCACAAGCACCGCGAGGTTGCGCAGACGCTGCGCTGGATGGATGCGCTGAGCGTCGACTACGCCTGCCTGTTTCCCACCCCGATGCTGTTCCTCGGCCTGCACCCCCAGCCCGAGGTCGAAGTTTCATTGTCGCGCGCTTATAACCGCTGGCTCACCGAAGAACTTCTTCCGTCGAACGACCGGCTGCGGTCGATGCTCTACCTACCCTTCAACGATCCGGAGGCGACCTACCGGACCGTGAAGGAATTCGCCGGCAAAAAGGGCGTGATCGGTTTCATGGTCGTGTCGACGCGTTATCGGCCGGTCTACGAGAACGCGTACATGAAGACCTACGCGCTCCTCGAGGAGGCCGGCCTGCCGCTGTCGTTCCACGCGTCGTATCACTGGAACGACCAGTTGACGGCGCTGACCAACCGCTTCATCACCGCGCACGCGGTCGGCTTCACCTTCTTCAACGCCGTGCACTGCGCCAATTGGGTGGTCAACGGCCTGCCCGAGCGCTTTCCCAAGCTGAAGGTGATCTGGATTGAATCCGGACTCGCCTGGATCCCGTGGCTGATGCAGCGTCTCGACAACGATTTCCGCATGCGCACCTCCGAGGCGCCGTCGCTCAAGCGGCTACCGAGCGAGTACATGCGCGACATGTTCTATACGACGCAGCCGATGGAGATGGTCAACAATCGCGAGGCACTCGAACTGACCTTCAAGATGATCAATGCCGAGACCCAGCTCCTCTATTCGTCCGACTATCCGCACTGGGATATGGATCTGCCCAGCACCATCTGGGACCTGCCCTTTCTCGGCGAACAGGCCAAGCGCAACATCCTCGGCGAGACCGCGAAGCGCATCTTCAACCTCGATGTCTCGGATCGGTTTCCTGAAAAGGTAAAGTCGCCGGCCACTGCCACGGCGTGAACGGCACCGCCAAACTTCACTCACGATGGTCGGCGGCGGAAAAACGTCAATCATGGTGGGGCGAGGCCAGCCACGGCTGGATATAACCACAAAAAAACAAAGGGGAGACACATGGAGCGACAAGGACTGCTCAAACGGCTCCGGGCCGGGGCAAAGGCTATGGCCGCCGGCGTGCTCGCGCTGGCGTTCGCCGTGAATGCCGCGCACGCCGACAACTACCCGTCACGGCCGATCACGATCGTGACGCCGTTCGCCGCCGGCAGCGTCACCGACGCCACCGCGCGCGTGATTGCCAAGTACCTTTCTGACGCCTTGAAACAGACTGTCATCGTGCAGAACAAGGCCGGGGCTGGCGGCATGATCGCGGCCGAAACCGTCGCCCGCGCCGCGCCGGACGGCTACACCCTGCTGCTGACGACGAATTCGACGCACTCAGCCGCGCCGGGCTTATTCAAGCAAGTGCCTTACGACCCGATCAAGGGCTTCACGCCGATCGCGCGTATCGGTAGCTTCCCGTCAGTAATCACCGCCAACAACCAGGCGCCCTTCAAGACCATTCAGGAGCTGGTCGCTTACGCCAAGGAACACCCCAACAAGGTGTCCTATGGCTACGGCAACAGTACGGGTGAGGTTGCCGGCGAGACCCTGAAGCATCGAACGGGCATCCAAATGGTTCGCGTGCCCTATCGCAGCGTTCCGCCGGGCATCACCGATCTGGTCGCCGGCCAAATCCAGGTTCTCGTGCCCGACACGAACACGGCCTTGCCGCAGATCAAGGCAGACCGCATGCGCCCGCTCGCGGTCCTGACAATGAAACGCAGCCCGCTGCTCCCGAATGTGCCGACCTTGAGCGAGACGGTGATGCCTGGCTTCGATCTCCTGGCCTGGGCCGGCATCTTCGGCCCGGCAAACCTTCCGGATGACGTCGTGAACAAGATTGCGCCGCAGATCCATGCCGCTTTGCAATCCACGGAGATCAAGGAGCGGTTCACCAAATCCGGAATCGAGATCTACTGGGGCGATACACCGACGTTCAAGGCCTTCGTCGTCGAAGAGCTCAAGAAGTGGACGAGCATGATCAACGAGGCCGGCATCCAACCAGAATAACCCTGCAGGATGCTATCCCGGACGAGCGGGGATCGAAAGTCCGCGCTCGACCGCGGGGCGCGCGAGAACTCGCTCAAACCAGGAAGGCAAGTTTTTCAAATCGGTGTATCCGACGAGTTCGCCGGCGCCATAGTACTCCACGAAGAGCCGCACCCAGCCGAGCAGCGAGATATCGGCGATCGAGTACTCGTCCCCCATGATCCACGAACGCCCGTCGAGACGCGTCTCCAGGACGTTTAGGAGACGCTGGGCCTCGGCCCTGTAGCGCTCGAAGGGCCGCTTATCCGCGTAGTCCTTGCCGGCGAACTTATGAAAGTAGCCAAACTGAGCGAACATTGGTCCGACTCCCGCCATCTGAAAGAACACCCACTGGATCGTCTCAATCCGCTTGGCGGGATCGGCGGGAAGTAGCTCGCCGGTCTTCTCGGCGAGATAGACCAAGATTGCGCCCGATTCGAACAGCGTCAGCGGTTCGCCGCCCGGACCATCGGGATCGAGTATCGCCGGTATCTTGCCATCGGGGTTGAGAGACAGGAATTCCGGTGTCCGGGTCTCGTTCTTGCTGGTATCGATCGTGTGCGGCTCGTAGGGCAGGCCAATCTCCTCCAGCATGATGGACACTTTCACGCCGTTGGCGGTCGGCAGCGAGTAGAGCTGAAGGTGGTGAGGACGCTGAGCCGGCCAGCGCCGCGTGATCGGAAATCCGGATAGGTCGGTCATGGACATGGTTCTCTATCGAAGATCATCGGCATAAATCTCGTCCATCAGCGCGACAGCGCATTCCATCTTAAAGACGAGGTCGTTCGATCGACGGCAACCGCAGCTGTCGACCTTCAAGGCTTGCTCAAAGCCTTACATCTTTTCCGGATTTCGTCGGACAGCTCCTCGTGCCGCATCTTGGCACTCCGCAGGTTTCACTCTCTTGGTCCCGCCCATAGATGTGTTTCCGCCTCTTAGCAGCTAACGCCAAAAGAGTGGCGTTAAATCAGTTGCGTTTTTCGTAACGCTATCTTTCAGAGCAACACTTCGACACGATCCAGCTTGCTGGCGGCCGTTCAGTGACGGTTGCGGCACAGGAGGTATCTCGCGCCTGTCGCCGATGATAGCGCTTAAGAGCGCAGCTTTTCCGCATTGTGATGGGAGATTATACTGCCGGCGAGTTACAGAAGGTCAGCCATCGTTTCAGTTTTGATCGGACCGCACAGCAAAGCGTGCCTGTCATGCGCAGAACTCTGGATACCGGTCTATTCCATGCAATGAGGCTGTTCGTTCGCGTTGCCGACGCGAGAAGCATGACTGCGGCAGCGGCCCAATCAAGCCTGACAACAGCACAAATTTCTAGAATGATGACTGAATTGGAGCTGCGTCTCGAAACGAAGCTCATACAGCGCAATTCACGCAATTTGACATTGACGTCGGCGGGCGAGAATTACTTGCTCAAATGTCGTGAGGTCCTCGACCTCGTTGCCCAAGCCGAAGGCGAAGCCGCAGGAAGCGCTGAGCAGCCGATCGGCAATCTCCGTATAATATGCCTGTCGGGATTTGGCTGGCGCTACGTGGTACCGCTGATACCTGAATATCTCAAACGATATCCCAACGCACAAGTTGAGTATCTTACCCACCAACGGATCCCCGACCTCTTGGGCGAGGGCATCGATGTCGGGATGTTTGTCGCCCGGGAACTCAGGTCTTCTTCGCTCATCGCGAAGCGGGTCGGAACAATCCACGCGCACATGTGCGCGAGTCCGGACTATTTGAAACGACACGGCGAACCAGTCCGACCGGAAGACTTGGTTCATCACAGGTGCCTTCGTCTCATGAACGCGGCGTTCTCTCAGCAGTGGGACCTGACAGACGGCCGGTCCAGCGTCACACTGCGCACAGAAGGCCCTCTCCTTGCCGATACTCCGAACGCGCTTGTGATTGCGGCCACGCAAGGCGCGGGAATTGCGCTGGTCCCTTCGTACGCGATCATTGACGCACTCAAGGATAAAACAATCGTCAAGGTGCTACCCAACTGGCAGGCCGAGCATTTCGGCGTATTTACATTGATGCCGTCCCGCCAATTCATCGCAGCAAAGACAAGAGCCTGGCTGGACCTGATCCAAGAGAAATTGCCGGATGCCCTCGAACGCGACGAACGTCTGTTCAAGTCGTTGACGGATGGATCATGAACGGGCATCGCGGGTACATGGCGAATGCCCGTTCGCTCGACGAACAACATTGCTCCAGTTAGCGAGCGCGTTATCAATTTCTCTCAGTGTTTGGCGAAAAGCTGTCTTACGAAGTACGTAACCGAATTAAGCGGTCCGCCGCTTATATGTCCGTCGGCCATCCTAGGCAGTCGCAGAAGGCGCTAAGGACGTCGAGCGCGGTGAACCAGCATTCTCTAGGCTTCGCTTGGTGCCTTTGTTGCGGTCACACGATTGAGTGACCGCAACTTTTTTATGCCTCGGCTCTTGCGATGGCGCGCGGCTTTCGCAGCTGAATTTGGAACCAGGCTATGAATATCGTTCGCACTGCTTTGCATCGCCCCTACACGTTCATCGTGCTGGGCATTGCCATTGTACTTCTCGGCCTTTCGGCTATCTGGCGAACGCCAACCGACATCTTTCCGAACATAAACATCCCGGTCGTGACCGTCGTCTGGTACTATGATGGGCTCAGCGATAACGAGACAGAGAAGCGGATCACGACCTTCTCGGAGTTCTCGATCAGCTTGTTTGTCAGTGACATTCGCACGATCGAGAGTCAGACCCTTCCAGGGCTCGCTGTCGAGAAGATCTATTTCCAGCCGAACGTGAACATCGACTTGGCCATGAGCCAAATCGTGTCGGCCACGAACTCGATCCGCGCCTATCTGCCGCCGGGCGCGCAGCCGCCGAGCATTACGCAATATAGCGCCTCATCGGTGCCGGTCTTGCAGCTGGCGCTGAGTTCCGACCGGCTCTCCGAATCTGAACTCTATGATTACGGCAAATACCGCATCCGCCAGCAAATCGCGCCCATCCCAGGCGCGGTGTTGCCGCCACCCTATGGCGGCCGTATCCGGCAGGTGATGGTTGACATCGATCCGGCCGCACTTGCGGCCAAGGGAATTACCCCCTTTGACGTCTCCAATGCCATCAATGCACAGAACCTCTCGCTGCCGATGGGCGACGTCAAATTCGGTGACAAGGACTACGACGTCCGCATCAACAGCCTCGCCGACGCCGTTTCCACTCTCAACGAAGTGCCGATCAAGAAGGTCAATGGCGCGATCATCCGCATCAAGGATGTTGCTCAAGTCCGCGACGGCTATGCGATCCAACAGAACGTCGTGCGCAGCGAAGGCCGCAGATCGGTCCTTTTGTCCGTCTTGAAAAGCGGCAGTGCTTCGACGCTCGACGTCGTTAATGGTGTGAAGAACGATGTCTTGCCGATCAGCCGCGCATCGGCACCTCCCGGCATGAAGATTGAGGAACTATTCGACCAGTCGGTGTTTGTGCGTTCGGCAATTACCGGCGTTGCCGTTGAAGCCACGATAGCGGCCCTGCTTACGTCGGGGATGATCCTGCTGTTTCTCGCGAGCTGGCGCTCCACGCTCATTGTCGCCGTCTCAATCCCCTTATCAATTCTCAGCTCGATCGCCATCCTTGCCGCCATTGGAGAGACGCTGAACATCATGACGCTCGGCGGCTTGGCCCTGGCGGTGGGCATTCTCGTCGACGATGCGACGGTGACCATCGAGAACATCCACCGTTTGCGCCATGACGGTCTCGCACTGCCGGAAGCAACGCTGCAGGGCGCGGCCGGCATTGCCTTGCCGACGCTGGTGTCGACTTTGGCCATCTCGGCCGTCTTCATCTCCGTCGAATTCCTTGTCGGCCCCTCCAAATTCCTGTTCACGCCGATGGCGCTCGCGGTGGTCTTTGCGATGCTCGCCTCCTACGTCCTGTCGCGCACGCTTGTGCCGGTCCTCGCGGGCCTGCTGCTGTCCGGAGAACGGCACGGCGACGCGGAAGCGGACCCGAACCGGCGCTCCATTTTTGCCCGTTTCTCGCGCGCCTTCGAGGCGGCGTTCGAACGTTTGCGCGGCAGTTATTCGGCGACTCTCGAAAAGCTGATCGAGAGCAGTTGGAAAGTTCCGGCCTTGGCAATGACGGTCCTGGCGGTCGGAGCGGTTCTTTTCGCGCTCATCGGCCGGGATTTCTTCCCTGCGATCGACGCCGGCGAATTCAAGCTTCACGTCCGCGCGCCATCCGGCACGCGCATTGAGACGACCGAGCACATCTTTGAGAATGTCGAGAATGTGATCCGCGGCGTCATCCCGGACTCCGAACGCGATCTGATCATCGACGATATCGGCGTTCCCTCCCGCTATGCTCTGCCTTTTGATGACGGCACTACGGTTGCCGGCAATGACGGCCAGATCCTGGTCTCTCTCAAAGCCGGTCACAAGCCGACCGCCGCTTACATCAAGCGCCTGCGTGATGTGCTCGCCGAGAAGTTTCCCGATGTGACGTTCTATTTCCAACCGGGCGATATCGTTACGCAGATACTGGATTTCGGTCTTCCGGCCCCGATCGACGTGCGCGTCGTCGGCCTCGACAAGGCCAACAACATGCGCATCGTCAAGGCGATGCTCAACGACATCAAGCACGTCGTCGGCGTCGCCGATGCGCATCTCCACCAGATCGTCGATGCGCCGGAACTGACGGTCGGTATTGATCGGCAGCGGGCACAGGATCTCGGGTTGGACATGCAGGACGTCGCACAGAACGTGATGGTCGCGCTCGCATCGAACGACACGGTGACGCCGAACTTCTGGGTGGATCCAAAAACAGGCATTCAATACCCGGTGGCGGTCCAGGTGCCGCAACGCGCCCTCGCCTCATTGAACGACGTCAGCGGAACGATCGTCGGCACGCGTGGCACCGCCGCGGCCGGCACGATTCCGACCCTGCTGGGCAATGTGGCCGACTTCGGCCGCGATGCCACGCAGACGGTGGCAAGCCATTCCAATACGCAGCCGGCTTTCGACGTTTACGCCAATGTCGAGGGGCGAGACCTCGGCCGAATCGAGGCGGATCTTGATCGGATCGTCACGAAGTACCGCGCGCAGCTCCACCCCGGAAATAAGATCGTTGTCGTGGGGCAGATCGAGAGCATGCACTCGGCCTTCGTTCACATGGGGATCGGCCTGCTCGTGGCGGCTGTCGTTGTCTACCTGCTGATGGCCGTCAACTTCCAATCCTTTCTCGACCCTTTTGTGATCGTTCTGGGATTGCCCGGCGCAATGGTCGGCATCGTGTTCATGCTGTTTGCGACCGGCACCAGCCTGAGCGTTCCGTCTTTGATGGGCGCGATCATGAGCGTCGGTGTTGCTTCCGCCAATTCGATTCTGCTCGTCACCTTCGCCAAGGAACAGCGCGCCTTCGGCCTCTCGGCGCGCGACGCAGCAATCATGGCCGGCCGCACGCGCCTGCGGCCCATCATCATGACTGCGCTCGCCATGATCGTCGGCATGATCCCCATGGCGCTCGGACTCGGTGACGGCGGTGAGCAGAACGCACCGCTTGGCCGCGCGGTGATCGGAGGTCTCATGTTCGGCACCGTAGCCACCTTATTCCTCGTTCCTTGGCTCTATAGCCGCCTGCGAAAACATGAAAGACGGCTCATGCAGGATTTTGCCAATGTCTAAGCCTCACACCACTGAAGACTTTGAGATCAAGCCGCTGAAGGCCGGCAACACCGGCCGGTCACGAACGGGTCCGCTCGGCTGGATCGCGTTGATCATCCTGGTCGGCGGCCTCAGTTACGGCACCGGCCACCAAATCTCCACCGCATCGATCGCCGAAGCCGCGACCAATGCGCGGCTTGAGGCCATCCCGACGGTGAGGACGGTCACCGCGCAACGATTAACGGGAACCGTGCCGGTCGATCTACCGGGGAGCCTCGAAGCCTTCGAGACTACGGCGATCTTCGCGCGCGCCTCGGGTTATATCTTGCAACGCTCTGTCGATATCGGTACGCGCGTAAAAAAGGGCGACGTCCTCGCGATCATTCGCTCACCCGAACTCGATCAGCAGGTGACGCAAACCGAAGCAGCGCTTGGCCAGGCCAAGGCGAATTTCGATCTCGCCCATGCCACGGAGCGGCGGTCGGCTGCCCTGGTGCAGCGCGGCTGGGTGAGCGACCAGCAATTTGACCAAGACCGTCTGACAGAGGCTGCCCGCGCCGCCGATGTGCGCGCAGCCGAGGCGTCTCTCGCGGCCATTACCCAACGGCGCAGCTACCTAACGGTCATGGCCCCGTTCACCGGCGTCGTCACCGCGCGAAATGTCGAAGTCGGCGATCTGGTCAGCGCCGACACGACGACCGCCCGTCCGATGTTCAGTATCGCGCGCACAGACAAGGTTCGAGTGCAGGTTTATGTCCCACAGGACGCGGCGGAAGGCCTTAAAAATGGTGTCGCCGCAACCGTGTCGGTGCCTGAGATGCCGGGCCGCACCTTCAGGGCCGTGGTCGCACGAACGGCACAGGCGCTCGATGCGACATCGCGCACGTTGTTGACGGAAGTCGACATCGACAATCTGGACAATGTCCTGACCATCGGCACTTACGTGCGTGTCCACTTCGATCTCGTATCACCCACGCCGCATGTCCGCCTCGACGCAAATACGCTGATTTATGGTGCGGATGGTCTTCGGGTCGCCATCGTCAAGGACGGCCATGTTCAGCTTGTTCCCGTGTGCATCACGCGCGACTTTGGTGCGGAGGTTGAAATCGGACAGGGTTTGATGGGCGGCGAAGCCGTTATCTTCAATCCGCCCGTCTCGCTGACGAGCGGTGCGGCGGTGCATATCGCCGCAGATTGAGGCTCTTAGGGATGCGATCGCGGCGTGTGGCATGGACGCGCTTCCGTGCGCGTCCGCAATTTCAGCGCGCGATGTCTTCAAGGCGCAGATTGCGCGTCTCGATCATCCGGGTCGACGCGACCAGCCCCAGGACCGCCACGCCCGCGAACATCAGGAACACCGACTTGACGCCACCAGCGCCGAGCATGACTCCGATGAGCCAAGGCCCGATCGCCGAGGCGACCCGTAGCCAGGACGTGGCGACACCTGTGCCGATGGCCCGCATCCGGGTCGGATAGATTTCGGGGGTATAGAGGTAGACGACCGCATTGATGGACCCGATCAGTCCGTAGCTGAGGGTGCTGAGGATAATAACCCACGACACGTGCTGGGCGCCACCGAACGCAAGCACTCCGAGAAGCACGCTGCCGAGCCCGAAGGCGCCCATCATCCAGTGCTTGCGTCCGGTCCGATCGATCACCATCGCGCATAGCAGCAACAAGACGACTTGCGCCACGTTGGTCATCGAAGCGGTGCGCAGCGCTTGTGGCATGCCAAGATGGTAGACGGTCGTGTAAAGCGTCGGCATCCAGTTGTTCAGGCTGTTGGCGATCAGAAACGCACTGGCCCACAGCATCCAGACGATCAGCGTGCGACCGCGGTAGGCGGACGACAGCAACTCACTCCATTTGCCGCGCGAGCCCGGTGGAGCGGGAACCCGTTTCGGCACAGGAGTTGCGGCTGGCGGCTCAGCCGCCATGACCGTCCCAGGTTTGCGGGACGCCCCCTCCAACTGGGCGACCACGACCTCCGCCTCCGCGAAACGGCCCTTGCTGATCAGCCAGCGCGGGGATTCCGGCAATCGCAGCAGCAGAAAGGCGACGAGCAGTCCGGGAAGGCCACCGATCAGGAACATCGTCTGCCAACCGAGCAGAGGCACGAGCACTGCGGCAACCTGACCTGTCACCATCAGTCCGACCGGGAAGATCATCTCGTATAGCAGAAAGAACCGCCCGCGGCCGCGCGCCTTTGAAAGCTCACTGATATAGACAGCGGCGACGGGCATCTCGCCGCCGACTCCGATGCCCTGAATGAAGCGACACACGAGGAGAACGTTGAAGCTCCATGCCGCGGCGCAGACCAGACTCATCACCGCAAAAATGGCAGTCGCCGTCGCTGCGATTGGAATCCGACCGTAACGCTCCGCCATCCAGCTGAAAACGATCGCCCCCACCAGCTGGCCCACATAGCTGGCGGCGATCATGAGGCCAATCTGCGGCGCCGCAATGTGCCAGAGGGGTACAAGGACCGGCAGAACAAAGGCAATCGACAGTGCGTTGAAAGCGTCGAAGAATGTGGCGCTGCCCATGATGATGCGGGCACGCACGTGTTTGCCCGACGTCGACAGTCGCTCCAGGCGCGCGGTCAACGCGGCCGCGGCGTCCTCGGGAACGGACGGCGGCGCCAGCGATGAAATGTCAGGAGTTTCAGGCCGCACGGATACGTTGCCGACTGGCAAAACCTCTCTCCCTCCCTCGCGCCGGAGTTTCGTCCGAAATGATCGTCGGACACTCAATCGACGCCAGGTGCCGAACCTTCGGCAATATCGACAGTGTCGCGTTCGGCATCGCCTGCTTTATTTGCTCCGATATTGCGACCGGAGTAGCAAAATCCTCCCCGCCGGCGATCACGCCGGTCGGCATGCGCATGATCCGTTGGCAGTTGCCAAAGATTTACGCACTTCACAAATTCGCATGTGGCTGCATAGCAGTCGATATCCAAGAATGCATTGCTGATCCAACGTGTCGCCTGGAATCCCGATAGAGTCGTGGCGGGCGGCAGAGAGACAGGAACCCAACATTCCCCACAGCACGCAGCCATCAAATCGACGAAAGTCGTAGACCTCCCTCGCTTTCGATGCCTGCCTTTGGTTATTGCCGATGCAGACAGTGACGCGGGGAATGTTCGGATATTTCGTCCGATGTCTTCCGCTATTTGGACCACTTTTGGCGATGACAGGACGCGTATTCTGGCGATCTTTGCATAAAGTTCGATCAGGCCCGGCATGTCTGGTTCGTCATGCTGAAGCGCGTCTATGTAACATCTTGCAGCACGCTCGATGAAGTCCTTGTAGAGCTCTTGTCGGCGGGCGTACTCATGCGTGAGGAATTGCACGCGCGCTTGGGTGTGTTGCGACAGCCACGACGCAAGCACCGATGTGAGTCCACCGATCGCGGCTCCCACCAATGCCGCGAGCGCGGAAATAGCTGATGCGTTCATGAGGTGATCGCCCTCGCTCTCATGGAGCAGCTCCCACGACTACCGTCAGCGTCTCAACTATCTGCCTCGTCGCAAATCAAATCCTTTCAGGTTCGGCTCAGCCACTCGACCCCGGCTGGCGTCGTCGGTTCGCAACGAGCGCTCCTACCAGGGCCGTCCACCCGGTCTGGTGCGATGCACCAAGGCCCTCACCCGTGTCGCCGTTGAAGTATTCATAGAAGAGAAGCGAATCGCGCCACCTCTCGTCACTCTGAAAGCGCTTGTTCGTCCCGTACACTGGACGCCGGCCGTCTGCGTCAAGCAGGAATAGATTGAGCAGTCGGCGCTCAAGCTCATCGGCGACCTGATCCAGGTTCGCCCGCACGCCCGATCCGGTCGGCAGTTCCACCGTGACGCCGGCGCCAAGGCAAGCGCCCAGATTCCGAAGCGACTCGATCGCAAGAAAGTTGAGCGGCAACCAGATCGGCCCGCGCCAATTCGAGTTGCCGCCAAAGAGCCCTGTGCGCGATTCGGCCGGTTCGTAGTCCAGGCGGCACGCGTGCCCGTCCAGATCGATGACGAGCGGGTGGTCTCGGTGATAGCGCGAGAGCGATCGCAGCCCGTACGGTGACAGAAATTCCGCCTCGTCGAGCATGCGGGCCAATACGCGCGGCAAGCGCTTTTCGTCCACCATCGAGACCAGCCCTGGCCGATCCTGAGTCGGGATGTAGCGCAGGAAATTGCCGATGCCCGGATCATGGTCGAAGAACCAGCGCGCGCGCGCGCGAAACCTCGGCAATTGCTCCCAGAGCGAGGCGCTCAGACTCACTGCCGCAAAGACCGGCAGCAAGCCGACCATCGACCGAGCCCGTATTGTGAATGTCGAGCCGTCGGGCTTGCGCAGCCGATCATAGAAGAAGCCATCCTGCTCATCCCAGAGCCCGATCATCGCAATCGCGATCAAGGCGAAGTGCTCGAAGAATTTTACGGCGACATCCTCATAGCAGCGATCGTGGTTGGCGAGCCGCAGCGCCATCTCGAGCATGTTGAGACAGAACTTCGCCATCCAGGCCGTGCCATCGGACTGCTCAAGGACATCCCCTCCAGGAAGCATCGCGGAGCGGTCGAATGGACCAATATTGTCGAGCCCAAGAAATCCGCCCTGAAAGATGTTGTCGCCCCGAGCGTCCTTGCGGTTCACCCACCAAGTAAAATTGATAAGGAGCTTGTGGAAAGCGCGGGCTAGGAAATCGAAATCACTGCCGCCATCAATCCGAAACACCGTGAGCGCGGCCCACGCATGAATTGGGGGGTTCACGTCGCCGAAATTCCACTCGTACGCGGGCAGTTGCCCGTTCGGATGCATGTACCATTCGCGCGAGAGGAGCAGGAGCTGGTGCTTTGCCGCCGCCGGGTCGGTGTGCGCGAGGACAACACAATGAAACGCGAGATCCCATGAGGCATACCAGGGATACTCCCATTTGTCGGGCATCGCGATGACGTCGTGATTATTGAGGTGGTACCAATCAGCGTTGCGTCCGGATTTGCGCGCTCCCGGCGGCGGCACGGAATCCCCTTTGAGCCAGCGCGCAACGGAGTAGTGGTAAAACTGCTGACTCCAAACCATCCCCGCCAAGGCCTGCCGCATGACGGCTGCCTCGTCATCGCTCGCTCCTTCAGGCCGCAGCGTGGCGTAGTATTCGTCGGCCTCGCGGCTGCGTTCGGCGAGTGTTCGCTCGAAGGCCTCTCCGAGATCGAGCGCGTCGTCCGGAGTGTCGCGCGCCAGGCGCAGCCTGAGTTCAACGGTCTCGCCCGCGCCGACATGGAGACGATACCAGCACGCCATTTTCGTGCCGCACTGCGCTGGGTTTACCGTCGGCGCGCCATGGACGACGTGATCATTGATACCGTCCTTCGGATATGCAGTCGGCACCGGCTCGGCGCCGTAGAGCTTCTGGAAGTTGGTCTCGTTCTCGCAGAAGAGCAGTGACGGCCGCCGACCGGCCGGACCCGGGCCGGCGGTGAATCGCCATCCGCCGACCAACTCTTCCTCGGCGGTCGCGGATACGGTGCCATGTCCGTCGTCGGCTGTCGCGCGGATGACCGGTCTTGCGATGCCGTTCCCCCAAGACCACCGGTTGCGAAACCAGAGGGTCGGCAGCACGTGGAGCTCGGCCGGCTCAGGCCCGGCGTTGCGCACGCGGATGCGCACGCACACGTCAAGTGGCGCAGCCTTGGCGTAGTCCGCAGTGATCTCCCAGTATCGATCACCGTCAAAGACGCCTGTGTCGACGAGCTCGAACTCGGGCTCGTCCTTGCCGCGCTTTGCGTTTTCCTCACGCAAGCGGCCATACGGAAATTCGGCCTGCGGATAATGGTAGCGCCAGCGCAGCCATGAGGCTGTCGGCGTCGCGTCGAGATACCACCAGTACTCCTTCGAGTCCTCGCCGTGGTTTCCTTCAGGGCCTGAGAGGCCAAAAATGCGCTCTTTCAAGAACGGATCACGGCCGTTCCAAAAGGTGAGCGCGAAACACAAGTGCTGAGAGCGGTCGCAGACGCCAGCGAGACCGTCTTCGTTCCAACGATAGGCGCGCGAGCGCGCATGCTCATAGGGGAAGTACTGCCAGGCCTGGCCATCGGCACTGTAGTCCTCGCGCACCGTGCCCCAGGCGCGCTCACTGACATACGGGCCAATTGCTTTCCAGTCCCCGGGACGGCCCGCCGTCGCTTCAGCGATGCGCGCGTGTTCCGCGGAGCGCCCTTCGCTTTGCTGCTCGGCATCGGGGAATGAATTGTAGGGCATCGTCATTCCCCGTGGCTGGAACGAAGTGTGCAAAGCATGTGCGTCGACGAGGTAGGCGCAGCTATGTCGCCTTCGTTCGCTTCAACTGCGCCTTAGCAGCCGCCACGACATTATCGACAGTGAATCCGAACTCCTGTTGCAAGGCCTTGAGCGGCGCAGAAGCGCCGAATGTCTGCATGCCGATAACTTGGCCCGCCGGTCCGACGTAACGTTCCCAGCCGAACGTCGAAGCCTGCTCGATCGCAACACGAGCGCTGATCTCGGGCGGCAGAATACTGTCGCGGTACTCCTGCGTCTCTTGCTCGAAGATATCCCATGAGGGCATCGATACGACACGCGCCCGAATATTATCGGCGACGAGTTTCTCATGCGCGTCTACGGCGAGGCTGACCTCGCTGCCCGTGGCAATCAAGACAACTTCAGGTTTGCCGCCAGGCGCGTCGGCGAGAACATAGGCGCCGCGCGAGACCCCCGATGCTGGCGCATACTTCTTGCGGTCGAGCGTTGGTAACGGCTGGCGCGACAGCACCAGCACCGCCGGCCGGTGGCGAAGACGCATAATGTAGCGATAGGCCTCGACAACTTCGTTGGCATCGGCGGGGCGGATCAACGTGATGCCGGGCATCGCCCGCAGCGACGCGAGTTGCTCGACCGGCTGATGCGTCGGGCCATCCTCGCCGTCGCCCATCGCGTCGTGGGTGAAGACGAAAATCGTCGGCAACTCCATCAGCGCGGACAGGCGAATCGCGGGCCGCGCGTAGTCGCTGAAGATCAGAAATGTCGCGCCGAAAGCCCGCAATTTCGAGAGCGTCAAACCATTCACGGCCGCCGCCATCGCGTGCTCACGGATGCCAAAATGTAGATTCTTGCCGCCCGGTGTGGCGGCCTCCACATCACCCGCACCCTCAAAGGTCAGGAGCGTTTTGGTCGACGGGCCGAGATCGGCCGCGCCTCCGATCAGCCACGGAATATTCTGCGCCAAGACGTTCAGGACCTTGCCGGAGGCCTCCCGTCCCGCGAGGCCTTTTGGATCCGCCGCAAAGACCGGCAGGTTGCGATCCCACCCGGCCGGGAGTTCGCGCCGCTGCATCTGGTCGATTTCAGTCGCGAGTTCCGGATACTTCGACCGATAGGCGGCGAAGAGGTCCTCCCATTTGCGGTGCGCATCGGCGCCCCGCGCTCCTACGCCCAAGGCGAAGTGCTCGCGCACCCCGTCGGGCACCAGGAAGTTTGAGTCTTCCGGCCATCCGTACGCGCGTTTCGTAAGCTTAATCTCGTCCGCGCCGAGCGGCTCGCCGTGCGCGGCCGCGGTGTCCTGCCGGTGTGGAGAACCGTAGCCGATGTGACTGTCGAGTATGATGAGCGTCGGCCGCTCCCGCGTCCGCCGAAAGACGGCTACCGCGTTCTCGATGCGCTCGATGTCGTTTGCATCGCCGACACGCAGGACATTCCAGCCGTAACCCATGAAGCGGGCAGCAACGTCTTCGGTGAATGCCAGCCTAGTCTTGCCTTCGATGGTGATGTGGTTGTTGTCGTAGATCCAGCAGAGGTTATCGAGGCCCAGGTGACCTGCGAGCGACGCGGCTTCCGAACCGACGCCCTCCATCAAGCATCCGTCCCCGCATATGGCGTAGATGTCATAGTCGAAGACGTCAAAGTTTGGCTTGTTGTAGTGCGCTGCGAGCCACCGCTGCGCGATAGCCATGCCGACGCTGGTCGCGATGCCCTGACCGAGCGGGCCCGTTGTAGCCTCCACGCCTGACACCAAGTGATATTCAGGATGGCCCGGGGCATGACTCCCGAGTTGGCGGAAGTGGCGGATGTCATCAAGGGTGACCGCCGGTTTGCCAAGCGTCTCGTAATCGCTATTCACCGCCTGAGTATCCGAGAGGTAAAGCACCGACCAAAGCAGCATCGACGCATGACCGTTTGAGAGCACGAACCGGTCGCGATTAGGCCAGATCGGGTCTTGCGGATCGAACCGCATCACCCGATTCCAGAGCGTATACACGAGCGGCGCCAGTGCCATCGGTGTGCCGGGGTGACCGGATTTGGCGGCCTGTACGGCATCCATCGACAGCGTCCGGATGGTGTTGATTGAGAGATCGTCCAGTTCGGCGTCGGTCATAATTCGTTTCCTTCAGTCCGATGTCAGTGAGCGGCTCCCGCGCCCGCAGCGACAAGAATCACAACGGAGCGGGATTGGACTTGGTAGATCGGCCAAGACACAGTCCGACTCCCGTGCTGTGCTTGGAGAACACGCTGAAATTGACGCCACCTGTGCAAAGCGTAGCGCCTCATGGGAAACTGCGACCTTGCGCGAGCGCCACGGCGAACCGATCCATCTACGCCTCCAAGCCGAAGCCGACATAACGACGGGCGATTCCGATTTTCCGCGGCTTTACCGGCCAACCGACGTCGGCGTTTCCACAAGTGCCGTCGCCGCCGCCTCATCCACGAGCGCCAGCGCATCGTCCTGACGAATACGGCCACTTGGGATCGCCGGATCGCGGTCCCGCAGCCGCTCGAGCATGCCGGCTTTCGCGTTGCCGGTTACGACCCAGAGAATGCGACGCGCGCGATTGATGGTCGGGTAGGTCAGCGTCATCCGACGCCGGCCCTGATAGACCTCCGTGATCGCCACCTCCGCGTCCATAACATCCAGAACAGGATCTCCGGGCACAAGCGAGGCGGTGTGGCCGTCAGACCCGAGCCCAAGATGGACGAGATCGAGCACCGGCGGCGATCCCGCGATCTCTCGCAAGGTCGCGCCATAGCGGTTGGCCGCGGCGGCAAGATCGGAGTCGTCCACCGGCATCGAGTGGATTTGCTCCGGCGGCAACGGCGCATGTTCGAGCAGCGTCTCGCGCAAGTGCGTCAGGTTGCGATCCGCATCCCCCATGGGGGCGACGCGCTCGTCCACCTGGAACACATGCACGTCCTTCCACGGGACCTCACAGTCAGCGAGGGCGCGAAGCATGATCCAGGGTGTACGGCCGCCGCTGACCGCCATCACGAAGCGCCCGCGCGCATCAACAGCGGCGCGGGCTTCCTCAGCGATGACCGCAGCGGCCCGCATGGCGACCGCGTCAACATCGGAAAATGCTTCGATCTTCATAACCGCACTCCGCGTTATCGCGTCACTGTCGGGTTTTGCCAGCCGCCAGGTGGCGTAACGTTCCGATCGAGCTCGGGCGGCCCCCAGGTGCCCGGCTCATATTCGTAAACCGGCGTGCTGTTCTTCAGCACCGGATCCACGATCCGCCACGCCTCTTCCACGTAGTCCTGTCGCGCGAACAGGGTTCGGTCGCCATTCAAGGCGTCGCCAAGCACGCGCTCGTAAGCGTCCATCTCCGCTGCACCGGGGCGGCGACTCGCCAGTAACTCCACTTGCTGGCCGATCTCCTTCTCTTCCTCGTCCATCACTGTCGTACCGAGCGCGATCGTCATCTCGGGACTGATGCGGAACCGGAGATGGTTGGGGTCGCCGTGAGACAAAGGGAATATGTGCGGCGCGCGACGCAAGCGAACGGTGATTTCCGTGCACGTCACGGGCAATAATTTTCCGGCCCGAATGAAGAATGGCACGCCCTGCCATCGCCAGGAATCGATCTCCAGACGCACCGCGGCGAACGTCTCGACCTTCGAATCCGGCGAGACACCCGCCTCTTTTCGGTAGCCGCGGAACTGGCCGCGAAGGACGTCTTTCTCCTCGAGCGGCGGGATCGACTTCAGGACTTTGACCTTCTCATCACGCATGGATTCGCTGTCGGCTCGCGCCGGCGGCTCCATCGCGAGATTGGCCAGCACCTGGAATAAGTGATTCTGGATGACGTCGCGGATAGTGCCGGTCTGATCATAGAAAGCGCCGCGGCCCTGGACGCCAAAGTCTTCCGCCATCGTGATCTGCACGCTCCTGATGAACTTGCGGTTCCAAAACGACTCCAGGAACGCGTTGGCGAAGCGGAAGAAGACCATGTTGTGCACGGGCCGCTTGCCGAGGTAGTGATCGATGCGAAAGATATGATCCTCGTCGAACTTATCGAGCAGGATCTTATCCAACGCCTGCGCCGACGCGAGATCGCGCCCGAATGGCTTCTCGACGATGACGCGCGCGCCGTTGGTAGATCCGGATTTCGCAATTTGCTCCACCACGGTGCCGAACAACATTGGCGGGATTGCGAGATAGTATGCCGGCCGCTGCGCAGCACCGAGCTCCTTGCGGATCGCCACGAACGTGGCTGGATCAGTGTAGTCGCCACCGACGTAGCGCAGCAGGCCGCACAGTTTGTCGAAGGCCGCAGCGTCTATTCCGCCGTGTTTTTCCAGACTGTCCCGCACGCGGGCCTTGAGTTGTTCAAGTGTCCAACTCGTTTTTGCGACGCCGATGATCGGCACGTTGAGATGGCCGCGCTTCAGCATGGCCTGCAGCGACGGAAATATCTTCTTATAGGCGAGATCGCCGGTCACGCCGAAAAAGACGAGAGCGTCGGAATGGGGCTCGCTCATGGCGCCCTCGCTTCTTCGATCGGTTGCTGCTCCGGCTTTTCCAAGTGCCCGCCAAATCCGTAGCGCATCGCCGACAGCAGCTTGTTCTGGAAGTCGGCTTCGCCGCGCGAGGCAAATCGCGCGTAGAGCGCGGTCGTCAGCACCGGCGCGGGGACGGCCTCGTCGATGGCGGCCGTGATGGTCCAACGTCCTTCGCCCGAGTCCGACACGCGGCCCGCGAACGTCGCCAGTGCGGGGTCCTGTAGCAGCGCGGTCGCCGTCAGGTCGAGAAGCCACGAGGCGATCACGCTCCCGCGGCGCCACACCTCGGCGATATCGGGAAGGTTGAGGTCGTACTGGTAGAGCTCCGGATTGCGAAGCGGGGTCGTCTCGGCGTCGATCGCGTGCGACTTCTTCCCGACATTCGCCGCGCGCAGGATGCTCAATCCTTCGGCGTATGCCGCCATGAGGCCGTACTCGATCCCATTGTGGACCATTTTGACAAAGTGACCGGCTCCGTTGGGCCCGCAGTGGAGGTAGCCCAGCTCCGGCGTGCCGCCCGCCTTGTCGCGTCCTGGGGTCCGCGGAATATCGCCGATGCCGGGAGCGAGCGTCTTGAAGATCGGATCGAGGCGCTGCACCGCCTGATCGGGCCCGCCAATCATCATGCAGTAGCCGCGCTCGAGCCCCCAGACGCCGCCGCTCGTTCCGACGTCGACGTAGTGAATGCCTTTCGGCCCGAGCTCCTTGGATCGGCGGATGTCGTCGATGTAGTAGGAGTTGCCGCCGTCGATGAGGATGTCGCCCGGCTCGAGCAAAGGCAGCAGATCAGAAATGGTCTTGTCGACTGCCGCCGCCGGCACCATCAACCAGACCGCCCGTGGCTTCTCGAGCTTCTTCACGAAGTCAGCCAGCGAGGTGCTGCCCACCGCCTTCTCGTTGACCAGCTCTTCCACGGCCTTCGGTGACCTGTCGAAGACCACACACTGATGGCCTTGCTTTATCAACCGTCGCACCATGTTGGCGCCCATTCGGCCCAGACCAATCATTCCGAGTTGCATGGGAGACACTCCTTCAGAAATAGATGTCCTAAGTCTCGCGATGTCACGTCATGGCTTTTTCAACGGACGCACGCAGCCGCTTCATGCCTGCAACGACTCCGTCGCGATCGCCGAAAATCGCCGATCCGGCCACCAGTACGCTGGCGCCTGCCTCAACCGCGAGCGGCGCCGTTATCGCGTCGACCCCGCCGTCGATCTCCAGGTCGCAATCCGGCTTGATGCGGTCGATCATCTCCCGCAGACGCCATATCTTGGACAGCACCGGCTTGAGGAAATGCTGGTGCCCGAAGCCTGGATCGACAGTCATGACCAGCACCTGGTCGATGTCCGGCAGGATATCTTCCACTACGGTCGCGGGCGTCGCCGGGTTGATGACGACACCAACACGCCCGCCGCGCTCCTTCACGCGTTGCACAGTGCGATGGAGGTTGTTGTTGCCCTCCCAATGCACGAGGAGCAAATCTGAGCCCGCCTCGATAAAGGGCTCGATGTATGCATCGGGATCCGAGATCATGAGATGCGTCTCAAACGTCAGAGGCGTCAGCGGCCGCAACGCCAGAACAACCGCGGGGCCCATCGAGATGTTGGGCACAAAGTGTCCATCCATCACATCGACGTGGATCCTGTCGGCCCCCGCGCGTTCGACCTCCGCCACCTGTTCGCCGATACGGGCGAAGTCGGCGGCAAGGATCGACGGAGCGAGTTTGACTGCGCTCATGTCGCTCTCCCGACGTCGTAGGCCCCGCTTACGCGGTGGCCAGCCTCCTCAGAGATGCGCACGAATTCAGCGACGTTGGTTTCGCGCGTGGTCTCCTTGGCCAGCCAGTCCAAAGCCGCTCGCAGAATCGAATGCATCCGGCCGCGAAGCCAACTCGCAACGTCGGCATATCGTTGCCTCCACGGCCGAGAGTCCCTGCACACGGCAGCTACGATGAGTTCGCAGCCCATGCGGCCAGGGTGAGGCGTGGAAGCCAAGGTTCGTCACGATGTCTCCTTGAACTTCCGGTAGCGCCGGATGAGGGCGTTCGTCGAGCTGTCGTGGCCGAGCTTGGGCTCGGCCTTGTTGGTGAGTTCCGGAATGATGCGCTGCGCCAGCACCTTGCCGAGCTCAACGCCCCATTGGTCGAATGAATCGATGTCCCAGATCACGCCCTGGGTGAAGACGCTGTGCTCGTACAGAGCAACCAGTTTGCCAAGCGCCTCCGGAGTCAGCCGCTCGAGCAAGATCGTGTTGGAGGGCCGGTTCCCCGCAAAAGTGCGATGCGGCACGAGGCGGTCGCTCGAACCCTCCGCCCTCACCTCCTCGGGCGTCTTGCCGAACGCGAGCGCCTCGCCCTGCGCGAAGACATTGGCGAGCAACATGTCGTGGTGCTGACCGAGCGGGTTGAGCGTCTGGATGAAGGCGATGAAGTCACACGGAATGAACCGGGTCCCCTGATGGATCAGCTGATAGAAAGAGTGCTGGCCGTTCGTTCCCGGCTCGCCCCAGTAGATCGGCGCCGTATCATAAGTGACCGGTGCGCCCTCGAGCGTCACGTGCTTGCCGTTACTCTCCATCGTCAGCTGTTGCAGATAGGCCGGAAACCGCTTCAGATACTGCTCGTACGGCAGCACCGCGACCGTCTGCGCACCGAAGAAGTTATTGTACCACAGGGCGATCAGCCCCAAGAGGACCGGCAGGTTACTCTCAAACGGAGTGGTGCGGAAATGCTCGTCCATCTCATGGAATCCGCCGAGCATGGCACGAAAGTTGTCCGCGCCGATGGCGAGCATCGTCGAGAGGCCAATCGCAGAATCCATGGAATAGCGTCCGCCGACCCAATCCCAGAAGCCGAACATGTTGGCGGTATCAATTCCGAACTTCCGCACCTCTTGTGCATTCGTCGACACCGCGACGAAATGCTTTGCGACAGACTTTTCGTCGCCGTCGAAAGCCGCGAGCAACCAGGCGCGCGCGCTGTGGGCGTTCGTCATCGTTTCGAGCGTCGTGAAAGTCTTGGAAGAAATGATGAACAGCGTTTCCGCTGGATCAAGGTCGTAAGTCGCTTCGGCGAAGTCGGTACCGTCGACGTTGGAGACGAACCGGAACGACATATTCCGGTCGCGGTAGTGCGTGAGAGCCTCGTAGGCCATCACTGGCCCGAGGTCGGATCCGCCGATGCCGATGTTGACCACGTTGCGAATACGTTTGCCGGTGTGGCCACGCCATGCGCCGCTACGAACACGGTCGGAGAATTCGGCCATCCGGTCGAGCACCGCGTGGACCTCCGGCACGACGTTCTCGCCATCGACAACGATCGAGGCCCCCTTCGGCGCGCGCAGGGCGATGTGCAAGACGGCCCGGTTCTCGGAAACATTGATCTTCTCGCCGCGGAACATCGCGTCGATTCGCGCGCGCAAGCCAGATTGTTCGGCCAGTTGCAGAAGCAGAGCAAGCGTCTCGTCCGTGATGCGGTTCTTCGAATAATCGAGGTAGATTCCAGCGGCCTCGGCGGTCAGGCGCTCACCGCGCTTGGGATCTTCCGCGAAAAGCTGGCGCAAATGGAGAGGACGCACTTGCTGGAAGTGCGCCGCAAGGGCCTTCCAGGCCGGGCGTTCAGTGAGTACTGCCATATCCGTGTTCTTTCACTAGCGAGAGGCTGAAATGTGCGCCGAGGCTTTGCGCGAGCGAGAGCTCGCCCGTTTAGGTGTAGCCTCCCATATGCGAAACCCACCCTTGAATGCATGTGCATTGTTGCCGGCCCGGCACCCCGGAGGAAGCTCTTTCAAATTCTTGACGTTACCCCCGCCGATCACGACGTCGTCGGGTTCGAGTGCTGCGACCAGATACTGGATCACGTCCGCGACATGCTTCCGCCAATGCTTTTTGCCAAACTTTTGTAGTCCGCGGGCGCCAACATAGTCCTCATAAGTCGCCTTTTTGTACGGAAGGTGACCAAGTTCCATGGGCTCAATGGTGCCGTCGACGATCAGAGTCGAGCCGAGACCGGTGCCGAGGCCGAGAAACAACATCTTTCCGCCCCTGTAGCCGCCGAGAGCCTGCATCGCCGCGTCATTCATGACTTTCGCCGGCCGCTCGAACTCCGTCTCGAAGTCGAAGCCCATCCAGCCGCGTCCCAAATTGTGCGGCTCCGCGACTGGCCGATTGCGGAGGACCGGACCCGGATACCCGATCGACACCACGTCGTACGTCCAGTCGTGAGCGAGTTCCTTCACGTCCGAGACCATCTGTTTTGCCGTCATCTCCGGCCCAGACGGGACTTCTCGCTTCCGCGTTTTGCCGGTGGCAAGGATTTTGACGTGGGTCCCGCCCACGTCGATGACCAATATCTTCATCAAACGACCTTCCGCCGTTGAGCCGACTCTAATTCGCCTTCACAAGGGCCGCGCTTTTGGCGGAGATCACCTTTATCAACTCATTCCAGGAGGTGACGAATGATTTGGCGCCGTCGCTCTGCAACTGCGCGGCGAGGGCGTCGATATCGACGCCGGCCTTCGCGAACTTCGCCAGCACCGCTTCGCAATCGCCACCGTCCGCCGGTAGGAGATCGCCAATTTCGCCGTGATCCGCAAAGGCTTTGAGGGTACCTTCGGGCATCGTGTTCACGGTGAATGGTGCGGCCAGCGCCTTGATGTACAGAATGTCCGAAGCCTTCGGATCCTTGGTCCCAGTGCTTGCCCATAACAGGCGTTGGGGCCGCGCGCCTTCATTGTAGGCGCGCTGCCAACGCGCCGAGCCAAGCAGCTCGCGCGCCGCCTTGTAGGTGCGCTTTGCGACCGCGATCCCGAGTTGATTGCGCAGAGGCTCAGGCACCTTGTCCTTGATCGCGGCATCCCAGCGGCTGACGAACAGCGACGCGACCGAGCCGACGTCAGGTTTCAGTCCCGCAGCGATACGGCGTTCGATGCCGCGCAGGAACGCGTCGGCTGCCGCGACATAGTGCTCACAGCTGAACAGGAGCGTCACGTTCACCGGCACGCCGGCGAATATCGCCTCCTCGATGGCCGGCAAGCCCTCCTTGGTCCCGGGGATTTTGATGAAGAGGTTCGGGCGTCCGCCTCGACGATGCAATTCCTTGGCCGCGGCGACCGTATTCGCCGTATCGTGGGCCAGCAGCGGCGACACCTCGAGCGACACCCACCCGTCCACGCCGTTAGTTCTATCCCAAATGGGCCGGAACATATCAGCGGCCTGGACGAGATCCTCGATCGCCACATCGAAGAACAACGCCTCGCCGGACTTGCCCTGCTCGACCTTTTTACCGATCGAGGCATCGTAGGCCGCGCTGTTCTTGATCGCGTTGTCGAAGATCGTCGGATTCGAGGTGAGCCCCGTCACCGACAGTTCGTCGATGTACTTCTTCAAGGTTCCGCTGGTGAGCAGATCGCGGGTGATATTGTCGAGCCAAATGCTCTGGCCGAGCTCGTGGAGCTGCCCTGTCGCTTTCATCGTGGCACCTTTGTGCGTTGTGGGATTGTGGTTTCCCCCGCAACAAAATTCCGCAAATCATAAGCCAGTAGGTCGCCGATCCGTTCCACGGTGACATCCGGCGCGGCGAAGGACGCGACCGCTTTCGCGTCGCGCCCGTACTGACCCTGCCGTGGAAGCACGGTGATTACGCGGCTGCCCCAGACTTTCTTCACCGCAGCAAGGATCCGGGGTTTGTCATCAACCAGAACGTAGCGCTCCGCTGGATAACGCCGCTCGACATCATCGAGCGCCCGCTCTTTGTGGATATAAATCAGCACATGCCCGTCGACCGCCTCGGCAAGGCCAGAGCGTTCGACCTTGCGCGGCTGGAAGACGACGTCGCCGTCGGAGAGGATGACCGTCGGGCCGACGCGGCGGAATTGCTCGAGTACGTCGAGCGCTTGCGGATAGAGCCGATTGGCGAACGGGTAGTCGACCAGGAATGACGACATCGACAACAGATGGATGTCTCGCGGGTGCTCGACCCGATAGCGCTGGAGGGCGCCGAGGTAGTCCCGGTAACCCAGTTCAGCGAACAGATCCTCGAGAATCTTCCAGTATCGGTCCCGAGTGGCCGGGCCGAACTCTCGCTCCAGGTGAGCTCTGATGTCGCCCTGGATGTGGTCGTTGTCGAGGAGAGTATTGTCGACGTCGACCAGGAAGACGATCCGGTTCTCCGCGTTCATGATAAGACCGTTCTTGTCAGCCGTTCACACGATACCGACGTGCCACGGCAGGCTTCGTCCGGCGCCTCTCTTGCTGCCAAGATGGCCCTGGCAGTTCGATCAAATTGCTCGCTACCCGTGTCTATCTCATGGCAACGCGGACCGGCCGATGGTCGCGGGTGCTGATCATTCGGACGTCCGAACCGGCGCGGATCACTCACCCACGTGGCACGTTTCGTCCCACAGCCGGATAGCCGGCTGCGATACATTATGATCGTAGCCCAATATGCTCAAACTCGCCGTCTCAAGGATAAAATACTGGCCGGTCGCCACGTGCAGGCCAAGCCAACGCGCGGCCAATACGCGTAGGAAATGACCGCTCGAAAAGAGTAGTACGTTCTCCTGGATCGCGCGAACACGCGCTATCATGCGGTCTGCCCGCGCGCCGACCTGATCCGGCGACTCTCCTCCTGGGCAGCCGTCACGGAACAATAGCCAGTCTGGGCGTTCTTGGCGAATGTCTTGGGTACGCTGGCTTTCATACTGGCCGTAGTCCCACTCCATGAGGTCGCGGTCGATCTCGGCCACGGCACCGAAGCCGGCCAATTCGCACGTGTAAGCTGCACGCTGCAAGGGACTGGTGAACACTCTAGTGAAGGTAATGCCTTTGAGGCGCTCGCCCAGTCTGCGAGCATTGCGTTGGCCGCGGTCAGTCAAGGGCAGATCGGTGAAACTGGTATGCTGGCCCGAGAGGCTCCATGCGGTCTCGCCGTGGCGCGCGAGATAGACGCTAGGTAGAGCAGTACTCATAGTCTCAACCCTCGCACGATCTCCCACCACGTCGCGAAAGTGAGGGGCAGCAAGACGAACGGAAAGCGTAACGCCTAGCGATACGCCGTTAGAGCACCATTTGCCGCCGTCAATTCAACATTGACTGGGCGCGCAGCCCGACATCGATGCCGCCAATTCTACTCAGGGATCGGTGAAAAGTGAAATATGTCCTGACACACATTTCACGTGGTGCGTGTCGCGTCGGTGAATGTTCACAACAGGTTCAGCAACGCGATCTTTTCGCGTTTGCTAACGCTGGCCAGCATCCATATCGAAGACCCACTCTGCTGGCAGGAGCGCCGGAGCGCCCTTATCCTTGATCAAGAACACTCAAGTCGGAAATCACCCTAGATCCGAGAAGGGCCAGAACCTGACGTAAAGGGCCCTGCTCGATTGCGTCGGCTCGCGGGTCAGAAGCTGACGTTGCTCTTCGACCGCTTCTTTCCATGATTTCACCGACCTCGAACTATTCGCCGCAGGGTCAGATTGATCCTGCCTTTTGACAGTCCAATTTGATCGAGCAACCGAGACGTTCCGGAACGGATTCCTTCCACGCCGTGAAAGATGAGCCGTGATGTGCCTCCGAACCAGACAACATCGCCGCTGTGAAGCGCGAGGCGGCGGGTGGGATCCTTTCGCGACAGTCCGCCGACAAGGAACGTCGCGTCGTCGCCGAGGGAGACCGACACCACCGGCGCGTCGAGGCTCGAATCGCCGCGATCCTGATGCAGGCCCAGCCTCGCTTCGGCTTCATAGAAATTGATCAAGCAGAGGTTGGGTAGCTGGCTTTCGCGGGTAACCTCGGTCCAGAGCCTCATGAGGCGCTCGGGAATGGGAGGCCACTTGTCGCCAGTGACAGGATGCGTATTTTGATATCGGTAGCCGCCCTCCCGGTCGGTCACCCACCCGTAATCCCCGGCGTTTGACATGCGCACGCTTAAAAGTGCGCCCGTCCGTGGCATCCTTTGCTCAAAGAGCGGCGCTTCGCCTAGGATGCGGCCGACATCCCGCGTCAGCATGATTTGGGCAGGCTCGTCGAGATAACCGGGAAGAAAGTGAAATCCCTGCGGGAATGGCTCTCCAGTTCGTGTTCGCAATTCGCTCATCCGATGTTCTCCAATACTCCCGCCAAGTGGCAATCGCCGATAGAAAAGCCAAACCAAGAGTTCTTATGGGACCTAGTTGAGTTCCAAATATGCCTTGCGTGCGATTTCAGATCGCACGCCCGGGCCGCTCGACCCGTACGGCAGCAGGGATTGAGGCCACGAGCCGCCGGGTCGCTGGACGCCACCTAGAAAGACGAATAGTCCTTGGAGATACAGCAGGATCGCCACTCAACGATGCGGACCCCCGATCTTGAAATAGACCTGCTCCGGGCCTTTGTGGCTGTCGCGGAGGCTGGAAGCTTCACAGCGGCTGCCGACGTCGTTGGCCGCTCGCAGTCTGCTGTAAGCCAAAAGATTATTCGCTTGGAAGACATATTGGGCCGGCGACTGTTTGACCGCAGCAGCCGCTCGCTGACCCTCACGAGGGACGGCGAGCGCATGCTTGTCGTCGCCCGACGCATGCTTGAGATCAACGACGTGTCCGTCCGGGAAATGCTAGGGCCGCCGGCCATTGGGTGCCTGCGGCTCGGCATTGCGGAGGACTTCGTCCCACATCAGTTGGCGAGGCTGCTTGCGCGCTTCCGGCGCCTCTATCCGGACCTCCACATCGAACTCGCGACCGGGCTCACCGCCGAGCTGTTGCAACGCTTTGATGTTGGCCAGCTCGACCTCGTCATCGCGACGAAAGAGGGTGTCGCTCCGCGCGGCCGGGTGATCTGGCGCGAGCCTACCGTCTGGATGGCGGCAACCGACTATCAGCCGGACTTCACCCGGCCGGTGCAACTTGTCCTGCTTCGGCCGCCATGCAGCTATCGCGACGTGATGCTTCGCACCCTGGACGGCGTACGGCATGAATGGATCGCGGCATGCACCGCCAGCAGCCTGATGGGCGTTCAAGCCGCAGTCGCGGGTGGCCTTGGCATGACCGTGCTGGGACGCTCGTTCCTGCAGGAGGGCATGCGGACCCTTAAGGTGCCAGACCATTGGCCGGCACCTGCGATGAGCGAGATCGTCGCCGTGGGTGAGGACTCGGCCGAGGCGTCCCTTGTCCGCCCCCTGATCACCTTTTTGACGGACAGCCTTTCAGATACCGACGCCCACCCCGCGTGACGCGGGACTATCGGCCGCCGAAGCCGCTGAGGACGATCTTGCCGAAGTTCTTTCCGCTTTCGACCGCCGCATGCGCGCGCTTGAGATTGGCGGCGTTGATCGGTCCATAATCCTCGCGGAAGGTGCTGCGCAGCACGCCGGCATCGACAAGCGCGCTCACTTCACCGAGAATCCGCCCCTGCTCGCCCATGTTGGGCGTATTGTACAACGAACGCGTGAACATCAATTCCCAATGCACCGAGAGGCTCTTGCGCTTGAACGCCACAATGTCGAAGGTTTCAGGATCGTCGATCATTGCGAGCGCGCCCTCCGGGGCCAGCACCTCGACGATGGCCTTCTGGTGCTTGTCGCTTGCGGTCAGACCCGCGACGTAGCGCACCTGCGGAATGCCGATCGCATTCAGGCCCTCAGTGAGAGGCCGATGATGGTCGATGACGTGGTGCGCGCCCATCGCCTTGCACCACGCAGTTGTCTCTGGGCGCGACGCCGTCGCGATGACCGTGAGACCGGTTAAGCGACGCGCGATCTGGGTGAGGATCGAGCCGACGCCACCGGCACCATTGATGATCAGGATCGCATCGTCCGATATTTTGCGGACATACGGCACACCCAACCGATCGAACAACAGCTCCCACGCGGTGACCGAGGTCAGCGGGAGCGCCGCCGCGTGAACGGCGTCAAGACTCGCCGGCTTTGGCCCGACAATCCGCTCATCCACCGCCTGAAGCTCGGCATAGGTACCCTGGCGGTCGAGCGCACCGGAATAGAACACCGCATCGCCGGGCTTGAACAGCCGGGCATCCGTACCGGTCGCTTCCACAATGCCGGCTGCGTCGTAGCCCAGAATACGTGCGGTGCCGCCAGTCGGCGCTACACTTGCGCGAAGCTTCACATCAGCCGGATTGACCGAAACCGCCTCGATGCGGACCAGAAGATCACGTGGCTGCAGCTCAGGCGTCGGAAGATGGACGTCAACCAAGGACTGCGGCGCATCGATCGGGAGCGATTTATAGTAGCCGACTGCTTTCATATTCAAAAGAACCCAATTGTTCGTTGATCCGCGCCGACACGTCATGCGTCTCAGCGACCGTCGCAACATAAGAACGTGCGCCCATAAAGGAAGCGCGTAATTCAAATTCCATCGAGTGCTTTGAGTTCTACATGACGTTCGCACGCGGACCTTGCGAACCGATAAGCCCGAACGCTAGGTGCTATTTGATTTATGCGCTTTGCGAACTCATCTGACCACACTAGATCGGACATGCCGAAGCGCCTTGGAACGACAGCCAAGTCTCTTCGTTGCACACGGGCTTTTGATCCAGCAAAGCCGGTGCTCTTCCCTGTGGGCCGCTCACGCTTCGATTGTTCGTGCTCTAATCAAGAGTCCCGAGGACCGCAGGGCTATGCCGTCCTTGCGTATAGCGTGCGGTAGCACTGCTGGAGAATATTGCGCGACTGAGAGTTTTCTTCCGCCACCAAAAAATCAGGACGACATAGAATGACGCAGTCCGATCTTCTCCAGAAACAGCAGCAACTCACTTACGCCGCCGCCGCCGTGGCCATCGAAGCTGCCGTTGCGAAGTCAAAGGAGATTGCCGCCCCTGAATGCATTGCCGTTGTCGACGTCGGCGGAAATCTGTTGGCCTTCGCAAGAGTCGAAGGCGCGGCCGTCCTCGCGCGCGAGCCGGCGATCGCCAAGGCGGCCACCTCGGCGTCCCTGGGTATGCCGACCGGGAGCATTCCCTTCGAGTTCGGGGTCAATCTTGCTTCCGCAAGCCAAGGTGGGATCGCCAATCTCGGAGGTGGCTTTCCGATCCTCTTTCATGGCGAGGTGGTGGGTGCCATCGGCGTGGGATCGGGCACGACCGAGCAGGACGTCGCGGTCGCCGAAGCCGGGCGTGACGCATTGCTGGCCGCCCTTGCATCTGCGGCTGCCTGACCGCGCATCACCGAGGCCCACATGAGCAGCTTCAGAACCATTGTTGCTTGCCTGGCGTTCTCATTGGGACCGGCAACCGGGGCAATCGCTCAGACGCAAGGAGATACCATGACCACCTCGGCTGCATCGCGAACCAATCCCCATTTGGCATCCGATCGCCCAATCGGCCATATCGAACCGGTGTTCGAATTCTACGACGCGATGCCGACCGGCGTCACCGTCGCCGCCGACGGGCGTATCTTCATCAACTTTCCGCGTTGGGGCGACGACGTGCCGTTCACCGTCGGCGAAATCCGCGATGGCAAGGTCGTCCCCTATCCCGATGCTGCGATCAATAAATTCGATCCCGCGCATCCGGACAAAACGCTCAGCAGCGTGCAGAGCGTCGTCGTCGATCCCGCCAACCGCCTCTGGATCCTCGATACGGCGGCGCCCGGCTTCTCGACGCCCATTGCCGGTGGCACGAAGCTGGTGGCCGTCAATCTTGCGACGAACAAAGTCGTGAAGACGATCGTCCTCTCGGCGAACAGCGTCCTGCCCACCACCTACATCAACGATGTCCGGTTTGACCTGCGTGAGGGAAAGGCCGGCGTGGCCTACATCACCGATTCCTCGATAACCGGACCTGGCGGCATCATCGTGGTCGATCTCGCCAGCGGCGAGAGTTGGCGCAAGTTGAGTGGACATCCTTCGACGCTGCCGGACCCGGCGTTCATTCCCGTGATCGAAGGCGAAAGGGTAGCCGTCCGCGAGAAGGGCAAACGCCCAGCGCCGTTCAATGTCGGATCCGACGGCATTGCCGTCTCAGCCGATGGAGCGACCCTCTATTATTGCCCGTTGTCGAGCCGACATCTCTATTCGGTACCGACAGCCCTGCTGCGGGATCGTTCGTCCTCCGAGGCAGACGTGGCCAAGGCTGTCATCGACCTCGGCGAAAAGGGCGCATCCGACGGTCTTGAGGCGGACGACAAAGGTCGCGTCTACGCCGGCGACTACGAGCGCAACAGCATTCGTCAGCGCCGGACGGATGGCGAGTGGAAGACGATCGCCCACGACCCGCGGATTCTGTGGCCGGACACCCTGTCCGTCGCGTCGAACGGCTATCTCTACTTCACGGCCAACCAATTGCATCGACAGGCGCAGTTTCACGAAGGCGAGGACCAGCGTCAGAAGCCCTACACGCTCTTCCGCGTGAAGATCGATGCTGGTCCCGTCCTGCTCAAGTAGCAGTGCTGCATGGCCTCGGCACTGTCCCGCGCGTGCCCGGTGATAAGCGCCAGGTCACGCCGAACTCAGGAGCCAATCAATGATCAGCCTAACCGATCCACTTTCTAGCGCCGCGGGCGCACTCGTCTTCGTCATGGCGAGTTCGTTTCTCGCGCCGGGCACCCGCGCGGCATCCGACAAGCCTACCCCTGCGCGCACCGGAAAAGCCGGTCTCACAGTCGTTGCCGAGACCGACCGCATGATCTGGAATGCGGTCGCGATAGACGGCCAGCGTATCTTCGTGGCGGGGCCGCGTTGGTCCGGCACGGGGGCCCCGGCGGTCGCGCTGCTTGATGGCAACGGCGGCCTGCGGCCCTATCCGGACGCCGCGTGGAACGGCTGGCAAACCGGCATCGATCCCACGAAGGGCTTTGTCAACGTCAATGCCCTTCACCGAGACGATCGCGGCGGTCTATGGGTCATCGATACCGGCGCTCCGACCTTCGGCGGCGATCCGTTGCCGGGTGGCGCAAAGGCTGTGCGTATTGATCTCGCCGCCAACCGAATCGATCGGATCTATCCGCTCGGCCTGGGCGTCGCCCTACTCGGCAGCTATGTCGATGACATCCGATTCCATGGCGATCACGCTTATCTCACGGATGCGGGCCGTCCAGGCCTGATCGTGCTCGACTTGAAGAGCGGTGCCGCGCGCCGAGTCCTGGACGGCCATCCCTCGGTGACGGCGCCGAACGATCGCCCCATCGTGCTCGATGGAAAAATCGTGCGCGGGCCGGACGGTTCGCCGCTGAAGGTTAACAGCGACCCGCTCGAAGTCAGTCCAGACGGGCGCTACCTTTACTTCGGCACCCTTCACGGTCCGTGGTCGCGCATCGAGACGCGCTTGCTGGATGATCCTTCCGTTCCGGCCGCGGAATTGGCCTCGCACGTCGAAGCATGGGCCGATCTGCCGCCGGTCGGCGGCACCGCAATGGCATCCGACGGCACGCTCTATTTCACGGACCTCGCTGCGAACGCGCTGAAGAAGCGATCACCTGACGGCAGTATCCGCGCTGTTGTCGCGGATGCGCACCTTCATTGGGTAGACGCACCGGTTATTGACGGCGGATCGATCTGGCTGCCGGTCCCGCAACTTGACCGCCTACCGCTGTTCCATAAGGGCGTGTCCAAGATTGAATGGCCCGTGCGGCTCTACCGGTATCAAATCGACGCGGCGCGGCGCGCCGCCCCACGGACAGAGAAGAACGCGGATTAATCCAGAGACAATCAAGGAAACACCATGTCCGATACTGCACGCACGACAGCCGCTCTTGCTCCCACGATCGCATCCGCGCCCGCTGTCTCGGCAGCTCCCGACCAAGGGCTATTGCCGGCGATCAGCGGCCACATGGCGGCGAGCCCCAGCCTCTATCGATTGGACGCGCAGCCGATCGAGCAAATGTCTCCGCTCATCCAGCGGCAATACATCCATGGTGCTCAATCCACGTTCGTGAAGTGGATCGTGAAGAAGGGCGCCGTCGTGCCGCTTCATCATCATGCGAACGAACAGACCACGTGGATCATCGAAGGCGAAGCCGAGGTCTATTCGCAGGGACAGAAATACATCGTGAGCGCCGGCGATATCATCGTCTTCCCGCCAAATGTGCCGCACGAATTCAGGTTCACAAAGGACACGATCGACATCGATTTCTTCGCGCCGCAGCGGCAAGACTGGATGGACGGCACGGGCAATACTATTCGAAGTAGATCGTAACGCGCCGAACTGTACACCGGACGCGGCAGCCGCCACGCACAGTATGGGACAACCATGTCGATAGAACCCCAACGTGTTCTCATGGCAGTCTTGACCGCCCTCGCGACCGCCAGCACGGCGTTCGCGGGCCCTCGCCGCCGCGGGCACTGGGGTGTTGATGCGGGGCGCCTTCGCGACGGGCCGAACTGCCGCAGGTGACCCGCGCCTTGAGGGGGCCTCAAGGTGATTGCGGGCACAGTTGAATTCCTGGCCGTACCTGAGAAGCGAGCTTCTCAGTCGGAGGGCATCAAGGTCCGCGATGGGTCATGAACGGCCCAAAGGGCGATGTCCGCGTTGAGTCTGATTTCCCCTTAGGTGCGGACATTGGCCGGCGCGACTGGCAGGGCTGGTTAGTGCCAAAGGCGGTCATTAGACCGCATAAGCGACGATCATGATGCCCATCGTCATCATGCCGACCAACTGAAAAGAAAAGAGTGCGAAGCGTAGGCTCGCCGAGGTGTTGGATGGCGGCAGCACGATGTGCACCAAGGTCTGCCCAATGCGTGTGACGAAGATCGTTAAAGCGATCCCGTCCATGAAAGGGCTCGTCAAGCCCGTGACCACGAGGGTCAAAACGATCGCTCCATAGACGGGCAAAGTCTCGACGCAATTCATGTGCGCGCGCACGGCGCGTTGATACCAATCGCTGCTGCGCGGGGCGTTGTCGTACCACTCGGCGATCGATGTCTTCCCCGTCAAGATACGGCTCCACCGGTAGACGCCGATGCTGCCGATCAGCGTCAGCATCGTCCACACCGCGAAACCCAGGAGCACAAAGACTGGGATGGTCATGGCGTCACGCGACCCGCCTGACGGACACATCGAGGTGCGCCTTCACGATCGGCGCCAGGTCGTCCGCGTCCAGGCCGCAACCGTCGATGAACGATGATCGCCGCCGGCGCATGAAGGTGAGGCCGAGCACGTAAAGACCGGGTGAGGCGGTCACGCCGCCGCGGTGGACGATCTCGCCGCGGCCATCGAGAACAGGCGCCTTGAGCCACGGATAGCGGCGGACATAACCGGTGGCCCAAACCACCGAGCGGATGCCCTCGCGTCGCAGATCGAGCGTGAGCGCATCGCCGGCGGCGAGATAAGGGACCCGCATGGCGGGATCGGCGGCGGGTTCTGCGAGTCCCTGGCTTTTGATGAAGGCGTCGATGCGGTCGAGCATACGCACCATGCGCACATGTGACGCCGCCGTGGTCCGCGCGAGGTCGCCACTGAACGCGGCCTTGGTGCCGTCGGCGGCGGCGAACCGTCCGACCAGGCGAACGCCCTGGCGGCTGAGGGTAGGTAGGTCGATGTCGCGGTTATCAGGCCGTCCCACCAGTTGCAGCGACGGCTGACGCCGCGCGGCGTCGAGATTGCCGCCTTCGTTGGCCGGATCGTCGAGAATGCCCGCCATGTCCATCCGGGCGTACATATCGCCTCCCCGGTAACGGCGTGGGACGCGCGTGTGATCGCCGATGGCGAGCACGACGAGCCGCCCCGAGGCATGGATTTCCTCGGCAAGTTGAACGCCGGTCGATGAGGCGCCGACCACCAGCACGCCGCCGTCGGGAAGCTGCGCCGGTGCGCGGTAGTCCGCCGGATCGATCTGCACAATGGAAGACGCGAGTGCGTCCGCCATCGCCGGGCGAAACGGCGTGTCGCAAGCGCCGGTGGCGATGACGACGTCGCGCGCCCGCCATTCCCCGGCATTCGTCGAGACGCGATAGCCGAAGGCCGCCGGTGCAACGCCGGTCACCGTGACGCCGCTGATGACCGGCGCCGCCATCGCATGCGCGTAGGACGCCAGATACGACGCGAAGGCACGCGCCGACATGAACGCGTCCGGGTCGCTGCCGGCGTGGGGCAGTCCCGGCAGCGCGCTGAGTGCGTTGGTCGTGAGCAGATGCAGCGAGTGCCAGCGTTCGGAATGCCAGCGCTCGCCGATCCGCCCGCGCTCCAGCACGACGTGGTCGACGCCCTGTGCTGTGAGACTGCGACTCATCACAAGTCCGGCTTGGCCGCCGCCAATGACGACAACATCGGTTTTCAGCATGATCGCGTGACCTTCGATTGGAGCGATGAGACGCGCCGCCGCGCTGCCGCGCTGCCGCGGCAGTTCTGCGCGTCAGGCTATGGCCGGTGTCTTGACGCCGATCGAAATCGGAACGCCGTTGGTGATGCAGTCGAACACGGCCGAGCGGGCCTTCGCCTGCATGACGATGCGTTCGATCTGTTCGGGAGTGGCGTCGGCATCGATCTCGAAGGAGACCTTGATGTCCTGGTAGCCGTTGCGGACGTTTTTCGCGAGGCCGAGAATGCCGCGGAGATCGATGTTGCCCTCGACCGTCGACTCGACGGCGTTGAGTTTGATCCCGCGCACGGCCGCGATATTGGCGATGCCGGCGGTGAGGCACGAGGCCAGCGCGTGCAGCAGCCACTCCGTCGGCGTGGGTCCGGCATCGGCGCCGCACAGCACCGCCGGATGATCCGCGGCGCCCTTGTAGGCGACGACGTGATGATGCTCGTCGCCGGCGCCGGAAAAGCCGTGCATCGTCGTTTCGCAATGGGTGCCTGAGAGCCAGCGGCCCCTGGCGCGGAACTGAAACGCGGCTAGGTCAGGCTGGGCGCCGACGGCGTTGACCGTGGCGAGCAGCGCCGGCGCGTCGACGCCGTTCATGCGAACGGGCGTGCGCGTGGGCTTCGTGGCGTCATGTGTTGCGGTGGGCATGATCCAACTCCTCGGTTGCTAGTGGTGTTGCTGACGCCGAGGATGTACGCTTGCCCGCAGTTGATGCGAATGATCGCCCAACCGGTTCATCTGACCGTTCGTCCGAATTCAAGGACAACCGCTACGATGGATCCGCTGTCGGAAGTGCTGCACTCGATCCGCCTGAAAGGCGGTGTGTTTCTGTCGGCGCAGCTCACGGCGCCGTGGTGCATCGGCGTCAAAATCACGCCGGACGACTGCGCGAGATTTCTGGCAAAGCCGGCGCAGGTGATCGCTTACCACGTCGTCACCGAGGGCGGATTGCTCGTCGGCCTTCAACGCGAGCCGATGATCGAAGTCCGCGCCGGCGAAATCGTGCTGTTCCCGCAGAACGATCCTCACACTCTCGCGAGCGCGCCAGGCATCAAGCCGGTTAGCGCCTTTGATCTCATGCAATCGTCCGCCGACGGAAGCTTTCATCGGATATCCCACGGCGGGGGCGGCGCCGTGACTCACTTTTTCTGCGGGTTTCTCGCCAGCGAGGAAACTTATAATCCGCTGATGTTGACCTTGCCCAAGGCGTTGAAAATCGATGTCCGCCGGGGTGGCTCACGCGAGTGGATCGAGGCCTCGGTTCGCTTTGCCGCCGGCGAACTTGCCGAGGGTAGGCTGGCGTCCTCAAGCGTGATGGCGCGGCTGTCCGAGTCGCTGTTGACCGAGGCGATACGGCAGCATTCGTCGACTCTTGCCGAAGAGGACATGGGGTGGCTCAAGGGGCTGAGGGATCCGCAAGTCGGCCGCGCCCTCGCGTTGGTCCATCAGAGGATCAGCGCGCCTTGGTCGGTGGAATCGCTCGCCCGCGAGGTGGCGCTTTCGCGCAGCGCATTCGTGGAACGTTTCACGTCGCTCGTCGGCATGCCGCCGATCCGATACCTCACCGTGTGGCGACTTCAGACCGCCAAGGTGAATTTGCTGGAGACTAGTAAGACGATTGCGCAGTTGGCGCATATCGTAGGGTATGAATCCGTGGAGGCATTCAGCCGGGCCTTCAAGCGCGAATACGGATTGTCGCCCGCCCAGTGGAAAGATCGGCATTCACCAAAATGATACTGGCCTGATACGCCCGCGTTGGGTCAAAATGCGACTAAGTGCCTTTCAGGCTGCCGCTGCTAACAGCCGGAGCGCCTGAAACCGGACCGCGCCACTTCTGTCCGCGGCAAACGGATCATGCTGATCGGCCTCTGCAACAGAGGAGATGAGCATGCAAATGCCGACCACAGACGGTCGCGAAAAACTCCCATCGGAGCCCATGGAACAAGGGAAAGCTGACGCTGCGGGACGATAAGAGCCTTCGGAAGGCGCGCGTGCAATGCGCCTTCCATTCAATAAGGCACCGACCGTCGCTCACCCGCGATGCTTGTTCTTCTTCGGCTTCTTGCCGAATGCGGGCTTTGCAAACGGCGCGGCGTCTTCACGTCGCGGCTTCCCGCCGTGAGCCGGCTTGGGCCCGTGGCGATGCTTTTTGTTGAATCCCGGCTTCTTATCGAGTTTCGGCACTCCTTCGCGGGAGGGCTCGCCCTGATGCTTGCGCGCCTTGTCGTAGTGGGGCTTGTCGTTCCGACGCGCTCCGCCGTCATGTACGTTGCTGGGGCTCGCAGCCCTGTCGGCCCCCTTTACGGCCGGCGCTTCGCCTCGCGGGCCTCCAGGCATCGCCTCGATGCCGATGTGCTCCTCCTTATCGGGGCGCTTTATTTGGGTCGCGAACTGCTCCGCCGCCTGCGCTGAAATCTCGAACTCGGTGATGGATTCGTAGATTCTGATCGCACCGATGTCATGCTTGTCGATGCCGCCGCGGCGGCAGATCATCGGCAGCAGCCAGCGGGCTTCGGCATTCTTCCGTCGTCCGACGCCGGCCCGAAACCATACGCTGCCCTGCGCCATGCTGTGACGAAACCCAGGATTTTTCTTCCGCGATTCGGATCCGGCGCCGCCATCGTCGCCGCGCGCATTGCGGCCCTCGCGTTTTCCACCGCGATCGTCCCGCGACCGGCCACTGCCATGGTCGCGACCTTGGCCGGGATCGAGGATGTCTTCGGGCGAAGGAAGCCGCGAGCG